>X424_Quagga__coassemble_10_pt1 | contig 39970 bp, 30 predicted proteins | sample X424_Quagga__metabat2_low_PE_008 | metagenome-assembled genome bin X424_Quagga | reverse complement strand
AAGCACTTATATTTATTACTTGTAAAAATCGTAAAAAGAGCCCCGGACATTTGATCCGGGGCTCTTATCATATTGCTTTAATCAAGCTTTCTGTCAAACCTGCTCGTCTTCTGCAGGAGCTTCCTCAACAGCTTCCTCGCTCTTTACGGGATCGATGGGAGCAACAGCCTTGATGGAGATGGAGATCCTTCTCTTCTCAATATCGATCTCAGTAACCTGAGCCTGGACTTCCTGACCAACAGTAAGAGCATCCTCAGGCTTCTCAAGTCTCTCGGAAGAGATCTGTGAGACGTGGCAGAGTGCGTCGAGATCGGGCTCAAGCTGAACGAAAGCGCCGAACTTTGTAAGACGTACGACTGTACCCTTTACGATGCAGCCGAGAGGCATTCTCTCTTCAATGTTGTAGTAAGGATCGTCCTCAAGTCTCTTATAACCGAGGGAGATCTTCTTTGTATCTCTGTCGAAGGACTTAACATAGACCTCAACCTGATCGCCAACCTTGAGTACATCAGAAGGCTTAGCATTGCGGCTCCATGAAAGCTCGGAAACATGAACGAGTCCGTCTACGCCGCCGATGTCGATGAATGCACCGAAATCAACGAGGCTTCTGACTGTACCGATGAAGCGCTTGCCTTCCTCGATGTTGTCCCAGATCTCAGCGGACTTCTTAGCACGCTCTTCGGATGCGATAACACGGTGGCTGCCGGAGATTCTGAGTCGGCCCTTCTCGGTGTCGAACTTGGTGATGCGGATCTCCATTGTCTGGCCGATGAAAGGATCGAGATCCTTAACTTCGCCGTGCTTGATCTGTGTTCTGTGGATATATACATCGATACCCATGAAAGTACCGATGAGACCGTCCTTAACGGTACGTGTGATCTTAACCTCAACGGGTGTCTTGTTGTTGAAAGCTTCTTCGAGCTCAGCTCTGCCCTTCTCAGCCTCAACATCGTTCTTGGAGAGGATGATCTCCTTGCCCTGATCGGAATTCTTGATGCTCCTGACCTTAACTGTTACTTCAGCATGCTCTGCAACAGCCTTGTCGAGATCGAAATCAGGATCGGACTCGAATTCCCTGCGGGAGATTCTGCCCTCGGACTTATCATGGACGTCAACGTAAACAAAATCGCTATCTGCTGATGTGATAGTACCTTTAACTATGGCGCCTCTCCTGACCTGCGCTAATGAATCGAGCGCGCTGGCAAACTCGCTGTCAAGCTGCTGATTCTCTGTCTTCTTGTTCTCGTCTTCGTTCATGTTTTGAACAACCTCCAAAATTATAGCTTCCGGTGTAGATGCACCCGCTGTGATGCCTACACGGTCATTCGGAAGGATCTTGCCTTCGGCAATAAGCCTCCCTGCCTCACCGGCAGAATTCACAAGGAATGTTCTTGCACAGCGACCTTTGCAGATGTCCAAAAGCTTAGTGGTGTTCGAACTGTGAGACGAACCGATGACGAGCATCGAATCAGATTCCCCAGAGAGCGACGCGGCTTCCTTTTGCCTACTTTCAGTCGTAATACATATTGTATCAAAAACAAGTTTATTTGCAATTTGATTTTCAGCTTTTTTACAAATTTCTTTGAACACTTCCGACGAAAATGTCGTCTGGGACACCAAAATAGCCGAACTCATTGGAAAATCAAGCTTTTCGAGATCGTCCGGAGAACTTATCACGGCGCATTTGACACCCGTTCCTTCTGTTTCCCCTAAGATCCCGGTAACTTCGGGATGCCCTTCCGTTCCGGCAATTATGATATTCATACCGTTTTCGGCGTTATCTCTGACGATCTTATGGATCTTTGCGACGAAAGGGCAAGTCATATCCCTTATCTCGCATCCTTTGGATTTCAAGATCCCGATATCAGCAGGAGGAACACCGTGAGCCCTGATTATAACTGTCGAATTCTCGGGACAATCCTCCGCCTTCTCACAGATCTCAAAGCCCTTTTCGACGAGATTGTCCACGACATTCCTGTTGTGAACGATCTCGCCAAGCATGACGATCCTTCCGCCGGAGCGCTTATCAGCCGCCTCATTTGCGGCAGCTACAGCGTTTTTGACGCCAAAGCAGAAACCTGATGAAGCTGCAACGGTTACTTTCATTTATCCTCTTCGTCCAAATGGCTCAAAAGGAATTCCTTTGTTCCTTCGATATCGTACTTGCCTGTATCGATAAGGATCGCTTCCGGAACACGGATGAGCGGCGAAGTCGCACGCTTGGAATCCTGCTCGTCACGGTAGATGATGTCTCTCAGGACTTCTTCCTTAGTCTGGGAATGATCTCCCGCCGCTTCAAGCTCGGCCAGACGCCTTTCAGCCCTTACTTCCGGTGAGCAAATGACAAAGAACTTGTATTTGGCGTCAGGAAGCACTACCGATGCAATGTCCCTTCCGTCAAGAACAAAGGTCTGATTCTTGGCGATCTCTCTCTGAAGAGATACCATTGCCGTCCTTACTACAGGATGAGCGGAAACATCGGATGCGGCTATCGAAGTCTGCGGTGTACGGAGCTCGCCCGTGACATCCTCCCCGTCGAGGATCATGTGCTGGACGCCGTCAATGAACCTGACCTCGATCCTGACCTCGTCCATCATCTGCCTGACTGCTTCAGGATCCTTGGCATTTATGCCGCGCTTGATGGAAGCGACCGCGCATGTACGGTACATGGCACCGGTATCCAGATACATGATGCCAAGCGCTTTTGCTACGCCCTTTGCGAGAGTGCTCTTACCTGAACCCGAAGGGCCGTCGATTGCTATCTGAAAAATACCCATATATATACTCCTTATATTAGATTCTTATAAAACGTAATCGCTGTCATCCTTGCGGTCGCGTCCGGTCTCATATACACGGTACTGCGACCAGAGTGTCTCAAGCGAAGCAAGTGATTTCTTGATATGGTCTTTCCTGTGCATTCCGAGCGTAACCAGCAGCGCATTGATGAGCGAGAGAGGGGCCGTGAGCGAATCGACGAACGATGCCATGGACGATTTCGCGAAAAGGCTTATGTCGGCATGCTCCGTCATCGGAGTACCTCCTTTGTCCGTGATCGCTATTGTCGTTGCTCCCTTTTTCTTCGCATATTCCATTGAGTTGATGGTTCGCGCCGAGTATCTCGGGTAGGATATGCCGATCATGACATCGCCCTCGCCGATCGGCATGATCTGCTCGAAAAGCTCGTTTGTGCATGTGCTTCTTACGAGTACTACGTCATCGAAAAGCACAGTCATATAAAAATGCATGAACTCGGAAAGGGGTTGTGATGCCCTGATGCCCATGATATATATCTTTCTTGCCTTGAGTATCGCATTGACCGCATTTCCGAAGGACTCATCATCAATGCTCTCGAGCGTCTCTTTGAGATTCGCAACATCCTGACTCATTACAGCTTTTACAGCTTCGGCATCGCCTGCGAATCTCTCGGTATAATCAAGACGCTGAACGGACGTCAGCTTGGTCTTCAGATCTTCCTGAAGTGATCTCTGAAACTGGGGATAACCCTCAAATCCAAGCTCCGTAGTAAATCTGACGACAGTGGACTCGGATACGCCGACCTCCTCGCCGAGCTTTGCGGCCGTCATGTAAGCGGCCTTGTCATAGCTCTTCAGGATGAAATCGGCTATCGCCTTGTGGCCCTTTGAGAGCGAAGGATAGCAACGTTCGATGATCCCAATGGCCTCAGTTGTCTCCATTGTCTTCATCCCCTTCATTTTCTCCGGCTTCAGGCTTGTCACCGCCCATTATCGAATCAATGGTGATCTGCTTATCCTCACCGCCCGCGGCTTCACGCAGAGAATTCTCCATATCCCTGATGGTCTGGTAGCTCATGAGTTCCATCGGCGGGAGGTCCTTAACGGACTCGATACCGAATTCAGTAAGGAACTGCTTGGAAGTAGCAAAAAGCGCGGGCCTTCCGGGTGCATCAAGATATCCTGCCTCTTCGATCCAGCCGCGGTCAAGCAGCCTTGAAATAATGGAATCGGAAGAGACACCCCTGACCGTCTCGACCTGTGCTCTGGTACAGGGCTGGTTATATGCGATCACGGCAAGAGTCTCATATGAAGCCTGTGACAGCGGTACCTGGGACTTCGGCGCATAGAGCCTTTCTATGAACTTCTTCTGTTCAGGTCTTGTCATCATGGCATACGAATCCTCGATCTTCCTGATCTCAAGACCGCCCCACGGATTGTTCTTATATTTGGACATGAGGCTCTTCAAAGCCTCTTCTACTGCAGGTCTTTTGACGTTGAGAAGCTCGGAGAGCTTATCAACCGAGATCGGGTCGCCCGAAACGAAAAGAAGTGACTCTATCGCTCCCGGAAGTTCCTGTGCCGTTACTCTGAATTCATTATCCATATTACTTTCTCTTCTCTTCGATCAGAATGTCTTCGAAGCTTCCCTTCTGTACTGCCGTTATGTCGTTGTTCCTGACGAGCTCCAATATGGCAAGGAAACTGACGATCTTGTCGATCTTTTCGGGCTTCTTGCCTGTAAAGAGCTCCGAGAAGAACAGCTTCCCCTTCTTCGTTATCGTGAGCCAGAGAGTCTTCATCCTCTGTCTGACCGAGATCTTGTCGCGTCTCAGGATGTGTTTGATCTTCTGCGATATATCGGTAAATCTGAGCTCATTTCTGTTGTTGATATCAGCTATCGATCTCTCAAACTCCTCCTTTGAGAAATCCGTTGATATCTTCTTGGTGTCGATGCCGAGTTCCTTTGCAGTCGCTCTCGTTCTGAACCTGGCGCCCTCGTATTTCGCGCGCCTTTCACGCAGCTCGTTCGCGAAAACGCGGCATCGTTTGTACCTCATGAGCGAGATAACGAGTTCTTCTCTGGGATCTTCCTCTCCGTCATCAGCGTCACCTGCCTTCTTTCCGGGGAGCATCATCCTGGACTTGATGTGCACCAAAGTCGCGCCCATGAGCAGGAACTCCGAAGCGATATCCATATCGAGCTTCTTCATAGCAGAGAGATAATCCATATACTGCGATGTAATATCAGAGATCGGGATATCGTAGATGTCGATGTCGTTCTTTTCGATAAGATGGCAAAGAAGGTCCAAAGGACCTTCGAAATGCTGTAATCTCAATTCCGGCTTGATCAGAGCTTCTGCCATCATTAATTTCCTTTACCCTGCACCGAACGGAAGGCTTATAAGCTTGCAGACGGCGCTGATGATCAACTGAAAAGGAAATTCTATCTTCGTTATTATCCAGCCGATCACATCGAACGAAGAGACATAGCTTAAAAGGAAAAGCACCCAGATGCCATACGGGCTGAACATCTGGAACTTACGGTATCCCGAAGTGCACTTCAGCCTGTACGGAAGCAGTTCCTCGAGGACATGGAATCCGTCAAGAGGCGGAACCGGGAGAAGATTGAATGCCAGCAGCATAAGTGAGAACTGCTCGGTATAAGTGAACACGGTCAATACAGTCGTTACCGCGATACCTGCGGAGGTTTGCGGATCGACCCTTCCGGTTGCTATGTTTGCAACCAGCGTGTATATGATCGCCGAGAGCAATGCCACGATGAAGTTTCCCGTAACGCCGGCAAGATGAACGATCACATTCATCAGCCTTCTGTTCTTGAACCTGTCAAGACGCGAAGGATTGTACATAACGGGCTTGCCCCAACCGAATCCCGCAACAAGAAGAAGTATCATTCCTGCAGGATCCATATGGGCGATCGGGTTAAGTGTCAGACGGCCCATATTGCGCGGAGTCTTGTCTCCGAGCCAGTCAGCGGCTGCCGCATGCATGAACTCATGCACAGAGAACGACAGCATCAGGGCAAAGAGCATTATGAGAGCGTAAAAGATTATCTCTCTTGGGCTCAAGCCGATTCTGAACAGTCTAATCAGCATTATCTGTACCTCAGGCCTTGACGATCGAGAATGTAATCTTTTCGCCGTTTACATTCCATTCCTTGGAATTATCGCCCTCACCTGCGACTATATCCGTAGCGAGCACTTCGGAAGCAAGAAAATCCTTCTTCTTCTCGATGACTGCTCCGAGCTTGTCATTGCCGGAATACTTAAGGACGATCCTGTCGGTTACCTCAAGGCCGGTCTCCTTACGCTGTGTCTGGATCTTGGAGATCATCTCCCTGACAAGGCCATCCTCGATAAGTTCTTCCGTAAGTACAGTAGAGATGGAAACCGTGAGATTGCCCGATGTCTGAGTCGAGAAGCCTTCCGGCTGTGTCGTTTCGATGAGGAAGTCCTCTTCGGTCATCTCATATTCTTCGCCTTCAACAGTGATCTTGACGGAACCGGACTTGAGAGCAACGTATGTCTCTTTGCCGGGAAGATTTGCGATCACCTCGCGTGCAGCGTTAAGGTTCTTGCCGAACTTCTTACCGCATGTACGGAGCTGAGGCTTGAAGCTGTAGTCAACGAGCTTTGAAGCATCACTCAAGACTTCCATCCTGCGGATGTTGAGCTCATCCAGAACGATCGGCTTGTACTCGTCATCGAGATCTATCTCGGAAACAACATAGATCTCTGAGAGCGGCTGACGGTTCTTGATAGAAGCAGACTCACGGCAGCTGTGGCCGAGCGTGACTATCTGCTGGACAAGCTCCATCTCCTCTTCAAGCTTGGTATCGATAAGGCTCTCGTCAGCAACAGGATACTTTGCGAGATGTACTGATTCAGGCGCAGCGGAATCTACGGAACGTACGATGTTCTGATAGATCTCCTCCGTCATGAACGGGACGAACGGAGCACAAAGCCTTGTGAGATTATCGAGAACAGTATAAAGGGTCATGTAAGCGTTGACCTTGTCCTGCGTCTCATCAGCGCCCCAGTATCTGTCACGGCAGCGTCTTACATACCAGTTGGAAAGCTCTTCCGTGAAGTCCTGGATAAGTCTTGCTGACTGGGAGATATCATAAGAATCCATCTTCTCGCACACGGTCTTGATGAGCGAGTTGAGACGTGAAAGTACCCATCTGTCCATCGCGCCAAGTGTTGCCTTGTCGAGCGTATGCTTTGTCGGATCGAAATTGTCGATATCCGCATACATTACATAGAACGCATAAGTGTTCCAGAATGTTCCGATAAACTTCTTGATACCGTCGTTGACAGCCTCCTTGGAGAATCTCGAAGGAAGCCACGGCTGGTTTGCAGTATAGAAATACCACCTTGCAGCGTCTGCGCCCTGGGAATCAAGAACGTCCCAAGGATCCACGACATTGCCCAGGTGCTTGCTCATCTTGATACCGTCCTTATCCTGGACGACACCCATTACGATGCAGTTCTCGAAAGGTGCTCTTCCGAAAAGGACCGTGCTGATGGCGATAAGTGAATAGAACCATCCTCTTGTCTGGTCAATACCCTCAGAGATGAACTTGCAGGGATAGTGAGACTCGAAGAATTCCTTGTTCTCGAAAGGATAGTGATACTGTGCAAAAGGCATTGATCCGGAGTCAAACCAGCAGTCGATGACCTCGGTCACCCTCTTCATCCTGCCGCCGCACTCAGTGCACTTGATATGAACATTATCAACATAAGGCTTATGGAGCTCGATGTCATCCGGACAGTCATCGCTCATTGACTTGAGTTCCTCGATGGAACCGATGCAGTGCCTGTGACCGCACTCGCACTCCCATACCGGGAGAGGTGTTCCCCAGTAACGCTCACGGGAGATACCCCAGTCGATAACGTTTCTCAGGAAGTCACCCATACGGCCGTCCCTGATCGTCTCAGGCATCCAGTTGACCATTGCGTTTGACTTGAGGAGTTCATCTCTCTTCTTGCTCATGGCAATGAACCATGTGCTTCTTGCAAAGTAGATCAGAGGAGTGTCGCATCTCCAGCAGAAAGGATACTCGTGCTCGAACTTGGGAGCAGAGAAAAGAAGCTTCCTGGCATCAAGGTCTTTCAGAACTTCAGGATCCGCTTCCTTGACGAACTTGCCCGCGAAAGGAGTCTCCTCTGTAAGGTTACCTCTGGTATCAACGAACTGGACCATAGGAAGATCATTGTCCCTTCCTACACGTGCGTCGTCTTCACCGAATGCAGGCGCGATATGGACGATACCGGTACCGTCCTCCATGGTTACATAGTCATCACATACTGTGAAATGAGCCTTTTTCTTCTGGTTTGCAGCCTCATTTGCAGTACATTCATAAAGTGCTACATAGGATCTGCCCTTGAGATCGCTGCCCTTGTAGGACTCGAGGATCTCATATGCCTTCTCGCCGTCCTTCGCAAGGCTGCCGAGAACCGTGTCGAGGAGCGCGGTAGCCATGTAATATGTATAGCCGTCACATACCTTGACCTTTGAATACTCAGCGTCGGGGTTAAGGCAGAGCGCGACGTTTGAAGGAAGTGTCCAGGGTGTTGTCGTCCAAGCGAGGAAATATGCATCCTCATCAACACACTTGAATCTGACGACGGCGGATCTCTCCTTGACAGTCTTATATCCCTGCGCGACTTCGTGTGAAGAGAGTGCGGTTCCGCATCTGGGGCAGTAAGGAACGATCTTGTGACCCTTGTAGATCAGGTCCTTGTCCCACATCTGCTTGAGCGCCCACCACTCGGATTCGATGTAGTTGTTGTCGTAAGTAACATAAGGATGCTCCATGTCAGCCCAGAAACCTACGCGGTCGCTCATGTGCTCCCACTGGTCCTTATATGTCCAGACGGATTCCTTGCACTTCTTGATGAATGGCTCTACGCCGTAGCCTTCGATCTGAGGCTTGCCGTTGATACCCAAAGCCTTCTCGACTTCAAGCTCAACGGGAAGGCCGTGCGTATCCCAGCCGGCCTTGAAGACGATCTCCTCGCCCTTCATTGCGTGATATCTCGGAATTACATCCTTAATGACTCTGGTCTTGATATGACCGATATGAGGCTTGCCGTTAGCGGTCGGCGGGCCGTCATAAAGGGTAAATGTCGGAGCGCCGTCCGCTTTGGGAGCGATGCTCTTCTTATAGATGTCGTTTTTCTTCCAGAAATCGAGGACCTGTTTCTCTCTGTCAACGAAATTAAGGTCTTTTGAGACTTTCTTGTACATAAACCTGAGTCACCTTTATATATAATTTAGCAAGTTATAATTATATGTTTTTAGGTTTGGTAAAGTCAAGCAAACAGGTTCCATGGAAAACCTTCGGGCATGGGAGCTTCAAACGCCATGTTTTCGCGCTTTACGGGGTGTTCGAATACAAGTTTGAAAGATTCGAGCGCGATATCTTTGCATTGAATGTCCTTCTGACCGTATTTCCTGTCACCAACAAGAGGATATCCGTTATGCGCCATCTGCGCCCTGATCTGGTGCGTCCTGCCCGTTCCAAGCTTTATCTCGGTCAATGTGTACCCGTCTTTTGAAGCGATCGCCCTGTAGTCGAGGTATGAAGCCTTGTATCCCGGCTTTTCGCAGTCGGAAACAGTTACGATATTCTTCTCCTCATCCTTGAAAATGTAGTTCTCAAGCCTGCCGGAGCCTTCAAGTGTCCCTGTGATCACACATCTGTAGAACTTGTCGACCTTCCTGCTCCTGATCTGTTCCGATAACCTGGAAGCCGCCTTGGATGTCCTTGCGAAAACCATGACGCCCGAGACCGGTCTGTCGAGCCTGTGTACGAGACCGAGATAGACTTCTCCGGGCTTCTGATATTTCTCCTTGATATACCTTTTCAGGATCGTAAGCATATCGGGACTTCCCGAACCGTCACTTTGCGAAAGCACTCCTGCAGGCTTAACACAGACGATCACATGATTGTCTTCATAAAGTATCTTTATCCCTTCGAAAACGGTTACGCCGGTGTCCATCTTGCCACTGAACCGCAGGGCAGATTTATGCCCATCCTGCTGACCGGAAGACCTATCTCTCCTGCCGAAACCTTTCCTCCGTTTATCCCGAGCGCCAATATCTGACCGGACGCCTCTGCCGTAATCTCAGTCGCGTAAGAACTTGCGATAAAGAACAACGGATCATCAGAAAGAAGGCCTGCTGTGAGAGATACAAGATCGTAGAAAGAATCCTCCAGCTTCCAAAGCTCGCCGGAAGGGCCTCTGCCGTATGACGGAGGGTCCATTATGATGCCCTCATATTTGCGGCCGCGCCTGATCTCACGCTCGACGAATTTCTTGCAATCGTCCGCTATGAAACGGATATAGCTGTCATTAAGGCCGCTTGCCGATACGTTCTCTTTCGCCCTGGCGATCATCCCCTTTGAAGCGTCAACATGGACCACTTCGGTCGCGCCGTGGGCAGCGCATGCCAGCGTCGCCGCTCCCGTATAAGCAAACAGATTCAGAACGCGGATCTCTTTCTTGCCGCTGCTTGAAGCGTTCTCGATGAGGTTGCCGCAGAAATCCCAATTGACGGCCTGTTCCGGGAACAAGCCCGTATGCTTGAAGCTGGTAGGTTCTACTATGAATGTGAGCTTCCTGCCGAGAGAATCGTAAGATATCTTCCATGATGAAGGTATCTGGGCAAGCTTTGTCCAGGAACCGCCGCCTGTACTGCTTCTGCTGTATACGGCATCAGGAGCCGGGAGCTTATCCATCCCGACGACCTTTCCTTCGCTTATTACAGGCCAGACAGCCTGCGGATCCGGACGCAGGAGCTTCACGTTACCCCAGCGCTCATATTTCTCGCCTTTTCCGGCATAAAGGATCTCATAGTCCTTCCACTTGTCTGCTACAAACATCAGCTGACCCTCATTTCTACAGAGACGGCAACGGTCTTGCCGCCTGTTTCAAGACTGACGCAATAGACGCCGGCCTCAAAAGTTCCCACGCCCTCAAGACCTGCGGAAAAATCGCATTCGCAAACGACTTTGCCGTCGATCCTGATATCCGTTTCCGCAACCGGCTTCCCGTCCCTGTTCAGAACAGCGCGGAAATCACCGCTGACAGGCTTGTTAAAATAAAAAACGCACTTCAGAGCGTATGCATCATTAGAATCGATCGAATCATAATCGACCGGATTATCCTTCTCGATATCGTACCAGACATTATAGACATAAGCCTTTTTCGCGTTCTCGTAAACAACGTCAGACTCGGTCTGTTCTGACACGGATACGCTTATTCCGGTATCTTGAGGAGCACTTCCGGTAACTGACTCGCCCGAACCGGAACTGTTCCCGCCTGAGCTCCCGCCCGCAAGGCTGTTGCACCCGGACTGCGCCAAAAGCACCGCCAGACACAGAACTGCAGCGGCTGCCTTTGAAATATCACTATATGACCTGTTCGAAAATCTCATCTCAACGATTATAATATACGTATGAGAATTTTTCTTGTGTTTTACGCAATAATGACCGTCGTCACCTTTGCCCTTTACGGAGCCGATAAATCCAAGGCCCGAAAGGGTAAATGGAGGATACCCGAAAAGACTCTCCTCCTCTTTGCCGCATGCTTCGGCGGCTTGGGCGCGTTCCTGGGAATGAAGATGTTCCGTCACAAGACCAAACATACCTCATTCAAGATCCTGGTTCCCACCTTCATGATCATCCAGTTCATACTTATCGCGGTCGGTGCATATTTCTTCCTGATCCGCAGATAAAGATAAAAAAACGGCAGTTTCTGTAATCCGAAACTGCCGTCTTTTGTAATTCAGCTTATCGCTTATTTATTGTAGTTGGACGCAGGCTGTGAAAGGATCTGACATGTAGCGATTCCGTAAAGCGTCTGCTTATCCTCCGAGTACATAGCGAGAACATAGAAGCCGGGCTTAAAGCTCTTGCCTTCCTTTGTCTTGAGTCCAAGCGCATAGAACGAGCCCTTATCATTTACGATGACCTGGGCAGGTCCGCTGACAGAAGGAGTATCTGTCATAGGCTTGATCTTTGAGGCTTCCGAAACAGTTGCGCCGTAGAAGAATGCGAATTGAAGTGTCTCGCTCTGCTCAGGCTTGACCTGCATCTGGAATGAGATTGCAGTAGCATCAGATCCATAGGCAGCAGCTGCAACACGCTTGTTGTCAATGTTGACCCATCCTGCAGTCATGACCTTGGATGCAAATTCAGAATTGCTGAATGCATAAGACTTAGTACCGGATGTGGAACCGGAGCTTGAAGTTGAAGCAACCTGAACATTGAGGCTTGCAGAGCAAAGTTCAGTACCGTTCTCGGCATTAACCCTAATAGTGTACTTTCCTGCGGCAAGATAGCCGGATGTCAGCTCTGCGTTGGGATTCTGAGTGGAACTGTAAGTGATACGGATCTTAAGAGAAGAACCGATCTCAACCGCTTTGCTGGTGTAAACATCTGCACCGTCCTTTGAAACGGTATAGATCATATTTACTCCCTTGCCCTTGAGCTTGGAAGCTTCTTCATTGAATTCAAGCAGCAGGATGATGCTCTTGGCATTCTTGACGGTGTCACCGGATACGCTCTGCCATGAAGTCTTTTTTACGATCTTTGTAAGATCGACAGCCAAAGCTCCGATATCGGCATCCATGAAAGCGAAGATCTTGAGGAAGCTGGAACCCATGAGGTTGTCAAGAAGCCACTCTCCGTCCTCTTTTACGAAACGGGCCTCATAAGTGACCTTGATCGTGTCATAGCAATCATTAACTGCCTTGACGAGTTCGTCGATATCCTTATAGTCATCTTCAAGAAGGCTCTTGTAATCAGCCATCCTGAACTCTATGTCGACAGAAGCCTCATTTCCTTTCGCGGTAAATGTGTCTTCCAGGATCTCATAGTTGATGGTCTTTCTGACAGCCATGCAGAACTTCCTTGTGTTCTCGTCCAGATATTCACCATTCAGACCCTGCTGGAGTTCTTCGGCCTTATCGCTGCTCTTGCTGAGAGTAGAGAGGTCAAGAAGCTTGTCAGCGTCAAAATCCGCGATGTTCTCAGCTACTTCCTTTGCAGCAGCGAGAACAGGCTTCTTGCTGAATATGCTGCATCCGAAAAGCGACAAAGCCATCGAAGCAACAAGTGTCAAAGAAGCAACTTTTTTAATTGTATTAACAGATTTCATTATTAATCCCTCCTGTTCGTAGAGATTTTAATATTTTCATTTTGAAAAAGCAATAAATGCATATTTGTTAAAGGTATATAACGATTGCACTTTTTAGAGAAAACAATATATAATAAATGAAATATTCAATGGGACGGTAGAGGGACTGCTTATCTATGAATGGACAACCTAATATTTTGATCTGTGATGACGACCCCGTTGTTCACGAATCACTTGCTTTATATCTCGATAATGACAACTTCACTCACACTGACGCTTATGACGGTAAGGAAGGACTGGCGATGGCTCAGACCGGCGATTACGATCTGATCCTCCTCGATGTCATGATGCCCGAGATGAGCGGTCTGGACGTCTGCCGTGAAGTACGCAAGACTCTTTCCACCCCTATCATCATCCTCACGGCCAAAGGTGAAGAGATCGATAAGATCTTAGGTCTTGAATTAGGCGCAGACGACTATATCGTTAAACCTTTTTCTCCCCGTGAAGTAATAGCCAGGATCAAGGCAGTCCTCAGAAGATTCGGCGATACGCATCAGACCTCTTCTATCCTCAAGTTCCCCGGCCTTGAGATCAATCTCGGCAACTATTCCGTCAAGGTCAAGGGTGATACTGTCCCCTGCACGCCAAAAGAAGTTGAGATACTCTATCTCCTTGCCACCCATCCGGGACAGGTCTATGAGAGAGAGCAGATCCTTGAATCTGTCTGGGGCTTTGATTACAGCGGTGATTACCGTACCGTGGATACTCATATAAAGCGCATCAGACAGAAGATCTCTTTCGAGGGCGCATCCTGGAGCATTCAGACGATCTACGGCGTAGGCTATAAGTTCGAGGCAGACTGATGTTTCAGAGCACACTGCTCAGAAGGACAATGTCACTTGTCATCGTTTCCCTGATCGCGTCAGCGATCCTTGCTACCATTGCATTTATCGTGGCAGGACGTTCCGCAACCATCGAGAACGAGACGAATACTGCAATAAATCAGGATATTGTCTACCGTCAGATGTTCCTTGAGGATCCCTATCTGCTCGACAATGATGATTCCCGTGCATTTTTCTTCAAGACTTCTTATGCATCAGGACATGACTATTTTCTCATAGGTCCCGACGGAAAACTCATCGAGAGCACTCCCGTCGAGAAGATGAACATTTCCACGACGGATATAGATCATGTCAACAAGACACTGGATTTCAGCGAATTCAAAGCCAGTCTCACCGGTCTTTCGTCAAGCAGATACGTTACTTCCGATCCCATGAGGGAGATCCTGGCGATAAGCCAGCCCGTCATCTACCAGGGCAATTCCTGCACTCTCCTTTCCCTCTCGTATCTGAATGCTTCAAACAGCCTCATAGTCCAGTACATCAACATACTCGTCCTCTCCACCCTGATGGCTGCAGGCGTAATGATCATTCCTGCTTATGCTCTTGTCTCAAGGATGGTACTCCCTATCCAGGAAATGAACGAGATCGCAATGGAATATGCAAGCGGCAACTTCAAGGTCAGGGCCGATGAAAGCCACAAAGGCGAGATCGGAGAACTCGGAGCCTCATTCAACTACCTGGCAGACCAGCTTTCTAAATCCATTAACGACCTGACGATCGAGAAGAACCGACTCCAGGAGATCTTCGACGTCATTTCCGACGGTATCGTCGTGGTCAACGAGGACTCCTATCCTGTCACGACAAATGAAGCGATAAAGACGCTGTTCAACCGAGCCGAGAAGAACAACATGTTCACAGAGCATCTCCAGCTCATCCCGTTCGAAGAAGTCTGGCAGGACTTTGACGAATGCATTGCCACCGGCGAGACAAAGTCCAGGATGATAGAAGACAGAAACTATGCATATCAATCAACGATCATCCCCAAATACGATTCGGAATTCAAAGACAGGATCATAGGAGCAACGGGATTCTTCCGTGATATCTACGAAGCCCAGAAGAACGAACATTTCAGACAGGATTACGTCGCTAATATCTCTCACGAGCTCAGAACGCCTCTCCAGACATTAAGAGGCCTTATCGAGCCGCTTTCAGACGGCATGGTCAAGAAGGAAGAAGACCGTCAGCGTTATTACGGCATCATCCTCAACGAGACGATGCGTCTTTCAAGACTGATCGACGACATGCTCGAGCTTTCAAAGCTCCAGTCGCGCACGCTTGCATTCAAGACCTTCCCGTTTGATGTGAACAAGCTCATCAACAGCATCGAGATAAGATTCGGTCCCATAATGTCAGAGGCAGGGATCAAGTTCTCCGTTCAGAACACCTACGGCAAGCTCCCCACTGTAAACGGCAACCCCGACCGTGTCGAGCAGGTACTCGTCATCCTTCTGGATAACGCTAAGAAGTACACACCGCGCGGTAATTCGATCACCATCATCACCGACTATATCGAGAGCGAGAAGAAAGTATACATTTCCGTCTCGGATACCGGTCAGGGCATCCACGAATACGATATTGACCATATTTTCGACAGATTCTTCAAGGCTGACCGTGCCAGAGGAAAGAAAGGCTCAGGCCTTGGTCTTTCCATCGCAAAAGAGCTTCTCTCCTACATGGGCGAGACAATCGAGGTCACCAGCAAATATGAAGAAGGCTCAACTTTCACATTCACTCTGACCAAGGCGGAGAACATAGATGTCTGGGAGTGACCTCTCAAATAACGGAGCTGAAGGCATTCGGCTCAACAAATATATCGCTTCATCCGGAACATGCTCGAGACGCGAGGCTGACAGACTGATCGAATCAGGCAAGGTCTCGGTAAACGGAGTGACAGCCGATCTGGGGACACGTGTTTTCGATGGTGATACAGTCGAAGTCGACGGCAGGTCTGTCATACCCGAAGATTCAATGATCTACATCGCTTTCAATAAGCCCCTGGGTGTTACCTGCACCACTGACAGAAGAGATCCGACTAATATAATAGATTATATAGATTTCGGTGAGCGCATCTTCCCTATCGGCCGTCTGGACAAGAACTCTTCAGGCCTGATCCTTCTTACCAACGACGGAGATATCGTAAACAGCCTGCTGAGGTCCGAGAACGGTCACGAGAAAGAATACGTCGTAACTCTGGACAGGCCTTATGATAAAGAGTTTATTAAGAATATGTCTTCCGGTGTACCGGTGCTCGGTCGGATGACTCTTCCCGCGGAGGTTATCCCGGTCAACCCCAAGACCTTCAGAATCATCCTGAAACAGGGCATGAACCGCCAGATCAGGCGCATGTGTGAATTCCTCGGTTATAAGGTTACCAGGCTCAAACGTATTAGATTCATGAATATCAGGCTCGGAGAACTCGAAAGCGGCAAATGGCGCTATCTCACGGCCAAAGAGAAGCAGGAACTGCTTAAGGACACGCATAATAAAAAGGACTGATCCCATTCACGGGAACAGTCCTTTATTTATAACCCTAATTATAGATCAGAGATCAAGACTCTTCTTTATCGGAAGAAGCTGCCTTCTCTTCGTTCCTTGCTTCAGCGATGATCTTGTCGATATCTGTCTCTTCGCCTTCGCCGTCAACGTTCTTCTCATAGTAGAACTTGACCTTATCCTTGCTGTTGCGTGCGCCGTAAGCATCAGCGATAGCTATGCAGTCTTCCTTGAGTTTCTCGAAATCTTCCTTCGATTCAAGATCTGCAATGGATGTCTGATAGCATGCATCCTCGAAAACATCATCAAGAACAAGATAAGAGTTCTCACCCTTCTTGAAATTCTTGTCGATAAGGGCTTCAGCCTGATCGGGAGCGCCGTCTCTTGCGTCAAAATTCTCGAAAGGGATCTCGATCTTGCTGTAACGGTATCTGAGAAGGATGCACTTATTGTTGTAGTCAACCGCTACCCTGTACTTGGAAACCAGGAATGTCTGGCAGAATACAAGAATGAAGCAGACAGCGAGGAGAACTCCTGCACCGCCAAGGATAAGCATCAGCATGCCGTCCTTCGCATTGATAAAGCCAAACACCGCAAGAGCGATGCTCAAACCGAGAAATATCACGGCCAAGACCCTGTTCCTCAATAACTTGGCGGGACTGCCGGGGTAGCAATGAACACCACTCTGGGGCAACTTCTCAATCAGTTCCTTATTCTGAAACTCTTCAACACTAGCCATCAATTCTTCCTCCTTATTTACTGAGAATAGCTATTCTGTCAGTAATACTCTTAAGCATATCCTCGTACTTGACGAGCTTTGCCTTCTCCTGATCAACGACTGCGGCAGGCGCTCTCGTAACGAATGACTCGTTAGCAAGCTTTCCGCCGACGCGCTTGATCTCACCCTCAAGGCGTTCCTTCTCCTTGCCCAGACGCTCAAGTTCCTTACCAATATCGATAAGGTCTTCGAGCGGCAGATAGATCTCTCCGCCCTTGAACATTGCAGCTACGGCAGTAGAAGGGATACCTTCCTTATCTTTCCTTGTCTCAAGTCCGCTGACGGATGCAAGCCTTGCGAGGAAGCCTTCGCCGTTCACGAACATGGCAGCGGTCTTGTCAGAAGGAGTCACAACGATAATGTGAGCCTTCCTTGAAGGTGCTACATCCATATCCTTCCTGACTGCGCGGATTCCGCGGATAGCGTCCATCAGAGTCTCCATCATCTCGGCTTCATCAGGAGAAGCAGGGATCTTATCCGCATCAGGCCAGTCTGAGATCATGATGGACTCAGCCTTATCATCAAGAACGAGGTTCGCATAAACCTCTTCCGTAAGGAAAGGCATGAACGGATGCAGGAGCTGCATGGAAACGCCCAAGACATAGTTAAGCAGATACCTTGCTTCGAGGCTCGTAGGACAGTTCTCATCGAAAAGCCTGCTCTTGCAGATCTCGATATACCAGTCACAGAAGTTGTCCCAGATGAAATCGACTATCTTAGAGAGAGCTACGCCGAAATCATAGTTCTCGATATTTGCAGTAGCCTCTGCAACAACATTATGAAGCTTTGTAAGTATCCACTTATCTTCGAGCGTGTATTTTGAAGCATCAACAGAAGAATAATCGACCTCGTCAGGCATATTCATGATGACGAATCTCATAGCGTTCCAGATCTTGTTGGAAAGGTTTCTTCCCATGATGATCTTGTCTTCCTGGAACCTCTGGTCGTTACCCGGAGCATTTCCCGTAACGAGCGCGTATCTCAAAGCATCAGCGCCGTTCTTCTCGATTATCTCGAGAGGATCGATGCCGTTTCCTAAAGACTTGCTCATCTTACGTCCCTGAGAATCCCTTACGAGTCCGTGAATAAGGACATCCTTGAAAGGAACATCATCCATGTGAGCCATACCGGCAACCATCATTCTGGAAACCCAGAATGTGATGATGTCATAACCGGTAACGAGTGTATCTGTAGGATAGAAACGCGCGAGATCCTCTGTCTTCTCAGGCCATCCGAGTGTCGAGAAAGGCCAGAGTGCTGAAGAGAACCATGTATCAAGCGTATCAGGATCCTGACGCATCGGCTTGCCGCACTTAGGGCAGACCGCAGAATCATCCTTCGTTACAACTATCTCACCGCAGTCATCGCAGTAGAATGCAGGGATCCTGTGACCCCACCAGAGCTGTCTGGAGATACACCAGTCACGGATATCTTCCATCCAGTTGAAGTAGTTCTTTGAGAATCTCTCAGGAACGAACCTGGTCCTTCCGTCTCTGACAGCTTCGATAGCGGGCTTTGCCAGAGTCTCCATCTTTACGAACCACTGAAGAGATACCCTGGGCTCGATCGTTGTGCCGCAGCGGTAGCATGTACCGACATTATGTGAGTACTCCTCGATCTTGATGAGGAATCCGCCCTCTTCAAGATCCTTTACGATAGCTTCTCTGGCCTCGTATCTGTCCATGCCGGCATACTTCGGATAGTCGTCAGTGATCTTCGCATCTTCTGTGAGTACAGTGATGACCTCGAGACCATGTCTCTGACCGACTTCAAAGTCGTTGGGATCGTGACCGGGAGTGATCTTGACAGCTCCGGTACCGAACTCAACATCAACATAATCATCCGCAACAACAGGGATCTTACGTCCTACGATAGGCAGAACGAGCATCTTGCCGATAACATCCTTATAACGCTCATCCTTAGGATTTACTGCAACAGCGGTATCACCGAGGAGAGTCTCAGGTCTGGTAGTCGCAAGATTGATATATCCGCTTCCATCCTCGAAAGGATATCTGATATGCCAGAAATGACCGGGCTGTTCCTCATACTCAACCTCTGCGTTGGAGATCGATGTAAGGCAGTGAGGGCACCAGTTAATGATGCGCTCTCCCCTGTAGATAAGGCCCTGATCATAGTACTTTACGAATACTTCCTTAACAGCTTCTGAGCAGCCCTCGTCCATCGTGAAACGCTCTCTGGACCAGTCGCAGGAAGATCCCATCTTCTTGAGCTGCTCAACGATACGTCCGCCGTACTTCTCTTTCCAGTCCCACGCTCTGACAAGGAATCCGTCTCTGCCGATATCGTCCTTGTAGATGCCTTCTTTACGCATCTGTTCAACGATCTTCGCCTCTGTTGCTATGGAAGCGTGGTCGGTTCCGGGAACCCAAAGAGCGGCATAACCTGCCATTCTCTTATATCTGGTCAGGATATCCTGAAGCGTGTTATCGAGCGCATGGCCCATGTGAAGCTGGCCGGTTATGTTCGGCGGCGGCATTACGATTGAGAATGTCTTCTTGGATCTGTCTTCAGAAGGCTTGAAATAACCCTTCTCCATCCAATTGTTGTAAAGCTTCGGTTCCTCCTCATTAGGATTGAATGTCTTGCTGATGCCGTCAATTCTTGCCATCGGAAATATTTCCCCTTCTAAAATTAATCACTTTTTGATCATTGAAAGCGCGCCGTAAAGGATCGAATCATCACCCAAAGCCGCCTTCTTGAATGTAACTGTCTGCCTTATGGAAGGCATGCAGTATCTATCTACTTCGGACAGGATCTTCTGCAGGAACACATCACCGACAGCCTCGATGACACCGCCGCCGTAAACGACGATCTCAGGACTGAATGTGTTGACCAGATTGCCTGAAGCGATCGCGAGATAGTGACAAGCACGGTTAACCGCTTCGGTTGCAACAGGATCATTGCTGTTAAGCGCAGCTTTCAAAAGCTTGGACTTGAACACACCGTCCTGAACGGCCTCAGCCATTGCCGACTTCCTGCCTCTTCCTATCTGCTGTCTGATATAAGAGCTCATACCCTGCTTGCTCGAAAAAGCCTCGAGGCATCCCCTCTGACCGCAATTGCAGAGAGGTCCCTCAGGATCAAGGATCATATGGCCGTATTCGGCAGCCTTGAACTGGTTACCGGTATAAAGCTCACCGTTGAGGATAAGTCCACCGCCCATGCCGGTTCCCACGAAAAGGCCTACCACATTGTTATAGCCCTTTGCAGCACCGAATTTATACTCGCCGAGAACACCGACATTGACGTCGTTTCCGATGTAGAAAGGAACGCCGAACTCGTCTTCGATGGGTTTCCTGATGTTATAGTTCTTCCAGGGAAGATTGGGTGAGAAAAGAACGATACCGCTGTCCTGGTCGATAACGCCGGGAGCGCCTGCCGCAATGGCATGGATCTGATTCTTTTTGATTCCCGAGCCCTCAAGAAGATCTTTTACAACGCTTATGATGAGGTCTTCAATATTCTGGGAAGAATCTCCTGCAGACTTGGTCTTCTTCTTCATGCGGTAAACGATCTCGCGTTTGGAATTGAAAATAACGCCAAGCACCTTGGTCCCGCCGATATCAAGACAAAGATTATACGATTCTGCCATAGTTTTCTCCCCTCTGAATTAATAGTTCTTTATTGTGTCAGCTTACGCCCAACGCTGTCGTTCCGTTGTTCTCGACAGATATTGAAGGCTTCTCTTCAGTGCCGTTCTTGTAAATGATGATAGGCTGCTTGCCCTCGGTAATGCATTCCTTCTTAATGATGCATTCCTTGATATCATGCTCAGAAGGCACGTCAAACATAACCTGTCTCATTGTTTCTTCAATAATGGCGCGAAGTCCTCTTGCACCTGTATTCTGTTCAACAGCCTTGTCTGCAATTGCCCTGATCGCGTCTTCCTCGAACTTGAGGTCGACGTCATCCATCTTAAGGATCTTCTGATACTGCTTGACGATAGCATTCTTAGGTTCCGTGAGGACTCTTACAAGAGCGTCAGAATCAAGCCTGTCCAAAGCAACAGTGACCGGGATACGGCCGATGAATTCCGGGATAAGTCCGAACTTCATGAGATCGTCCGGCTTGACTTCGTGATAGTAGATACCGCTGTTCATATCGCGGCGTGACTGCACATCGGCACCGAAACCGAACTGCTTCTGCTCGACACGGTTGGCGATAATGTCATCAAGACCGTCAAACGCACCGCCGCAGATGAAGAGGATGTTTGTCGTGTCGATCTTGATGCACTCCTCGTTCGGATGCTTTCTTCCGCCCTTGGGAGGAACGTTGGCTACAGTGCTCTCAAGGATCTTGAGGAGCGCCTGCTGAACGCCTTCACCGCTGACATCACGTGTGATCGAGACATTCTCTGATTTCTTGGTGATCTTATCGACCTCATCGATATAAACGATGCCTATCTGGGCACGCTCAACATCGTAATCAGCCGCAATAATGAGCTTGAGGAGGATGTTCTCAACGTCTTCACCGACGTAACCTGCCTGAGTAAGGCTGGTAGCATCCGCAACAGCGAAAGGAACATTGAGGATCCTTGCGAGAGTCTGTGCAAGAAGAGTCTTACCTGAACCCGTAGGTCCCAAAAGGAGGATGTTGCTCTTCTGGAGTTCTGTCTCATCGGAAGGAAGATCGGTATAAACCCTCTTGTAATGATTGTAAACAGCAACAGAGAGCGCAACCTTCGCTTCATCCTGTCCTACAACATACTGGTCAAGCATGTCCTTGATCTGATGAGGCGTGACGAGCTTCTTAGGCTTGATGGAACGCATCTTGCGCTTCTTGCTGACCTTCTCTTCTTCAGCAATGATGCCGTACGCAGTCCTGATGCAGTCAATGCAGATATAGCAGTTGACACCCGAGAAAAGTCTCGGCACCTCATATTCGGATTTGCCGCAAAAAGAACAGCTGAGTATTTCCCTTGATTCTCCGCCACCGTACGTGTTTTTAGAATTCGCCATTTAGAACTCCCTTTTTGTGTTTCGCCGTGACTGAAAAGACAGTCCGACCAAATTATTCTATAGCATTATAAGTAATTTTACCAAAGTATTATTATTACTTATATTTCAAGTGCGTGAAATATAGTTCACAAAAGTTCCGAATCAAGGATTATCGTAAACGGTCCGTCGTTCGTCAGAGTGACCTGCATGTCGGCGCCAAACTCGCCGGTTCCTATATCCTTTACGGTTTCGGAGCACTTTCTGACTATATAGCCGTACAGCTCTTCTGCCCTTCCAGGTTCGCACGCATCGGTAAAGCCCGGCCTGTGTCCCTTTTTGCAGTCAGCATACAAAGTGAACTGCGACACAAGCAGAAGTCCTCCTCCGACCTGCGACAGGTCAAGATTAGTCTTTCCCTCGCTGTCTGCAAATATCCGAAGGCCGATCATTTTCGAAATGAGCTTGTCGGCTACAGCTTCATCATCGCCCTTGCCGATGCCGATAAGCACCGCAAGACCGGTACCTATGCTTCCCTTCGTCTGTCCGTCAATATCGACCTTTGCCGATGTGACGCGCTGGATAACGAATCTCACGTATCAGATTCTCCTTCCGTCATTCTCTTCACATAGTCAAGATACTGCCTGACTTTAGCTTCATATCCGATATCCGTGGGTTCATAATACGTCCTGTCGAGCGTCTTGTCGGTCAGGTACTGCTGTTTCGTCACATGACCGGGGAAATCGTGAGGATATTTGTATCCCACCTTATATCCGAGATCCTCCATGCCCTTTGCGGGAGCGTTGCGCAGATGCATCGGGACCACGCCGGTATCCGTGTTCTCCACATCGGAAAGTGCTTTATCGATCGCCAGATATGCCGCATTGGACTTAGGCGAAGTCGCGACGGCTATACACGCTTCAGACAGAGGGATCCTGGCTTCAGGCATTCCAACCGCCCTCGCGCAGTCGTAAGCGGCTGTCGCTATGAGGAGCGCATTCGGATTAGCCATTCCGACATCCTCGGCAGCGCATATCATGATCCTTCTGGCGAGGAACTCAATGTCCTCCCCTGCCTTTAGCGCCCTTGCAAGATAAAGCACCGCAGCGTCCGGGTCAGATCCCCTCATGGACTTTATCATGGCGCTAATGTTGTCGTAATGATATTCGCCGTCCTTATCGAAAATGACTGCCCTGTTCTGCATGCAGTCTTTCATCACTTCATCGTCGATGACGATAGACCCGTCAGACGAAGGCGGCGTTGTGACAACGGCGAGCTCCAGCGCATTGAGCGCGGAACGCGCGTCGCCGTTAGACGTCTCGGCGATCTTAAGCAGGGTATTTTCTTCGCATTTGATGTCGGTGTTACCGTATCCGCGTTCCTTATCCTCTAACGCGTTCCTCAGGACCTTCGCGATATCTGCCGGTTCGAGAGGCTTTAACTGCAGCACCGTGGAACGGGAGACAAGAGCCTTGTTGACCTCGAAAAACGGATTCTCGGTAGTCGCCCCGATCAAAATGACGGTCCCGTCCTCAACGAACGGAAGAAGCGCATCCTGCTGGAGCTTGTTGAACCTGTGGATCTCATCGATGAACAGTACTGTCTTCCTGCCCTCGGATAAGATAGGATTACGCGCATCCTCGGTGACTTTCTTGATGTCAGCCACGCCCGCGGTAACGGCGTTGAGCTTCTCAAAGCGGGATTCCGTGGTGTTGGCTATCACCCGCGCGAGCGCAGTCTTCCCCACGCCCGGGGGCCCAAAAAGGATAATCGAGGACAGACGGTCTGCCTCGATCATTCTTCTGAGCATCTTGCCCTTGCCTATGATATGTTCCTGCCCTGCATACTCATCAAGCGTGCGGGGAGACATCCTGAAAGCAAGCGGCTCTGTTTTCCCTTTGCTTGTATCAGCCAAAACTAAATACCTTAGTTGAAATCAGGATAGATAGGATACTTGTCTGTAAGCGTCTTAACTCTTGCGATAACATCAGCCTTCTTGTTCTCGTAATCGAAGATGCAGTCGGCAATGCACTCAGCAACGAGCCTGCAGTCGTCTTCCTTGAAGCCTCTTGCAGTAACAGCGGGTGTTCCGATACGTACGCCTGATGTGACCATAGGCTTCTCGGGATCGAACGGTATCGTGTTCTTGTTTGCCGTGATGTTGCAGTCGTCAAGTCTCTCCTGGAGATCCTTACCTGTTACGCCGGTACCTCTGAGGTCAATGAGCATGAGGTGGTTGTCTGTACCGCCGGATACGAGATTGACGCCTCTGGAAAGAAGTGTCTCGCTCATAGCCTGAGCATTGGAGATGATCTGAGCGGCATACTGTCTGAATTCAGGAGAAAGAGCTTCCTTGAAAGCGACAGCCTTGGCAGCGATGATGTGCATGAGCGGGCCGCCCTGCTGTCCGGGGAATACTGCGGAATTGATCTTCTTGGCAAATTCCTCTTTGCACATGATGATACCGCCGCGAGGTCCTCTGAGAGTCTTATGTGTAGTTGTCGTTACGAAGTCAGCATACGGAACCGGATTCGGGTGAAGACCTGCCGCAACGAGACCTGCGATGTGAGCCATATCGACGAAGAGGTAAGCACCGACCTCGTCAGCGATCTCTCTGAACTTCTTGAAATCGATGATCCTCGGATAAGCAGAAGCACCTGCAACGATGATCTTAGGCTTAACTTCGAGAGCTCTCTGACGGATGGTCTCATAGTTGAGAGTCTGAGTCTCGGGATCAACCTGATAGAACTCGGATTCATATGTCCTTCCGGAAACATTGAGCTTCATACCGTGTGTAAGGTGTCCGCCGTGAGAAAGGTCAAGACCGAGGATCTTGTCGCCGGGCTGGAGGACTGCAAAATAAACGGCCGTATTTGCCTGAGCGCCGGAATGCGGCTGGACATTGACATGCTCAGCACCGAAAAGCTGCTTTGCCCTGTCGATCGCGAGCTGCTCGACGATGTCGACATACTCGCATCCGCCGTAATAACGCTTTCCCGGGTAACCTTCAGCATACTTGTTGGTAAGCGGGGAACCTGCTGCCTCGAGGACTGCCTCAGAAACCGTATTCTCAGAAGCGATCAGCTCGATCTTGTTGCGCTGACGGCCGATCTCCTGCATTATTGCGGAATAAACTTCGGGATCTCCGGACTTGATGTGGTCGTACATATAAAACATCCTCCTTAGGATATAAATCAACGCCGTTATTTTATATTAAAAATATAGTTTAGTAAACTTGAATAAAAGGACAAACTGACGGTCAGAGATGAAGAAAATTAAGTCCATTCTGTCGGAAAGATAACGTAACGATCCGATCCGCGCTTGAACAAAAAAAGGCTGCACGGTCCTGACAGCAACCGTACAGCCTTCTTATATTTCTTTCTGGCTTTAAGAAATAGGCTTTGTCAATTGCGAGGCAGTGAAAGGAACAGCTGTTCCGTTCTCTGTCAAGCGATTTGCCAAATTATATTATTAAAGTCGGGAAAAGAGTATATACTTTCACATTTTTTGACAAAATGTCAAATACTGTATATCTCATCAGCCCCGGGAGGCGACAATTTGACATAAGAGCCGTCGTTTTCTATGAAGAAAACGCCCTCGGATGCATCAGTGAACCTTCCGACAACGGTCGAAGACACGCCCTTCGCACCCAGTTCGGCTATCACCCTGTCAGGCTCCGGTGTGGCTATCATGAGAGAACCCGATGATATGAGCCTGAAAGGATCAAGTCCCAAAGCAGAACATATTGAAGTTGTCTCCTTGGTGAAAGGGACAAGGCGCTTGTCGATCACGACTCCGGTCTTGGAGAAGTCCGCCATCTCAAACGCGGCGCCGAAAACACCTCCTTCGGTGACATCGTGCATCAGGCTTACTGCGCTTAAGGCAAAACCGTCTTCCCTGATCTTACCCTCCGAAGATCTCAGACTTCCGCATGTCTCACCCTCTTTGACCACAGAAATGAGGCTTTTATAAGAAAGGACCTTCTCGATCTCCTCGCTGCTGATCCTGCCTTCAAGTTTATCCCTGTGTTCATTTGCGGCAATGAAGCTTCCTTCGATTCCCGCAGTCTTCGTCATTATGAGACTGTCGCCCGGCATGGCTTTTCCGAGCGGAACGCATCCGCCCTTCCTCACGATCCCGAAAGCCGTAGACACGACGATCATCTTGTTGACGGCATCCGAGACTTCGGTATGGCCTCCGACGATGTCCACGCCCAAGATCTGCGCTTCCCGGCTGGCCTGGTCCACAGTCATCCTTATATCCTCTTCCGTGACCGAAGGGGGAGCGATTATGACTATCAGGATCCCGGCAGGCCTTACCCCGCATGCCGCAATGTCATTGCATGAGACATGGATCGCCAGCGTTCCTGCTTCGGTGCCGCCGGCCGTGATGGGGTCAGACGAAGTAACCATCAGGTCTTCTCCCGTCCGTATCCACGCGCAGTCAGCGCCTATTCCCGCGCCGGACAATGTGGCCGCGGAAAGAGAAGGAAGTCTGCTCAGGACCAGAGACTGGAGCTGTTCGTCTGTCAGTTTGCCTATCTTCATATCAGAACGGATTGATCTCTATATCTTCTGTACCGACCACACCTGCTTCTACCATTGCTTCGATGTCGAGATTCTTCTCTGCTTCGATGATATCTTCAGGGTGCGGGTGGGTCTTCGGATGCTTGGCAACGAATACTGTGCAGCAGTCCTCATAAGGAAGGATCGATGTCTCGAACGCGCCGATATCTCTTGAGATATCGCAGGTCGCCTGCTTATCCATACCGATAAGCGGTCTCAGGATCGGCATCTTGACCACCTCGTTGGTCGCTGCGATGGCTTCCATGGTCTGGGATGCCACCTGACCGAGGCTCTCACCCGTTATCAGACACTTGCAGTCGTTCTTAAGCGCAAGGCGCTCCGCGATCTGGAGCATTACACGGCGCATCGTAACCGTGAGCATGTCCTGAGGCGAATTCTTGTACAGGTCGAGCTGGATCTGCGTGAAGTTTACGACATGGAGTGTCATACGTCCCGAATAACCGGAAACGATCTTCGCAAGGTCTATGACCTTCTGCTTTGCCTTCTCGCTCGTATAAGGATATGAATGGAAATATACGGCATTGAGCGGCATTCCGCGCGATGCCATCATGAAGCCTGCGACAGGGCTGTCGATACCGCCGGAAAGAAGAAGCATTCCCTTTGCGCAGGAACCGACAGGAAGTCCTCTGTGGGCCATCATCTTTCCCGAATAGATATAATTATGTTCACGTATCTCGACATTGAGAATGAAGTCGGGATTCTTTACCTTGACCTTAAGATCCGGGAAAGTATCCAGGATAAAGCCTCCGAGGTCTTCGCAGATCTCAGGGGATGTCATCGGAAAAGTCTTGTTTCCGCGCTTGCTCTCGACCTTGAAGGTCTGATAACCGGGATTCTGATCCAGAAGCTCTTTGATGCATTCGACGGCATTCTCCTTGATGGACTCATAATCGCCTTCGAACTTTCTGGCAAGACTTACCGAAACGATACCGAACACCTGGCATACAGCCTTCATTATCTCTTCAGCCGCCGCCATGCTCGCAAAGTTCGGATTATCTTCTTCCTTAGGTTCTATCCAGATCCTGCTCTGGCTCTGATATATCTTCAGGTGGCCGAATTTCTTAAGCCTGTACTTGAGATTGCTCTTGAGCTGTATCTCAAAAGAACCCCTGTTAAGCCCTTTAAGGGTTATCTCACCCATTCTCGCCAAAAGGACGTTTGCCATTATATTCTCCTCACTTCAACAGAAATTGATCGTATATCGCATCAACGCACTTGATGAACTCTTTTGCCTCTTCCATCGTGTTATTGCGCGAAAACGAAAGCCTCACGGCATTTGCGGCCGTTTTCCGGTCGACACCGGATTCGAGCAGCACATAGGATACCTTCTTTGCCTTTGACGAGCAAGCCGATACCGTTGAAACATATATATCGTATATCTCAAGACAATGAAGCATCGTCTCGGATTCGAATCCCTTAAAAGATACATTCAGCACGTAAGGCAGGGCATCATCAGGCGAAAGGATCACGGCTTCCCTTGCCGCAAGCTCTTCTCTAAGATACCTGTTTATCTCCTCTGCTTTCGAGCGCGCTTCATCTATTCCTTCAGACACCTCTTTCAAAGCCGCAAGGAAAGCTCCGGCCAGCACAGTGCTCTGGGTACCCGAACGCATTCCGTCCTGCTGTCCTCCGCCCAATATCAAAGGATCGAGCCTTATGCCCTTCCTGACATACAGCACGCCGTTTCCCTTGACCGAATGTATCTTATGGCCTGAGAAAGAGCACATATCAGCTCCGAGCGATGAAAGCTCAAGCTTCATCTTTCCAAGCGCCTGAACACAGTCCAGATATATCACGGTCGACGGGGATACAGTCCTGATCGTTTTCGAGACAGCATCAAAAGGCAGGATCGAACCGGTCTCGTTATTTACCAGGGTGAAGCATGCGAGCGCAACGTCACCCTTCTTAAGTTCTTCCTCAAGGCTCTCAATGACGGGCTTTCCGTCAAGTCCGACCTTTACGTATCTTATCTCATAACCGAGTTTTGAAAGGTACTCGAGACATTCCAACGTGGCCTTATGTTCAGTCCCGGTCGAAATGACAGCTTTACCTGCTCTCCTGTTACGGCTCATATAGCCCTTGATAGCGGTATTCGCGCTCTCCGTAGCGCACGAAGTGAAGAATATCTCCTCACTCTTAGCACCAAGGAGTGCCGCTGTCTCTCTCCTGACAGACTCGTAGAGATCGGCAGCAGCAGTCCCAAGCTTATGAAGAGAGCCCGGATTAGCTGATACCGGTATCTCCGTCAATTCCACAAGCTTAGCTCTTACCGCTTCGGAAACGAATGTCGTTGCGCTGTTATCAAAATAAATCATGGTACGCCTCTAAAAAATGACGCAAGTATTATAGTCGTTTGTACATGTTTTGGCTATCAGGAATGCTTATGCCGTCACTTCATGGTCACGAGCTCATATTCCCTCGAGCCGATCCCTATCTTCTCGGCATGTTCAAGTGTCTCTGCCCATGAGACATTGGGATTGCTGTTGTGCCAGTGATCGCCGTGATCGTGGAAATCGGGGCTCGCCATGTTGTCACCCAGCTGACTGTTCCTGATGGGAGAAGCTTTTGAGCAGAGGTCAACGCAGGCCTGGTCGAGCGCGACGGGGTCAAATGAAGCAAGCATTCCGATATCGGGAAGGATCGGCGCGTCATTCTCGTCGTGGCAGTCACAGTTTGGTGAAACATCGGTTATCAGAGTGATATGGAAGTTCGGTCTGCCGCTTATAACGGCCGCAGTATATTCAGCCATCTTCATTCCGAGCAGCTGAGGAGCATTCCAGTTATCGTTCTCTATTGCGTCAAAAGCGCAGGCACCGATGCAGCGGCCGCACCCTTTGCACTTGGAAGGGTCGATCCAAGCTTTGTTGTTTTCGTAGCTGAAAGCCTCGGAACCGCACTCTTTTGCACATCTCCTGCAGCTCCTGCACTTATCCTGTATGACATGCGGATGTCCGCTCTGGTGCTGGTGCATCTTTCCCGCGCGGCTTCCGCAGCCCATGCCGATGTTCTTGATCGTTCCGCCGAATCCTGCCTGTTCATGGCCTTTGAAGTGAGTCAGAGAGATAAAGACATCAGCATCCATCACGGCGCGGCCGATATAAGCCTCCTTGCAGTATTCCCCGTTGGGAACCGGAACAAGGATATCATCAGTACCGCGGAGTCCGTCACCGATTATTATCTGGCAACCCGTTGTAACGGTATTGAATCCGTTGATGTTGGCACAGTCCAAATGCTCCAGAGCATTCTTACGGCTTCCGGGATATAAGGTATTGCAGTCGGTCAGAAACGGAAGTCCGCCGTTCTCCTTAACCACATCAGCAACCGCTTTGGCATAATTCGGTCTGAGATATGCAAGATTGCCCAATTCCCCGAAATGCATCTTGATGGCTACGAACTTGTTATCGAGATCGATCGTATCAATGCCCGCCAGACGGATAAGCTTTTGCAGCTTTTTAGTGAGGGGGACGCCCTGACTGGTTCTGAAATCCGTGAAATATACTTTAGACTTATCCATCTGATGATCCTCCGTAACGATAACTGCAGCCGTTCTTTTTATCGTAATTATAACAATACGGCCGAATATAATCATTTCATACGCTGAAGATAAAAAAAGAGGCTGTCACAGGACGGCCTCTTTGAAAGCTTTACTTAGGCAGGATCACTTCTTGACCTTAACCTTCCTTTTGCAGTTCTTCTTTGTGAAATACTTCTTGTACTTCTTAACCTTAGACTTCTTAACCTTTACGGTCTTGATAGAAGATAAATAGAGAGAATTCTTAACGCCCTTCTTAGTGAGCTTGGTCGTACCCTGGATGTAGAGAGTCTTAAGACCGGAGCAATAGAAGCAACAAGAACCGATCTTCTTAAGCTTCTTGGATGCGATCTTGAATACCTTGAGCTTGTATGTAAACGTAAAAGCCTGTTTTCCTATAGCAACAACTCCTGCACCGCCTGTTACCTGAGCAAGTTTGTAATTGTAACCGAAAGCGAAATCACCTATAGATGTAACGCTTGCAGGGATATACACCTTGACAATAGAGGACATACGGTAGAAACAACCATAGGCAAGCGTCTTAACGGTATTGGGGATCAAAAGAGTCTGAGCGCCCGAGCAATATGCAAAAGCATACTTTCCAACAGAGATGAGACCATAAGGAAGTGAAACACCCTTAATACTGAAATCATTAGAAAATGCCTGTGTGCCGATTGACTTAAGATTTCCTGCATCGCTGAACTCTATCGTCTCAAGATTGGTTGCATCCATAAAGGCAAAATTACCGATATGGGTTACTCCATCACCGACAACGATTTTATAGATACTAGCTCGCTTCGAATACCATGGTGCAGCAACTACTTTACCATCAACAACCTCACAGTTCGCCATTGCGCCGTTGCCTGAAATAGTCAGAGTACCACTGGAACTTAATTTGCAGGTAACATCACCGCTTTTCCAGCTGTTGGTAGCAGCCTCTGAGCTGAGCGCCGGAAACATCGTGAATACCATGATGACCGACATAAATACTGTCAAAACTTTGGTCTTAATGCTTTGCATATATCCCTCCGAAAATAAAAATTTCACCCGAAAATAAATATACAAAGGAAGCAAAAGGGAAAAACCCGATATTTTCAAAAAGAAAGCAGGGTAAACTATATGATTTTTATCAGTGGTGCTGCGCTAAAAAGCAGACATGAATCGTTCCTTACAGTTCAATGCCTACCACATTCATGCCAAAACATGATTGATAATTGATCTCTTTGGAAATAGCTGTAACCATACGTATGCCGATATTCTTGCAAGGATCATCACTATCAGTCATACCGAACTTAACACGCGGGTCAAAGGCGGGGGCATTGTCCCTCAGGCGCATGGTAACGCCATCGTTCTCAACGCACACAAACAGGTCGATGACATATTCCCTGCCCGGCTTGCCTTTTGAAAACCCGTGAGATACTACATTGCCCGCCATTTCTTCCATACACAGGCCCACCAGCTTACTGCGGCGTGAATCGATCCCATGTGCCAGGCAGAAATCGATAAGCTGCTCAGACACATTGATCACCTGCTCCATATTACGCACGGATAAGCTGAACTTGTCAGCATTATTCTTTTTCTCGTCCATCCAAAGCCATTGCGGAACGCTTCGTGGGAACTGTCCACCCTTTATACGGCACACAAGGGCAATGAGCGGCAGTGTCAGTGCCTCTGCAGCAGCATAACAGAACCACATGGCCGTCACGCCCAGCTGCGCTCCCAAAACAGCACACCAAGCTATGGAAAATACGAATGCATTGAACACATAGATCACATTTGTCAGTTTGACGCGTCCCATTGCCTGATAAGGTGCCAGGATCGATGAGGTCAATATGTTGAGCGGCATGGACAATGAGTAGATCACCACCAAAACATAGGTTGTTTCGACCAAAGAACCACCGGCACCAAAGAGCATGGCCAGCCATTTTCCTCCAAGTGCCAGCAACGCCATTTTGGCTCCGGCCAAAGGTAATCCGATACGCAGAGAGATGCGCACGAGCAAATTCATGGAATAGTTGTCACGCTCACCGACAAACACGCTGGCCAAGATCAATGCCGTGGCCAATACGCCGTTGTTAACTGCATCAAACGGTCCCATGGCGGAATTAAGTATTGCCAGTGCCGACACGGCCTCGTTTCCGCCCCAGTGCAGCGCCAGGGCGTTTATCACTGTGTTTCTAGTTGCATAAAGCAACATTGCGAGTGCCATGGGGCTACCTGTTGCCAAAAGTCTTATTCCCAGTTTTCCTATAGCAGCCGGGCGTCTGAGGCGTACCAGATGTTTCTTTTGCACAAAGCGAAATGCTAAAAACAGAACCGTCACTAACTGGCTGAAAGCGCCGGCTACACCCATACCAAAAATACTGCCGCCCAACAGCTTTACATTAACCAGGCCGCCCGCCAGATTTACCAGTGCCAGCACCAGCGAAGAGGCAAAAGCATAGTTTATCTCATTCCCGATCTGCAAAAAGACTATCAGCGTAGGTACAAGCAGCATAGGAATAAAGCCCAAAGCAACGCCCCGTATATACTCCGCTGTGGGCGCAGTGGTCTCCCCCGTAGCGCCAAACAGGCACGCTATCGGCTTGGAGAACGCAAGACCCGCCGCCGTTAATATTGTGCCCAGCACGGTACAAAGCAGAACCGCTGTGGTGAACACCTCGTCCATCATCTTGGAATCATTGCGGCCTATATATTGACCGCCGAGAATACGCCCGCCGCCGGAGATTGCCGTGCCCAATGCACCGAGCATGGCGGTCATTGGCACCACAAATCCTATCGCCATCAGAGCTTCCGGGGGTAAGAAATTGCCCACCACCATACCATTGATGATCGAACCCAGCGATGCGGTGGCCTGTGACAGTATCTGTGCCGGCAAGAGCCGTTTAAACCATTGTGTGATAATGGTGCGGGAATATGTATTAGGAGTGGTAACGTTCTTTTCAGTCTTTGTCATTCCCATGACTCGCCCCTTCTATGTCACATAAAGCATTCTTATTCAACAACACCTTATGAATACTATATCACAAACATCTCTGCTGCTCTTGGGAATAAGATACTCTATCTGCACCCGCCGGTCTTACAAGCCATAATGAATGACAAATCTATCCTCAGATCCAGCCTTTAACAATAGCTTTTTCAGGTCTTCTGTGCCTGCTGTGCCACGCAGACACAAGTCCCCGTCCCGGAAGAGATACAAGCCCGTTTCTTGAAAGAAAAAAGGCAGCAGACATTCCATATTGTACTGCTGCCTTCTATGGTGCAGATGGCGGGACTTGAACCCGCACGAACTCGCGTTCACTAGCACCTGAAGCTAGCGCGTCTGCCAATTCCACCACATCTGCGTGCCCGTAAATTCTATAACAACGGCTTTCGTTTTTCAATATCGGCTTTTCGGGACAAATATATATAATGAGAACATGAAAGAAATCTCAGTCTCAGTCACATCCCTGTCACAGTATGTTTCACGCACCGGTGATATAGCGGGCGGTTCTTACCAGTCCGTCAGCGGCATTGAAGGCACGCGGCTTCACCAGAAGGTCTTTTCGGAGCTGAAGAAAGAATACGGTGACGTCGTGACTACCGAGGAATCGCTGTCCTGGGTATATTCTGATGTCTCCGGTCTGAATCTGAATGTTCAGGGCAGATTCGATGCCATTCTCGAAGAGAAGAACAAGGCCCCGAGGATATTCGAGATCAAGTCCTTTAATTCCGCCAGAGACAGCTTCAGGAGTCTTGTCAGACCGGAACATATCACTCAGCTCAAGCTCTACGGAGCGATGTATATTTTCTCGAACAGCAATGTCATGGATGTATCCCTGACGCTCAGGTATGTCTCAGTCACGACTTTCAAGGCATACGAAGAGACATACACGATGTCCTATGAGGAAGCCGAGACCTTTTTCGATTCGGTATGTATGGAATATGCCGTTTTCGCAAAGCGCCTCATGGAATACGGCGGAGAGATGATGACCTCCGTCAGGCAGGCCACATTCCCCTACGATGCCATCCGTCCCGGACAGAAGGAATTCATGAAGAAAGCGCTGCTGTCGCTCACTTCCGGCTCAACGCTTCTGGTCGAGGCTCCTACCGGCATCGGAAAGACGATATCAACTCTCTATCCTGCGATCAAAGGTCTTCAGCGCGGCAGATATGAGAAGATCTTTTACCTGACGGCAAAAGCAGCGACACGCGATGTGGCTTCCAAAGCCCTGAACGACATGCGTTCCCGGGGCTTGCTCATCAGGTCCATCCTCCTGCAGTCCAAAGAGAAGATGTGTCCTTTCGGAACCGAATGCGACGCAAAGTTCTGCCCGCTCGCCAAGAATTACTACGGAAAACTCAAGCCTGCGCTTGAAGAGATACTCACCAGAGATGAGATAACCCCGGATATCGTTTCAGAGATAGCGGGACGCTTCGGAATCTGTCCTCATGAGTTCATGATAGACACTATGGCCTTCTGCACGGTCATTATCGGAGACTATAATCACATCTTCCATCCCAGGGTAAAGCTGCTCTCCGATGATCCCGGAGAACCAAGGTGTGCCATCCTCGTTGACGAGGCTCACAACATGATAGACCGCGGCAGAGACATGTTCTCCGCTTCTTTCTCTCTGAGCCTGATAGACGAAATGATAAAGGACTTTCAGGACAGGGACACGAGGATATCCGCTCTGATCCACCAGCTGCGCCAGTATTTCGTCACGGCTTCACAGATGTTCATGAACAACAGTTCATGCTTTGCGGTGCTTGAGGAGGCCGAGGAACGCAAGATAATCAGGACTGACGGCTGGGAAGCGATGAGGCAGCCTCCGAGAAAGCTCTATGCCAAGATGTGGTACACCGTGAAATGCCTCGGTGACATATTGGACAGTATAGAACAGGGCCAGACCAGAAGAACGGCGATGAAGTTCTTTTTCGAGGCCAGGTATTTTCTGACAGTCCTGGAGCACTACTTTGACGATTCATACATCACGACCATAGGCAAGGAAAGGTCAGATATCGTATTGACCTTGAACTGTCTTGACTTTTCTTCAAAACTTGACGGCATGATAAAGGACAAACTGCCCGTCATCTTCTTCTCTGCAACGCTTTCTCCGTTTGAGTATTACAAGAACTGCCTTGTCGGCCGTGACGCGGATTACACTTCCACGCTCCGGCTGCCATCACCTTTCCCGCCCGAAAATCTTGAGATAATGACGGATACGGAGATAAGCACGGCATACAAGAACCGCGACGCGACTAAGGGCGATCTCGCTGAAAAGATAGTTTCCGCGCTAATCGGAATGAGCGGAAACTATATGGTCTTCTTCCCTTCATTCGAATATATGAACCAGATAATGCCGCTCGTTTCAGAGCGTCTCGGTGCCGGCGGCAGCAAGAAAGGCTCCGAAGCAATAAAGATAGTCAGCCAGTTTCCGGAGATGACCGAAAGCGATAAAGCCTCTTATCTTTCAGCATTTGCCGAAGCATCAGAAGGACTGCTCATCGGCACCGCCGTTCTTGGAGGACATTTCGGAGAAGGCATCGACCTCGTGGGAGACAGGCTCTCCGGTGTCATCATCGTAGGCGTGGGATTGCCCAAGGTAACACCCGAGCGTCAGATCCTCCTTAATTACTACACGGAAAAATTCGGTGACGGATTCGCATTTGCATACAGATTCCCGGGCTGGCAGAAAGTCCTTCAGGCAGTCGGAAGAGTCATACGGACCGAGGAGGATACGGGGTTCGCGCTGCTGATCGACTCACGGCTCGAGAACCCGGAATATATTATGCTCTTTCCCGATCACTGGAGGCTCTGAGCCTCATCTTACACGGGCGATATCGTCCAAAAGCTTCAATCCGTCGTATTCCTTGTCAAACTGGACTGAAAGATATACCGTAGTGAAATCCTTCAGAACGGACAGGACTTCCGGTGAAGCCTTTGATGTAAAAAGGCGGTTTACCGGGCAATCGGAGAAGTAGTTGAGCGCGTCTATGCAGTCAAAAGGCAGGATGCGGTAATCACTTCCCGTCAGCCGTCCCGCCTTTGTGTTCACGGCAGTCTCTATCGTGCCGCCCGTAAGACTTACCAGGTAGGACCTTCCGGGCACGATCTTCTCACCGCCGTTATTCGTTACCTCATATCTGACAGTAAGGCCGGCGACAGTAAGCAGGCGCCAGTTAAAAGCCGAATATATCAGGAGATAATCCTTCGGGTGCTTTGCGAGCATATAAAAGGCATATGCCGCAAGTTCATAAGCTTCGTGCGCCATATCTCCCTGAAAAGTGGAATCAAGAAGGCAGGAAGCCATGTGCGAAGCGCAAGTCATGGTTTCAAGGCTGTTCATTATGTCGGAGTTGTTTTCGACTATCGTGCCTTCCTTGAGATAGTAATACCCGTGAGAGATGCTGACTACGAGATCACATACCATGAACGGAATGGACGCAAATGCGGATCTGCTCCCGGGACGTCCCGAACCCTTCGCGCATATGGTAACGAGGCCCTTGTCTGCCGTGAGAACAGAGACCAGACGGTCCTTCTCCTTAAATTCACGTGAAGCCAGTATTATCCCCCTGCAGGAGAACGGTTCCATCAGTCTTCCTCCGTATCGGAAAGACCTGTCTCCTTCAGGATCGCATCGTTGTTCTGCCAGTCTTCCCTGACCTTGACGTACAGATCAAGGTAGACCTTACAGCCCAGCATCCTCTCGATATTCTTTCTGGCAGCAGTGCCGATACGCTTGATCATCCTGCCGTCCTCGCCGATAAGTATTCCCTTGTGGGATTTCCTCATGCAAAGGATGTCAGCCTTGATGACGACAATGGAACGGTCATACTCGTCCTCACCTTCCTCATCTGCCGTCTCCTTGAATTCGGTAATGATAACGGCCGTTCCGTGCGGGATCTCCTGATCGGTATAGTGAAGGATCTGCTCACGGATCATCTCTCCGGCGATCTCACGTTCGGTCTGATCGGTCAGATACTCTCCGTCGTAGAGCCTCGGTCCTTCGGGCAGCAGAGCTGTCAGGACAGAAAGGAGCGTATCCACGCCTTTTCCGGTCTTAGCGCTTATCGGAACTACATCTACGAAATCGTAAAGCTGTGAGTAATTTGCTGTTATCGGAAGCAGAGCATTCCTTCCGACCTCATCTTCCCTGTTGATCGCGAGAACGACTTTCTTATTGTTCTCACGGCAAAGACTAATGAGGCGCTTTTCGACGCTGCCGGGCTCCTTGAACCTGCCGTCTGCAATGAGAAGGACGACATCCGCGGCAATAGCGGACCTGAACGACCTTTCGACCATGAATCCGCCCATCTTTGTGCCGGGCTTATGAACTCCCGGAGTATCCGTAAAGATGATCTGGGTATCTTCCGTATTATAGATGGACCTGATGTTGGTCCTCGTGGTCTGGGGCTTATGTGAGACGATAGCTATCTTCATTCCCGCTATGCAGTTCAAAAGCGTTGATTTGCCTACATTAGGGCGGCCCAGAAGCGCTACGGTTCCGCAGTGCGCACATGGAGCACCCGCAGGGATAAGTTCATCTTCCTTATCAGGATCCGCAGTCCTCTCATCAGCATGATCATCCATCTCATAGACATCCGCTATCTCATCATCAAAGGCAAGACCGACAGCCGTCATAAGGCGTTTCTGCTTGGATATCATAAGCTTCTCATCATCCTTCTCGATATGATCGTAACCGAAAAGATGAAGGAGTGAATGCGCCGCAAGGAATACCACCTCACGTTCAAACGAATGACCGAACTGCTCACTCTGCTTCTCGGCCGCTGATAAGCTTATCAGGATATCACCGTAGCAAAGGGTCTCGTTCCCGTCTTCATCAGTCTCGTAATCTCCGGCTGACGGGAGCGAAAGGAAGCTTCCGTCCTTTAAGTCAAACATCGGAAAAGACAGACAATCCGTCTCCTTATCCATGCCGCGCTGTTCGGAATTCACCTCGCGTATCTCCTCAGGCGATACGAAAGTAAGCGTGACATAAGCATCTTTCAATGTGCGCATTACCCGGGCAGATAAGATCTCTTCCGAGCAAACAGCCACGGCAAGCTTTTGAATATGTTCTTTTACCGTTCCAAGTGATCCTTCGGTAAAACGTTCATCAGAGATTACTGTGTTGATTATCATGAGGGGTACTTGATCCTTTCATGGAACATGCCTTCATAGAACTGTCTGAAAGCCAGGATGATCTTCTCAAGATCGTCAAACGAAAGTCCTGAATTGTTCAGCTGGTCGTGTTCGATCTTATCCTTTACCAGACTCCTGATAAGTTCTTCGGCGCTGTCAGCATTGTTTATCTTCATGGATCTGACAGCTGCTTCCGTGGTATCCGCGAGCATAACGACAGCAGATTCCCTTGAAGAAGGCACATGTCCCTTGTATCTGAAATTATCGATATCCGGCGGCTGAAGACCTTTGCTCTTCGCTTCCTCGCAGGCCTTGTAGTAGAAATACGAAGGCACGCTGTCGCCGTGATGTTCATCGATTATCTTTATTATCGCCAGCGGCAGACGCTCCTTTTTGGCAAGCTTGACGCCGTCCTCGGTGTGCGCGGTAATGATCTTGACGCTGTCCATGACCGGAAGAGCATTGTGAGGGTTGTTTCCGTCTGCCTGGTTCTCCGAAAAATACATCGGAGCTTCGAGCTTTCCGACATCGTGATAGTATGATGCAACCTTGCAGAGCAGCGCGTCCGCTCCGATAGCTTCTGCTGCGGAATCAGCGAGGTTCGCAACCATCATTACGTGTGAATATGTTCCGGAAGCCTCCATGAACAGCCTCTTGAGAAGGTGCTGTCCCGGCTGGCTGAGGGCAATGAGCTTAATGGGAGATGCCGCATTGCTCATAAGCTCGTAGATCGGCGACAGACCGACTGCGGCTACAAGAGATGAAATGCAGCTTATCAGCGCGAAAACACCGGATATGATGAACTCATCCCTAGTTGCGCCGTTCAGGAAACCGTAACAGAGCGAAGCCGCGATGCCGGCAAGCGTCGGATACAGTATGAGTGCGGCATTCGAGGTGATCTTTGTCGTCTTTCCTGCGAAGATCGCGCAGAAAACGATAACAATGACGTTGACGAACAAAAGCTGGATATCGTAGTTATATACCGGCCAGACGAACAGGAAGTCGATCAGTGACAGGATTATTCCGTTATGAGTGCCGAGATATGTCGAACAAACGGCTGTAAAGAACACAACTATACAGAACAGCGACGACAGCTTCGACAGATATATCGAACCCGCTACCGGCACTATGAACGTGATGACGAGCATATAGAATACCGGAATGTCAACCGACAGATGCTTTATCTCGGAATTCAGATAGATAAGGCCGCACACCGCGATAACAACGATATAGACGATGACTCGTAAAAGAATGATGAGATCGAATTTGTTGTCACGGATGAGCTCGAGGTCAACGAGATTCTTATAAATGTGTTCATCGATCTTGCCGCCCGTCTCTACAAGTCTCGAGCCCTTATCGATGGTAACAGGGTCATTCATTACCGTGTTGTAAGCATTCTCAGCGGCATCAGCAGATGCGACCTCATCGTATATGATGTTTGGCTCTATCACTGCGTGAAGGACTGCGGACATTGAATCCGCGTAGCTGGAATAGGACGGCGAAACCTGCTTGAAATTGCTTATCTGAGCCTGGATCTTCGTGGAAAGATCATCCTGACCGATCTCCTCAGTCATAAGAACTTCAGCCATTGAGACGGTCTTGTCGCGGATAAACGGGAATGCCGTTGAGCTCATGTCAATGAATGCAAGGAGTCTCGCGGAAGTGATGTCCTTTTTC
>X424_Quagga__coassemble_9_pt1 | contig 40360 bp, 32 predicted proteins | sample X424_Quagga__metabat2_low_PE_008 | metagenome-assembled genome bin X424_Quagga | reverse complement strand
GTCTCTTTTACGTCTGAATTGTCTTCTTTTCCGGTTTCTCTGTTATCTGACGCTGCGGGAGACTTCTTCTTAGGCACGGCATCAACGATCTGCAGATGCTCAGAGTCGTCCGCGCCGGAGCCGTCATCTCCGCCGTCATATCCGAACAATCTGTCCAGCTCGTTATCATCCATAGATCTATTCTATCAATCCTGTTTCTTGAGCGCGTCTGCTATGGCCATAAAGATCCTGTCATCAGTATCCGGAATGGCAAGTTCAGATGCGCACTTCCTGATCTGCATGCGTTTTCCTTCATCTTCCAGGAGTTCAGTCAGCACGGGAAGCAGTTTTCCTGACTGGCAGTCTTCATCTGAGATCACGATACCTCCGCCCTTCTCAGCGATCGTGCGTGCGTTATATGTTTGATGGTCGTGCGCCGCATAAGGATACGGCACCATTATCGCGCAGGCACCCGTAGCGGTTATCTCGGCGCAGGTTACGGCACCGGCGCGGAGAATGCACACATCGCTTGATGAAAGGTACAGGTTGGGTTCCGTGATGTATTCCATGATCTCAAGATTCGGGCGGCTGCGGTCCTCATCAGAGATCGTGACAGCGTTCTTCTTGCCGCAGCTCAGAACGAACTTCACATCCGAGAATTCGGGCATTGCGGCACATGAGAGAATGAATCCCGTTATTGTTGCAGCTCCAAGCGAACCGCCCATGGCGAAAACGGTTTTCTTCCCTTCGGGGATGCCGAGCTTAGCTCTGGAATCCTCGTAGGTATTGCCGAACATCATTTTCCTGACGGGATTGCCTGTATAGACGACCTTCTTTGCTTCGGAGAAAACAGCTTCCTGATTCGGAAAACCTGTCATCACCAACTCAGCGTTTTTGGAAAGAAATCTGTTTGCGCGTCCGGGAAAAGCATTCGCCTCATGTATCATCACGGGGATGCCGAGGCTCTTTGCGGCAAGGATCAGCGGGGCGCTTACATATCCGCCTGTGCTGATAACGCATTCGGGTTCATATTTCTTCAGGAATGTAAGGCATTGACTTTTGCCGGTCCTGAGCGCCTTCACCGCACGTACCGCCTTAACAGATGGCTTCATAGGGAAAGGCTTCGCCTCGATATCGACGAATTCGTAGCCCGCTTTCGTGACGAGCTCGTTCTCAAGCCCGTCCTTCCTTCCGGCGAAAACGAATCTGCAGGTATCCCCGGTTTTCGCATATCCCTCATCAAGGATAGAAGCAATGGCAAGCGCGGGATTTATATGTCCTGATGTTCCTCCGCCAATGATAGCAAAACGGTGTTCCATAAATGATCACGCCCTCTTCGTTGCTCGTTTGTTCTTATTGTCTGTCTGAGGCTTCTTACCGTATTTGGATACGGAAAGGATCAGGCCGTATGCAACAAGAAGCATGATCTGCGCAGTTCCGCCGTAGCTTATGAACGGGAGCGTTACACCGGTCGCAGGCATGACCTGGAGCTCGACCGAGATGTTCATCAACACTTCAACAAAGATCAGTGCGGTACACCCCGTGGCAACAGTTCGCGTGAACACACCGTTCGCCCGCATTATCACCCCGATGCACATCACGAACATCACCATATACAGCAGCATCAGTATCAAGCCGCCGACAAATCCGGTCTCCTCTACATAGATCGAAAAGATATAGTCATTCTGCGCCTCTGCGACGTAATTGTATTTTGAACGGGAATTGCCGAGACCGACTCCCCACATTCCGCCTGAACCAAGAGCGTTATGGGCGTTGTCTATCTGCCTGGTATCATCCTTCGTGAGCGTCACGTCTTCTTCACTCTCATCGTCCTGGTTGAAGATAGCGATACGCTTGAAAACGTGTGAATAGTTCTTAAGTATCTTGTCCCTGGTATCTGTCGGCATGATCGCGACGATAACGCCGCCTACCACGACTACGAAGCCAACCATTATGATGATTCCGGTTACCCATGATCTGAGAGGTATCTCAGAAACAAGCGCACTGATGAAAGTAACGATGCCGATGATGATAAAGCAGGAAACGTGCGGCTGAAGGATGACAACGAGGTCGACAATGACAACAGCGCTGACCGGCAGAACAAAATCGACAAACGCGCATACCAGATCTTTGCCCAGCTTGGATTCAGGCATCGGAACCTTGCCGTTACGGCGAAGTATGTCGATCCTTGACCTGTAGTTCGCGAAAGCAACTATCAAAGCGACCTTGATGACCTCAGAGCTCTGGAACTGGATAGGGCCAAGGTTGAACCATCTTGTGGCACCGTGCTCGGAACCAACGCCGAGAGCGAGCGTGGCGATAGCAAGCGCAAGACTGACAGCGAAAGCTGCCACCATAACCCATCTCATCTGGAAGACCTTGATGGGGATGAACATGATCGCGACCATTGCCGCCAGTCCGATAAGCGTCTGGATTATCTGTCTTTTAAGGAAGTAGGCAGAGTCATTATACAGGCCGTAAGCGTCGGGGCCCGAAACGGAATAGAGGACTACAAGTCCGAAAACGAGCATGCCTATTACCATGAGGACCATCGGGATATTGACGTTCTGCGGATTAAGGTCCGTGTGTATCTTGGCTCTTTCGGGGATGGCCGATGAACCGGGCTCGATGAGCTTGTCGATATCGGTGATCTTATAATCTTTCGCGGGCTTTGTCTGTGCCATCGTCAGGAATCACCTTTCTCTATAAACTCTTTTGCCAGCATCTCAAATCCGAAACTGTGGGACGCCTTGAACAGTATCGCGTCACCGTCCCTCAGATATTCGCCGAGCCTTGCCGAAACATCTTCTGTATTCTTGCATCTGGAGATCTCAAGTCCCATATCGATCATGTGAGCTCCCCTGATAAAGTCCTCTGTGTTGTCTCCGGTAATGAAGACCTTGTCAAATCCGTATTTCGCACAGGTCTTTCCGGTCATCTCGTGGAGTGACGGAGCAAAGTCTCCGAGCTCCATCATATTGCCGAGAGCCAGGATCCTGCGCCTTCCGGCTGCCCTTTTCGAGAAATTCAGGAAAGCATTCTCCATTGACTCGGGAGCCGCGTTATACGCGTCATTCACTATCATGTACTTCTTTGTCTCGGTTATGGCGCCGCGGCCGTCCATCGCCTTGGTCGCGAAAATAGTCTCCCTGATCGCGTCAGTCATGCCTTCCGACTTGCACATGCCGCAGATATGAGCGCAGAGAATGGCAAAAAGCGCGTTTCTGATCCCCGCTTTGCCATACAGCTTTATCGGGAACTGACCGCCGAGCTCGATCGACTCTCCGAGCCTCGTGATGCGCGCCTTGAACACGCTTCCGTCCTCGTTATCGAAAACATCATAGCTGTTGATGCATTCAGGACACATCCCGACCGGCTTCTCGTCAGTAGATACTGCCGCGATCAGATTATTGAACGACATTACCTTTCTGGCATATTCGAAAAGCAGCGGATCATCGCCGTTTACGATCAGGACTCCGCCGTCTGTCAGGCCCTCGGTGATCTCCATCTTCGCGCGCATGATATTCTCGCGGTTTCCGAGTCTTCCTATATGCGAATAACCGACATTGGTAATGACGGCTATGTCAGGCCTTGCGATCATGGTGAGCTTGGATATCTCTCCGAGACCCCTCATGCCCATCTCGACGACAAGTATCTGCGTATCCAGAGGCGCCGAGAGGATAGTCTGGCTCATTCCGATCTCGTTATTGTTGTTCGCTTTTGTCGAATGAACGCGGAATCCGAGACTTAAGACTTCAGCGATTATGTTTCTCGTCGATGTCTTTCCGACCGAACCGGTAACTGCGATAACCTTGGCATCAAGCTTGAATCTGTAATACGCGGCAAGGTCGCAAAGCGCCTTTGTCGTGTCTTCGACAACGATACCGACAGCACCGTCAGGCACATATTCGGCACTGTCGACTACGACCGCGCAAGCACCCTTGTCTATCGCGTCCTGAGTGAAATCACCGCCGTTGAAGCGTTCGCCTCTGAGCGCGATAAAGACATCACCCTTTCCGATGCTCCTTGTATTGGATGAGACTCCATAGACCTGGACAAAAGCAGCGTAGATCGGCTCAGACGTCTTATATACCGCCCTTCCGCCGACAGCACGCTTGATCTCCTCGAGCGTAAACATTGACTTACGGCCTTCTTCGATCTCTTTAACGGCTTGTGCAGCCTGCTCGGCGTCATCGAAATGGATGGTCTTGTCCTTGAAGATCTGATAGTCCTCATGGCCCTTGCCGGCGATAAGGACAGTATCACCCGGTATCGCTATGGAAATGGCGTGCCTGATGGCGGCAGCCCTGTCCGGACATACCTCGTAACTGCCCTTCGTCTTGCCGATGCCGTTGATGATATTCGCAATGATGCCCATAGGATCTTCGGTCCTGGGGTTATCTGACGTTATTATCGTCTTGTCCGAAAGCCTTCCGGCCACTTCTCCCATCTCGAACCTTCTGGTCTTTGATCTGTCTCCGCCGCATCCGAAAACCGTGATAACTTCGTTCCCGGTATATTTCCTGAGAGTCAGCAGGACATTCTCCAGAGCGGCCGCATTGTGAGCATAATCGACCAGGATGCTGATGCCGAGATCGTTCGCAACAGGCTGAAGCCTTCCGGGAACACTGACCTTGGCAAGTGCCTCCCTGATCGCTTCCTCGCTGCATCCGGCGCAGCAGGCCATGGCGATGGCGCAAAGTGCATTCGAAACATTGAATCTTCCGGGAAGAGCCACGAAAAACTCGCCCGAAATGTAATCGCTTGTCAGCGTAAATCTCGTTCCGGTCACATGATCTCTGTGCTCAAGCTCGAGTTTCTCCGCCTTAAAATCTGCATCAGAGTCGATACCGTATGTAAGTACCTTACATCTGGAGGAAGCATGATCCAGGACTCTTTCAGCCTGCTCACAGTCAGCGTTGACGACCGCGGTCTCGCAGTTATCGAAAAGCTTGAGCTTGCAGTTGAAGTAATCCTCCATATCGGGATGTTCTTCCGGTGCGATGTGATCTTCATAAAGGTTCGTGAATGCAGCGGCGCGGTACTTGATTCCGTAAACCCTGTCAAGCTTAAGCCCCTGTGAGGAGACCTCCATGACGAGGCTGTCGCCGTTCTTCGCCCTGAGGTCGCTCATCATGCCGAAGATCTCAGAAGATTCAGGCGTTGTGTGCTTAGCCTCAAGTTTCTCGTCAAGAATGAGATTGCAGACAGTACCTATAAGTCCGGATCTCTTTCCGGATTCTTCGAAAATAGCGCGGAGCATGAAGGTGGATGTTGTCTTTCCCTTTGTTCCGGTAATACCGAAGACATCGAGTTCTCTCTCGGGATGTCCCTTAAGCGCGGAAGCCGTAATTGCCAGCGCTTTCTTTGTATCCCCGGTCTCAACTATTGCGCATCCGTAATCCTTGACCGCCTCTATGAGGGATTCATCATCATAACCCTCGCGGTTTGAATCAACAATGATACAGGAAGCGCCGCCGGCTGCCGCGCTGCCTGCAAAAGAATGCCCATCGACTTTAAAACCCTTTATGCAAACGAATATCGATCCCCTGGTAACCTTTCGGGAATCAAACTCCACCGAGGTCACTTCACAGGAAGGGTCGCCCGAGATCAAACGCGAATCAAGTTCATTAAGTATATCTGACAGCAGCACTTCTATAATTCCTTTCAATTCTCCTCTCTTTATATTAAAACAAAGAAAAGAAAAATTAGTATGGAATTTAGAAGAAATTTGCGGATAGTTATTCCTGTCGTTTGTGCGTTAAACCATTCCGGGCCTGACGACCCCGGAAAAGCATCAGCCTACGCCCGTATCTTCGGTCTTTTTCTTAGGGACCAGCGTCGGAGTCTTCCTGTTGATGCCGATCGTGCTTGCGCCGTTGGCATCGAGTGTTACGGTGATGACTTCACCCGAGAGCACGGTTGATCCCGCATTCTGGTTCTGTGATACGCATATGCCTGTTACGTCGCCCTTTATCTTACAGTTCAGATTGACCTTTCGGCATGCTTCGATACATTCGACTGCGTTCATGCCGACCATGTTGGGTACCCTCGAAGTAAGCATCTGATCCTCAGTGATGTCTTCAGGATACATGATGACGATACCGGTCTTATACAGCCTCTGGGTATAGCTCGGATATGTTCTGGCGATCTTTGTTTCAGGAGTCATGTCAACAGTTCCGTAGATAGTTGACAGACCGTTGACGGCGATGGTCGAAGCAGCCTTGGAAGCAGCCATTCCTTCGACCTTCATTACGTAGTATTCCTTCGTCAGCTGATCGAATTCCTCTTCGGTAAATACTCTTTCAACACCGAGATATGTAAGCGTTCCTTCAACGATCCTGGCTGCCGCCGAAGCTGCAGCGGATGAACCGACTTCCTTGTCTTCAGGCTTGTTAAGGACGAAGAGGACCGCTATCTGCGGATCGTTTGCCGGAGCATAGCAAGAGAACGAGAGAACGTGCATGCCTTTGTTTTCGCCGACGTCTACCGTAGAAGTCGAGGTCTTACCTGCGACATTGAATCCCGCGACCTTACCTGCCGAACCGGTACCATCCGAGACAACGCCTTCCATCAAGGTCCTGACTCTCTTGCAGGTATTCTCGGAGAAGACCGTCCTAACGACTTCAGGCTCGATCTGGTCAACGATATTATTGTTCTCATCGGTTATATACTTAACGATATGCGGGACCATAAGGTTTCCGCCGTTTATGATCGCGCAGTAGGAAGTTATGAGCTGGATAGGCGTGACCGTCGAAGACTCTCCGTATGAAAGAACCGCCATATCGACTCTGCTCGGATTCTTATGGAAGATACCCTTTCCTTCTGCAGGCAGATCGATACCGGTCTGATCATAGAAGCCGAGCATCCTGACATACTTATAGTACTTCTTGATACCGATCCTGAAAGAGAGCTGTGAGAATACAGGGTTGCAGGAGTTCTCAAAGCCCTTTTTGAGAGTCTCCTGGCCGTGATTGAAATGATTCGTCTTCTGCATCCAGCAGGAGATCGTGTGCTGCTCGGAAAGCTTTATCGGTGCATCATCGAAAACCTCATTCTCGTTGGTCAGATTCTCCTCAAAAGCCATGCATGTCGTGAGAGACTTGAACGTGGAACCGGGCTCGTAAGTATCAGAGACACAGCGGTTACGCCAGGCATTAGCCATAATGTATTCAACCTGCTTGTCCTTATCCATCAGATTGAAATCATATTCATCCATACCGTAAGGCGCTGCATACGGATTGTTGAGATCGTAATCGGGAAGCGAGCACATCGCCAGGACCGCTCCGGTGTAAGGATTCATTACTATCGCCGTGCAGCCGTCCATCGGGCGGTACTTGTCGTACGCTTCCTTGCACGCTTCCTCAACGATACGCTGGATGTTTACGTCGATATTGGTAACAATATTGCGTCCGTTGGCGGCCTTCTCCTCTGTCGCGTCGGCATAAGGCAGAACGCCTCCGGTTATCGAGTCGGTCTCCGAATATCTGTAACCGTCACGGCCCGAAAGAATGCTGTCGTAGTATGCTTCAAGTCCGTAAAGACCATTGAGAGACACACCGTCATTCCTCGCGTACCCGATAACCTGGGCAGCAAGACTTCCGTAGTTATAGTACCTCTGAGGAACGGCAACAAATCCGAAGCCCTTTACCTTATTGTCTTTCAGGAATTTCTGGAATTCATCCTTCTTGTCCGAAGGCACATTCTTGATGACATCGCATCCTGCGACCTGATTGCGCTTATCATTTCTGTCCGACGGATCTTCAGGAAGGATGGAATCGATCTTCTCATACTTGACGCCGAGGATGGAGACAACGCTCTGCATTATCTGCGCTCTGGAAAGAGTCGGAGACGTTACCTGGGAAGGCGAACACACTACCGTGTAGTCATAAGTATTGGAAGCGAGCGGCGTCATGTTCGCATCATAGATCATTCCGCGGTTAGCTGAATATGTCATCAGTGTCCACTGTTCATTGGCAGCAGCCCTGGCATACTTGTCATTGTCCTTAACCGTGGTCTTATAAAGTCCGAAGATAAGGTATATGAAATACGCCAGCATAAGTGCGGCTATTCCCATTACGATCTTTTGCGCGGAAAATTCCCTGCCGTTTCCGGTGAGGACTACGGCAGGTTCCTTGACAGGTTCTTCAGACTGTTTTCTCTTATAGGCTTCAGCGCCCGGGATGAGAGGCATAGTACTCCTCTAGAGCATCCTCATTTGCCCTGAGGACGTCTTCGTTTACTCCATATGAATCATATGGTACCACTGTCTTCAAGGAATCGTTATTGGCAATTGGCAGATTTACGACCTGATTCTGGTTCGGATCCTGCATTCCAAGCTGGAGCGCCTGTGCTCTGACCGCATCCATGTCGGTTATGCCGTGGGCATTTTCTTCCGCTTCCGTTATCTGTCTCTTAACAGTATTTATCTTATCCTTGAGATTTGAATTGTCTCTCGAAAGCTCGGAAAGCTCGGTCTGGGGGAAAAGAAGCATCATTACGAAAGCTCCGGTAAACAATACGACGGCTATCGTGAGAAAAGTCTGGATGAATTTTCTCGTGGTAATCTTCTTGGCCTTTTCCTTCTGCTCCTTGATGAGCTCGGGATCCATATGTTCTTTTGTATAGTCTCTGGTTCTCTCTTTGACTTCTTCAAGGCTGAGCTTATTCTTCACGGTGACAGGCTTCTTAGTCTCCTTCACCTTCCTGTCTTCGATGATCAGAGGCTCGATGACCGGGATGATGGAACCGCTCTGACGGTAAGTATAATTCTTTCCATTCTTGCGCTTGCCCGCATTGAGAGCGTCCATAAGATCCCTGTCCCTGAAATGCATCGCAGGCTTACTCTTCTTGAATTCGTTTGTTTTGCGCTCTCTGATAGCCATAATGTCAACCACCTTCAGTTAAACTGATCGTTACCGTTCCTCTCGAAAACCCTGAGCTTCGCGCTGCGTGCCCTCGGGTTCTCCTCCTTCTCCGCCTCCGTCGGTTCAACGGGCTTTTTCGTTATGATCGTGCCCAGCGACTTCTTTCCGCACACGCATACCGGGAACTCCCTCGGACATGTGCAGGGGAATTCAGCCTTGCGGAAAGCTTCCTTTACGATCCTGTCCTCAAGCGAATGGAAAGTAATGATGCTTATCCTTCCACCCGGATTAAGATGCTTGAAGCAGTCTTTCATAAGACTCTCAAGACCGGAAAGTTCGTGATTGACCTCTATCCTTATTGCCTGAAAGCACCTCTTTGCAGGGTGCTGATCTTCAAATCTTCCGTGACCCGGCATATATTCCTTTATCGCTTCCGCCAGATCAGTCGTAACCTTGAAAGGAGCCTTCTGCCTTCTCTGGACGATACCGTCCGCGATCCTTGCAGCGTGGCGCTCCTCTCCGTACTCGCTGAATATCCTCTCGAGCTCGTCTCTTGAGTATTTATTGACTATATATTCAGCAGTAAGCGTTTCGTCATTCGTATCCATCCTCATATCGAGCGGGCCTTCCTTCATATACGAAAAGCCGCGTTCAGCCTGATCCAGCTGATAGGAGGACACTCCGGTATCGGCAAGAATGCCGTCAACCTTCTTTATCTTCATGCTGTCCAGCATATTGTCGATATCGCCGTAGTCGCACTTGACCGGCATCCAGTTGGTATGTGCAAAATCCTTGCTCCTGGCCATGCAGGCGCGAAGGGCGTCAACGTCTTTATCAACAGAGATCAGGGTGCCTGACGAACCGAGCCTTGAAGCTATCTCGGCACTGTGTCCGCCGCCGCCCGCCGTGCAGTCGACATATATACCGTTGCCTTTGACGCAAAGGCCGTCAACCGCTTCTCTGAGCAGTACTGTCTTATGATTAAAATCAGAGTCCTTCGACATAGTAATCGGTCTCCAGTCCTTCAATATTGCTCAGATCATGGTCTTCATTGTCGTAGAAGCTCTTCGTGCAGATATCGAGCTTTCCCTCGTCATTGAAAACACAGATTTCGTCGCCGGCTTTAGCAAAAGCCCTTTCCCACAATTCAGCGCTTACGGCGATCCTTCCCTGCGCATCAACAGTAACCTCACAGGCCTCGCCTATGATCGCTCTCTTGACCTTACGCGCTTTAGGGTCCATCGTGTTAAGCTTTCCGATCTGTTCGGTTATGTGCTTGAAATGCTCCTTCGAATAGACGCAGAGATAGCCCTTATCAAGGCTGTTTGTTACAACAACCTCGTCTCCGAGCTGTTCTCTCTGTTTCGCCGGGATGAAGAACCTTCCCTTGGCGTCTATTTTCTTGATGTCTCTTGCCACGTTAGCCGCACTTCCCTATCGGTTTATGTGAAATGTGGAGCAAAAACAGATATTTCATCCACTTTTCTCCACCAGCATGGGAATTTCCTCCCCAAATCACCACAACTGTATTCTATCTGTAATGTTTCTTTAACGCAAGATGAAATCTGTAATTTTTCGGAAATTTATAAACATTTTTTGTTGGCCGCTTCCGGGCATAAAAATGACCGGCATCCCTTGCCGGTGTTCAAATCGAAAATTCAGTTTTCGGGAAGAAAATTACGCGTTCCTTGAAAATTGCCTCAATTTCACAAAAAGGCATAATTTATCCCCTGACAGCATCTCCGTTTACGTGAAGAAACGGGAGGATTCAGGGGATCAAATGCAAAAACAGGTTCAGACGCTCTTACCCGCCAGGATCTCTTTGTAATCTTTCAGATTCTTGCGAAGCAGGTTCGGGATATCGAGTTCATACGGGCATCTGGTCTTGCACAGTCCGCAGTCAACGCAGGAATCTATCTTGAGCATCTCTTTCTGCCAGTGTTCGGTAAGCCAGTTCTGCGAAGGCGCCCTTCTTATCATCCGGCTCATCCTCGCACACTGGTTGATGGTAATATCCACGGTACATGGCATGCAGTATCCGCAGCCTCTGCAGAACTCACCGAGAAGTTCTTTCCTGTCCTTATCGATCACGGCCTTCATTTCATCCGTCATGGTGACGTCATCTGCGAAAAAGCTCAGCCATTCATCAAGTTCCGACTGTCTCTGGATGCCCCAGATTGGCAGAACGTCATACTGACTCATAAACGCCATGCAGGCTTTGGAATCGGTAAGCAGCCCGCCGGAAAGTCCCTTCATGGCAATAAATCCCATGTCAGCTTCTATGCAGCTCCTGACAAGAGCTATGTCACGGTCCGAAGCAAGATACGAGAACGGAAATTGAAGCGTCTCATAAAGGCCGCTCCTGACGATATCCTCAGCGACGCCGATCTTGTGCGCGGTTATGCCGATATGTCTTATCTTCCCCTGCTTCTTCGCTTCAACAAGGCACTGATAGAGCTCATCCTCTTCGGTATAGCATCTGGCGGCACAGTGAAGCTGGTAGATATCAAGGTAATCCGTTTTAAGATTGGCAAGGGTGGTCTCGAGGTCCTCCCAAAACTTTTCTTTTGTCTCAGCCTGAGTCTTGGAAGAGATGTAAACCTTTTCGCGCATGCCCTCGAATGCCTTGCCGACCTTCATTTCGCTGTCGGAATATGCCCTGGCAGTATCAAAGAACCTCATGCCGCCTTCATACGCATTTCTAAGGAGGCTTACCGCCGCCTCTTCACTGACTCTCTGTATCGGGAGAGCGCCGAATGCATTCTGAGGAACGGTTATTCCGGTCTTTCCCAAACAAATGGTTCTCATAAAACTACCGCCTGAATAAATATGTCTTTGTTCTTATTCGCACGCGTTTAATTATCTTAGTACTTATAGAAGGAACAGGTACGCTCTTCCGCGGGGAGCGGAATGACGACAGGGGAACAGGACCCGAAAGATACATCGAAGCCCATATCGGGACCGGTGATGTGATATCGGATCATCTGTGATGCGTCAGCCAAGTTCGCAGACGATCTCAGGGCATTCTCCCTCAAATGCTTCCTCAGGGATGATGCCGCCGTCTTCTAACTGAAGCTGCCTGCCTCCGGCGCTAATCGAATCAATGGAATATGCGCCCGCTTCAAGCTTCCCGGGATTTACATAGGTCAGAGTAAACGGTTTTCCTTTTCTGTATGCAGTGACCGAAGCGCGTCCTTCACTGTCGAACTGTGATGCCAGAAGCATAGGCTCGAGCTTGATCTTACCGTTGACTGACAATACGCCGAACATCTTTGTGAGTACCAGAAGGACCGCCCAGCTTGCGGCGCCTGTCAGGTAAGGATACATTCCCCTTCCCCTTCCGTTGAAGTATTCGGGGATACCGGGATACATCCTGCCTTCTTCGCTCATGCTCTGCGAAAACAGATTGCTGAAGACTTTGTATCCTTCCTTCGCGTAACCTCTGGTATAGAGGGCAAAGGCATACATGACTGCCATATGGCAGAATACGGCACCGTTCTCCTTCTCACCGTACGCAAAGCCGAACGCCCTGCCCATGTTCATCTTGACCTCGTGGAAATCGGTGTTGAGCCTGTAACCTCCGAGCGCAGGAGCGTAGAGATATTTATCACATGCCTTGATGACGTCTTTTACGGCAGCGTCGTCAGCTATGCCGAACATGACCGTGAAGACCTGGGATGTCAGCATCATGCGCACCGAACCGTTAACGACGCCCTCGACTTTTTGAGAATCGTTATCATAGTATCCGTTGAACCACTTCACGTCTTCGCCGTCGCTGACCGTCTCGTTCTCGCGGATATGGTTCTTTATCCAGTCAGCCATCTTATCAAGATGCGAAGCCAGCTTTCCGGCATCCATTACCATCATGAAACCGGAGACATTCTTCGCAACGCTTTCCTCATAATCTATCAGAAGCTTTCTCTTAGCTTCGGGATCGTCATACTCGTCCGCGCAGATAAGATTTGTGAGCTCCTCGAAAACAGCTATATCGGATCTGCCGCAGTTCCTGATGATAGATGACAGCATTGTGAGCGCGCCCGCGTAAGCTGCGGTAAAAGCAACGCTTTCTCCCTTCCCGGAAGCCATATCGAGTGCGTCGTTCCAATCGGCTCCCCTGAGACGCATGTTGCCGTGTTCACCGCAGTCAAAGAACTGGGTAACGGTCTCTGTCAGCATATGCTCCAGAACGGTGCCCATATAGATCTCGCCGGTAACCGTACGCTCCTTCGGATCGGAATTCGGATCGAATTCCTCGTCAAAGCTTTCGCCTCTCAGTATCATACGGTCCTTGAAATACGGCTGTTCCTCGAAAAGGAACTCATAATCGCCGGTACTGCTCAGATACAGATCGACCGTAAATACAGGCCAGAAACCGTGATCCATCCAGACCCTCGGAATGCCGTTGCGGTCTGCAATGAACTCACCCTTCTTGGCGCCGATTATCGTTGCGTTTGAACCGTCCATGCGGACGCCCGCGAAATAGCTTATGAGGTCATCTCTTGCATCTGCGGGATTTCTCAGCAGCAAAGCCAGGGAATCCTGCCAGAGATCGCGCCATCCTCTTCCTCCCCTGCCGTAATCGTGATAAGGCAGGAAAGAGCATCCGTAAAGCTTACGGAGAGCAGGCTGAACGCTGACCCATTCCATCCATCCGTCGAATGCGGGATCGCTGCTCTTCGTATGAATGATCTTCTCATCTTCCCAATACGCCTTTGTTTCCCCGAAAGCAGCCCCGATATTGGCACTGTCAAGATAACGGGCGCCTTCGCCGTCAAAACCGATAACAATGTTATATTCGGCCTTCTCACCGGGTGCGAGTGTCTTCTTTTCGAACTTGATCCCCGCAAATGCTTCCGCGCCGGTCACAACCGAGCCCGGAACCATGCCTGTGCTGTTTCTTGCGCCTTCGGGATCAAGGAGATTTCCGCCTTCGCCCGTGAAATCAAGCACCGTCGGATCGATCCCTTCAGGCAGTCTTCCCTCGCCGTCTCTTGCCCGTACGACATATGTGTCGGCAGTCCTGTGGTGTCCTCTTTCGTCAAATGCCATGGTCGGCCTGACTTCGATACCGTCCTCCAGAACTTCGATGACATTGAGGAGCGATGTAACATGCCTGTGATCCCTGATATGATCAGCGCCGCGCGCGAAAACAGGGATCGCCGCGGAAGGGATGAACGAGACATCGCCGCTGCCTTCATTCGTGACAGTGACCTGCATTATCTCGGCTCTTTCCTCTCCGACGGGAGCAAAGAAAAGAACTTCAGCCTTCAGGCCTTCCGCTACTTTTCTCGTCGTCTTCTGCCAGAGGAATCCGGCCTCAAGTACCGGTTCATCTTTCGCGTCAAGCTGTCCTAATGAAAAACCTGTAGCGGACTTAAGACCTGCTCCGTCGATATAAAGCCAGAAGTTGCGCGAATACATGGATTCCTGAAGATCTTCAACCACGACGGGATGAAGAAAGAATCTGTCCTGAGAAAGCTTGGTATCTCCGCCGCCTCTTGGCGTGACTGAACCCATGACACCCGAGGGACTTCCTATGGGAAGATAGAGAAAGCTTGTCTTATCAGCTTCATTCGTTCTGAAAGTACCGTTCCTGCCGGTAAAATCAATATTCATATTTCCCTCCGGTCGGCCGCGCAAAGCGCCATCATGAATATGCACTGTTGAGAAGAGCGATCATGGCCTTCTCCGCTTTTTCCCTGTCAGTACATTTACTGTACATACTGAATATCATCCTGGAATCGGATTTCTCCCATCCCGTCCTGTATCCGAGCTTCTTGCAGGCTTCAGCATCATTGAGCCTGAGACCTATTATGGCCTTTGTCGTGCTGTCGTCAGGAATATCCAAAACATCGAGTTCCGGATCTCCCTTTCCTGACCAAGCATTGAATTTCCTGATCGCCTCCTGAGCTTCGGCGGCGGACATATAGACAGGTTCTATATGCTTTTTCGTTTCTTCGTTAAGACCGTCCATTATCTTCTGATAGGATTCGGGATACACTCCGAAGCTCGAGTAATAGTAACTGTAGGTTACGCCGTCGGAAACGATGACATCAGGTGTCGTCATGAAATATGCAGATGCCGATTCCTGATCGTATCCCGTGGGCTTCTTGCCTTCCTGGTTCGGCATTACGACAATGGCAGACGGGAAGTACGGTACCGTGAATCCTTCAGTCTTCAGCACCTCTTCCATATAAGCATCGTCAAGTTCAAAGAAACCGAACGAATAGATGATGACGTCATTCTTGGATTTGAAGAATATACCGATCACCAGGCAGGTGATTATCGCTATGGCTACGGGAAATATCCAGTACTTGAACCAGATGTAAGAGAAGAGGTCTCTCCAGTCCTTTCTTGTCTTTCCGGCGATCTTGCGGGTAGCAGCGTTCGCTTCCCTGATATCCTCATCTTTTAAGATCTTCAGCGCGCTTTCGTAATCAGCGGCATAGAAATAGCCTATCCTGCTTTCGAATCTCTCATCGAACGCAGCGCGTCTCGGATCGTCTTCCGGAATGATAAGTATTATCCTTCCCGCGGCACTTCTTTTCACGAGCGGGATAAAATGCTGCTCGAACCAGTCAGTGTCTTCCTCATCAAGAGTAAAATCATCCGAAATATCGAAAAGATAAGCAGCCCCCGATCTCTCGCGCAAAAGGTTGCACGATGCCATCAGAGGGTTCCTCAATTCATTTCCCGATACGGCTGAGTTTATCGTTACAAGGACTACATCTTCACTTTCTCTATACTCGAAACTGATGCTTTCTGCCATTCAATACTCCTAGACACATCTGATACAGAGCCTGATAAGATTCATCACGCATTCCTGCAGATCGGCTCTGGACAGTTTATTGTTATAGACGGCTTCAACGATATCATCAACGTTTTCCTGACAGCCCGGCATCTGCAGATCGCAACCGGCGTAAACGCACAGTCTCGGGCTTCCCGCAGGATACTTGTAGGTCTTGTTGTAGCCAAGGAATTCAACATCCTGGAACGACGAGAACCAGTCAGTCATGACGATGCCTTCAAAACCCCATTCATCACGAAGGATGTTCTGGATAAGTTCATAGTTGTTGCAAGTGTGGGTTCCGTTAACGAGGTTATACGAAGCCATTACGGCAAAAGGCTGCGCTTCCCTGACGCAGATCTCGAACCCCTTGAGATACAGTTCTCTCAAAGCGCGCGGTGAAATATGCGCATTGGTGAACATGCGGTTATCTTCCTGATTGTTGGCGCAGAAATGCTTTATGGTCGTACCCCTGCCGTCGATCGACTGAACGCCCTTGGTATCAGCCGCAGCGCAAAGTCCCGTAAGGAGCGGATCCTCCGAGAAGTACTCAAAGTTCCTGCCGCAGAGCGGATTCCTGTGGATATTCATTCCGGGGGCAAGCCAAAGGTTGACTCCGTACTCTTCCATCTCTTCGCCGACCATACGGCCAAGCTGCTCGATAAGATCCATGTTCCAGGTCTGTGCAAGCGCGGTCGCCGTCGGGATCATGGTGCAGTACTGATAGTAATCCACCGCATCCTCCGGCAGATCATCCGGGAACGGATAATCGATATATCCGAATGTTGCACCGCCGGGAAGAAGATCGCCCTTGCTCGTAGCCTTGAAATGAGGCTGGAGTCTCAGACCTGCAGGGCCATCCGCCATTATGATCGGAGGGATCTTGCGCGAAACGGCGTATCTGTCTATGGTCTCGGCAGCAGCGCCGGGAACGTTTCCTGATGCCGAGAATACGATACCTTCCTCAAGATCTCCCCTGTCGTAGTTTCCGACGCAGAGCTCGGCTAACTGCTCGACGGTAAACTGCGAGACAAGCTGCGAGATACCGGCATTGCGGCCAATTACGGAACCCAGTGTGATAATCTCATCGGGACGCTCGTTGACATGAGCCTCGTTGACGCCTCTGTACCTGACAATGGATCTCCTGATGCGGAAAGTATCAAGTGTGATCCTGACAGCGTTCTCCAGCTGAGCATCATCAAGATTCGCACGGAGCTTCTTGCCCGTTCCGGGATTCTGAAGCTCGTCGAACGAATAATGGAAATCATCAACCAGGAAACGGTGATACTTCTCGACCGTGATCTGCTCGGGAATGGTGATAACCGCTTCGATCTTGGTATCACGCGAGCTCGTTCCGACACGGATAATATAGTCACCCATGTCGATGACTTTCGCACAGATATCGTCATCATAGGAAGCAAACCTTAAAGCATCGAAAGAGATGCTGAGTTCCTGAGTCTCGCCGGGCTCAAGAAGTTCTGTTTTCGCAAATGCGGCAAGTTCCTGATAAGGCTTGTCGATCCTGTCCTGGGGGGCAGAGAAATAGATCTGAACGACCTGTTTGCCTGCGAACTCGCTGCCGGTGTTGGTAACGAGCGCTTTCACGGTTATGACCGTGGAATTCGTCTCGACTGAAGTGACTTCAACCGAGAAATCCGTGTATGAACGGCCGAAGCCGAACGGGTAAAGCGGCGCGATACCGAATGAATCGAAATATCTGTATCCTACATAGATGCCTTCGCGGTAGAACTCGTCATCGGTATTTCCGTTGTTGGAGCCGAACTCGGCTGCTCCCGGATAATCCTCATAGGACTTTGCCCATGTATCCGTAAGCTTTCCGGAAGGATTGACCTTGCCTGTAACAACATCAGCCACAAGATAGCCTGCCTGATTGCCGACCTGACCTGCGAGAAGAAGTGCACCGAGCCTCGGATCGCTCTTGAGGTCAGTAGCATTGATGATCCCGCCGGTATTGAGGATAACGATGGATGTCGCATAGTGTGAGATAACGAAATCGATATTCGCCTCTTCTTCATCCGTCAGGTAGTAATCGCCCTTATCGGCAGTCCTGTCGCGTCCTTCGCCGGAATTGCGCGCAATGACATAGATGGCAACGTCACAGCCTGAATCAATGAAATCCTGCTCGTTGATAAGCGGTTCGACGGTAACGGGCTCAGCAACTTCGAAATAAGCGTTGGTCAGTGCGCACCCCTGAGCTTCCGCATATGCTGCTACCGTCTGCTTGTAGTCGTAAAGATTCTGATCAAAGGCCTCGTCGTATCTTGAGAGCCAACCGTCCGTAGTTATCTCAAAGCCCGCATCCGCAAGGCCTTCACAAATATTGACTTCAAATCTGGTGTTTACTTCACCGCTTCCGGTTCCGCCTTTGACGGTATGTCTGGCGCCGCTTCCAAACAGCGCGATCTTTCCCGGCTGCCTTATCGGCAGTGCCCCTCTGTTCTCCAGGAGTACAAAGCACTCGCCTCCCAGTTCACGGACAAGGTTCATATGAAGGATCTCACTGTCCGTCATCTCATCAGAAAGTCTCGCGCGGAATTCCATATGGCACACCCTCCTTAAGCATCAACTCAAGCCAACAGACTGATTATATAATAAAAATCGAAAGGTGCAAAAAATAAAACAGAAAAATCAGGCGGTCGCGTCAGATCTCCTTCGAAAGCAGCGCATACTCGTATTCGTTATCGAAAAAGGCCTTTGCGTAGTGTCCTGAGATCTTTCCGTCCCTGCAGAGTGCGCCTATGCTCTCACCGCCGGTATCATGAAGCTGTTTCATCATGGCTCCGGTCAGAGCCGCGCCAAGTCCCGCATGCTCGGGCAGTGCTCCGAGATATGGCAGGACATATGCCTCGGCTTTCTTTCTGCGCTTCAGCACTCCCAAAAGGTTGATGATGTTCTTCGTGTCATATACCCTTGCGCCGTAATCCGGGACCCCGATGAAAAAAGCAACCGCTTCGCCCTTGTAATAAGCCATCTTCACGTACCTGAAATCAATGATCATCCGGTAATCGTTAAATACCGAACGGAACTCCTCCTCCGTCAGTCCGCGGTAGATCGGGAAATCGCTGTAAAGTCTTGTTATCAGCACATATATCTCGCCTATGACCTTGTCGAATTCTTCAGGCTCGGGACTCCTTATCTCGTAACCTTTCTCTCTGAACTGATCCAGCCTCTTGATGTATTTCGGATCCGGCTCTTCGATCTTTGTGAAGTAATTGGAAATGTAGTGTTCGCTGATCTCGTATCCGTTATCGGTAAACTGCTTGAGATAATAATCAAGATTGTACGGCTCACCGGTGTAAGGGAGCCTGTCGAAAAGATTTATCTTGAGCCTGTACTTTATCCAGAACGAACAGTCGACAGGTCCGGTGATCGTCTTGTACCCGAGTTCCGACGCGATCCTTGACGCGTTCTCGAAAAGAAACGCCGCCGCATCGTCTCTGTTGACGCACTCGTAGAATCCGAGATAGATGACCGGATCATCCTCATACCTTGTAAAACAGAATCTTCCGACTGCTTCTCCGCCGTCATAGATCAGGAACTTGTCCAGCTTGAAATAATGGGAAAGCGAATGTGTCCCCGTAAGGATCTTCGTAATGTCAGATACGCTCTCTGTGTTGTTCTTTCTCGTGTAGAGCTTCTTCTTGAGCGCGATAAAATCCTTGATGTATTTCTCTTCGTTATCAAACCTTACGATCTCGAACATGTTATTCCCCTTTTCTTCTGACGATCTCTATCCTGCCGCTCGAGCCGTCCATCCTGACGATGTCTCCCGTATTGATCCTGTCCGTCACGTCAGCAACACCGACGATCGAAGGAATGCCGATCTCGCGCGAGATGATCGCGGTATGAGAGAGCATTGAACCCTTCTGCGAGATAACGCCCTTTGCCGATGCAAGATAGAACACCCAGCCGGGATCAGTCATCTTCGTTACCAGTATCTTATTTCTCGAGTCATCGAGCATCGAGATGTCTTCCACTACAAGCGCCTCACCTTCAGCTGCGCCGCCCGAACAGGGCACTCCCTGCATTACTCCGTCGCCGGCACACATCCTGTGCGAGTTGACACTGACGTGGTGTTTCGAGAATGCCTCCTTCTCGAAAACAAGTCTTGAGAATGAAGGCAGCATTCTGAACACATCATACTCTTTCTTGCGCTGATCGATCCTCGCGCTTGCGTCAAACGGTTCTTCCGCCATGGCGAACATCTCGTCAAGCGTCAGATAGAAGATATCATGTTCGTCCCCGAGCAGGCCCGAGTTACGGAAGTTCTTTCCGAGACTTAAGACGATCTCTCTAACCATACCGAAGATGCGGCTCCTGTTAAGTCTTGAGATCTCCCTGTTGGAGATACCCGCGGAACACCCTGCGGCAAGTTTTCTGACAATGGCGCTCTCGCCTTTGAAGCTGCGCTTCCCGTCGCTCATTATGCTCTTATGTATCTCTTCGAGCTTTGCTTCATCCTCGCGGTACTCGTTGATCTTCTTGACGAGCAGTCCGGGATCCGTGCGGAATGTGGGGCTCTCAAGCTTGAGTTCTTCGAGATTGCGGTCACCGTACGATCTGATATATTCGCTCATGCGCTTTTCGAACTCGTCTTCGGAAAGCTCCTTCGCGGAATACGCAAGGTCGATCATGGCGCGGACGGGCTTCAGGCTCTCAATGTTGGAGATCCCTGAAAGGAACTCGTTCGTCTTGTCATCGGCATCATCGTATTTCTTCGCGAGGAAATGCTTCAGAAGTCCCGTGTGAATGAACGTGTAAAGGTCGTTGATAAGCGTGATGTCCCAGCATGCAAACAGTTTCTTCTCTATGATACGGAACTGCGATACGAGCTCCGCGTTGCTCATTCCCTCATGATATGTCCTGTAGAATTCGTCATTGATCCCGATGAAAGCCTCATTCAGTTTTTCCATCTCATCCGGCGTGTTCCTGAGTGTCTTGATGATCCTGTGATCGATCCTCATCCTCTCTGCAGGCGATACCTTCATATCTTTCCTGCTGTCATACGCTTTGTTCTTGACACCCAGCATTTCCTGCCAGACGGGGATTATCTTTTTCCTGAACGGCAGGAACTTGATAAGTGTGTACCAGTTCGAGATCTTATAATACATACGGCCGTTGCAGTCTCCGACCATGTTACCGAAAACAGGCTTCAACTGATCCAGATACTTTCCTTCTCCGATAATGCGCCTGCACAGGCTTTCAAAGACGCCGCTGTAAACGAATCCGACGAAGCTGCATGTCAGAGGAAGTGAGATGTTCGGGTAACTCTCCACGATGTTGCTGTTATCAAGTATCAGATAACCCGAAGGATCGCTGTCTGCGAAAGTAGTGATCTTCCTTGCCTGAAGGATATATATCTTCCCGTCTTTTACGGCAAACTCCACATCAAGATGATCGCCAAGCACTTCCTTTATCTTTGACGCAATGCTTATAAGCTCGTTGATCTGTTGCGCGGTCAGCAGGTCCTCACTGCCCTCGTAGTAGTAATTGCAATCGTTGGTGTTGTAGTAATAACCGGTCGTATCGATCCTGTCCGAGACGACATTGTCGCCGGTCCCCCTGCCTGCGGTGATCACCGTCTCGTTCATCAGTCCCTGAGGATTGGAGGTAAACATCACGCCCGAATAATCCGCATCGATCATCCTCTGGACGATGACGTTCATCTTCACGCCGTTTCCTTCGATCCCGCGCTGCCTGATATATTCGGCTGCACCCCGTCCGGAAGCCGATGCCATACAGAGATCGATCTTCTCCTGAAGATCTTTTCCGTCGACATATAGATACGTATCGAACTGTCCTGCAAAACTGTCGGCTTTGCCGTCCTCGACATCAGCCGAGGATCTGACAGAACTGATCTCCCACGGGACATCGGGAGCCTTGCCGTCAGTGACAACGACGAACTCAGGGACAGGTATCCCTTTGTCCCGCATCAGTATCAGATTATCAGCCTTGCCGCCGTACATCAGATAATGCCTCTCCACTTACAGAATATATAGCCCGCGACAGTGATCAGCATAGCGCTTTCCTGAATATAAGTATAACGCTCGACCTTTTCGACAATGACGAATCGCTCCGGATCCTTCTTGAACTGCAGGAACTTTACCGTCATCCACGATGTAAGGCCCACGAAGAACACTACTGTGATCTTGCTCAGATTCCATACGAGGATGATGTTGGTGATGATGTCCACTATGGTGAGGACAAGGACAAACCATATGGCTTTCTTGTATCCCCAGAGTTTGGAATATGTTGTATATTCCGTCTCGTCCTTCGGCGCGCGGATCTTTCTCGAGACCTCCCAGATGAGCGCCGGGAAATAAAGTGTCCAGAGCGTCAGCAGCGTAGTGATGCTGAAAGGATCGAGCTGATATTTGATGACGGTAAACGAGATGACGTAAAGATTGATTATCATCTGCACCGGATTGTGCGTGATAAGCGCCAATATGAGGTTCGGCTGTATCTTCGCTCTCTGGAAGAACCAGTTTCTCATCAGGAAACCATATCCGTACAGGATAACGAAGAAGATCAGGTTGTTCATGAAGATGATGTTGAGCACGACCGCAATTACCTGGAAGAATACGCAGGCAATGATTATGTCTTTTTTGTACACGCGTCCCGAGGCGATCGGTCTGTCGGGGAACAACACCTTATCGGTCTCATAATCCTTGAGGTCGTCTGCAATACGCAGCCAGAGCAGGAACGCAAATATGGTATAGGCGCCGGTCAATTCCTGCATGCCGAGTCTGAACTCGAGGACACCGTAGTTCAAAAGGATGATGAAATATATCTCGCCGAAAACGATGACACCGAGCAGGAATCTCGCAAGAAGCGGATATCTTTCCTTAAAGTAGATATGAAGTCTCTTAAACACCGTCTTTCTCTCCTATTCTCTCGCCCATTCTGACTTTCGTCTCTATTCCGTTGCAGCTCATTTCGATGATGTCACGGTCCGGTCTTATCCTGTTCTTTTCGAACAGAAGGACAATGGTTGATCCGCCCTGTTCAAAGTATCCCTTCTCCATGCCCTTTTCGAAAACTCCGGCTCCGTTATTCCTGATCCTGCCGACAAGGAGCGCGCCGACTTCGATATAGATGACTCTTCCGAAATTCTCCGTATCGAGGATATTCACAACGCGGTGGTTCTCCTTGTATATCTTATACGCTGAAGAGATCGAGCTCACAGTATGAAGCTTACCCTTGATCTCGAACGATCCAAGCACCTTCCCCGCATCGATGTGACAGTAATGGTGATAGTCGTCCATCGAAAGCCTGAACACCATAGCGGTACCGCCTGCGAATGAACTCAGGTCGATATTGTTTCCGACTATCTCATCAGGAGTATAGACGCTTCCCTTGACAGTAAACGCGGGATCACCGTTGATGTCATAGCAGGTCACTTTTGAATCCGCGGGCGCGATGAGCACTGAAGGATCAGTATCAAACGGTCTCTTCCCAGGCTTTATCCTGCGTGTAAAGAAGTCAGCGAAAGAATCGTATTCCCTGTCTTCATAATCGCTCATGTCGATGCCGTATTCCCGTACGAAAGGATCGATCTTTTTGATGCTCGATCTTCTCCTGTCCCTTCCTGTCGCCATCGTCGAAAAGACGGGCAGCAGGATGAACTTTGACAGCGCTCTTCCCCACCATGTATGGTACAGCCGCTCCAGGTATTTCCCGCCGTACTGCGAGTCTTCGATAAAGCTCTTGTCCTGTCTTACATAGATCTTCATCTGACAAGAACGATGTAGAGAACTAACATCGCGATCAGCAAGAGCGAGAAGAATATATAACCCTTTTTCCCGGGCTTGATGAACTTGATCCTGAGGCCGAAAAGCAGAGCCGTCACAGCCATGACCGCGCAGAGGATATACATGGCAACAGTCATGTCAAGAATGACGGTGAGAAGATACGCGACCGGGAAGATCAACGCGGCATACGTTACGGGAAGGCCGGTGTAATACTTGACCGGCTTATCCTTGTCAGTTTTCTCCTCAGCCACGACATTGAAATACGCAAGCCTTGCGATACCGAGGACCGCGTACATGGCACAAGGCACTATCGAATACCATCTGAGGCCGCAGACGCTTATGATCAGCACTATCGGAAGAGCCACGAAATTGAACACATCCGCAAGGGAATCAAGCTGGATCCCAAAGCTCTTCTCTTCTTCAGTCCTCTTGCACTTTCTTGCAACAGCGCCGTCGAAAAGATCGCAGATCCCTGAAGTCATAAAGCAGAGCATCGCGTATTTTGCCTGCCCGCTCACAAAAAAGAACATCGCCGTCAACGCGAGCAGGATCCCGAAATATGTTAGTATTACCGATCTGTTCCACTTACCGACCATATCTTATTTCTCCTCTACAGTTACGATTCCCGTAGCGCCGTCTATCGTTATGGTCTGACCGTCCTTTATCAGTGACAGCGCATCACGGCAGTTGACGACCGCGGGGATCCCGTATTCTCTCGATACTATCGCCGCATGGCATAATATACCGCCGTACTCGGTCACTATTCCCGATAGAATGGCAAACTTCGGAGTCCATCCCGTATCAGTGAATCTCGTCACAAGGATGTCGTTCTGCTGAAGCCTGTCTATCTCGCTGAAGTCGTAGATCACGCGCGCGGTTCCGGTTATCTTTCCGTTGTTGGCGCCGGTCCCCTTTAACATCCTGCCTGAAGAAGATGCCGCATCCGGATCGGTGCTGAAGTTGTCGCCGATCTCATTCTCGCTCATATAGTTGCGGTAGGATTCGTAGTATCTGCGGTTCTTTTCGATCTTTACGCGCAGATCGTCGGAAGTAAGCTTGCCGTCCAGATAGTCCCAGATATCGGCAACCTTGAGCATCCAGATATCATCCGGCTTATCGATAACTTTTCCGGCCGCGAGCGTCTTGGAAAGTTCAATGGTATATACGCGGATCAGGTAATAGAAACGCGTCGAGACATCTCTGAATTCCTCACGCCACCAAAGCATCCTGCGCATGCCGCCGACCTTCTTCCTGACCTTGGCATATTTGGAGCTGCTGAGCTTTCCCTCAAGCGTCTTGAAGATAGCATCGCTCTTTTCCTTTCCCTCTTTCCTGTCCCTGTCGGGTCCGAAATCGCCGCTGAGAGGCAGCATGTCCTTGACCGACGCGATCATCGGTGACGGATCCTCGTAGTAGCAGGGATATGCAACATCAAGTTCTTTGTCTGAATGGTATCCGAACTGTTCAACGATCTGCTTCATGCCGGGAAGCATATATTCACCGCTGTCTATATTTTTCGCGATCTCATCTGTGGAAGCATTGTTCCAGTAATCAAGCGCTTCCTTATCGGCGATGATCTTTCTCGACAGATCCCACATCGCATAGAAAGGAAGCAGGTGCGATATATTCTCGATGCTTCCGAGGAGCGTCAGGTATTCGCTCTCCGAAACGTATTTCAGCAGTCCGTCCTTGTAAAGAGACTGATGGATCGTATTGATGAATATCTGCCAGAAGTACGTGGTCTCACTGTGAAGATAAACATCATGCGTCAGAGTCTTGAACGATTGTCTGATATCGGCAATCGTGTGATCGTCATAGTCTTTCTTAAACTTCTCATATGTTTCGAGGAGACCGCTCTTGAGGTTCTCTGCGTTCTCGTTTCTCTCCTTGAGGATCTTCTTCTGGGCAAGAGCCATACGCGCTATATGAACGAGCGTGACAGGCGTCGCTTTCGTGACCTGGCCGTCTCCTTCATAATTGCCTTTGATCCCGTACTCCTGATCGAATTCTCTTTCGCGGTAACCTACGACCTGGCTCATAGTCAGCTTGACGACCGAAAGATTCCAATAAGGCCTTCCGTAGAACATCTCGCCGTGCTTCTTATCGATCTGTTTCTTTGTAAGGATCTTCGAATCGACGATGAACTTTCTTAAGCTGTATTCCCAGATATATTCGTAAAGGCTCCACATGTAAGGCCTGCATACTGTTGCAGATACGCCGCCGTCCTTGAAGTCGGCCGTTGTCCATGTATCCTTGAGTTCACCGTAATTGATCTTCGTGATGCTCCTGGCCTGAAGGATGTACAGTTCACCGTTTTGAACCGCGAACTCTATGTCGCACGGGAAACCGAAGTGGCGCATTATATCCGAGAATGTGCGGCCCATCGTCTCCAGCATGACGCTGTCCAAAAGACCGCCCTCTTTAAAGCCGGCCGGCTTCATCTCGTACCAGTCGAATTCATACTGTTCGGGATTCAGCTTTCCGCTGACGATGTTCTCGCCGAGTCCCCTTACGACTTCGATGAGCATCTTCTTATCATTGCCGGTTACAGGGTTGATCGTAAAACAGATACCGCTGATCTCGGAATCGACCATCTCCTGAACAACGACTGCCATCGCCAGATCATCTGACGAGATACCGTTCGATGCAATATAATTGATGCCTGTCTTGTCAAACATCGAGCGGTAGCATTCTATGATCTTCGCGGCGATCTCTTCCGCGCCCTTTGTGTTAAGGAATGTCTTATACTGTCCTGCGAAAGAGAACTCCTCAAGGTCTTCCTTCGTAGCGCTGCTTCTGACTGCGTAGGACTTGTCCGGATCTGTCATCGAAGCGATCTTCGCGATCATTGCAGGATCGGCTTTAAGCCCGTCGAAAAGATCAGCGATCGCTTCACCTGTCTTATCCGCGTTCTCCGGCGTAAGTCCTGACATCAGTGACGCGATCTTATCCGCCACGCCGTTTGCCGCGATGAAGGAACGGTATTCTTCAGCATCGAGAACGATCCCGTCCGGAACATTGAATCCCGCCTGCTTCATCTCGATAAGATTTCCGGCCTTATTGCCGCATTCGGTTTTCTGTGAGCCTACGCCCGTGCTTATCTTATAGATCATGTATCCGCCCCTTAAAACATATTCTTTCGCAGATGCGCACAATAAAGAAGCATGTTGAATATAATGTGCGTGACAGCGCCGACTATCACGAATACGAAGTAAAACCAGACAGGAAGCGGATGGAAGATGCATACGACGAGGACACAGCCGAAGATCGAATCAGCCTGATCCAGGAATACAAAGAATGCTTTCTGCCAGCCCTTCATTGTCTTGCCGGGCTCGATCCCGATCCGCCTTTTGAGAAAACTGTTAGGCAGCTCGAAAAGCGCGTACGCCGTGCCGAGAAGCAAACCGCAAAGCAGGTTGTACTGAATGGTATTGCTGTGTCCCAAATAAAAGAAATCGTGACTTGCAAGCGCAAGAGAAGCCTTACAGCAGCTGCCCCAGATCAGATTCGTCAGAGTCCCGAGGAACATATAGCCGATGAATCCCTTCCAGGTCTTGTTATCGCCGAAAATACGCTTACCGTCGTAAAGACACTTACCCGCATCAATGGGCTTTTTCAGGAAGCCCAGTATCGGCAGCTTGCAGAATACCATATTAAGGATTCCCGTAAATATCACAGGCATAAGCGTGACATACATATTCGCCAGACTGTTCAGAACTACTCCCATTTTCTCCACCAAGCACTTTCATTCTGCTAGCGTGATAATAGCATTACAGACCGTCTAAGTAAAGAACTTTGATAGTCAAAGTAATTTGTTTTTGGCAAAATCCTTCACAGGTTACCGGGCCTGAGTGCGGTCAATAAAGGAAATTAAGATAAAACTTTCAAATGGAGAAAAATTCCCTGGCGCGTGATTTGCTGTCTTCCACGGCTTTCATCAGTTCGCCGGCATTCGCGAAAGACTGTTCGGGTCTCAGGAACTTCATCAGTTCGACCTTGATGACGGCTCCGTAGATATCCTCGTCGAAATCGAAAATAAAAGTCTCGACGACATCGTTCACGGCGTCTTCCAAAGTCGGCCTTCTTCCGATATTAGTTACTCCGTAAAGCACGCGGTTCCCGATGGTTATGCGCGAACAATAGACTCCGCGTCTGACAACGAATTTATCTTCAGGTATCTCAAGATTAGCAGTCGGGAAGCCCATGCCGGTTCCCGCATGCTTTCCGTGCACAACGCGCCCCGTATAGTAATAGTAACGGCCTTCGCACATCTTTGAGGCAAGTTCGGCATCGCCTTCTGAAAGCGCCTGCCTCAGCCAAGTAGTGGATATCCTTTTGTCCGTGCCTTCCAGCACCCTGTCGCTGACGACGCGAAGACTCATACGGTTTTCAGACGCGAATTTCTTCAGATAGAACTCATCACCCGCGGCATCTTTTCCGAATCTGTAATCGTGTCCGATGAACAGAGCGGCGGCGCCTGCGCGCATGTTGAGGATCTGATCGCAGTATTCCGCAGGGCTCATATCCCTGACCTGATCAAAATCCAATACCAGCATCTCATCCGCTCCGAGCTCCTCAAGCATCTTGAGGCGTTCCTCCATGGTGTAGAGAAGCCTTTCGTCGCCGCTCTTCCCGAGATTCCTGAATGTCTGCACACAGGTAAGAACGCCCTGGTTCTCCGCGAGTCTGACGGCGCTCCTGATGATGTCCAGATGTCCCTGATGGATGCCGTCGAACATACCGAGCGCCATGACGCGCCCTCCCGGGATGAACGGAAGATCCTCAAGTCCGTATCTGGAACAAACCTTAATCATTGGCAAACAGCCTCTCTATACGCATAACCGTCTTTCCGTCCTCAACGGCCGGATATACAACGGCAATAGTCCTGCCTTCAAATACCGCGCGGTAAAATGTTCTTTCTTCCGTAACCTCAACGCCTGCAAACTCGATCTTCCTGCCGAATCCCAGATCCTTCGCATGTTCTGCATCAAGCTCCACTTCCGGAATGTGTGAGATCGCCATTGACGCATCATTAAGGAAAGAGAGATCCCCCCTGCCGGCCATATCGAAAAGCTCGTCCGGCATATATGCGTCTTCTATCCTGAAAGGTCCGGTCTGCGTTCTTCTGAGCGTTTGAGCATATGCACCGTATCCGAGCAGTTCGCCGCAGTCAGTGCATATCGTCCTTATGTATGTTCCCTTGGAACACTTGCATGTGAATTCAACTGCGAAGCCCTTTTCGAGCACTTCGATCTTATCGATGACAAGGCTGTATATCCTGATCTTTGCCGGAGGAAGATCCACCTGTTCACCCTTGCGGGCGAGATCGTAAGCCTTAACGCCGCCTATCTTTTTCGCGGAATACGAAGGCGGTTTCTGTTCGGTCCTGAGAGCTATATCCGCAAACGCTTTCCTGACTTCTGCAAAGTCAGTCGAAACAAGCCTTTCCATTTCGGTTTCAGACGGATAGTTCTCTGCAATGACTTCGCCCGTCAGGTCACCTGTGTCAGTTGTTTTTCCGAAGACCGCCCTGCAGGAATATTCCTTATCGTATCCCTCGCAGAAACGCAGATATTTGAGTCCTTTTCCGCAGAACACGGGAAGCATTCCCGTAGCGAACGGATCGAGCGTACCGAGATGACCGGCCTTGCGCGATCCGATGAGTTTCTTTATCGCGCCGTCAGTCTTAAAGGACGTCCAACCCTCAGGTTTGTCAACGAGGATCACACCGTCGAAATTCATAGGAGTTTTTCCACGCGTTCCATTACTTCTTCGGCAAGAGAATCGATCTTTCTGTCCCTTACCGTGAATCCGGCCGCGCGCATATGTCCGCCGCCGCCGTAAAGCTCGGCAAACGCAGCTGAATTGAAGCTGTCGGCGGACCTGACATTAGCCCTGATCTCGCCGTTTTCGAGTTCTCTCAATACGATAGCCACTTCAACGCCGTCAACATCCCGAAGTGCCGAAACAACATCGTCCACACCGTCTGAACCTGCTCCGTATTCCTCGAACATCGAATACGGGACAACGCTTATGACAAACCTGCCGCCGCACAGAAACTCTGCGTTGGAACGGGCCGCGGCCGAAAGCCTGAACTTCGACATCTTCTTGAGGTCAAAAAGATTGTAACAGACAGACGAGATATCGCCGCCGAGCGTCATGAGCTCGCCCGCTGAGATAAGAGTCTCAGGGTGTGTATTCTTATAAGTGAACCTGCCGGTATCGGTTACGATCCCTGCCATGAGGCAGCTGGCGCAGATCTGATCTGCAAGCTCAGCAACCTGTCTTCCGAGAAGCTTCGCCATAGAGCAGACGACATAGTAAACGAGCTCGCTTGCAGACGAAGCATCAGGATCGATCCAGATATAATCCGCGCGTGTGCTTACGGATGCGTGATGATCGATGATGATCTTATCGGGGCACCTGTCGAAATATTCTCCGCAGGCACCCATACGTCCCGCTTCAGAACAATCGACCGCAACGGCTCTCGTGTACTTCCTGTCGAAGACCATTCCGTCTTCCCTGAAGGCTTTCGCGACATCAGTATCAGCCGTAACATCGAAAAGAAGTGCCGAGGCTCCCAGAAAACCCATGTTCTCGGGAAGCTCTTCGGGCATCGCGACATAAGCTTCGACTCCGATCCTTCGAAGCGCCTCGCAAAGACCGCAGGCTGAGCCTATGCAGTCACCGTCAACGCTCCTGTGAAGGTATATCATGCAAACGCCGTTCTCCCTTTTAAGAGAGGCCGCCATGTCTATAAGCTGCTTCGCGATGCGCTCGGAATCTGCCCGGTATTTATCGATCATTGCCGCTGCCGTCTTCCTCTTCTGCTACGCTCTGCTGAGCGTTCTTCTCACGTTCCGCCCTTCTTCTCTCATCTTCCGCGATCGTCTTGCTGATGAGAGCGTCCATGCGTGCCGCTTCGTCAAGTGAGTTGTCGAGCTTGAAATGAAGCTCCGGTGCTATCCTCAACTTGATCTCCTGAACGGCTTCGTAACGGATGAACCCCTTGGCGTGCTCGAGTGCATCCATCGCATCCTTCTTGGTCTTCTCATCGCCGTAAACGGAAATGAAGACTGTGGCATGCGACAGATCCGAGCTCATCTTAACGCCGGTGACGGAGGTCATGAAGGGAACCCTGGGGTCCTTCAGCCTCGTCGCTATAATCGCGGAGATGACCTTCTGCATCTCGTCGCCGACTATTTCAGGTCTTCTTCTTTTCATTTATCAGTCTCTTGCAACCTCGATATTGCCGTAAGCCTCGATGACGTCACCGACCTTGATATCGTTATATCTTTCAACGGTAAGACCGCACTCGTGACCGGCAACGGCTTCCTTGACGGAATCCTTCTCATGCTGGAGGGAGCCGAGCTCACCTGTATATACAACGACGTCATCTCTGATAACACGTACTTTGGAATTACGTGTGAGCTTACCGTCAGTGACATAGCATCCGCCGATGGTTCCGATACCGCTGACCTTGAACAGCTGTCTGACTTCCGCATGACCGGTGATGACTTCCTCGATCTTCGGAGCAAGCATACCCTTCATAGCGTTCTCGACATCCTCGATAGCGTTGTAGATGACGCTGTAGAGTCTGATGTCAACGCCGGCTTCCTTGGCCTTGTCGATGATCATCTGGTTAGGACGGACGTTGAATCCGATGATGATGGCGTTGGATACGTCAGCAAGAACGATATCAGATTCGTTTATCGCGCCTACGCCGCCGTGAACGACCTTGACCTTGACCTCGTCGTTGGAGAGCTTCTCGAGAGACTGCTGAACGGCCTCGACGGAACCTCTGTCATCTGCCTTGATGATGATGTTGAGATCCTTGACATCGCCCGCAGCCATCTGTGCCGCGAGTGTCTCAAGGCTCATCTTGGATGATCTGTGGAGCTGCTCTTCACGCTGCTTGATCTTTCTCTTCTCAACAAGCTGTCTTGCAGTCTTGTCGTCAGTTACGGCATAGAGGAGCTCGCCCGCTTCAGGTACTTCAGGAAGACCGAGGATCTCGACGGGTACTGAAGGACCTGCCTTCTTGATCGGGTTGCCCTTATCGTCGTACATAGCTCTGATGTTGCCCATGATAGGTCCGCAGACGATGGTATCACCCTGCTTGAGCGTACCCTTCTGAACGAGCACTGAAGCAACAGGACCTCTGTTCTTATCAAGCTGAGCCTCGATGACGGCACCCTTTGCCTGACCTGTAGGATCAGCCTTGAGTTCCATGATGTCTGCCGTAAGCAGGACATTCTCGAGGAGGTCATCGATGCCGATGCCCTTCTTTGCGGAAATCGGGACCATGATCGTGGATCCGCCCCAATCCTCGCAGATGAGCTCATAATTGGTAAGTTCCTGCTTAACCTTGTCCGGATTAGCACCCGGCTTATCGATCTTGTTGATCGCGACAATGATCTCGGTGTTTGCTGCCTTTGCGTGGTTGATGGCCTCTATTGTCTGAGGCATGACGCCGTCGTCTGCAGCAACAACGAGGATCGCGATATCAGTAAACTGAGCACCTCTGGCTCTCATCGTGGTGAAAGCTTCGTGACCCGGAGTATCGAGGAATGTGATCTGGCGGCCCTTGAGCCTTACGGTGTAAGCACCGATCTTCTGCGTGATTCCGCCCGCTTCGCCCTCGATCACGTTCGTTGAACGGATCCTGTCGAGGAGTGATGTCTTACCATGGTCAACGTGGCCCATGACAACGACGACAGGAGGTCTCTGCTGGAGGTTCTCGGGATTGCCCTCGCCATCATCGAAAAGGATATCCTCTTCGTTCTTCTCTTCAAGAAGCTCCGCGTTGATACCAAAGGAATCAGCAACGAGGCATGCGGTATCGAAATCGAGTTCCTGGTTGATCGTAGCCATTACGCCGAGCTTCATGAGAGCCATAATGATCTCAGAGCTCTTCTTGCCGATACCCTCGGCAAATTCCTTTACGGTGATGAACGCAGGGATCTTGATCTCGGTTATCTGCTGCTGTTCAGCAAAAGACTCCTCGAACTGCTTCTTCTTTTTCTTCTTGTATGAATACTCATCGTATTCACCGTCCTCGCTGACGCGTCCGGTAAACTGGGCGTTCCTGTTCTGGTGACGCTTATCGGCAAAGCTTCCCTTGCCGTTGCCTTCTCTGCGCTCAGTATCGTTATGCTTCTTATCGAAAGCACTCTTTTCTGCGTAATTGGTCCTGCTCTTCTTGACCTCATCGATCGGAGATTCAGCCTTCGGTCTCGCGGGACGTCTGAACTGATTCTTCTGGCCGGGCTCCTCGTCCTTGTCCTTATCGAATCCGCCGCCGTTGCCATGTCCCTGGTAACCGCCGCGCTGAGGTCCTCTGCCTCCGCCGTATCCGCCCTGGCCATTCTGACCGCCGAAACCGCCGCTCCTGGCAGGACTCTTCCTGTCACGGCCGGTATAGGTGATGATGGTCGAACTCCTGATAGTCTCGCCTCTTGCGGGAGCATCGCCCAGGGATACGACAGCAGAAGAAAGCCTCGGCCTCGGCTGAGGTCTTACGATATTGCTTTCCTCAGGTGCCGCAGGTGTCTCGGGCTTTGCAGGCTCAGGCTTGACCTCTTCAGCCTTGGGAGCCTCCTTGGGTTCCTCGGACTTAGTTTCTTCAGCCTTCTCAACCTTCTCAGCCTTTTCTGCTTTCTCGGTCTTCTCTGCCTTCTCGGCCTTCTTGGTCTCCTCGGGTTCCTCTGCAGTCTCTTCAGACTTTGCCGCCTTCGAAGAAGCCTTCTTTGCGGGCTTTTCCTTTACGGGAGCCTCAGCTTTTGCTTCTTCTTCATCAGCAGCCTTCTTGGTACGCTTTGCAGCAGGTTTCTTTTCTGCCTTCTCTGTTTTTTCAGCTTTCTCAGCCTTCTCTGCTTTCTCAGCCTTCTCGGGCTTTTCGGCACTCTTCTCGGACTTTGCGCTCTCTGAAGTCTTTGCCGTCTTTTTCGCAGGAGCGGCTTCATCAGTCTTCTTCGCTTCCTTCTTTGCAGGCTTCTCCTGCTTTTCAGGTGCGGCTGCCGGAGCGGGTTCCTGTACCGCTGCGGGCTCGGCAACAACGGCTGCTGCAGGCGCAGCGCCGGCGTCATCCGCCTTATCGGACTTTTTGTGGACTCTTCCGAGCCTCATCTTCTTGTTGCCTGAGACGCCTCCGACTGTAAGACCGTTATTCTTCTCGCTGTCTTCACTCATCAAATGTCATCCTCCTCATTGATGCCTTCAAGCAGATCGGATATTCCTTTCGCAAAGGCCTTATCCGTAACTGCCACGGCAGTCCTGGCCGGTTTGCCGAGCGCTGTCCCCAGTTCGTCTGATGTTGCGATCCTGAAGCACGTAACGGCTTTCCCGGTTACTTTTTCACTTTTCCCGGCAGCACTCAGGAGCTTGTCCAGAGTGTTGCGCGATATGTCGCGGCTTATTATCAGGAGCTCGGTCTTCCCGGAAGTCAGCGCCGATTGAACGCCTTCTGCTCCCGAGATCACTTTCCCTGCTCTTTGGGCCATTCCGAGCATTCCCAATACACGCTGTACGGCGTTCATTCGGTCCCGACCTTTGACGCAGCCGCGAGCATTTCCTGCGCGAGGGCTTTTGCCTCCTCGTCGCTTATTGCCCTACGGAGACTCCTGGAAAGCCTTGCAGCCTTCTTGAGTTCCGTCGTTATGCATTCTTCATTCCTGCAGAGATAAGATCCCCTTCCGGGAGCTTTTCCCGTCGGATCGTAGACTATGCTTCCGTCGGCAAGTGAGACAACGCGAAGAAGTTCGCTCTTGTCTCTCGTTGTCCTGCAGCAGACACAGCTCCTCTGCGGTTTCTTCTTCATCAGCTTTCAGCCTCGTCCTTGCCATCCTCGTCAACGACCTGGAAGCCGTCTGTGAGTACCTTTGCAGCCTCATCGCTCTCGTCTGACTCCTTGCGGATATCGATCTTGAAGCCCGTGAGTCTTGCAGCAAGTCTTACATTCTGTCCGCTCTTGCCGATCGCAAGAGAGAACTGCTGATCGGGAACGATGACCTTGGCGTGACGCTCAACGGTTCCGTCCTCGTTTGTCGAGATCTCTGTATCTACTCTGACGACCTTTGCAGGCTGGAGAGCTTCGCTGATGAAGAGCGCTGCATCTTCCTTCCAGTCAACGATGTCGATCTTCTCATCAGAGAGCTCGTTCATGATCTGCTGGACACGCTGGCCGCGCTGGCCTACGCATGCGCCCTTGGCATCTACATCGGGATCTCTGGAATATACGGCAACCTTGGATCTTGAACCGGGTTCACGTGCAACAGACTTGATGATGACGTCACCATTCTTGATCTCAGGTACTTCAAGCTCGAAAAGCTTTGCTACGAGCGCGGGAGCTGTTCTTGAAAGAACTACTGAAGGCCTGCCGTTAGCTTCTTCAACACCGGCTACGAGGAACTTCATGATCTTGTCCTGATCGTAGCGCTCGTTGCGGTTGTTACGCACCTGACCGTCACGTCTTACGATAGCTTCGGCACGGCCGATGTTAACGTAAACATTGCGGGCATCCTTACGTACGATCGTTCCGGAAGTGATCTGGCCGATCTTGTCGTGGAATTCATTCTTTATCTTTGCGCTCTCAGCATCCCTGAGTTTCTGGTTGATAGCGCTCTTTGCGGCGCCGGCAGCAAGGTGGCCGAGTTCTTCTACATCGATGACCTGCTCGATCTCGTCGCCGATCTCGATATCCTCATAACCGGGAACCATTCTTGCATCCTTGACGGAGATCTCGTTTGCTTCGTCTTCGACTTCGTCAACAACCTCGACAAGTCTGTAAAGGTAGATCTCACCGGTCTCACGATCGATCTCGGCTACAACCTTCTTTGTCTCCTGCTTTGCGTCGATCTTCGAATCCTGCTTGAATTCCTGCTTGAACTCTCTTCTGTAAGCAGCGACGATTCCGCTCTCAATAGCCTGGAAAATCTCTTCCTCGTCAATATCGCGCTCTTCGGCGAGCAGCTTGACGAGGTCGACTATTGTCTCTCTGGATTCCTCTTCATTCTTTCTCTTAGCCATCTTGAAAGTGACCTCCTCTTAAAACTGTTGAATAAATTAATTAAAAATCAATATGCCTTACGGCCTTGGCGATATCGCTCAATGCCAGCTCATATTCCGTCCCGTTTGAAGCCTTGAGCTTCACTTTATCTTCAGATGCATCCTCACAGACGCACGAGAATTCCCTGACGCCGTCAACAGGCGCGTAAAGCGACACATCGAGTGTCTCACCCATATATCGGAGATAGTCCGAAACCGTTTCCAAAGGTCTCGTGAGTCCCGGCGAAGAGACCTCGAAATAGTCGTAATCCGCACCGAGCTCCTTCTCGAGGATGGAATCAGTCGCATTGCTGACCGTCTCGCACTCATCGATGCCGACTCCGCCCTTCTTGTCGATATAGAGCCTGAGGAACATCTTGCCGCCTTCCTTGGCATAGGAAACGTCAACCAGCTCCAATCCCAGTTCCTTAACCAGGGGTTCTGCGATCTCAAATGCTTTTTGTGCTGTCTTTGACCTCTTTCCCATGAAAGACTCTTTATACCTCCTCAAAAAGAAAGAACGGACTTGTACCCAAGCCCGTTCAAAAAAATAACTATCTTTAAGAACGGACTTATCTTATCACATCGCTATTTGCCATGCAAACAGAAAAAAGTTTCCATTTTTCTTAACAAAAGGCTATTCATTTAATTTGACATTTACAGTAAAATTATCCTATCCAGATAATTCCTATGGAAATAAAATCCCCAAAGGAGAAACATTTATGATCAAAGTTATTGCAGGACTCAAGGGCACAGGCAAGACGGCTAAGCTTGTCGACGACATCAACGCTGTAGCCGCCGAAGACAGCAACGTAGTTTGCATTGAGCGCGGGAACCGCCTCGACCAGCTCCTGAAGCCCACTGTACGTCTCGTCAATATGAAGGAATATCCCATCACGGGTTTTGACCAGGTTTTAGCATTCATCTGCGGCATCTGCTCCAAGGATTACGACCTTACGCATATCTACATCGACGCCATCTGCAAGGTTGCTGACGACTACGATCTCGATAATCTCGGCATCTTCCTTTCCAAGCTTGATGCTTTCCTTGCTGACAAGCCCGTTACCGCTACCCTCATCTTCAGCGGCGACGTCAATACAAGCCCTGATTCAGTCAAGAAATACATCTGAGTCCGCATTATTCAGCAACAAATGCCCGGAACGACAGGTCCGGGCATTTAATATCAACAATCTAAGGAGGATTGTATATGGGTTTTATCAAGAGATTCGCTGATGAGTTCAAAGAATTCGCGCTCAAGGGCAACGTTGTCGATATGGCTATCGGTGTCATCATCGGTGCTGCTTTCAAGGATATCGTCACATCTTTCACAGACAACTTCATCACCCCTATCATCAACTCTGTAGGCGGAGCAAACATCGCAGGTTCGATCAGGCTTCCCTGGGTTGATTATTCCGGAATGGCTCTTGAAGATGTTCAGAAGCTTTCTCTCAACTACGGTGCCTTCATCAGCTCCATCATCAACTTCTTAATCATGGCTCTCATACTCTTCATCATGCTCAAGGCGATCAACGCTTTGAAGAGCCTCGGCAAGAAGAAGGTTGAGGAAGCTCCCGCAGCTCCGCCGGAACCCTCCGACGAGGTCAAGCTCCTTGCTGAGATCAAGGATCTCCTTAAGGAAAAGTGATCCTCATCTGATGAGATCCATACCGTAAACAGGCGGCCCCCGGGGAATACGGCGTGAATCCGCTTTGTTATACGGGATTCAATTGATTATAGGGACTGATTCCTTGCTTGCAAGAAGTCAGTCCTTTTTATTTGACTCAATGTAATGCCCGTTTAGCCGCGGCACTTTGAACCATTGCAGAGCGCAGCGTGACCGGTTCACGTTTTTTCACGAAAACGCCCCGTTTCGTGAATCCTGCTTTGAAGTGCTCATATACACTTTACTCACCTATTTTAACCGTTATACTTTATTTGTATGCTGGAATTTGTAAAAAGACACTATCTATTATTTCTCGCGTTTCTCATTGCGATCGTTGGATACTTATATATCAGCCTTGTCGGCGGAAGCTATGACCTTGTCCTCAGCAGTCAGACTGACAGTTCTGAAGTTCCGGTCATTCAAGTCACTTACGACTCGAAAGGCAGCGCAGAGATCACCGGTTGGGAATATACGAATAAGGGCTTGGTCATCCGTCTCAAGTCAGTTTCGCAGGGCAAGATATATCTGGAAACCCATACCGATAGCAACATGTTTATCAATGTGCTTTACATTCACGCAAACGGTGTAATAACCAGTGACTATTTCTTCGGTGACTGCAAAGGCTCCACGGAAGTGATCCTCTTGTTCATCGCATATCTTATCTACATACTTGGTTCTCTGATCGCCAAATACAGAAAACTCGTCAGGACGAGCCTTTACAGCTACGATAATGTTTTATATTTCGGCCTGATCGTTTATTCATTCTATCTGATCACCATTCTGATATTATCCGTTTTCGATCATTCGGGCGTGATCCGTTCGTTTGAACTTGCCACAGGGTCGTCCGAAAGTTTCGCAATGATGTCTTTTCCTTTGCTGTTCCTCGCTACGGTCGTAGTGACTGCCAGCAATATTAAACTCATCATCAAAGAAGGAGTATCCTGGAGGAACCTGTTAGGACTGTTCCTAGGTATCACTCTCGGTATAGGTTCTCTCTTACCCGCCATCTTGTCCGATCTGATCTTAAGCAGATTTGGGGGGCAGTTGCATCAAGAGAACGGCCTCGCCAGTTATTTGATCAGATTTTTCGAAAATGGTATTTCGTCTGTTGTAACATATCTCGAATGCGTTCTGTTAGGCACCATCGTCACAAGCCTGAAAGCAGCGCGTCACATTCCTGCTTTCGACAAGGACTACATCATTATCAACGGCTGTCAGATACGGAATGACGGGACACTCACAAAGCTGCTCCAGTCAAGGGCTGACAGGGCGGTAGAATTCTCAAAGATGCAGCTCGAAAAGACCGGCAAGCCCGTCATCTTCGTCCCCTCAGGCGGAAAAGGCAGTGACGAGGTTATCTCCGAGGGTGAAGCGATCAAGCGCTACCTGCTGCAAAACGGCATCAGCGAAGATCTCATACTTGAAGAGACCGTTTCGAGAACTACCGAGGAAAACTTCAAACTCTCCGCCGAACTTATAGAGAAGCACTGCGGCCGCAAAGACTATAAGCTTGCTTTCTCGACAACGAATTATCACGTTTTCAGATCCGGATTGCTCGCCGAACAGCAGGGAATAAAGGCAGACGGTATAGGAAGCAAGACCAGGGCTTATTTTTGGGTTAACGCGTTCATCAGGGAATTCATCGCTTCTGTTGTAAACAGGAAGAAGCAGCATCTTAAAGTCGTTGCCATACTGATCCTGATAGTCCTTCTCAGCAATGTGATGCTTTATATTTCAAAGGGAGTCCTGATGTAAACGCTCTCCCTGAGCTGTTCCTGCCGATATGTCCGGCTGATCCGCGGCATAAAAAAAGAAGAATCACTTCTTCTTTTTCTTGCTCTTATCCTTTTTCTTCTTTTTCTTGTCTTTGTCTTTGTTTTTCCTGTCCTTCTTGTCCTTCTTATCCTTTTTGTCTTTTTCGACCTTGACGGTAAGAGTGGACTTGACGGTCTTCTCTGTCTTCGGAACAACAGACGAAGGCTTTGCGGCTCTGCCTGAAGCGATGGCTTCCATCAGCTGCGCAACCAGGATCATAGTGCTCCTGTTGACTGAGTAGTATATGCACCTTCCGTCTTTGCGTGACGACAGGACGCCGTTTTCGAGAAGGACATTCAGATGATGAGAAAGCGTCGGCTGGGTTATATCGAACTCAGGCAGCAGGTCACACGAACGCATCTCGCCCGCAGACGATATCGACCGGATTATACGGATCCGTGTAGGCTCTGACAATACCGTCAGGACGCGTGATATTTCGCTGTCGGATATGTTCGCTCCCATGTCAGGCCATTACGCGATCAGCTGATCCTTGAGCGCCTCCTCGAACTCACCGAGATTAGCGCATGCAATTACCTCTGTATTGTCTTCAAGCAGGATCCCCTCGTCGCCTCTTACGAGAACTGTCATGGGTACTCCGAGCTTGCGGAGGAGAAGCAGCTGGTAATCTTTTGATGCCTCGACTGATAGATACTTGAGCAGGAGCTTTAATACCTGCTTCGCGTCTTCAAGATAGATGCCTGACTGCTTTAAAAGATTGTCAACGACATACATGCCGAAGACATCGTTGAAATCAAGAAGTTCCTTCTCGGGGAAAACAGCTGAGAAAGCCGTGATCGACATCTTTCCTACCAGCTCGAGTTCAATGAAATCCTTCATCGGGATCTTGAAGCTCTCGACATTCGCAGAGAAAAGCTCCTGAAGCTGGTCTACAGTAAGCTCGTTCTTGAGTTCCTTGATACGGTCGATCCTCGCAAGGATCTTCTCTTCAGGGAAGAATGTAGCCTGGCCGATATCGGTCGCCTTATGGATGAACCAGTTCTCGGGGATCAATCCCTGTCTCTTCCAGCGGTACAGCGTTCCATAAGAAATCTGCTCGAGATTCAAAAGGTCCTTTTTTGAAATCAGCTTCTCATCCATATCAGTATTCCCCTTCTGCCCGAAAATACGGGCAATAACTTTACAGGTTCATTGTAGATTAACAATGTTACAATCACGCGACATAAGGATAAAAAGAAAACAACAAATGAGACGGATCTGACAAAAGCTTTGCGCGCGGAGAGTGCTTGCGGATTACCGGTTTGCCCGCGCGAAGAGCACTGCGAATCGTTGTTTGCCCGCGCGAAGAGCACTTGTTGTTTTGCACGCGCGAAAAGCACTGCAGGCGTCTTCTGCCTGGCGGAGAGTCCTCACCCCCCGATTACCTAAACAGTGTAGTAAAATCGGCTTTTTACTACACTGTTTACTACAAATT
>X424_Quagga__coassemble_8_pt1 | contig 41331 bp, 35 predicted proteins | sample X424_Quagga__metabat2_low_PE_008 | metagenome-assembled genome bin X424_Quagga | reverse complement strand
AGATAGTCCTGTAGTATTCGTCCCTGAAATCACCAAGAGAATCGTTCATTATCGCTTCTCTCACTCTTTCCATAAGCTTTAAGAGATAGTGGATGTTGTGGTAGGTGCAAAGCCTTAATCCGAAGATCTCGTTTGCTTTTATGAGATGCCTTACGTATGCTGCGGAATAATTCCTGCATGCATAGCAGTCGCAGTCCGGATCCATGGGACCGAAATCTCTGGCATATTTCTTGTCTCTTATGATCTTTCTTCCGTGATCGGTGAGGATCGTTCCGTGACGTCCCATTCTTGTCGGGAGTACGCAGTCGAACATGTCTACACCTCTGCAGGAGCCTTCAATAAGGTAATCGGGGGTTCCTACACCCATGAGATATCTCGGCTTGTCTTCGGGCATCAGAGGCGTGGTGCAGTCAATCATCTTGAGGAAGAGCTCTTTGGGCTCGCCAACTGAGATGCCGCCGATTGCGTATCCTGCCAGGTTTCTTGAAGTGATCTGTTCTGCGCTGATCTTTCTCAGATCCTCATACATCGAGCCCTGGATGATGCCGAAAAGCGCCTGTTCGTCAGGTCTCCTGTTTGCCGCGATGCAACGATCGAGCCACCTTGTGGTGCGCTCGAGGGATCTTTTCGCATACTCGTAAGTCGAAGGGTAGGGACAGCACTCGTCGAATGCCATCATGATGTCAGAACCCAGATCGTTTTGAACCTGGATCGATGTCTCAGGTGTCAGGAAAAGCTTTCTTCCGTCGATGTGGGAACTGAACTTAACGCCGTCTTCGGTGATATCCTTGGGCTTGGCAAGTGAGAATACCTGAAATCCGCCGCTGTCAGTAAGAACAGCGCCTTTCCAGTTCATGAACTTGTGAAGACCGCCTGCGCCAGCTACGATGTCGCTGCCGGGGCGGAGCCAGAGATGGTATGTGTTTGAGAGAATGATGCCTGCACCCATTTCGGAGACTTCTTCAGGGGACATGCCCTTTACTGAAGCCTGTGTGCCGACCGGCATGAAAGCCGGTGTCATGAATGAGCCGTGCGGAGTGTGGACTCTGCCGACTCTGGCACCTGTCTGCTTGCAAGTGTGGATGTGTTCGTACCAAACCGGGAATTCAGGCATCTTGATCCTCCAAATCAGTAATGAACATTGCGTCTCCGAACGAGAAGAATCTGTATTCTTCTTCAACGGCATGCTTATATGCTTCGAGAACGTGTTCTTTTCCCGCGAGAGCGGAAACCAGCATGATCAACGTTGATTCCGGCAGATGGAAGTTCGTTATGAGCGAGTTGACGCATTTGAACTCATAGCCGGGGTAGATGAATATGTTTGTGTAGCCGGACTGCGGCATCATCTCAGGATCGTTTGAAGCGACGGCTTCAAGGGTCCTTGTGGATGTCGTTCCTACTGAGACGATACGCCTTCCTTCAGCACGTGCTTTCCTTATGATGTCAGAAGCTTCCTTGGGGAAATCGTACCATTCGGAATGCATCTCGTGGTCCTTGATGTCTTCGGCTTTGACGGGCCTGAATGTTCCGAGACCGACATGGAGCGTCAGTTCGGCGATCTCTATGCCCATGTCCTTGAGCTTTGCGAGCAGTTCCTTGGTGAAGTGAAGTCCCGCGGTAGGCGCAGCGGCAGAACCGGGATCCTTCGAATATACGGTCTGGTATCTTTCGGGGTCGTTGAGCTTCTCGTGAATGTAGGGCGGAAGGGGAACCTGACCGGCGCGGTCGAGGACTTCTTCCCAAATGCCGTTAAAATCGAATCTTATAATGCGGTTGCCGTTGTCGAGAACCTGCTCGCACTCAGCCTCGAGTTCATTCTCGATGAAAGTGAAACGTCTTCCTTCATGGACTTTCTTGCCCGGCCTTGCAAGCGTCTCCCAGTGTGTATCGTCGATCCTCTTGAGGAGGAGGAGTTCTACCGGGCTCTTGGTGTCAGATCTGACGCCCAAAAGTCTTGCGGGGATGACGCGGGTGTTGTTGATAACCAGCACGTCTCCTTTTCTCAGGTATCCGGGAAGGTCGTAGAAGTGCTTGTCTATTGTTTTTCCGGTCTTTTTATCCAGCACCAGCATTCGGGAGCCGGTACGTTCCTGCAATGGAGTCTGGGCTATAAGACGCTCAGGGAGGTCGTAATAGAAATCATGGGTCTTCATCTGATAATGCCTTCAAAACTAAAATATTACCGCAAGATTTTAGCATAAGGCATTTAATTATGCTATTAGGAAGGAATAAGAAGGAGTTACTTCTTTCTGTCGACTCTGAGGTTGTTGATCTTCGTGAGCTGTTCGCGTCTCTTGACGATGGGGATCGTAACTTCGAAGCAGGCTCCGCCGTCGGGTTTGTTGTATGCATTTATCGTGCCGCCATGCTCGTTTGCGATCGCGCTTGCCAGAGCAAGTCCGATACCGTGTTTACCGTCCTTGCCTTTTGTGAAACGCTCGAAAAGATGTTCAAGTACTTCCTTTGAAATACCGGGACCGTCATCTGAAATGGAGAAAGTGACTTTCCTTCTGAAACTGTCAGCCCTGCAGTCGAAAGTGACTGCTTTGTTGCAGTATCTAAGGCAGTTGGAGAAGATGTTCTCAAGACACCTTATCATGTCATTTTCATTGGCGTAGATATAAAGGCTGTCAGCATTTATCCTGTTGATGATAGCCTTGTCCTCATGAATGAAATTGCCTCTGACCCTGTCGATTATGGTCTCGCAGAGCACCTTGACGTTAATGTTCTGCTTTTTGACCTCGTAGTTTCCGCTCTTACTCATGTCCATCTTGGAAATGGAGAGGAGGTTCTCAACGAGGCCTGAAAGTCTTTCTGTCTCGGCAATGATGACGTCGATCGCGTTGTCTCTTGATGACTGGTCCTCGAAAACTCCGAATTTCAAGCCTTCCGCATATCCCTGAATTGACATGAGCGGGGTCCTCAATTCGTGAGAAGCGTTCTGGAAGAATGTCTTCTGTTCGACATCGGCTTCGGCGAGCTTGTGTGCCATTCGGTTCATCGTATCACCGAGTTCTGAAAGCTCCTTGCTTCGTATCTTACCTTTAATTGGTTCAAAGTCTCCCTTTGCTATTCGTCCTGCAAATCGTGAAAGCTTGCGCGTTGAATCGATGAGCGGGTAGGAAAGGATGAAGCTGAGAACGCCTGCTATGATGATCGCCAGGAGCGCTGCCTGAATGAGGGCGAGCGTTATCTGAGACATGAAGGAATAGTATGATCCGGAGTTTACGTAAACGAGAAGATAGTAGCCGTCAAGGTTCTTGAGTGTCTTGTCCTGTGAATTGTACTGAAAACCGACGGATCTGTAATAAACAAGATTTCCGTTTATCTCAGTGGTCTGCGTATCTCTGAAATTGTTATATCCGCCTTCCTCAACGACCTGCTTTACGACATTGGATGCGCTGTTGGCATAACTTACGTTGTAATCGGATGTGGGCCACATCAGAAAACAGTTGTTGGTCTTTTCGTCATAAGTGTACAGAGCGATGCTCGCCTGGTTTGAAAGGTCTGCGGTACGAATGGATTTCATGAGGAAGGCCTGAATATCCTCAGTCGTCCTGTTGTAGTTCTTGTCGAGCTCATCGCGGAAAGCGATAGCGAAGTTCTGGGTTGAACTGACGGCCGTCTCGATCCTCGCTTTGCACTCCTGAGCGATGTAGTTCTTTACGATCGACTGAACATAAAAATTGATGATGAAGATGACGAGCAGGATAGCGACGATCTGAAGCGCATAAAAGTGCATAGAAATAGGAATCCGCAGTGATGATTTGCTGCGGACCTGAGTTTTATTGCTCTTTTTTTTGCTGCTGTCTGTCATTTATTCTTCCGAATCGTCTCCTTCACCGGCAGTTCTGGGTACGAGGCGGAAGCCGTAACCCCAGATAGTGGAGATCCTGGCTCCGGAATGAGAAATCTTCTTTCTGAGTCTCTTTACAGTATCGTCAGCGACCCGGGTCTCGACCTGTGTCTCATATCCCCAGATCTTATCGAGAAGCTCAGTTCTCGAGATAGCCCTGTCCCTGTTGGAGATAAGGTAGGTGAGGAGAGCGTATTCGTTCGGAGTAAGAGGGAATGCCTCGCCTGCAAGGGTGGCTTCCTTGGTCTTTCTGTTGATTACTATATCTGCGAAAGAAATGAGACCGTCGTCGGTTTCCTTGGCGGTAGACTTGCCGGTAATGTCTTCCTGTCTCTTAAGGACTGACTTTACCTTTGATACGAGCTTAACGGGTGAGAAAGGCTTTGTGAAGTAATCGTCGCTCCCGAGATCCAGTCCCTGGATATAGTCGGCGTCACTGTCTTTTGCCGTAAGCATTATTATCGGTACATTGGATGATTTTCTTATCTCTTTAAGGATATAGAATCCGTCGTGACCGGGCATCATAACATCAAGGATAACGAGGTCACAGGGAGAGTTGGTATATGCTTCAAGAAGTGCATCTCCGGTAGGGAAGCCTATGCATTTGAAGCTTTCCCTCTCCAGGAAGGATCTTAAAAGGTTCCTTATATTGTCGTCATCGTCTGCAATGTAAATAAGTTTATCCATTAATTTATCGTGTCTCCAAAAGTTGATGAGGTTATTTTAACCCAAAGAAGACCTTTTAATATATAAAATTGGTGCAAATATGAGGAATTGATTTATAGGTCCCGCTTTTTGTGATTTAATAATGATACAACTCACCAGGAGGTCTGTCATGCCTACCATACTTGTTACCGGCGGAAACGGTTATATAGGTTCACATACTGTAGTTTCACTCTTCAACAGCGGTTATGATGTCGTTATCGTTGATAATCTTGTAAACAGCAAGATGGAAGTACAGAACCGCCTTGAGAAGATCACAGGAAAGCGTTTTAAGTTCTACCGGACTGACTGTTGCGATGAAGAAGCGATCGATAGAGTTTTCGCGGAGAACAAGATAGACAGCGTTATCCATTTTGCAGGCCTCAAGGCTGTAGGCGAGTCAGTAAGGATGCCTCTCGAATACTATTCAAACAATCTGAGCGGCATGATCAATGTTCTCAGAGCTATGGAAAAGCATGGCGTGCGGAACCTTGTGTTCAGTTCATCTGCTACAGTCTACGGAATGAGCGAGGATGTTCCGTTCACAGAGGAGAGTCCGCTCGGTACTTGTACCAATCCATACGGATGGACAAAGTGGATGATCGAGCAGATCCTGAAGGATTACGCAGTCGCTCATCCCGAAATGAGGATATGTCTCCTGAGATATTTCAATCCCGTCGGAGCCCATGAGAGCGGGCTTATCGGTGAGGATCCGAACGGAATACCTAATAATCTCTTTCCTTACATATCTAAAGTGGCGGGCGGAAAGCTTGAGCGGCTTACCGTTTTCGGTACAGACTATGACACTCCTGACGGAACCTGCCTTCGCGACTATATCCATGTCTGTGACTTGGCTGACGGCCATGTCAAAGCGATCGAATATCTGAATAAGACTGATGACTCTGTAAGTATATTCAATCTCGGTACCGGTAAGGGCACTTCGGTAAAGGAAGCAGTTGCAGCTTTTGAGAAGGCGTGCGGACATCCGATCGAGCACGTTTTCGGTCCGAGGCGTGCGGGCGATATAGCAGTCTGCTATGCTTCTACGGAGAAGGCTGAAAAGGTACTGGGATTCAAGGCAAAGTACGGAATCGACGAGATGTGTTCATCCTGCTGGAAGTATCAGACAACGAATTCTGAGGACTGACAGACGTAAAGGATTCATTTTTGACTTTTTTTGATATTCGTATTGACATCTTCAGATTTGAGAATTATATTTAGTTGTGGTTTAGCACTCGGGTGTTCTGAGTGCTAAACCATAAATCATTGTATTGGAGGTCTTTTTATGACTATTAAACCCCTGGCAGATAAGGTGGTAGTAAAGAAGCTTCAGGCTGAAGAGACAACGAAGAGCGGCATCATCCTTTCTTCCGGTGCACAGCAGAAGCCTCAGATCGCTGAGATCATAGCTGTAGGCCCCGGCGGAGTTGTTGACGGAAACGAGATCAAGATGGAAGTCCAGGTTGGACAGAAGGTCATCATCCGTGATTACGCAGGCACGACAGTCAAGCTCGAAGGCGAGGAGTACATCATCGTTCGTCAGGATGATATCGCTGCCGTCGTAGAAGACTGATTTAATTAGGAGGATATAATAATGGCTAAAGACATCAAGTACGCTGAGGATGCCAGAAAGGCACTTGAAGCAGGCGTTAATAAGGTTGCCGATACAGTTAAGGTAACTCTCGGACCCAAAGGCAGGAACGTAGTCCTTGATAAGAAGTACGGAGCTCCGCTCATCACAAACGACGGTGTTACGATCGCCAAGGAGATCGAGCTCGAGGACCGTTATGAGAATGCAGGCGCACAGCTCGTTAAGGAAGTCGCTTCCAAGACGAATGACGTTGCAGGTGACGGTACTACGACCGCAACATTGCTTGCTCAGGCTATCATCAGAGAAGGCATGAAGAATGTCGCTGCAGGCGCTAACCCGATCATCCTCCGCAAGGGTATCTCACAGGCTGTTGACTGTGCTGTCAAGGAGATCCTCGGCAGTGCTAAGAAGGTAGACGGTTCCAAGGATATCGCCAAGGTTGCAGCAATCTCCGCAGGTGACGAAGAAGTCGGCAAGATGATCGCAGAAGCTATGGATAAGGTTTCTGCTGACGGCGTCATCACAGTTGAAGAGAGCAAGTCTATGCTGACAGAGCTTTCGGTCGTTGAGGGTATGCAGTTTGACAGAGGATATATCTCTCCTTATATGGCTACAGATACCGATAAGATGGAGACCGTTTTCGACGAGCCTTACATTCTCATCACTGATAAGAAGATCAACAACATTCAGGATCTGCTTCCTGTTATCGAGCCTCTTGCACAGTCCGGTAAGCAGCTTGTGATCATCGCTGATGACATCGAGGGTGATGCACTTGCTACTCTCATCGTTAACAAACTCAGAGGAATCTTCACATGCGTTGGCGTTAAGGCTCCCGGCTTTGGCGACAGGAGAAAGGCAATGCTTGAGGATATCGCTATCCTCACAGGCGGTCAGGTCATCACATCTGATCTGGGTCTCGAGCTTAAGGATACGACTCTTGAGCAGCTCGGACGCGCTCATCAGGTCAAGGTCAACAAGGAGAATACCATCATTGTTGACGGCGAAGGCGAGCAGGATGCGATCAAGTCACGTATCGGTCAGATCAGGACTCAGCTCGAAGAGACAAAGTCCGATTATGATAAGGAGAAGCTCCAGGAGAGGCTTGCCAAGCTTGCAGGCGGTGTAGCCGTTATCAAGGTTGGCGCTGCTACCGAGACAGAGATGAAGGAGAAGAAGCTCCGCATCGAAGATGCTTTGGCTGCAACAAAGGCTGCAGTCGAAGAAGGTATCGTAGCAGGCGGCGGTACAGCTTTCATCAACGCTATTCCCGCAGTTTCAAAGCTTCTTGACGAGACAGACGGCGATGTTAAGACCGGTGTCAAGATCGTCCTCAGAGCTCTTGAAGAGCCTATCCGCCAGATTGCTGATAACGCAGGCCTTGACGGCAGCGTAATCTGCGAGAAGGTCAAGAATTCTCCTGCAGGCAACGGCTACGATGCTCTCCATGACGAGTATACTGACATGTTTGCTGCCGGAATCGTTGATCCTGCAAAGGTTACACGTTCCGCTCTCCAGAACGCTGCGTCAGTTTCTTCAACGCTTCTTACCACAGAAGCAGTCGTTACGGACATTCCTGAGAAGGAAGCACCTGCTATGCCTCAGCAGCCGATGTACTGATAAACGGTTGAATGAATCTTCAAGGTCCCCATGCCTTGCGGCGTGGGGATCTTTTCTTTGTGATCAAGTTTTGCAAGGTTTTCGGCGGTTCTAATATTTCCGCTGTGTGTTATCATAGTATGGAATTTCGGAGAGGTGATCCCTTATGTACGAAGACAGTTTTATTGAATCCCATGTAACCAGAAACGGCGGAAAGAATATTGTCCTGCGTCTGATGGCTATCGCAGGTCTTATCGCGGCCATTCTCGCGATCAATATATTCGGAGTTTCGATGTTTGGTTTTGCTGCGCTTTACATCACCATGATGCTTTCGGTTACGCTTATTTTCTTATTCGTTTTCATGTTCAAGAGATCTTATACGGAATATGAGATCGAGATTTCTAATGATAATGTCAATGTCGCGAAAATATTAGGTCAGAGCAGCAGGCAGGAACTGATGGACTTCTCGATCAAGGACTGCATCTATATCGGTCCTGTGACAGACGACAGATATGAGTCCGATCTTAAGAACACCACGCTCAAACTTGCTGTTACCGAAAAGAAGGATTATCCGATAGAAGAAGATATCTGGTACATGATCTACAAGGAAGACGAGTTCGTCTGTATGCTTGTTTTCCAGTTCAAGCCTGAGATGTACAAGGTGTTCAGAAGGTATAACCCGAGGAATACGGCTTTCTATAAAGCCCCCGTCAAGACTGAGACGGAGAAGGAAAAGGGCGAAGAAGATGTCTGAGGTCTTACCATATACTGAATTCGAGGTGTTCTGCAAGGCAACTGAGTGCGGGATCGGAGACCGGCTTTACGCTTCGGTGCTGATCGGCGACATTCAGGAGGCTGCGGAACAAAGTTCTGCCACTTTGGGATATGGGACGGATGACCTCAAGGATAAAGACATTTGCTGGATAATCCTAAGGATGCACATCGAGATCGACCGTCTCCCTAAATGGCACGAGACTTTCAAGATCAGGACCTGGGCGACAGGGCTTGAGAAGATATATTACGGCAGAGAATTCGAACTCTACGATTCCGAGGGAATACGTATCGGCAAAGCGACTTCGACATGGATCCTTGCGGACTGGAATACCCACAGGCCTGTTATCGCGCACAAGCGCCCGGATCTTCCGCTGTACGCGGTTCAGTCACCCGATAAGGTTTTCGGGACGGATTCACCCAAGATCGATTTCCCCGAAAAGTGTGATATCGCCGGCGAGAACGAGAAGCCGGTGGTCATTAAATATGCCGATTATACCGAGCTCGACAGAAACAGGCATGTAAACAACTCGAGATATACTGCATGGGCATATGATGCCTTATATAAGTCAGGTTATGACGTCTCTGCCGTGAAGGATATCACTATCCTTTATAAGAGTGAGGTCAAGCAGGGCGAGAAGGTCGAACTCTATATAGCTGATAACGGCGAAAGCGTTGCGGTATACGGTTATAAAGAAGAAAACACAAAGGTTTTCGCGGCCGAACTGAAGATCGGCTGATCCTTGTTATCCATTATTTTTGATATATGGCTTTTTGTTTTGTCTGCTTTGTTATAAAATAATAAATTAGCAATCAAAACGGAGGTCTGCCATGATTGAGATCAAGAATCTTGTAAAGCATTATGGTGACAAGAAGGCGGTCAACGATATCTCTTTCACAGTAAAGGATAACGAGATCTTAGGTTTCCTTGGTCCTAACGGTGCCGGGAAAACAACAACGATGAACATTATCACCGGATATCTTTCCTCAACTTCCGGACAGGTTAAGATCAACGGTCATGATATTCTCGAGGAACCGGCTCTTGCAAAGAAGAGCATAGGTTATCTTCCTGAACTGCCGCCGCTTTATCTTGACATGACCGTAGATGAATATCTGAAATTCATCTGCGATCTTAAAGGCGTTTCAAAGAAAGAGCGCAGGGAGCATATTGATATGGTTACCGACATGGTCGGCATATCAGCTGTATCCGGAAGACTTATCGGCAATCTTTCAAAGGGATTCAAGCAAAGAGTCGGACTTGCTCAGGCTCTGATAGGCGATCCTCCGATTCTTATCCTCGATGAGCCTACTGTAGGTCTTGATCCCAACCAGATCATCGGTATCCGCAAGCTCATCAAGCAGCTTTCGAAGAATCATTCGATAATCGTCAGTTCTCATATCCTTTCCGAGATCCAGGAGATTGCCGACAGGGTAGTCATAATCAATCACGGAAAGATCGCTGCCGTTGATACTATCTCGGATCTCTCACAGAGGCTTTCAGGCACATCAAAGATCCTGATGTCATTTAACGGTCCTGCAAAGGATGTAACTTCAAGGCTTAAGATGATCCCGGGTATTTCGAACGTCAACATAAGGACTGCCGGAAATCCGGGCGAGGTAGAGATAATGCTGGCGCCTCATGCGGGAAACGATGTCAGAGCAAACATATTCTTCATGATGGCAAAGGCAGGTTGGCCGATACTCGAATTCCGTTCGCTCAATCCTTCTCTTGAAGAAGTGTTCCTGAGCATTACAGCAGGCTAAGGAGTTAATATGCAGGCAATATTTAAGAGAGAATTTCTATCATATTTCAGAACACCGGTAGGGTATGTCGCAATGGCGATATTTACTTTTATTTCCGGATTTCTGTTCTATTCACAGTTTGCTTCGGGATATGTCAGCATAAGCGGTGAGATAAACAGTCTACGTTCGATGTTTATAATCATCGTTCCGATCATAACGATGGGCATGTTCGCCGAAGACCGCAAGAGAGGGACTGAGATACTGTACTATTCAAGTCCGCTCGATATGTTCTCGGTCGTAGCCGGAAAGTTCCTTGCGGCTATGGCTTTGTATCTCGTAATGTTCATCAATGTGTTCATCCATATGATCGTAGTCGCGGCATGCGGCGGCAAGGTCGATGCAGGAGCATTCGGTTCCGTTCTGGTATTCTTCTTCATGGCGGCTCTGTTTATCGCCATCGGACTGCTTGCGTCAGTTTTGACTGACAACCAGATCATTTCAGCTATTGTTTCGTTCCTGTTCATACTCTTAACGCAGCTTCTGTCTGTTATCGGTGCTTATTGCGGTACTGCAGTCAGCACGATCATGGCTTATATGGATTTCGAGACAGGCACGAGAAATGCCGTCAAGGAAGCCATAACGAACACTATCAGCTGGTTTGATCCCTTTACCAAGACTGAAGAGTTCAGCAACGGACTGTTCTCGGTATCGGCACTCGTATTCTGTCTGTCTTTCGCGATCTTCTTCCTGTATCTGTCGTTCAGGATACTTGAGAAGAAACGCTGGAGCCAGAAGTAAGGGGGATACTGCAATGAGCAATAATGTTAAGAAACCCGTAAAACCCGTAACAAAAAAGAATCAGAACGCGAATAAGGAAGTCAGGAATGAAAGAGCGCATCAGCTCAAGATCTATGCCGTGGGTTCGGTCCTGATTCTTTTGGCTATCGTTCTTTTTGCTAATATCCTTCTTGACAAGGCATTTGGTAATGCGCTGACATATGATTTTTCAGTCGAGCGCAGCAATGTCATATCTGATACCTCCGTCCAGTTCCTGGACAGCCTTCCTCAGGATACAAAGATCCGCATTGTCGGTCTTTTCGAGAAGCCTGAGTCATTCTATGAATCAAAATACCAGTATATCCTTCCCATATTGGATGACTATGTTAAAAAGTCACACGGAAAGGTAAGCGTCGAGTATGTTGATATTCAGAAGAATCCGGGTATCATTCAGCAGCTCGATCCGGAAGGCGGTTACAATCTTTCAAGTCTCACCGGCTGGTATGTCGTCTCATATAACGGAAAGATCGATGTGATCGATCCGCTTTCCTGCTATACCATCGACACACAGGTGCTTGAACAAACTGACAGTTATGTTGCGACCGGAATCAACACCGAATACACATTCACCAATTCTATGATGTCTCTCGTCAAAGGGTTTACCAACAAGGCATACATCGTTACAGGCCTTAAGGAGAACGGTTCAGTCCAGCTTAAGAGGATCCTCAATTCCATGGGCGTAGAAGCATCTGACCTTGCGGTAACGAGCGGATTCAAGGTTCCGGATGACTGCAATCTGTTGATCCTTAACGGTCCCAACACCGATATTACAGAGACTATGTATGTCGAGATCAAAGCTTATGTTGAAAGCGGCGGTAAGGTAATTGCTGCGGTCGACTATTCAGCCGATAACGTAAACGAGGCGTATCCCAATCTGAACCGTCTCTTAAATGAGATGAATATCAATGTTGAGCATTGTATGATCTCAGAGAATGATCCTGCATATCAGCTCAATTCGATGATCAATGATTCACAGGCTGATATTGCTGAACGCTATAGTGAGTTCGCTTCCGAAAAGAAGCTGCACATCACTCTTGCAAGACCTTTGTCTCAGCCTGCCGCACGCAACAACAGCTATATAGCTGAACCTGTTATCGTAACAAGCAGCAGTGCCACTAAGAGTATTGCGGATTCCGACAACAAGGCGCAGCAGATCAGTTCCGAACAGGGTGTTCTGAATGTTGCCATGCATTCTGCTTATTGTATCGACAAACCGGGCGAGATTTATGTTTTCGGAACAGTAAACTTCACATCTGATGTGTATTTTGAACAGTTTACATTGAACGATAAGAATGCCGATTTTATCAGGTCGTGCGTCAGAAGCATGCTTCCTACGTCCGCTGAATACAATATCGATATCCCGGTCAAGAGACTCGACGGCAACAGGCTTAACGAGAATAAGGCTACAACGACCGTTTCCACTGTCGTGATGGTTGTGTTCATGATAGTTTTGCCTGTCTTGCTCAGTTCCATGGCTGTAATCGTTTACGACAAGAGAAAGAACCTGTGATATGAAGTCTGCGAAGAACCTGCTTATACCTTTTATCGTCATGGTGCTCCTGGTAATAGGGGTAGTGGTGTTCTATTTCGTTGACAGAGGAATGAAGGATCGTCCGGTTTCAACCGAGGTCAATATTGTCGATCTTCTTTACATCAGTCCGATGGACGTTGCTTCCGTCAAGGTCCTTCAGAAGGAGGGCAATAACGAGGTAAGGGTAGACAAATCGCAGACTGCTGACGGTACTGAAGTATATGACTACAAGGGGAGCGATAAGGGATCCGAGACCTATTCGCAGTCAGAGATGAAGGCATATGTTTCCTCGCTGAATTCCTTTGTGGGTTGTTCTTTGGTTTCCGAGAATGCTAATCTTGCCGATTACGGTCTTGATTCGCCTGAATTTACCGTGACGATAACAAAGACTGACGGATCGCAGAAGGTGGTTTTTATCGGAAAACTCAGTCCCGACGGAACCGGCTGCTATGTCTGCGCGCAGGGCTCGACAGCTGTTTACATGGCCGGCTCCGATAAACACTATATTGCTTCCAAGAACGGCAATGATTTCATCGATGACAGGCTGATCGAGATAGGATTGAAGGATCTCGAGACAGTCAGCTTCAGCAGGAAGAAGGATTCTGTCAGTCTTTACGGAAAATGCAGTTATGACGATTCGAACGATTCTTTTGCTATCTATTTCAACAAACCGTTTACCATCGATTCCAGTGTGTATTTCAACAAGCTCATCGAGAATCTCTGCAGCCTTTCTGCTGTTGATTATGAGAATGCCACGAATGAGAATCTTGCTAAGTTCGGATTGGCTATACCGGAGGTCAGCGTCACTTTGGGCGCAAAAAACGGAAAGACATATTCTCTTACATTCTCTACGGCGAAGGAAGGTTTCTATTACGGCCGCCTGAACGGAATGGGAAAGATATTTAAGGTTGAAGCGTCCAGATATGAATTGTTAGAAACCCCGCTGCTTAAACTGATCAATGACTATGTTTTCCATGACAGTTGTGACAAGATCGATTCTGTCGAGGTTACCGGAAAAGACAGGCAGTTTGTCCTGAAACTGGATGTCGCCAAGGATGCGGTTATATCCGACAGCAAATCCACTGTTTCACTGGACGGAAGAAATGCCAAGGTAACCAACGGCTCCGGCCGTTCTTATGCCGCAATGCTCTATGAGGCTATCTTCGGCATCGGTATCGGCGGTGTAGAGGAGAACGCAGTCATTCCCGAGAATGCTTCAGCAGACACCTCGATCAAGGTCTTTGACCGCAACCATTCCGCAGTTGTCTACGCATTCTACAGGAGAAATGACGACTCCTTCTATGTGACAAAGGACGGAAAATATACGGGGTTCTATGTTTTCAAGAGAGAATTGTATAATGACGGAGGGCAGGATACATATGTTTATGGAATCTGGCCCGCGTATGAGATACTTACTAAGGCTATCACTAACGCAATGAACGGCGTTTATGAGATACCTGACGGAAAGTGATTTATAACAATGGCAAATAAGAAAACGGATAAGAAAACAGATATTAAGAAGCATGCGAAGAATGATCCCGGTGTCGGTCTGACGATCGCCGTAATGGTCTTCGCTGTGCTTCTTCTCGGAAGCTTGTTCCTGATATTCCTTGTATCGGGGAAGATCGATTCAATGGAGGGTGCTGATTCTCAGATCAAACTGGCCGCTCAGGGCGGATTCAACTGCGAATATTCTGAGGCACAGAAGCTCTATCCTTACGGCGAGGGCGTCATCAAGGTAACCAACGACAGAATCGCATATCTTACGCTTTCCGGAACCGAGATCTACACTGTACCTGTGTCTTACAGCAATCCCCAGTGCGTGACCTTCGGTGAATACGCAGCGGTTTTCGATCTCAACGGATATTCGTTTACTGTAATGAACCGCGACAAGGCACTGTATACAACGCCTACCAAGAACCAGATCAAGGCACTTACGATGTCCAAGAAGGGCTATGTGGCGCTTGTTACGGGAAGTGAAGAGTCAAACGGTGATGTCGTTCTTTACGATGAGAATGGTAAAGCACAGTACCAGTGGTCATCATATAACTCAGGCTTCCCGGTCTGCTGCGCTTTTGATGAAGAATCAACAAAGCTTGCTGTATCCACCGTAAACACCAGCGGTGCGGTAATCATCCCTTATGTCAGGATATTTGCTATCAGCAAGGGCTCGAGCAGTCTTGAAATGGCTGACAGCGCCATGTATTCGATCGAAAGCAACGTTATGTTCATGTCTATGTACTATGTCGGCGAAAAGCTCTTTTGTTTCACAGGCAGCTCGATGTACGAAGTCATTGATTCAAAGCTCACTCAGATGAACTATGATTTCTCGGCTATCGGATACATTAATCTTGTTGACGGCAAGTTGTTCATCACATATTCGGATGGCGTGAGCCAGCTCAACAAACTCGCGATCCTGAGCGGATCCGAATCCCTTATATATAATTCCGATATCGGCACGAAGATAAGTTCGGTCGCCGTATCCGGCAAGCTCTATGCGATCAGCGTGGACAGACGTGTGTTCGTATTTGATTCCGCAGGTCAGATCCTGAATGACTTCGCGGTAGATGAGGAAGTCATCAGACTGAATTTCATCTCAGGCAACAAGCTCTGTGTCGTTTCCGGAAGCGGCGTCCACACGGTTACTTAAGGGGTCCTGATATGGAGACCGAGGTCAAACTGGCATTTAAGGACAAGGAAAGCCTTTATTCGGCAGCTTCATCCGGCTGGTTTACATCTCATTGCAAGAGTGGATCCGGTAAGGCTTTGACTCTCGAAAACTATTATCTGGACACCGGCAGCATGCTCCTTCGTTCACGCGGCGCAGTGTTCAGGAAAAGGCATTTCACCGGTGACGGCGTTGATTCATATGAATTCACGGCGAAATGCGTGGCTTGTGTCAAGGAAGGCGTTCACAAGCGTTACGAATGGAATGTGGACAGTCCTGACGGAACTGTTGATATTGAACTGTTCAAAGCGGGCGCAAGAGATCAGCTTGATGATCCAAGGCTCCTGGAAGAGCTGCTTTCGGGCATTTCCGATGATGACATAGGTATTCTGTGTTTCAACATATTTGAACGGACGACCTATGAGTTCAGTTATGACGGAAGCCTTATGGAAGCTTGCATAGATTATGGTGAGATCAAGGATTCCGAAGGAAAGACCTGCGACATCATCTGCGAGATGGAACTTGAACTCATGAAGGGTACCGCAGAAGCACTGGAAGCAGCTAAAACATATATCATGTCTAATACGGAATGTGTTCCTTTTGATATCGGAAAGTTTGAGAGGACTTTCAGAGTGTCTGCAAGAGGAGGGACCTTATGAGCGATCCAACGTATGACTGCATCATCATAGGCGGCGGTGCGTCAGGCCTGTTTGCCGCTTCGATGCTGATGGAGCTTACTTCATGCAGGGCGGATGTTCTTGTTATTGACGGAAATGACAGGTGTGGAAAGAAACTGGCTCTTACCGGAAGCGGAAGATGCAATCTCTCGAACAGGAATGCTTCAGCTGATAAGTACAGGACTGATGACAGCATTCTTCTGGAACGTTGCCTTGGCAATTTCGGATATGAAGACGCGGTCTCGTTTTTCGAAGATACACTCGGAGTATCGACTGTCTGCGATAACGGACTGTTCTATCCCTCCACATACCGGGCTCAGACCGTGATCGATTCGTTCAGATTCTATCTTCAGGAAACGGGTTGCAATATGAAGCTCGGCGCCGTGTGCGTGAGCATAGAGGAATGCAACGGTAATTTCAGAGTCAGTCTTAAAGACGGTTCTTCTTATATATCCCGCAATATCATTTTCGCGGCCGGAGGCTCTACATATCCATCTACGGGAACAGACGGTTCGGCAGTAAAGCTTTTGAGCAGAATGGTCGATTCGAAAGACATAGTATCCTTCAGGCCGGCACTTACTTCTTTGTCCAGTAAGATGCAGGGAATAAAGGCTCTTGCCGGGATCAGGTGCAAAGGAAGCGTAAGACTTCTGGCAGGCGGTAAAGAAACGGCCGATCATTCCGAAGGTGAAGTCATCTTCTCCAAGGAAGGCGGCATATCGGGTATCTGCGTAATGGATATATCAGGAACGGCAGTAAGCCTTATGGATAAAGGCGTTAGACCTGTCGTGTCGGTAAATCTCATCGGGAGAACAGAAGAAGAAACATTTGAAATGCTCTTATCCAGAAGAGACAGATTCGTGTCAAGAAATGTCACTGCGGCGCTTACAGGTCTGATGCCCCGTGTTCTTTGCGAGTTTGTCTGCAAGAATGCCGGGATCGATCCGGACGGTAAGATATGTAATGTTGACGATAAAGCATTGAAAACGCTTACCTCATCGATCTGCGGACTTCGCATTCCGGTCGACGGTTTCGGCGGCAATGACAAGGCACAGGTGTCTTCCGGCGGAGTCAGGCTTTCAGCCATGAATGAAGATATGCAGTACAAAGGCAAAAAGGGCCTGTATATAACCGGCGAGGCACTCAATGTCGACGGAAGATGCGGCGGCTTCAACCTTCAGTGGGCATGGTCATCTGCAGCGGCAGCGGCAAGAGGGGTAGCAGCCGATGTTTGAGCTGGCGTTTGAACCGCGAAAAGGCGGTAAAGCAATATCCGATCCTGAAAGGATAATTGAAGCAGGTCTTAAGTCTAAAGACCGTAAACTCAGGGAAGCTTGCCTGGCATGCAGAAACGGTGAAGTCAATCTTATCATCGAGAAACGCTTTATAGATGCCAGGCGATCTAAGATCAAGATCGTCTACAGGTTTGATTTTGCTGATGATGAGGTTTTCCATAAGAGACAGGATGAGATGATCGATCTTGCATTACCTCATAAGGCTTATTTTGAGCAACATTCCGGCATCTGCCAAAGACCGGTGGTGGTCGGAGCGGGTCCTGCAGGTCTTTTTGCTGCTCTTATCCTTGCACGGTACGGTCTTAAGCCGATCGTTATCGAGCGCGGACCGGAGATGGAGAAGAGGATCGCCGATTGTGAGAACTATATGAGTGGAAAGGCGCCTCTTGAGCCGAATTCCAATATTCAGTTCGGAGAGGGTGGAGCAGGAACTTTCTCGGACGGCAAGTTGTATTCAGGCGTAAGCTCGGGGCTAAAATCATTTGTTAATCTTATGTTCGTATCCAACGGCGCGCCTTCCGACATAATGTACGATGCTCATCCCCATGTAGGTACGGACAGGATCAGGGATGTAGTAGTAAACATAAGGAAAGAGATCATCTCACTTGGCGGAGAATTCTGTTTCGAGACGCTTTTTCAGGGTTATCACAAGGATGAGAACGGACTTACCGGCATCTCGGTCCTGGATAAGGACGGATCAAGGGAGATAAAGTGTTCGGAGCTGATCCTGGCGATCGGTCATGCGGGAAGGGATACGTTCAAGGCTTTGAACAGCTTAGGTATTGCGATGGAGCAAAAGCCTTTCTCTGTAGGTGTCCGCATAGAACACCTGAGAGAAGATATCGACATTTCGCAATATGGGATGGATACCTCAGTCTCGCCTGATCTGATGGCTGCCAACTACAAGCTTGCCGTTGAGACCAGGACCGGAAGACGTCTATATACATTCTGCATGTGTCCCGGCGGCACTGTCGTTCCTTCGCAGATACAAGACGGAACTGTTTGCACTAACGGAATGAGCGTCAGATTGAGGGACGGGGAGAATTCGAACAGCGCAATACTTGTTCCTGTTGACAGCGCCGACTACGGCGAAGGTATCCTTGATGGAATGTATTATCAGGAAAAGCTTGAGAAACTTGCTTTTTCAGCCGGCGGCGGCAACGGATATGCACCCGCTGCGAGATATGGTGACCTCTTAAACGGAACCGTGACAAAGGACTTCGTCACAGTGAAGCCTTCTTACAGGCCCGGAGTAAAGCCTGCTGACCTTGGCGAGGTCTTTTCGCCGGAGATCCTTGATACCATAGTTGACGGCATAGGCCGGATGGGCAGGAAGATCAAAGGCTTTGATTCGCCTGACGCCGTGTTGACCGCTGTCGAGACCAGGAGTTCTTCTCCGTTAAGGATCTTAAGGGACAGGGAGACTTGCCAGAGCATCAACGTTCCGGGTATTTTCCCGTGCGGCGAGGGAGCGGGTTATGCGGGCGGCATAATGTCTTCCGCAATAGACGGCATTAATTGCGCAAATGCGCTCGCATCCGTTTTGATAAACGGTAACAAACATATATAATAAGTCTTACTGATATCATGCTCTTCGGAGGCAGCTAATATGGAAAACGAAAAGAATACAGCAGTCGTAACCGTTTTGGGTAAGGACAGGGTCGGTATTATCGCCGGGATCTCAAATCTTCTTCTTGAATACGGAATTAATATCAACGATATATCTCAGACCATCCTTGATGACATCTTTACGATGGTCATGCTCGTTGATCTTAAGGACCTTCAGATCGAGGATTCCGACATTTCCGAGAAGCTCGCCGATCTTGGCAAGACATTAGGCGTGCAGATTACTATCCAGCATACGGGACTGTTCAATGCAATGCATAAAATCTGATCTTTGAAAGCGGTAAAGCCTCATGATTAATGAATACGAGATAATTGAAACGATGCAGATGTTCAATCAGGAGCATCTTGACATCAGGACCATAACGATGGGCATCTCTCTCATGGATTGCGCAGCGGCGACCGTTGAGGAGTCATGCAACAGGATATACGACAAGATCTGCCGTTATGCTGGAGATCTTGTTGCGACAGGCGAGCAGATCAGCAGGAAATACGGTATACCGATCATTCACAAGAGGATCTCCGTTACGCCCATCTCCATTGTTGCTGCGGCATGCGGCGCCAATGATTACACCCCGTTCGCGAAAACGCTCGACCGCGCTGCAAAGACATGCGGCGTTAATTTCATCGGCGGATTCTCCGCTTTGGTCCAGAAGGGGTATACAAATTCTGACAAGATTCTGATAAATTCCATCCCTGAAGCACTTTCTTCGACTGAATTCGTCTGCTCAAGCGTCAATCTTGCTTCAACCAGGACCGGTATCAACATGGATGCGGTCCGTGATATGGGTCTCATCATAAAGAAGACTGCGGAAGCCAGCGCTGACAGAAATGCCATCGGATGCGCAAAGCTTGTCGTTTTCGCTAATGCACCCGAGGATAACCCTTTTATGGCAGGAGCCTTCCTTGGCCCCGGTGAGCCGGAATGCGTTATTAACGTCGGTATTTCAGGCCCGGGCGTTGTTAAGCACGCACTTGAAGGCGTTAAGGGAAGAGATCTGGGCGTTGTGGCGGAGACGATCAAGAAAGCCGCTTTCAAGATCACCAGAGTAGGCGAACTTGTTGCGAGAGAAGCTTCTGAGCGTCTCGGAGTACCTTTCGGGATTATCGACCTTTCGCTTGCACCGACTCCGGCTGTCGGCGACTCTGTTGCAAGGCTTCTTGAAGAATTCGGTCTTGAGACGTGCGGTACATGGGGCACAACTGCTGCTCTTGCCATGCTGAACGATGCGGTCAAGAAGGGCGGAATAATGGCATCTTCTTATGTCGGCGGCCTTTCGGGGGCGTTCATCCCGGTTTCCGAGGATGAAGGCATGATCGCAGCTGCTATGAGCGGTGAGCTCAAACTCGAGAAGCTCGAAGCGATGACCTGCGTCTGCTCTGTCGGTCTCGATATGATAGCTGTTCCCGGTGATACGACAGCTGAGACTATTTCCGGAATAATTGCCGACGAGATGGCTCTCGGAACGTTTAATAACAAGACGACAGCTGTAAGGCTTATTCCTGTTCCCGGAAAGGGTGTCGGTGACAGCGTCGAATTCGGCGGACTGCTGGGAACGGCGCCCATTATGCCTGTAAACAATGCATCCTGTGCCGACTTTATACACAGAGGCGGCAGGATCCCCGCGCCTATCCATTCGATGCGCAACTGATATATAACGAAGACTTATGTGGTACGAAGAAGCAGTATTTTACCAGATATATCCTCTGGGTTTCTGCGGCGCGCCTTTTGAGAACGACGGGATCCCGGAACACAGGATCCTGAAAGTTCTTGATTGGATCCCGCATATGAAGCAGCTCGGGATCAACGCAGTTTATTTCTCACCTGTTTTCGAATCCGATACTCACGGCTATAACACCAGAGACTATGGACTTATCGATACAAGGCTCGGAACGAACGACGACTTCAAAAAGATAGTTGACGAGCTTCATAAGGAAGACATTAAGGTCGTCCTTGACGGTGTCTTTAATCATGTCGGCAGGGGATTTTGGGCATTCAGGGATGTTCAGGAGAAAAGATGGGATTCAGCTTATAAGGATTGGTTCCACATTTCTTTTGACGGCAACTCAAATTACAATGACGGTTTCTGGTATGAAGGATGGGAAGGCAACTACGATCTTGTAAAGCTCAATTTGAGAAACCCTGCTGTTGTTGATCACATTCTGGATAAAGTCAATTACTGGATCGATTTCTTTGATATTGACGGTATAAGGCTTGATGTTGCCTACTGTCTGGACAGGGATTTTCTGGGGAAGCTCCGTCAGTTCACTGACTCAAAGAAACAGGAATTCTTTCTCCTGGGTGAAGTGCTTCACGGTGAATACGGTAGAATGCTCAATGAGATGCACATTCACTCATTGACCAATTATCAGTGCTATAAGGGCATCTATTCGGCATTCAATTCCTGCAACATGTTCGAGATCGTCCATTCACTCATGAGACTTTTCGGACCTGAAGACTGGACTGTTGCAAGAGGCGCGCACCTGCTTTCTTTTGCTGATAACCATGATGTAACGAGAATCGCCTCGATGATCAACGATCCCAAGAAGCTTCCGCTTGTCTATACCATGGTTTTCACGATGCCCGGTATACCTTGCGTATATTACGGCTCTGAATGGGGAGCGCTTGCAAGGAAAGAAGATGGCGATCCCGCGCTCAGGGCAAGCTTTGAAAAGCCTGAGTGGAACGAACTTACAGAACACATCGCAAGGCTTTCGGAGATCAAGAAGAACAGCAAAGCACTGAATTATGGCGGAATGCGTACTGTAGTCCTCACAAATAAGCAGTGCATTTTCGAAAGGAATTGCGGCGAACAGAGAGTCCTTGTAGCGATAAATATGGACGATAATCCCTATACGGCCCATTTCGATGCCGGATGCGGCAGGGCGAAGGAGCTGCTTACCGGAAATGATCACGACTTCGGGGGAGGCTCGCTACTTGCGCCTTATTCGTCGGAAATCTGGCTGATGGAGAATTGAGACCTCGGATGTTCGGTTTTCTTGAATTGTAAAATGTTGACAATGTCTTTCAGTCTGTTAATATGAAATATTATAGATAATAATGCATTTAGATATTGTTGGAGGAATGATAGATGAAATTCAAGAAACTGATGGTGTCTTTCCTGGCTGCGACAATGTGTGCAACCATGATTCCTGCAGTCGTATTAGCTGACGAGACGGACAACAACGGTAATGATGTTGCTGTCGTTGAAGATGCCGATGCTAAGGAAGATGATAAGGTCGCTAAATTGTCTTCTTCACCGTTGCCTTATTCAGGACAGTGCGGAGCCAAGCTCTATTACGAGCTTCAGAGTGATGGAACGCTTCTCTTTTCCGGTTCAGGTACAATGTACAATTATCCTGCAAACAAGGCTCCCTGGGCCGGCTTTAAGAATAAGATCACCGGAATTGCTTTCTCCGGCAAGGTTACTTCTATCGGTAACTATGCATTCTATGGATGCAAGGGTATAAAGACAGTTACGATCAATTCAAGCATTACATCCATCGGTACCGGCGCATTTTACGGTGCAGGTGTAACAAAGGTTGCAGGCGGTGCAGGACTTAAGACGATCGGCGCTTCTGCATTTAAGAACACCAAGAGCCTTAAGACTTTCTACATTACATCCAAGACTCTTAGCAAGATCGGCAGCCAGGCTTTCTATGGTTCAGCTGTCACAAAGCTCACCATCAAGAATACGACCAAGCTTACCAGGAAGGGTGTTAAGAAGTCTCTTAAGGGTTCAAAGGTCAAGACGGTTGATGTTAAGAACTCTAAGAAGATCTATTACGGAGCTTACTTTGTAAAGTCCAATTCAGGAAAGAAAGTAAAAGTTAAGTAATCTGAAGTAACTTGGATTTGTTATCAAGGACTGATTCGTGAGAGTCAGTCCTTTTTTGTAATTATCAAACTGCTGCAAAAAGCCCCCGAAGTGATGCTTCAGGGGCCCGGAATTGCTTTGTTAAAGTATAGTTCAGAGGCTGTCCAGATATCTCTTGACTGTGTCAGGAGCAGGGCCGCCTGTCAGAGAACGTCCCTCGACGCAGGTCTTGAGTGAGATTGCGTCATAGACATCTTCTTCAAATGCGCTCGAAAACTCTTTCAGTGTTTCAAGAGGGAGCTTCTCGAGTGAAGTATTGTGCTCGATGCAGTAATGAACAAGCTTTCCTGATATAGCGTGTGTCTCTCTGAAAGGCAGGCCTTTCTTTACGAGATAGTCAGCCAGATCAGTTGCGTTAGTGAATCCGTTAAGAGCTGCGGCTTCCATGTTGTCTTTCCTGATTGTCATTGTCTTCATCATGCCGGTGAAGGGAGGGAGAACAGCCTTGACAGTCTCGATAACATCAAACATCGCTTCCTGCACTTCCTGCATATCCTTGTTATAGGTGAGAGGCAGACCTTTCATCATGACCAGGAGTGCGACGAGATCGCCGTAAACACGTCCTGTCTTACCTCTGGTAAGCTCGGCAACATCAGGATTCTTCTTCTGGGGCATCATTGATGAGCCTGTGGAATAAGCATCGTCAAGCTCATAGAACTTGAATTCCTGTGATGCGTACAGGATTATCTCTTCACTCATCCTTGAAAGATGCATCATAAGTATCGATATTGCTGATGCGAATTCGATGGCGAAATCCCTGTCAGCGACGCCGTCAAGAGAGCAAAGCGTTACTCCGTTCATGCCGAGATCGTCAGCAACAGCCTCACGGTCAAGCGGGTAAGTTGTTCCTGCGAGTGCGCCGGAGCCTAAAGGTGAGACATTTGCACGGTCTTTGGCCTGGTTGATCCTGTCTGCATCGCGTCTGAACATCTCGATATATGCTGAAAGATAATGAGCATATGTGATAGGCTGCGCCCTCTGGAGGTGCGTATAACCCGGCATATAGGTCGTGAGGTTGTCTTTTGCAATATCGATCAATGTATCGATGAGAGTATCAAGCATCTCAACGATCTCGCCGCTCTCATCAACCAGGTAAAGTCTTTGGTCAAGAGCAACCTGGTCATTTCTGGATCTTCCGGTGTGAAGTCTCTTTCCGGCGTCTCCGATACGGTTGGTGAGTTCTTCTTCGATGAACATATGGATGTCTTCAGCGTCAGAATCAAAAGTGAGCTTGCCTGATTCGATATCTTCCTTGATCGAAAGGAGCCCGGTCTTAATAGATTCAGCATCTTCTTTGCTGATTACACCTTGCTTGGCGAGCATCTGTGAATGAGCAATAGAACCTTCAATATCCTGACTGTACATCTTGCAGTCAAAGGGGAGGGAAGAATTGTAATCGTTTACTTCCTTATCGGTAGCCTTTTCAAATCTGCCTGCCCACATCTTCTTAGCCATGGTAATAATCTCCTTACCCTTAGTAAAACACGCTTATTATAGCAAATAATGTGTTAATATGATGCCATCTTGTTGATAATGGGAGGCAATGCATGAAGCGTTTATCACTGGTCACTGCTTCTTTGTTGCTGGCGCTTGCAGCCGGCACGCTTTGCTCATGCCATAAGCCTTCCGAGACGGCGTCTTCGACCGTAACATCCGTAACCGCTCAGACTACGGACATGGTTACTTCTGCCACGGAATCAACGACTGCCGTTACTGATACAACTCCGACTGTCCCATCTGACTCTGAGACCTCTTCTGATGAGCCCGAGATTCCTTCAGCTACGGACACCTATATCGAAGACCGCCATCTTGCTAAAAGCAAGTTCAATTATGTGCTCAAGAATAAGGATTGGAAATTTGACGGTGAGATGTACTATCACAAATACAAAGACGGCACGGTCGTCTATTATGACAAGGAATCCAAGTCATGGTTTGTGATGGACAATAAGGGACAGGGCTGGTATTACGACCCTGATGTCAAGGATTTCGTTCGTGATGAATAAGTGTCCTGTTCGCACCGCGGATATTGACTTTGTGGGATCTAAGATATGATTAGCACAAAAAACGGGACCGAAGGAACGGTCCCGTTATAAATTAGCATGTAGAATCAATTATCTGTTGGCGATCGCTGCGATAATTACAAATATGTATATGGTCGCGTATATGGTCCAGAAGATGCCAAATCCGATCCCTCCGATCGAACAATACTTTCCGACTCTGATCTTAGCTGTATACAGACCGTATTTCTGTGTAAAACTCTTTGCCTTGTTTAATCCGATTATACCCATAATAATACCCACAATGCTGGCAATGAATGAGCAGCCGAAGGCAGCTGCGAGAATGCCTGTTACCATGCAGCTCTTTGCTTCCTCAGCGTAAGCGGCTGCATCCTGCGCATAAACGGGCTGAACAGGCTGAGCAGGCTGCTCGGCATAAGTGTAAACAGGCTGAGGAGCGGGTGAGCCGCAGTTAGGGCAAAAAGACACGCCGTCGTCAAATTGGGTACCACAATTATTACAAACCATAAATAGTCCTCCATGTAGCAGTAAACTGCTTGAATTAAGTTGTCTTAACACAGACAAAGACATTTTATCATTGAAAAAAATAAAAGAAAATATAGAATAATTTGGTATCCTAATTACGAAAGAATACATAAAGAGGTTCAAATGAAGACTGCTGTCCTGCTGCCAGTATATAATCCTGACGTAAAATTTCCGGCTATTGTCCGAGAACTGAAGGATAGAGGTTATGTCATAGTTGTATGTAATGACGGCAGTGATCCCATGTTCGATCCGATCTTTGACGAGGTCAAGAGCGAAGTTTACTTCGTCTCATACAACACCAATAAAGGCAAGGGTTATGCGTTAAAGCGCGGTTTTGAGTTCATCGGGAATAATCTTGCTGATACGGTTGATTATGTGGTTACGGCTGATGCTGACGGTCAGCATGCGATTGAAGATATCGAGAGAGTAGCAAATCTTACCCGAAAGACTGATGGGATCGTTTTGGGAATGAGAGACCTTTCAGAACATATCCCGCTCAAATCACGCATCGGCAACGACCTTTCGAAAATTGTTTATACGATAATTACGGGAGTCTATCTGAGGGATAATCAGTCAGGCCTCAGAGGTTTTCCGGTGAGGCTTTCATCCTGGCTTTGTGATATCGCGGGCACTAAGTACCAGTATGAACTGAATGTTCTTGTTACTGCTCATAAGGAAGGTATCCCGATCACCGGTATCGAAATCAAGACGATATACGAGAATAACAACAAAAACACTCATTTCAAGCCTATCCTTGATACTATCAGGATCCAGAGCTCTCTTTTGTCTTACGGTACCATATCAACTTTCCTTTATTCGCTCTATACGATCGCCGTTGCAATTATTGCTTGGTTCAATATTCCGCACTTCTATCTGTGGACAGCCGGGCTCTTTGTTATGGTAACGGGAATGCATGCCGTACTAAACGTTTTCTCGGCCGGAATAAGGCACCGTCAGAAGATAAGCGTCATTTACTATATTACCTGCGCTATCAAGTATCTCATTGCAACGCTTATATTGCTCCTGTTTGATTTTCAGGGTTGGTATATAGTTCTTGGCGCCTTCTGTGCACTTTTTGTCGTTGTAGTGTTATCATATCTTTTCGGCAGATCAGGAATCATGGGGACGGTGTAACGGATGAACAGGTGCGATGCGGAACTGGTCAGAAAGATTCTGGCTGACAGTGATCATATTGAAACAGACGGACTTGATATAAATATCAAGGGTTTGCCTGACGATAGCAGGGAAGGCGTTCTCGACAAGCGTGAATTCTTTATCAGGAGTGCCATATATTCGTTTCAGAAGATGGCTCCCGCAGGGTTCTCTGTTGAAGGAATGAGGGCGTCCACCAAGACGCAGTGCCTTGATGCCTGTAAAGACGAGATCGTGACCTCAAGCTTTGAGATAGATTCTGAAGGCAGGAAGATCACGGTATTCAGATATGAGAGAGCTGATTCTGCAGGTGTCGAGAAGCCTGTGCTTATTTATATCCACGGCGGTTCTTTCATGGCGAGCAGCGCGAAATACTATGAGCAGCCCTGCCGATATACAGCTGAGCAGAGCGGATGCGTAGTTCTTAATATCGAATACAGTCTTGCACCTGAGAACCGTTATCCGGCTGCGATCAATGACTGTATCAGTCTTGTTGATTATGTCTATGCGAATTCTGCCGAGTTGGGGATCGATAAGACAAGGATCGGATTGTTCGGCGACAGCGCAGGTGCCAACCTTGCACTTGCGGCCGTCATTGACAATAAGGGTGAGGCAAAGATCTCCTATCTGGGACTTTTTTATCCCTGTGTCGATCTGTATGCGGGTGATGGTCTCTACGACTGGAACATTTCCGATTATTCGATAAATGAAGAAGAGCGCGAGCTTATAAATTCAAGACTTCAGCTCGGAAGATGCGACGGTAAGGGCAATGAGGCGCTGATGGCAGGCATCCTCTTGAATTATACGGGTGAAAGATATGATGAGGTCAAGAAAGCTCCTGATGTCAGCCCGATCTACGCAGATCTTTCGGTAATGCCTTTCACAGGTATTTTCTCAGCTGAATATGACGGCCTCAGGATCCAGACTGAATACTATGCAAGGCTTCTTAAGAAAGCCGGTGTCCCGTTCAGGTTTACGAGATACAGGGGTGTTACTCACGCGTTCCTCGATTATTTCGGTGTCGTTCCTCAGGGCGAGGCTGCAATCCTTGAGATGTGCTCACAGGTCAGGGAAGTCTGGGGGATCTGAACAACATGGCCGTGATGGTAGCTAAAGTCGTAACAGAGAATATCAAGGAACTTGAAGCTTCTGACAAGTCTTTTGAGACGATCTTCCGCATAATCAGGGAAAGCTTTACGAGCGAGATCTTCGCTGAATACCTCGATAACGGGAATATACATAAAGTTTCTTATTCTGAATTCTGCGCCAGAACGGATCTTTTCGCTGCCGCGTTCCTTGCAAAATACGGAGCACCTGTTGAAGGGCAGTCAAGGATTGCCGGTATATATCTTGAGAACTCTGTCGACTGGGTAGCTTGCTTCTGGGGACTTTTAAGGTCGGGCTTCAAGCCGGTTCTGCTCAATACACGCCACAGCCTGAATATTACCAATGACATAATTGATGAACTCGGTGCCGTGTTTGTCATTTCGCTTGATGACAGAGTTAAGGGCGCGATTACTCCTGATGCGATCCTTGAGGGTATCGACAGATACGCAGTACCCGAGAAGGATTATTGGGAAGACGAGATATTGCTTATTACAAGCGGCTCTACCGCCAGACCTAAGATCATTTCCCACAGCGGAATGACCATCTGCAAGCAGGTCGTGCTTTCAGCCGATATTATCAGGACGAACCCTTCCATACAGTATAACGTGAAGCTTGAGATCAAGAATCTCGCGTTCCTGCCGTTCTATCATATCTTCGGGCTTGTCGCGCTCCTGATGTGGTTCACTTTCTTCGGAAGATGCATTGTGTTCCTTCCCAAATATGATGTCGAATCGATACAGCTTGTCTGCAGGCGCATAGGCGTTACGCATTTCTTCGCGATACCGCTTGTATGGAATAAGACGGTCGCGGCGCTTGAGGCAGAGGTTGCCAAGCAGGGACAGACCGAGAAGTTCAACAAAGCGATCAGATTCTCAAACAAGCTGCAGAATGTTTTCCCGCTTTTCGGTGCTTCGGTTGCCAGGGGGATCTTATTCAAGAAGGTCAGACGCCAGCTCTTCGGCGAAAAGCTCAGATTCCTCATCTCCGGGGGCGGATTCATCTCGCCCAGGACGCTGGAAGTGCTTAACGGCCTTGGATATTCGATACATAACGGATACGGCCTTACGGAATGCGGTATTCTTTCGGTCGAGCTTTCAAGACAGCCTAAATTACGTAATGAAGGCAAATGCGGATGCATTTTCTCGAATATTAGCTACAAGCTTTCCGAACAAGGCGAGCTTCTCATACCCAGGGACCATTCCATGAACGGAATGTATGTTGACGGTAATTTCGTTGCAAATGATCAGGAATACTATGCCACGAATGATTTTGTGAATATCGATGAGCTGGGGCGTCTCAGCATAATAGGCAGGAAGGATGATGTCATCATCGGACCTAACGGCGAGAACATCTCGCCGGAGGAGATCGAATCAAGAATCGATAAGGGCCGTTTTGTCTCGATCGCGCTTATATATCTGAAGTTACCCGGTACCGACACAAAGCAGATGACGCTCGTTCTTTCGGATAACGGAAAGCTCGGATCCGTAGAACACACGACTTCATTAAAGGGTGTATTTAATTCCGTTAATTCACTTTCAATGATCGAGCGCCCTTCGAAGGTCATAAGCCTCATCGGACCTATGCCTGAGAACCTAAAGGGTGTTGACAGAAAGGCTCTTGCTGCAGGTCTTGAGGAATCAAGGCTTTTCTATACAGAGTGCTCTGATCCGTCTGAAGAAGATATCCGCAAGCTCATGTCGGATGAATATACTGAGACTGTAGATATTGTCTGCGGAGTCTTTGCCGAGATATTGGGAAAGGACAGGAGCGAGATAACAGAGACTTCAAACTTTGTTGCTTTGGGCGGAGACAGCATGCAGTATATCGAGCTTTTGAGCGCGGCAGGTGAGAAGACAGGCAGGCAGATAACGATGTCCGAAACTCCGCTGATCACTCCGATGGCAATTGCAAGCCATATACTTCAAACTGATAAGAAAGAAAAGGATAACGACTGATGTTTCTGGTCAGATGGCTTCTCATCATTAACAGCATTATACCGGCGCTGATCCTTTTTAATCCGAAACGGTATTATCTTCGCGTCAAGAAGAGGCTTGAGTATAAAGGCCCGATAATCGTTGCGCTCAATCATACTTCGTTTCTTGACTATGTAGTTGCTTTGCTTGCATTCCCGTTTCGAAGGTTCTATGTTCTGGTCTCTGCCAAGTTCTACGATTACAACAAGGTACTTACGTTTTTCGTAAAGGCGATGGGCGTGATCAGAGTAGATTATTCCACCGGAAACATGGATGCGGTCAACACGGCGGTCAAGCTGCTGAAGGACGGAAAGAACATCCTCATTTTCCCTGAAGGTCACATTGAGACTGACGGCAAGCTCATGAAATTCGGTCAGGCTGCGGCTCTGATGAGCCTCGGTTCCGGTTCTCCGATAATACCTGTGTACCATAACGGTAAGATAGGCCCGGGAAAGCGCGACAAGATGTTCATCGGAGAGCCTATTTTCCCTGATAATTATCTGATCAATGAAGATACACTGCTGGAACAGTCTAAGAGCCTTACAAATGATCTTTTCGATACGATCGAGAAATACAGGCAGTTCTACCTCGACAGCTTTTACGAGGCAGAGGGCAAGAAGAAGCCAAAGAGACCCAAGCACTCTGATTTTCTTTATAACTTCGTCAAATATACCGCATATCCGGGGATATACCTTGCCATGCACCCGAGGTTTGTCTATGAAAACGGCATGGCGAGAGGGACCAGACTCAAGCAGAAAGGTATGCTTCTCGTAAGCAACCATTCCTGGTGGATCGACGCCCCCTTCATGTACTATATCTTCTTCAAGCTTTCGCCGAGATGCATTGCCGCCAGGGATGTCGCGAACATCAACAAGCTTTGGAACTTCTTTGAGAGGACTATGGGATGCATTTTGCTGAACCGTGAAGGCTTTGACTGGAGTGCCATGAGGACTTGTATCGATTGCCTGAAGCAGGATATCCCGCTTGTTGTTTTTCCTGAAGGACACATGAATTACGATGACAAACTCCTGCCATTCATGAGCGGGGCAGTCATGCTCGCAATGATGACAGGAACGCCGGTAGCACCGGTATATATGCATACGACATACAAGCTTTTCAAGAAGCAGGTTTTCGTTGTCGGAGAGGCCATCAAATTTGACACAAAAGGCCAAATGCCCGATAATGATTCAGTTGTACGCGCAAACGAGCTTTTATACAATAAAATGACCGAATTGAGACAGATCGCGATACGTGAATCTTCTCCTGAATTCAACAGGCAGGTAAAGCGTGCGAGGATTCAGATGAAGGCCAATCTCGAGCGTGTAAAAGTTTCGATCTCAGAGGCTGCCGAGAAGAAGGCCAAATAATGATCGGACAGGGGGGATAAGGATGCTTGAAGAGCTTTATAACGTAATTAGCGACAGCTATGAGCAGATGAACCGTAATTTCAGTACCCGGCTTTCTGATATAACTGAAGATACCTTACTAAAGGATCTCGACATGGATTCGGTTTCCTTCGTTGTAATAATGATGAATATAGAAGAGAAGATGAATGTCACTCTGAACGTTGACGGAACCACTGCTTTCAATACCGTCGGCGATGTCATCAGAGCCATTGAGGCATCAAGATCCAATAACTAACGTATTTCATAGCAAGGAGATATATTATGGGTGATTTCGTAATCCTTACAGACAGTTCTACGGACATGACAAAAGACTTGAGAGAAAGATTCGGTATTACCGACTATCTCCCGGGTATCATTATCCTTCCTGACGGAAAGAGAGAGGAATCCACTCTTGACTGGGAACTTATGAGTCCTGATGAGTATTATGGAAGCATGACAAAGGATGCGGTCTATACTACCGGTATCAAGAATATCGAGATTCAGGAAGAGTTCTTCGAGAAGTACCTGAAGCAGGGCTACGACATCCTCAACCTTTCTCTTTCATCCGCTTTGAGCGGTACTTACGGCCAGTGTAAGCAGGCTGCCGAGAAGCTTAAGGAGAAATATCCCGAAAGAAAGATCATCGTTGTTGATACCGTAAGATATTCCGGCGGTTTAGGCCTTCTTGTTTCCTATGCCGGCGAAATGAAGCAGCAGGGCAAGTCCATGGAAGAGATCGCCGATTGGATCAACGAGAACAAGTACAGGGTTCACCAGATAGGTACTGTTGATGACCTCAACTTCCTTAAGAAATCAGGCCGTGTATCCAACGTGGCAGCATTCATGGGCGGACTCATCAACATCAAACCGATGGCCGAGTGCGACCGTAAGGGTATGAATACCGTTATGGGCAAGGTTACCGGGTACAAGAAGATGTTCGCAGCGGCCATTGAATATATGAAGAGGACCATTGAACCCAACCCCAAGAGGATCTTCGTCTCTCATACATTCCGTAAGGCTCAGTGGATCCAGATGCAGGATCTCATCAAGGAGACCTTCCATCCCGAAGAGATCATCGCAACACGCGTTAATATGGCTAACGGAACAGCGATCGGTCCCGGTATGATCGTAGCTTTCTATCTCGGAAATGAGATTTCTGAAGATCTTTCTGAAGAGATCAAGATCTTCGAAGAAGTCAAAGCAGGATTATGACATCGATCTCTGTTGCCCTCGTAATTGTTGCTATCATTGTTTTCTTAGCGCTGAGCGGTCTCATTTTCATGTGGGTATACGTTTGGGGTATTGCTAAAAAGCAATATTCCGAGATGTTTATCCGTGATTCTGAAGACAAGTGGGCGAGAGGCAACAGCTGTCCTGAGAATGCGGAGCATTCCGTAATGTTCAACTATGGTATGGACTGGGGAAAGGCCAACGCATCCTATAAGGAAGATATCGAGATAACCAGCAAAGACGGTCTGAAGCTTAAGGGAGAATACTTCAACTACGGTTATGACCGCGCAGTCCTCATTCTCGCCGGAAGAGCTGAAACCGTTCTGTACTGCTACTATTTTGCAGATATATTCCAGAAAGCCGGATGCAATGTCATTGTGGTGGATCCCAGGGCCTGCGGTTTGAGCGAAGGCAAATATACAACGGCGGGAGTCAGGGAAGGCGAGGATGCCGCACTTTGGATCGATCATATTCATGAGAAGTACGGTATCGAAAAGTTCTACATCCACGGTATCTGCGTAGGCTCTGCCGAGGCGATCTACGTTGCTGCCGCTCATCAGCCTTATCTCAAAGGCATCATCCTTGAGGGCCCTTACAGTGCTTTCTACAAGGTGCTTCTCATGAGAACACGCAACCATGGAAAGCCTACATTCCCTGTATGTTTGCAGATGGCTATACTTTATAAGAAGCTTGCGGGAGTCAACGTCTTCGAGCATAAGCCCATAGAGGAGATCAAAAAGATCGAAGTGCCGGCTCTTTTCCTTTGCGGAAAGGAAGACAAGAGCAACAGCCCCGAGGACTTTACGAAGATCTATGATGCCTGTGCCGCTAAGAACAAGAAGTTCGTCTGGTTTGAACACGGCGCGCATTCTCATTTACGGATAGTCAATCCTGAGAAGTACGATGCTGAAGTAGTAAGTTTTATCAACGCATGAAGGAGGATTCCGTTATGAATAATTCTTTCGACATAATTACGGATTCGACAAGCGATCTTTCTCTCGCACTTCGTGAGAAGTTTGACATCGATTATTGCCTGATGGAATTCTCTGATGAAGAGAGGAACTATATGGCTTCTCTTGACTGGTCCGATATCTCATATAAAGAGTTCTATGACTCTATGAGACAAGGCAAGAGATATAAGACCGTTCAGGTCCCGGTCAAGACATTTGACGAGAAATTCAGAGCACATCTCGAAAAGGGACGGGATATTCTCTACATTGCTTGCTCATCAGGGCTTTCAGGTTCCGTTAATACTGCCAAAGTGATAAGTAACGAGCTTGTGTCGGCTTTTCCCGGCAGGAAGATAATCTGCATCGATTCCCTCATTAGCGGAATGGGGCAGGGATCCATGGCGATCATGGCTTCCAAGATGAGAGAAGAGGGAAAATCCCTTGAAGAGACAGCTGCCCGGATCGAAGAAAACAAGTTCTTCTTCAACCAGTACGGTACTACAGAGAGCCTTGAATATCTTAAGGCAGCGGGAAGGGTAACTGCTTCTTCCGCATTCTTCGGAAACCTTTTCTCAGTCAAGCCGATACTGATCTCGGATCTTGAAGGTCACAATCTGGCCGTTAAGAAGGTCAAGGGCAGAAAGTCCTCTCTGGACGAACTTGCCATAATGACTGCAAAATATATAACGAATCCTCTTGAGCAGACTGTCTACATCGGCCATGCCGATGCTGAGGAGTCTGCAAAAGCCGTAGCTGACAAGATCCGCGAGCTCATTCCGGATGTAAATACAGAACTTTATGTAATCGGACCCATCGTCGGCGCTTCAGTCGGCCCCGGAACGGTCATAGTTTTCTACACAGGAAAGAATAAGAAGGAACAGCTGAATGGAAATTAACATAGTCAAGAAGATGCTGCTTGCAGGCAGCAAGAACATTCTTGAAAACAAGCAGACCTTGAATGACATGAATGTCTTCCCGATCCCTGACGGCGATACGGGAACCAATATGGATAAGACGATGTCAGGCATTGTCCAGGTCTTGATGGAAATTGGAGACAGAGACCTCACCAAAGAAGATTTCGATGAGCTGTACAAGAGTGCGCTGATGAATTCCCAGGGTAACTCAGGCGTTATCCTTTCACAGTGGATCAAGGGTTTCCTTCGCGCTTTAAGAGACGAGACCGAGCTTAATCCGGGAAATCTTGATGCAGCATTCATTTCAGGCACTCAGTCTGCATATTCTGCTGTTGCAGACCCTGTTGAAGGAACTTTCCTTACAGTTTGCAGGGAAGCTCAGGAAGATGCTGAAGACCTTTTCGATGACGATACAACAGTTAAGGATTTCATGAAGAATGTCGTTGAAGGTGCTTCTGTCTCTTTAAAGAAGACACCCGAAAGACTTGCGGTCCTCAAAGAGTACGATGTATTGGACAGCGGCGGAATGGGATTCCTCTGCCTTGTTACGGGTATGCTTTCGGCTCTCGAGGAGGATTTCTCTTATGATTTCTCCGAGTTTGAAGCTTTGAAGCCTTCATTCTCGGGAAATTCCGCAGATCCTGATGAAAAGGAGGAGTTCGGTTACTGTACTGAACTTATCCTCAAGATCGATGATGATAAGCTTTCAACATTTAATTCTGACAGCGTCAGGGTCGATATGAACTTCTTCGGCAACTCGCTTGTCCTTGTTCAGGACGGAACTGACCTGAAGATACATATCCATACGACAAAGCCGGAGGAGATACTTGCATACTTCCACAAGTATGGAGAATTCACCAAGCTTAAGATCGAGAATATGACTGTCCAGCATCATGAGAATTTCATGTCGACAATGCAGGACTGTGCAATCGTTGCGGTTGCTGACGGCGACGGTATCGAGGAGCTTTACAGGTCATTGGGCGTTAAAGAGATAGTCAGGGGCGGACAGTCACATAATGTTTCTGTTCAGATCCTGTTTAACGCATGCAAAGCGGCTTCGGCAAGACACATAATAATGCTTCCGAACAACAAGAACATAATCATGACTGCCGAGAAGGTCAAAGAGATCTTAACTGATGCCGTTGTCCATATCGTTCCTACGAAGTCTATGTCTGAAGGCTATTGCGCGCTTTCTTTGATCGATCCTTCCTCTGACTATAAGACCATCGAGAAAACTGCTCTCGAGTCACTCAAGGGAGTTCACACGGGATTCGTTTCCGTAGCCGATAAGTCGGGCATCTACAACGGTGTTGACGTAAAGGCCGGAGACCATATCGGTGTTATTGATGATGATATAATCGTTTGCAGCGCAAATGATACGATAACGGCTCTGAAGGAAATGACTTCAAAGATCCCCGGGATCGAGGAAGCAGAGGCGGTGACGGTATTCTGCAACACAAAGGATACTGTTTCTGCTGTAGAAGGCGCGAAGAAAGAAATACTCAGTTCCTGCCCCTGCGCGGAAATGTCTGCGGCATTCGGTGGTCAGGGCATTTATGATGTGGTTGTACTTTATCAGTAATGAAGAAGATTATCCTAGATCTGTCAGGCGGGGACAATCCCGCATCGGAAATCGTTGAAGGCGCTTTCAGAGCGCTTAAGAACAGAGCTGATTTCTCTGTCATTCTTGTCGGTCCCGAAAAGGATTATAGAAAAGCTATAGAAAGCCATCCTGAATTCGCGGACAGGATTGAACCGGTTCCTTGTGAAGATGTCCTCACAAACGACGATAATCCGATGCTCGCGGCCAAGGCGGGTAAGAAATATACTATTTCTGTCGCTTTGGAACAGCTTTCCGGCTGCACAGAGCCTGCTGCAGCTGTCAGTGTCGGCAATACGGGAGCTCTAATAATCGCATCGGTGATCAAGATCGGACTTGAGGAAGGATGCAAACGTCCTGTCTTAGCAGCTCTTCTGCCATATAACCTCGAAGACCGGGTTTGCCTTTTGGACTGTGGTTCTTTCCTTGAACCTACACCCGAAGAATTGCTGAACTTTGGCGTTTTGGGCAGTGAACTCATGAAATCCCGCGGGATAAGCAGTCCCAAGGTCGGCCTGATGAATGTAGGAAGGGAAGACGGCAAGGGAACGCAGACATTAACTAAAGCATTCATGCTTCTTAAGGAGTCTGACCTCGATTTTATCGGAAATATCGAGCCTGACGATCTTCTTTCAGGTAAGACAGATGTCGCCGTTTCGACCGGACTGGTCGGAAACGCTTTACTGAAAGGCAACGAGAGTGCCGGAACCCTTTTGGCTGATGCTGTAAGGGCGGGCCTTAAGGAACGCTTGTCCGGTGAGAGCCTTGATATTGCACTTAAGGTGCTTGAAGAGTGCGGATTTCTTTATAAATACAACGATTTCGGCGGAGCTGTGATCCTCGGTATCAGGAAGCATGTCGTCAAGGCACACGGCAAAGCCGATTCCAATACGATCGAGAGTTGCATCTATCAGGCATTAAAGTCGATCTGAACTCGTTGTAATTTGATTTACAAAACCTCTCCATAATTATATAATTTATTGTTCTTTATTTGGAGGTGGACCTATGAAAACATGTTTTTCAACACTTGCCTGTCCTGATTTTTCCTGGCAGGAAATCTATTCAATGGCTAAGGACTTTGGTTTCGACGGTATCGAGATCAGAGGACTCGGACAGAATATCTTCTCGGTTAAAGCCGCACCCTTCACAGATAAAGAGCTACCTAAGACCATTTCCAAACTAAAAGAACTAAAACTGACAATTCCTTGCCTGTCTTCCGGCGAGCCTGTTAACAATATGGCTACTAAGGATAAGGCAATTGCAGAGATAAGGGCGTATATCGATCTTGCAAACAAGCTCGGAACATCTTTTATACGTGTTCTCGGTGACCGTGACATCGTTCCTGACACGAATACTGATGACAATGTCGTTATTTCGATCATAAGAGAACTTATACCTTATGCCGAGGAGAAGAACGTAACACTTCTTATTGAGACAAACGGTGTTTACGCGGATACCAAGAGACTCAAGAAGGTTTTGGATGAGATCAACAACCGTAAGGTTGCAGCCCTCTGGGACATGCATCATCCATACAGGTTTATGAACGAGACACCTGCCGAGACTGTTGCCAACCTCGGCGAATACATCAAGCATGTTCACGTCAAGGACTCCGTTATGGTTGACGGAAAGGTCTCCTACAAACTCATGGGTTCAGGCGATATGCCTCTCAAAGAGATGTTTGATTCTCTGCAGTCTATCGATTACATCGGTTACATATCTCTTGAGTGGGTATACAGGTGGTCACAGAACCTCGAGGGTGCCGGCATCGTCGTTCCTCAGTTCGCTGCCTATATGGAGTCTTACCGTCCGAAGGAGAAAAAGACCGAGCTTCAAATGGATAAGAGGGGAACAGGCTATTATCCGTGGCCAAAGGAGACGCTGATCGACCTTACGTTCCCTGATGTATTAGACAAGATCTGCGAGCTCTTCCCGAACCAGTATGCGTTCAGATATACAGAGCTTGACTACACCAGGACTTATCCCGAGTTTAGGAACGATGTGGACAATCTTGCCCGCGCATTCCTTGCCATGGGTTGTAAGAAGGGCGATCACATTGCTATCTGGGCGACCAATGTTCCTCAGTGGTATCTTACATTCTGGGCAGCGACAAAGATCGGATGCGTACTGGTCACTGTTAATACTGCATATAAGATCCACGAGATCGAATATCTGCTCAGACAGTCTGATACCTGCACACTTGTTATGATCGATAAGTATAAGGACAGCGACTATCTGCAGATAATCAACGAGATATGCCCCGAGCTCAAGGCTTCAGAGCCCGGTAAGCTTGAATCTTCAAGGCTTCCTGTCCTGAAGAATGTCATTACATGTGAATCCAGAGTACCCGGATGCTTCCACTGGGATGATCTGCCGAAGCTCGCAGAGTCAGTCCTTTACAGCGACGTTGAGAAGATAAGGAGAACCATTGACAAGCACGATGTCTGCAACATGCAGTACACTTCGGGCACGACAGGTTTCCCTAAGGGCGTTATGCTTACACACTATAACGTTGTAAATAACGGTAAGGCGATCGGAGACTGCATGGATCTGTCATCCTTTGACCGCATGATGATCCAGGTTCCCATGTTCCACTGCTTCGGAATGGTCCTTGCCATGACCGCTTCTGTAACTCATGCCGTTACGATGTCTCCTATCACGGCTTTCTCACCAAGAAAAGGTCTTAACTGCATCAATCAGGAGAAGATCACATGCTTCCACGGTGTCCCGACGATGTTTATCGCGATGCTCGGTCACGAGAACTTCGCTAATACTGATTTTTCGCATATGAGAACGGGTATCATGGCAGGTTCACCTTGTCCGATAAAGACAATGGAAGAGGTCATCGAGAAGATGCATATGCCTGAGATCGTCATTACGTACGGTCAGACCGAGGCTTCTCCCGCAACAACGATGAGCAAGACGACAGACACGATCGAACAGAGAGTCAATACAGTCGGACCTTCCATCTTCGGCGTTGAGACAAAGATCGTTGACCCTGAGACAGGAGACGAACTGCCTGACGGTATACCCGGCGAGTTCTGCGCAAGAGGCTACAACATAATGAAGGGTTACTACAAGATGCCGGAGGCAACTTCTGCAGCTATCGATGAGGATGGCTGGCTCCATTCAGGCGACCTTGCTCTGAGAAGACCGGAGGACGGTTATTATAAGATTACCGGCCGTATCAAGGACATGATCATCCGCGGCGGCGAGAATATCTATCCTAAAGAAATCGAGGACTTCCTTTATACACACCCTAAGATCCAGGATGTTCAGGTAATCGGTGTTCCTGACGCTGACTATGGCGAAGAGATACTTGCCGCAGTCATCCTCAAACCGGGTGAAGAATCATCTGAAGAGGAGATCAAGAAGTTTGTCATGGATCATATGGCAAAACACAAGGTTCCGAGATACGTTGATTTCGTTGAAGGATTCCCGATGAACGCTGCAGGTAAGATCCTCAAGTACAAGATGAGACAGGAGGCGGTTGAACGTCACGGTCTCGATAGTGCTAACAGGATCGTTACTGCTTGATCTTGTATTTGCGGAAAGCATTAGTAACACAATAAAAGTATTACAAACAAAAAAGAACACACCCAAGGATCACCCCGGATGTGTTCTTTTTTATGTTCTATCCGTAATCGCTCAGTTCTTTCTTGGCATAGCTGAATACAGGACGGCTGCGGTCTTGGAGACCGGCATTGTCTGCAGAGTTATGTGGCCGGGACCGGTAAGGCGGGTATTGAAGAGACCTTCGCCGCCAAGCAGAACGTTTGCAACACCTTTAACCATCTGGACGTCGAGAGTGATAGTGCTGTCCATCATGACGACGTAACCGGTGTCAACGATCTTGACCTCACCGGGTGCAAGATCGTATTCGATAGCTGAACCGTCGACTTCGAGGAATACTGTTCCGTTACCGGTGAATTTCTGCATGATGAAGCCTTCGCCGCCGAAAAAACCTCCGCCGAGCTTCTTCTGGAAGCCGATCGACATTTCAACGTCTCCATACATAGCAAGGAATGAACCCTTCTGGCACATTATTGAATTGCCGTTGAGCTGAATCGCAACAATAGAGCCGGGGAAGGATGAAGCAAAAGCGATCTCGCCGGGCTGCAGAGCAGTATAGTGGTTGAGAGCAAGAGAATCACCTGTAATCATACGGCCAAACATCTTGCCGATGCTGCCTGTCTTAGTTTCCATATTTATGCAGCTGTCCATCCAGCTCATAGAACCTGATTCGCACTGGATGGTTTCACCGGGTGCAAGTGAGATTACGACTGCAGGGAGATTTCCTCCGATGATCTTATAGTCCATATAGAACCTCCTTGAGAGTGATTACCATAATAGTACACATCTTAGTTAAGATTTGAAATAGTAAATGAACTTTGTGATTTACGATTAATCCGGAGAGGGAAGAACAATGTCATAAAAAATCCCCCGCGATTGCGGGGGATCGGTAATTTGTATCCTGATCAGAAAAATCAGAGCTTCGGGCCTGCGTCAACGAGAGCCTTACCGGCATCGTTTGTCTCATACTTCTTGAAGTTCTTGATGAATCTGCCTGCAAGATCCTGTGCCTTTGCATCCCACTCAGCTGCATCAGCGTATGTATCACGAGGATCGAGGATCTCTGTGGATACGCCGGGGAGCTCTGTAGGTACTTCGAAATCGAAGTAAGGGATCTTCTTTGTAGGAGCGTTCTTGATAGAACCGTCGAGGATAGCATCGATGATACCACGTGTATCAGGGATGGAGATTCTCTTGCCTGTGCCGTTCCAACCTGTGTTAACGAGGTAAGCCTTAGCACCGGACATCTGCATCTTCTTTACGAGCTCTTCAGCGTACTTTGTAGGATGGAGCTCAAGGAATGCCTGACCGAAGCAAGCGGAGAATGTAGGTGTAGGCTCTGTGATTCCACGCTCTGTACCTGCAAGCTTTGCTGTAAATCCGGAGAGGAAGTAATACTTTGTCTGCTCAGGTGTGAGGATGGAAACGGGAGGGAGAACGCCGAAAGCGTCTGCAGAAAGGAAGATTACGTTCTCTGCTGCAGGACCTGCGGAGATCTTGTTAACGTTCTTAGCGATCTTCTCGATGTGGTCGATAGGATAAGAAACACGTGTGTTCTCTGTAACGGACTTGTCAGCGAAGTCGATCTTGCCGTCAGCAGCAACTGTTACGTTCTCGAGGAGAGCGTTTCTCTTGATAGCGCCATAGATGTCAGGCTCATTCTCCTTGGAGAGGTTGATAACCTTAGCATAGCAGCCGCCCTCAAAATTGAAGACACCGTTGTCGTCCCAGCCGTGCTCGTCGTCGCCGATGAGAAGTCTCTTAGGATCCGTGGAAAGTGTTGTCTTACCTGTTCCGGAGAGACCAAAGAAGATTGCTGTATGCTTACCTTCCATATCGGTGTTAGCAGAGCAGTGCATGGAAGCGATGCCCTTGAGAGGGAGGTAGTAGTTCATCATTGAGAACATACCCTTCTTCATCTCGCCGCCGTACCATGTGTTGATGATTACCTGCTCACGTGATGTGATGTTGAAAGCTGCGCATGTCTCAGAGTTGAGGCCGAGTTCAGCGTAGTTCTCGATCTTAGCCTTGGAAGCGTTGTAGATAACGAAGTCAGGTTCGAAAGAAGCAAGTTCTTCCTCAGAAGGAACGATGAACATGTTCTTTACGAAGTGAGCCTGCCAAGCAACCTCAACGATG
>X424_Quagga__coassemble_7_pt1 | contig 48488 bp, 37 predicted proteins | sample X424_Quagga__metabat2_low_PE_008 | metagenome-assembled genome bin X424_Quagga | reverse complement strand
AAGGAATCAGTCCTTATACTCGTTTTAAAATCGTCCAACTTCAGGGGTTCACTTCACGAAAGCAGCCTCTGTGATCTTTCAGATTACAGCCGGATCAGATGTTCAGACCGAGCGACCTGCCTATCTTGAGGAGCGCGCTGCCGATCTCGACCTTATTCTCTTCAGGTATGACCGCACCAACGATCAAAGCGATGATGAGGCACGAAATGAAGATAATGATGTAATATGCGAGCTTTGAACGTACAAAGCTCTTAAGGTTACGATTCTTGGGAATGATAGAGAGAAGGATCGTGATGATAACACCGATGACCGGCAGTCCGCAGAGGATCCCTACCCAGAAAAATGCCGATGTGCCTACCGGCTTATACTGAGGCGGACACTGTGCCTTGAGAGCCATGATCTGCTCTTTCTTGGCATTCTGCTTGGCAGCCTTCGCGGCAGCAGCTTCCTGCTGTTTTCTTGCAGCTTCGGCAGCAGCGGCAGCCTTGGCAGCGTCTTCTTCAACCTTCTTCCTTGCTTCAGCCTCGGCAGCCTCAGCAGCTTTCTTTGCTTCCTCAGCCTTCTTGGCCTCTTCTTCAGCAGCCTTCTTGGCTTCCTCTTCAGCGGCTTTCTTTGCTTCCTCTGCCTTCTTGGCTTCTTCAGCAGCCTTCGCGGCTTCTTCAGCCTTCTTTGATTCGGCTTCTTCCTTAGCTTTCTGTGCTACTTTCTCAGCTTCTTTCCTCGCTTCCTCAGCAGCAGCTTCGGCAGCCTTTGCCTTCTCTTCAGCCTCTTTTACTTCATTGTTAACATCATCTGCCATAGAAACACACCTCCTCGCCGGTATCTGTTTAATTATAACATACGGGGTAAGTCAATTAACATTGCTGCGGGTCCTGTTTTTCTTATGAAACGACAGCAGCGATCTGCCCGTGCCGTCGATGAGAGCAACGCTTCCGACAACAAGCATGTAAAAGTGCAGGGAGTTTTCGGGCGCGAAAAGAATGAATACGCCGCAGCCCGCCCAAAGGCCCGTCATGATGACCAGGAATATCCTCCTGAAAGCCCAGTCGGCCTTTCTCGCTCTGTTGACGCAGTTATATGACTCCGCGAGAAGCACTGTGCCGAAGATCGCGCTGGCCATTACGAACAACGCCCCTTCCTTGATGAACATGATAAGAGTGACCGCGATAAGCAGTATCGTGAGAAGGGCATATTCTATGTGCTTGTTCAGATTCCAGTTGTCCTTTATGAGCCTTCTTATGGTGATAAAAACGAAGAAGGATGTGATGAGCACGAGAGCGGCACCGACGGCATAGAAAATGAAGCCTTCCGGTATCAGGCACATCGTCAGTCCGATGATAATGGTCATCAGGCCCTTGGCAAGCTCGGAAGACATGTACTGCTTGAAGAAGGACCATTTGGCGATCTTCAGTCCGTTCCCCTCGAAAAGCACCTGGTCAGGCAGTGACGCCACGGTCTCCCTGATCGCCGAATCATCCTGGATAACGCTCTTGAAAACGCGCTCCCATCCTATTATCCCCAGGTCGGAAAACTCCTGCAGCGTCTTGGTCCCGCCTTCGCTCATGGAATCAAACAGCGCCGACACGAATTTCTTCCTCTCTTCAAGCTTTATCGATCTGAGCCACTTATCGATGCCCTCATCAATGTTCACGGAGAAAGGATCCCTTTCGGTCGCCACCTGCAGTCCGCCGTAGCTGATGCCCCATGAACAGAGCTCGTGCTGTTCGAGCATGACCGCGTCGCTGACTACAACGGTTGTATCCGTGATGTGCGGTTCAAACTGGCATCCGACGATCGAAAACTGAGGGATTATCCTTGTCGTGACGGGATCGACACGCTTGATCATATCTTCGGAAAGAATATCCTCGCAGAATCCCGGACCGTCGTTGGTATAGACTCTTATGAGCTTGCCGAACCTCTCGTCATCAAGGGTTGCCGCCGCATACATCGCGAGGTTTCCGCCCTTTGAATGTCCGCCTGTCATAACGGCTCCGCAGCGGTCTATCTCTGAAGCCAGATGCTCGGCAGCCATGGTCTGCGCCTCCGTCAGCGTGAAGCAGAACATGAAGTCCTCCTTCCATCCCGCTATGGTGCTGTCCGTGCCCCTGAAAGCAACATACGATGCGCCTTCGGCGTCAACCGGCGAGAATGTCGTTGTGCAGTACTGGATCGTCGTGTCTTCGTCGTATCTGTATTTATCTACGAAACGGGTTATCTTCAGATCTCCGAAACGCTTTGATGCCGCGCATGCGCGGACGAATGCATGAAAGCGTTCGCTGTCATCGGGAGCCTGCTTGCGCACCGGAATTCCGGCCCTCTTAAACTTCGCTATACATTCGGCAAGGGTAAAGGCGTCCGAACCGCCCGTCTCATCCTCGCCTTCGGTATAATCCTCACCGAGTATCTGCTTGAAATCGAGATACGAAAGTTGGCTGAGAACGAGGTTATCCGCCCTGCTGAAGGGTTTGGCGTCAAACCCTATATCCTTATACCAATGCACATAATCAGTTATGTTGTTCATTTACAGCCGTCAGATAATGGAGTATGAGGATCGGTATCAGCTCTTGAAATTCCTTGCAAACTCGTCGTAATTCTCAGGCTTGTATTCATTCCTGATAATGGCGAATTCCATCGTCTCGAAAAGTCCGTCAGTATCTCTGGCAGCCTTCTTGAAAAGGTCTGACATCAGCTTCGGATCGTTGCCGAACACACCGCATCCCCAGGCACCGAGAACAAGATTGTTGTATCCCCTGCTGGCCGCGACAAGAAGCATTCTCATGATCCTGTTGTACAGCATCGTCTCGTACTCTTCCTGACTCATACCGGCGATACCTTCCCTGACGTTCGGGGCGGCGCACGTCATGACAGCGACTACTACGCTCTCTTCGAGGAGATTATTATCATCGTCTCTGATGATCTCGACACGGGGTGTGATGATCACCGCGTCAGTACCCAGACTGCTCATCTCCGTCGAGTTATAGTTATAGAATCTTCTTGCCTGCATACTCTCAAGCGAGAAAAGAAGCGAGCTCTTGCGGCAAAGGTCCTCTTCCTGAGCCGTGGCGCCGTTCCTGACGCCTCCGCCCGGGTGTCCCGCATTAGCGAAATTAAGAACAAGGATCCCCTCTTTGCCTTCATCGAAAAGCTTTCTGGCGGCTCCGAAAGAATCGCCGTACTCGCATCTGTATTCAGTGGTAAAACTTCTCCCGAACTTGTCGAGAGCAGGTATCTCATCCTCCGGGAGGATAACTTCAGCCTGAGGCATCTGAAGTTTGGAAAGCTTGCAATCAGCGCGCTTGCCGTTAACTCCGTAGTACCCCCTGCTGCAAATAGCGAGGGTTTCTTCAAGGATCCGGATATTTGTGATTCTGTCTATCATGATTCTAATACTCCCTCTGTTTTTTCAACGCTATTCTATCACAACAAACGTTGATATGTTCAAAAGGCTTATTTATCCATGTTCGCGATCATGTGCATGACGATATGGAATGCTCTTGCAAATCCGCCGGAATAATCAGCCTTGTCAAGCGCAGTGTTGATAAGCATCGGATTGTCGGTTCCGATGACATCGACGCCGCAGCTTACGAGATACTGAACCGTATCGTCGCGGTCAACGGTCCAGCAAAAGACCTTAACACCTTTTTCGTGCATCTTCCTGACAAGCTCGGGTGTGACATATGACTCTTCGACGGTTATGTTGTCGGTATAGGGTATATCGTTCAGATCACCCATGGCGAAGACCATACAGTAACCCTTGGTTATCGTGGGATCGAGTTCCATTATGCGCTGGAGCCTTTTCGCGTCCTGCGCAATGATCATGACGTTATCATGCATCTCGGTATCGTTGATAACCTTAAGGACGTTCTCTTCAAAATCAACATCCAAAGGATGTCCCTTGAGCTCGACCTGGACTTTCATATCGTTTTCTTTCGCGAACTGAAGGACTTCCTCAAGCTTCGGGACAACGACGTGTTCGTAGTCACCCGGCATCCAGTCACCAAACTCGCAGCTCGACAGCTCGGAATAGGTGTGGTCGTGGATCGCAAAACTATATCTGGTCGTTCTTTTCAGCGTCGCGTCATGATTGCAGACGATCACGCCGTCGGACGTCTGGTGAACATCAAGCTCTATCCAGGGCAGGTTCTCGCTTTTGGCAAGCTCAAACGCCGGCATCGTGTTCTCCGGCGCATTGACATTGTCACCTCTGTGCGCGCAGACCAAAGGTCTTTCGACATCCTGCAGAAGATATGCGTATTTGTATGAGAAGGCACCGAGGACCAGCAGCGAAAAGGTTATCAGGCCGATCACGAAAGCTGCCGAACGCTTGAACGAATACTCCTTGACCTTGAAGATATCGGCTGACAAGGTGTAAAGCTCGCTCTTTTCGTCTACGTACTTATAGAACAGCACAGTAAGCGCGGCGTTGTTTATCGCCGGAGAGACAAAGCTCTTAAGGATCTGCCTCAGCACGTAGGTATATGTTCCGACGTCCTCGGACTTTGAGACAACGCTGGCATTCCCTTTGAGGAACGAGACAAGTTCCTTCACGTTTACGACTATGACAGAAGATACGGAATTGATCATGAAATTCAATATGACCGTCAGCAGGAACATCGATAAAAGCGTCTCTATATAATGCCCTCTTCCGAGTTTTCTCGATCTCGTGCAGCTCTTGAACAGTGAGTCTTTCTGAATGACGAAGCTGTTTATCGAGAAGATGTATATGGTCAGGGAAAAGATGAGCACCATGTAGATGATGTTATACAGGATGTTGAGACTGTTCGTGTAATCGATCGTCTGTTTGATGAAGCCCGGCAATATCAGCTTGAACGTTGAGCCTGAAAGCGGCAGGAGCCTTGTCAGCGGGAACAGGATAAGTATGAACAGGATCAGGAGCCAGTTCTTCGGATGAAGCGCCTTCCTGCACGCTCTGAAGCCTGCCCGGAACATGCATGTGAGATTGGTCTCGCGTCCGGTCCTCCCGACCGAGAAGGTATGAAGCAATCCGGCGATCTCGAAGAGCGAGAAAAGCGTCACGATGACCGCAAAGATGATCATCATGATTATCGATAACGGATTAAGGAATACCTGTCTTGCATTTACGGGAGCAATATAAGTAACCCCGCTCACCTTCATCATAGCCTTGATGAGAAGTTCTTTGAGGACGGATGTCGCAACTGCCGTGAATATCGTGCAGAACAGGATGAAGATCGTTCCTTCGATATAGTCACGTTTGAAGAGCCTCAGGACTTCCTTCAGAAACTGTACGAAAGTCTGCAGGAACCCGGCGCACCTTTCCTTAATGCGTACAAGCGCTTTGCCGATCATGGACAGCACATTGATGATACGTCTCATTCAGTCATCACCCTCCGCACCATTCTATATAAAGAGCATCCCGATAAGATGTATGAGGAAAGCTGCAACCCATGCTATCACGCACTGGAAGACCACCGTCATCGCGGCAAACGCAACGCCTCTTTCTCTCTTCACCGCAGCGACTGCAGCAATGCACGGCGTGTACAGAAGGCAGAAGACCAGCAATGCGAGCGCATCGACATTGCTGAGTGCCGAAGTCATTCCGGCAACGCCGCCGTACAGAACGGTCAGCATGGATACGATATTCTCTTTTGCGAGGAATCCCGCGATCAGCGAAGTCACTATCTTCCAGTCGCCAAGTCCCAGGGGCGCGAAAACGGGGGCTATAAAGCCCGCAGCCGTTTCGAGGATGCTCGTACCTGATTCCGTCACCATGTTGAACCTGAAATCAAATGTCTTCAGGAACCATACCACGATAGTTCCGATGAATATTACCGAGAAGGCCCTTGAAAGGAAGTCTTTCGCCTTATCCCACATGAGTCTGCCGACATTCTTGATTCCGGGCAGCCTGTAGTTCGGAAGTTCCATTACGAACGGTACGGCTTCGCCTTTGAAAACGGTGTTTTTCGTGATGAACGCGACAAGCACCGCGATCAGGATCCCGAGAAAATACAGTCCCGTCATGACGAGTCCGGAGTATTTCGGGAAGAATGCCGCACAGATGAATGCATATATCGGTGTCTTGGCCGAGCAGCTCATAAAAGGTATCAGCAAGGTCGTCATTCGGCGGTCTCTCGTGGACGGAAGCGTCCTCGTCGACATAGCGGCAGGGACAGAGCATCCGAACCCTATCAGGAGTGGAACGATGCTTCTTCCGGACAGACCGATCTTACGAAGGAGCTTGTCCATCACGAACGCGACACGCGCCATATACCCGCTGTCCTCGAGCAGTGACAGGAAGAAAAACATTACCACTATTATCGGCGCAAACGAGACGACAGTGCCGACGCCGTTGAATATCGCGTCGATCACCAGAGAATGGACCGGCGGAGCGACATTCACTGCCGTAAGGAACACGTCAACCTTGCCGGTCAAAAAGCCGATGCCCTTTTCGAGCAGATCCTGGAAAAAAGCACCTATGACATTGAATGTCAGGAAGAACACGCCTGCCATGATGAGGATGAACAACGGTATTGCGGTGTATTTGCCCGTCAGTATCCTGTCGATCTTTCTCGACCGCTCATGCTCGCGGCTCTCGTGAGGCTTAATAACAGTCTTCCCGCAGGTCTTTTTTATGAAGCTGAAACGCATGTCCGCAATGGCTGCGGCACGGTCAAGGCCTCTCTCCTTCTCCATCTGATCAACGATGTGACCGAGCATATCGAGCTCGTTATCATCGAGTTCCAATGCTTTTTCAACAAGCTCATCGCCTTCTATCAGCTTCGAAGCCGCGAATCTTACAGGGATCTTCGCCCTTTCGCAGTGATCCTCGATAAGGTGCATGACACCGTGTATTGCCCTGTGGACAGCGCCGCCTGATGCCGTACTGTCACAGAAATCAACCCTTCCGGGTTTCTCGTCATACTCGGCAACGTGCAGCGCGTGAGTGACTAATTCGTCTATACCTTCGTTTTTCGCAGCGGAGATCGGAACGACAGGTATCTGGAGGAGCTCCTCCATCTCGTTGATCCTGACAGATCCGCCGTTGCCCCTTAATTCATCCATCATGTTGACGGCAAGCACCATCGGGATACCAAGTCCCATCAGCTGCAGCGTCAGATAAAGATTGCGCTCGACATTCGTCGCATCGATGATGTTGATTATCGCAGTCGGCCTCTCTTCAATGATGAACTGCCTCGAGACGATCTCCTCGCTTGTGTAAGGAGACAGCGAATAAATGCCGGGAAGATCGACTACTTCGGTCTCGGGATGTCCCTTGATCGCGCCGCTCTTCCTGTCTACGGTAACGCCCGGAAAATTGCCTACATGCTGGTTTGAACCTGTCAGCTGATTGAACAGCGTCGTTTTTCCGCAGTTCTGGTTTCCGACGAGCGCGAAAACAAGTTTCCCCGTATTTACAGGTCCTTTCGCATGCTCTTCGGCATAATCGTGTCCGGAATAAACCTCACCGATCCTGGGGTGCTTGGATTCTTTAACCTTATTATCCTTGGAAGACTTGGCCTTAACGGGCTCAGGTTCTTTTGCAGGTACTTCCCTGACCTCGATCTGTTCGGCATCGGAGAGCCTCAGCGTAAGCTCATAGCCGTGTAACCTGAGTTCCATGGGATCGCCCATCGGAGCGAATTGAACCAATGTGATCTCTGCACCGGGAATGACTCCCATATCGAGAAAATGCTGACGCAGCGCGCCTTCGCCGCCGACCTTCTCAACAACGCAACTCTGCCCTTCTTTGAGTTCCCTTAAAGTCATATTATGCTCCCCTATCGCCGCAGAATCTCAAGCAAGTGGCATCGGGCCCAGTCCCGCACATCTCCGGCGAACATTTTACGTACACATTATATACTTACGGACCGGATGTAGGTAGTAGAAGTTAGCATCTGCTTATATTGTTTTTTACATGGACACGTCCGCCGAAAGCGCCACGTACCGGGCATTCTCCGGGACGGAATGCCGCTAAAGCGTTCGAACCCCGACAAAAATGGATGCCTCCCGTAACGGGAAGCATCCACATGCTGATATCTTTTCAATTCATCCGGTTGCTGTCCTTCGGGTCAGCCCCGGCGATCAATTATGCATTAAGGGCACATCTGCCCGTTGAGCTCAATATTCAGGCTCGAGGAGACCGTAGCCGCCGTCGTTCCTCTTATAGATCACGCATACCGAGTTGGTATCGCTGTCAAGGTAGACATAGAAGTCGTGTCCGAGCATCTCAAGCTGCAGAATGGCATCCTCGGTAGTCATCGGGCGGAGAGCGAACTGCTTGCGCTTCGTGATCTTCTCGTCAGGCTCATCTTCGAAATCGAAGTCTGCGCCGCCGTCATCTTCAAGATAGTTGACGATTCCGGGATAATCCTTCTTTCTCTTAAGGAACTTTGTCTTCTGCCTTCTGATCTGAGATTCGAGCTTGTCGACTGTCTTGTCGACGCCTGTCAGAATGTCTTCATCGCGTGCCTCGGCTCTGTAGATCTTACCGTCGAGCTTCATCGTGATCTCGATCACCATGCCTGCGCCCTCGGGTCTGATGCGTACATTAAGGGTTCCTTCGTCACCGAAATACTTGTCGAACTTGGACATCTTGTCAGCAATTTTGTCTTCAAGCCTTGGTCCGATCTTGATTCCGTTGCCCTGTGTTGTGATCTTCATAGAATCACTCCCTTCCGTTTTGAAGATTGCAAAAGGTTTTGACCTTTTAATCATTATACCAAGAGGGTGCCTGATTTTTATTAACTATCGGTTAAACTTTAGGGCAAATGACGGGCAATCAAAAACGGCTCTGATCTCACAGTTCTTCAGCAGATTGGCTTTTCGACGGGATGATAAAGTAAAAGACTATGAGTGCCGCGATGCAGATGCCGAGGTCGGCGGCAAGGAAGCTGCCGTTATATGCCATCGAGTAGATAAGGACATTATCATAGCCTGCGTCGGCTGCGTATTCGGCGTAAAATATGACGCCTGAAGCAACAGAACCCGTCCACCTGACAAGATAAGCGATAACGGTGAAAATGACGGCTTTTACAAGCCCTGCTCTGCGGAAACGGAAGAGCGGATTCTTTATCTTCAGCCGCATCTCAGTCTTGAGCCCCGCAAAGCCTGCGATGCCGAGCGCCGTATAACCGACGAAGTAATCGAGGAACATCTGGAACGGGCTGACGAAATACTTTAGTCCGTCGATAAGCTGAAGGATGCTGTAAACGACCGCGACGATAAATCCCCAGAAAGGGCCGAAAGCCATTCCGCAAACGATGATCGGAAGCGTGGAGGCAGGCGTGACGGTTCCGCCCATCGGCAGCTCAAAAACCGTGATCTTGGATAAGACGAATGCAAGCGCAAGGCACACGCCGCCCACTGCGATCGAAAGGATCTTCTCCTTGTTCGTTCTTCCTGCTGACATAAAAAAACCTCCGTCCGGATAAAGACCTGAGTCTAATTCCAAAGGAGGAAAATAATAAAGATCAAATTCCCTACGCCGGCATTATCCGTCAGGTTCAGCGGGTCGGCGATTACTGCCCTCTCAGATCGTTCCGCACCGTCACGGCGCGTACAAACTCCCCGTTATCCATGTTGTCGTGAGCAATATACTATAAGCGTCCCAGTTTGGCAAGTCTCGAGATACACGATTCGATAAACTTCTGGACTTCGCGTTCGTACAGGGCCTGGGCGTTCTCATAGCACTGAAGATGCTTTGCGTCATTGACAACGACCATACGCTTGCGGCATCTGAGATTGTCATAGATATCACTGACTCCGCGCGGCAGTGTCTCATCGTCCTCACCGCCCTCGAAAAGAAGTACCGGCACTCTGATCCTGCCTGCATGCACGGCGCAGTCGCATACGTTCATGTCAAATCCGAATCTGGATTTTGTGAGCATCCTCAGCCTGTATAACGTTGCTTCCGTGCTGAAGAACTTATCACGGTCGAGCACATTGCGAAGATAGGACGGAAGAGTATCGATCGGCGAATCGCCGATGATGCCGCAGACCTCGGGACAGAAGCCTTTCTGCTGTGCCGCCAGCAGACAGGCGGTGGCGCCGGCGCCGCGCCCGAAAAGATATATCCTGCAGTGCGGACCGACACGTCTTTTCGCGAAATCGAACCAGCATTCAAGATCCACGCTCTCACGCAGTCCCCATGTGAAGCTCTTTCCTCCGCTCATGCCATGACCGCGCATGTGGGTAATGAGCACGTGGCACTGAAGCTTCGTCATGAGCAGTTTCGCATATGCTGCGCACTGCGTGGGTTCCTCGTCATAGGCATGGAGCATGATGACGATGTTGGGGCATCCGGGCTGAGTTGAAGGCCTGTAATATGCAGAAAGCTTGGTCCCGTCAAACGAACCGGTGCGTACGTTTATCCATTCCCTTCTGAATGAATAGAACCAGTTGCGTCCTCTGCCGATGATCGTCGTCCTGTCTATCTGAGTGGGCGCCCTGTCGATCTGCGGAAGAGGCTTGGGACGGGTATATATACGCTTGAAAAGTTTCTCGCAGTAGATAAGAAAATACGCAAATGCAACAGAAGCCGCCAGGAATATTACCAGTACGGCCAGCAAGACGACAAGTCCACCCGAATTCATCGCCAGATATACATTTGCAGGATCATTCTGCAATGATTCCCTCCAGGTCGTCGGCACCGGAACTGAGAAGCCGGCAGCCGTCCGTAGTCAGAACGACGTCGTCCTCTATCCTGAAACCGACACCCCATTCGGGAATGTATACTCCGGGTTCCACAGCAAGGCAATTTCCGCAGGCGAAAACGCTGTCGCGGGAACCGACGTCATGAACGTCAAGTCCCAGATAATGCGAAGTATTGTGCCAGTAATAAGAGGTTACATCGTCCTTGCTGAAATTATCATTGATTAACCCCTGCTCCGCAAGCCATTTGCCTGCGATGTCATACATTTGTGAATTAAGGCCGGAAAAACTCTTTCCGGGAGCGATATAAGCAAACGCGGCTTTGCGCAGTTCCCTGATAAGACCATGGAGCTTGACTCTCCTGTCTTCATCTGACTCAGGGCGTCCCACAAAGTACACCCTCGAGATGTCAGCACAGTATCCGTTGACCCTTGCGCCGACATCGATCTGAATGAATGAACCCTGCTTTGCAATACCGTCTCCTTCCCTCTCGGGATTGCCGTGATGAAGGTAGAAAGCGTTCCTGCCGCAGGATACGATCGTCTGGAAAGCATAGAGCATATTGCTTCTCTTTGCCATCTCATATTCAAGCTTCGCGTAGAGCTCATACTCGGAAACTCCGGGCTTTATGAGCTTCTTCATCTCTGCAAGGGATTCCTCGGTGACGCGCGCCGCCAAAGTGATCGACTCGATCTCAGGCTCGCTCTTTACAAGCCTTAATCCGGTGAGGATACCTGATATGTCGGAAGGCTCATTGCCCTGTTTGCGGCTCATTTCCGCCAGTTTCCTCGGTGCCTCCATTATGGAGCTTCCGTCAACCGCAGTGCGTACCGAACTGTCTGAAGCGTACTTGAAAACAATATCCTCGGAGATCTCGATATCGAATACTGATCCGGCGGGAATTCCGGATATGGCGGCTATATCGGCAAAATCCATGCGCTTGCCTGTCCAGCGCTCTTTCATGCTGTCGTGTCCGGGAGCATAGATCTGCTCGGTGACATTTCCGTCCTTCTTGAGTATGAAAAGCATGAATCCGGGCTTCTCGAGACCGGTCAGATAGAAGAAATTGCGGTCAGGAAGGAACCTGTATTCCGTATCGGAATCCATTTTCTTCTCCTCGCCCGAAAACAGGAAAGCCGCCGTATTATCAGGCAGCTTCCCGGAGAATTTGATCCTGTTGTCCCTGAAGAACTCCGGTCCTATACCCATTGCTTAACGCCATCCGAACGAACATTGTACTCGTCGAACAGTATCGTATTGTTGATGTAATTGAGCGTAGCGCCGGGAGAACGTCTGATGAGGCCCGGATTGCCGATTACAATAGAACCGTCGGGTACGTCGAAGTTAACATATGCGCCGGGTGCTATCAGGACATTGTTGCCTATGTTGATATTGCCGACTATGACTGCGTTAGCGCCGATCCAGACATAATTGCCGATGTGCGGTGAGCCCTTCCTTTTTCCTCTGAACTGCGTTCCGATGACAACGCCCGTGGAAACATTGACGTTGTGTCCGATGACGCTCTTCGGGTGGATGATGACACGTCCGAAATGGGCAAGATAGAAGCCCTTGCCGATATTGGTATCGTAAGGTATCTGGAAATGATATTTACGGCTTAATCTGTCGAGCCTGAAATTGGAGACGGCGAACTTGACCTGGGCGATCTTCCTGCGGATCCCGTCGAACCTCTGTATCTGGTCATAATAATAACGGGTACGGCGCATGACGCTGATATAGCTGAACTCGGGACTGGACCTTCTCTCCTGAAGGTAGCAGGCATAGATATTCTTATAGCGCCTGGCATTTCCGGTATACCGGAACAGGTCAGAATATATGATGTCTTTGAGCTCATCTGTCATCCAGGTTCATACCCCTCTTTCTACGAAAAATTCTATATCTTTTCGAGGAATAACTCAATAAGCGAAGATTGAATTTCTATAACTCACTTTATCTTTACATATGGCATCAAGAATACTAAAATTTGGTTAGAAATATCAAAATTTCGTGGTCGGACCTGCGATTTATAATGGAGGCATACTATGGTCAATGTCGAAAAGGAACTTGCCAGAAGACTTATGGATGAAGGCAATGCGGAGGGCCGCCTCGAAAGCTACAACCTCGAGATCAATTTTTACGAGACGGTAGCAAGCGGTAATACAAGATCCCTTGAAGAAAGGCTCAAAAATTTCGGTGCAGGCCAGGTCCTGGGCAAGTTGAGCAACGACCCCATTCAGGACCGCAAATACCACGCAGTCATCCTTGCTGCTCTCGTCAGCCGTTTCTGCATCGAACAGGGCATGGAGATATCTGTAGCATACACTTTGAGCGATATCTACATCGAACAGATCGACGCCGCAACGTCCGCCGAAGAGATCAGACAGCTCCAGATGGAGCTTCTGCGCCACTACTGCCGCAAAATGAACGATCTCACCAAGAGCAAGGTCGTATCACGCCACATAGTCATCGCCATCGACTACATCCGTACACATATCCAGGACAATCTCACGGTCGAATCGATCGCGGATTCACTGTCGCTCAATTCGAGCTACCTTTCAAAGCTTTTCAAGCAGGAAATGGGAATAACTTTAAGCCGCTACATCAGAGACCAGAAGATAAATGTTGCCTGCAACATGCTCCGCCATCTGGACGAGTCCTCCCTGACGGTCGCAAACTATCTTGGTTTCTCATCGCAGTCACACTTCATCCAGGTCTTCAAGAAGACCACGGGAATGACACCTGAAGAATACAGACGCAGGAATTATCATCAGAGCTGGATGAACGGAAGTCCGGATATTCCCGAAGAGTAACAGTTACCTGTATTCCGTATGCATCGGCTTTGTCTCGTACTTTGAATCGTAACCTTTCCACTTTGCGGGAAGGCTGATATAAAGGCGCGGACAATCGTCAAAGGCCCATCCCCCGAGCCGTTTCATCGAATCCGGAATACTTACGTATGCCAGTTCATCGCACACGCCAAAGGCTTCCTGGCCGATCCTCTGCAGCCCTTCGGGCAGATAGATGTATTCCAGATCCTCGCAGCTGTTAAAGGCTTCCTGGCCTATTTCCACGACCGTGTCCGGCAGGATGACCTGCGTGATAAGATCGCAGTCGAAAAAGCATCTCTTTCCAATGACCGTAATATTCGAATCAGGCGCGAAAACGATCTTCGAGAAACCGTTCACGCCGTAGGGCATCTGGATCGTGCCGCTTCCGCTTATCGTAAGCGTGCCGTCCCTGGTGATCCTGTAAGTCGCGTCCTTTCCGCAGGATCCCGTTCTCTCGTATCCGTGGACAGTATCCGCATCGCATATCTTGTGAACATATGAGAAGGCCTCAAGAGGGAGCAGATAATAATTGTACGAGGGCGTGCCCTCTACTATCTTTCCGTTGCTCCAGGACTTGCCTTCGAAAGCGTTTCCCGAATCGTAAGAAGGATCCACGAAACGCCATTTCCCTCCGACGAAGACAGCCGCCCATGCGTGATCGGGAGTCTCGTCTTCCGGGAGATTGTCAGCCATCATCTCATCATATGTTGCAAGGCCGACGCCGAACTCGACCGTGGCAGGTATTCCCTGAGCCCTGCAGAGCGCGGTAAAGACATTTCCGAAGCCCTCGCATACAGCGATCCCGCGTCTCAAAAGACATATGGAACCGTCCTGGTAAACCATCTTGTTGCTCTTGTCTGCCTGTGAATTGTCATACGCCATTGCGCCGGTGATGTAGGTATATATCTGATATACCTTCTCCCAATCGTCCTTGGTATCATCGCAGATGTTTTTCGAATACTCGATGATTATCGGATCATCGCATTCGATATCGTTCTGGGGCTGCAGACACTCCTTCAGCGAGGTCTCGTCATCCCTCAGCTCGGTGCACCTTTCCACATTGAAATCATATGTCGGCGACTTGTAGAAATGGATCTTCCCGTCGTCGCCAAGAAAAATGTAGTTGTCATCCTGCGCATAGACCGTCGAACCAAGCTGATAGCTCACTGTCACATAATAAAGTACGTTCTTGCGCATGTAGCCGCCCAGGTCCACGGAGAACTTGCCGGAAGCACGCTTGAAGCGTCTGACTTCGCTGCTGTTTTCAGCCACGCAGAGCGTCAGCTCGAAAAGATCCGTCGCATCGGTATTGACCGTGAAGTTTGTGCCATCGACGCCGACCTTTATCGGCTCGCCCTGATATGTGACGAGTTCATATGAAGTAAAGCCTGCGCTTTCGGGTATGAATTTCTTTTTGTCAGCAAGTACCTGCGGGCACGGACCCGTAATGCTCACCATCATGGCAGCGGTCAAAAAGGCCGCGCATGCACGCAGGATGAGTTTTCGCATCAGATCTTGAGCGACTCAGCGACTGCCTCTTCAGCCGTCATCTCGCTAGCTTCCTTGCCGGCTCTTGCCTTAACCTCGACAATGCCTTCGCCGGCCCTTCTGCCGACAGTTATCCTGAGCGGGATACCGATAAGATCGCAATCCTTGAACTTGACGCCGGGTCTTTCATTCCTGTCGTCCATAAGGACATCAACGCCCTTGGCCGTAAGATCCTCATAGATCTTCTCGGCAAGGCCCATGATAGCCTCATCATTCGTCTTGGTAGGAATGACCATTACCTTGTAAGGAGCGACTATGGCAGGCCAGATTATTCCGTCATCATCGTGATTCTGCTCGATGATAGCCGCAAGGACTCTTGAAACGCCGATACCGTAGCATCCCATTACCATGTTGTGTTCCTGGCTGTCCTTGTCGATGTAGACGCAGCCGAGAGCCTTGGAATACTTGGTTCCGAGCTTAAAGATATGTCCTACCTCAACGCCCCTGGCCATTCCGAGCTTGCCCTTGCCGCACTTAGGGCAGATATCGCCCTCTTTGGCGTTAGTGATATCGACGACCTTATCAGCCTCGAAATCCCTGCCGATATTTACATTCTTGAAATGGTAATCGGTCTCGCAGGCTCCAACGACGAAGTTTCTCATGCCGGCAACCTCGGGATCGACAACAATGTCGATCTTCTGCTTGAGTCCGACAGGGCCGGCAAAACCGACCTTGGCGCCCGTGATCATCTCGACATCAGCAAATGCCGCAAGCTCCATCTCGGTAGCATCATAAATGTTTCCGAGCTTTGTCTCATTGACATCCCTGTCGCCCCTGCACATAGCTGCAACGAACTTTCCGTCGATGTTGTAGAGGATAGTCTTGACGAAAGCGTCAGGTCCGCAGTTAAGATAGCCGCAGAGCTCCTCGATCGTCTTGACATCGGGAGTATGTATCTTCTCGACAGGAAGCATCTCTGCAGTATCAGCAGCGCCTCTTGTCCATCCGGCCTTCTCCTCGTTTGCGGCATAACCGCACTCATCGCAGAAGCAGATGGCATCTTCGCCGACTTCGCTCTTGACCATGAACTCCTGGGAACCGGAACCGCCCATCGCTCCCGAATCAGCGTCAACGATGGTGTAATCAAGTCCGAACCTGTCGAAGATCCTTCTGTATGCGACATACATCTTCCGGTAAGAGACATCGAGTCCTGCCTCGTCAACATCAAAGGAATAAGCGTCCTTCATGACGAACTCCCTTGCCCTGATGACACCGAATCTCGGTCTCTTCTCATCCCTGTATTTGTGCTGTATCTGATAAAGTGTCACAGGCAGCTGCTTATAGGACCTGATAGAGTCCCTGACTGCCTCGGTAAAAGGCTCTTCATGCGTAGGGCCAAGGCAGAAGCTTCTTCCGCCGCGGTCGGTAAGCCTGAACATCTCGGGACCGAACTTCTCCCATCTTCCCGAGCCCTGATAAGCTTCAGCAGGCAGAAGCGCCGGCATTATGAGTTCCTGAGCGCCGGCCCTGTCCATCTCTTCACGGATTACCGCCTCTACCTTCCTGTAGGCGCGGTAGCCGAGAGGCATGAACGAATATATGCCGGATGCTGCCTTGCGGATAAGTCCCGCTCTGAGCATCAGCTGATGCGAAGGTATCTCGGCATCTGCCGGGATCTCACGCTGTGTTGCCATGAACATTTCAGAAACTTTCATTGAGAGCACTCCTAAATAATAAATATTCGGGAGTAAGTATATACGAGGAAGTCTGTTTTTGCAATTTTCTATTACCTCTTCCGCGTAAAACCGTGAGCCGAATGTCCGCACCTCCTGCAGCGCAGGGCTGTCACCGCGCCGCGGCATCGGGAAAACACCCGTAATCAAACAAAACGGATGCCTCCGCAAGTTTTCGGAAAGCATCCGTGTGTATCAAACAACTAATATATCCGGGAATGCTCGGGGGATTCCCTGAAGCCGGCATGAAGTAACCGTCAAAGGCCCAGAATGCCTACTATGAAGAGAACATCGAGGACTCCGCATACCAGGAGGATAAGAGCGCACACGATGTAGATCTTCGCTCTCCGCTTCTCTACATCCTGCTCTGTCGTGCCATATTCGGCACGTCTGATAGGTTGTCTCACCCTTCCAAGCGACATGATCCTGAACAGCTCCTCCTCCCTGCCTGATGTGATTAGATTATAACGGCTGCAAATGTGTCATACCTTGCATCGATGTGACAATCAATTTACATAATTTTGAAAACGCTTTACTAAAAATCGATTTTGCGTTAGGCGTTTTGTATCCGCAGTCCGGACATTACCACAAATACAAGGACTGATTCAGGTTTTTTCTGCGGTAAATGCTTTGCCGAAGACTTACATGACGTTTGTCGGAAAGGCCGCTCAAAAGCAAATGAAAATCAGGTGCTTACAGGCCAAAATACCCCAGAAATGCAACAAATCAGGATTGTGGTATAATATGTTTGGTAATATGCTCTCAAGTAGAACCCCGCAGAACACTGCGGAGCATGGAGGAATACATTGAAGATATTAGGGATCAAGACAGCTTACCGCCTTACAAAACAGAAGGTCGTTACCGCTTGCTGCGTTGCCGCAGTCAGTGGTTTTTGCGCTGTTTCCGCTATCGCAGTCAACAGCATCCTCAATTGCTCTGATGTCCAGGCTCTCAGAGTCGACTCAGGCGCGATGGTCGATGTTTACGATGTGATCCCCGCCGAGCTTGCCCCGGACAGAGATTCCTACAACATCAAGAATCCCATTGTTTCCTCCGACGATCCCGCCGAGAAGATGGAACCTGCAGATGCGCTCCCTGTCGAGACGGAAGAACCTGCTACGGAGGAAACGACTGCCACAACAGAAGAGACCACGGAGACAGAGACATCCGAGACTTCTACGGAGACAGAAGAGACCGAAGAGACTGAGACAACTACTGCTCAGGAGACGACAAAGGCTGCGGCCAAGTCTGTCACCCAGAGTGCCTATAAGAAGACCGTATACGCAAGGACTGTAGTCAACATAAGGACAGGCCCCGGAACGAGCTACAAGGCCGTAAGGAAAGTCTCAAAACTTCAGGCGATAAACGTTGTCGCCAAGACTTCGAACGGCTGGTACAAGACATCTGACGGATATTATGTCAAGCAGTCGCTGACCACGCTCGCTCTGCCGAAGCCCACGGCCACCAAGAAACCTACAAAGAAGCCGACAAAGAAACCTACTAAGAAGCCGACGCCCAAGATTGCGACGAAGACTACCGTCAAGAAAGTCAACGGCGTAAAGTGCAAGATCACGTTCTACGGACCTGTTCTCTATAAGAGGAAGGACGGCAGCACGTTCTACAGCACTACGACCGCTACGGGAACAAAGTGCACACAGGGCCGCACATGTGCAGCCGACTGGAAAGTCTTCCCTAAGAATTCGTGGATCTACATCGAGAACGATCCTCTCGGCGGCGACGGACTTTACAAAGTAGAAGATACCGGAAGATTCACAGGTAACTGGATAGATATATATGTTGACTCCGCAAAGGGTCACAATACTTGCTATCGCAATGTTTACAAGCAATAAGAGGGGAATATGAAGACCGATAACAGCGGTAACGGAAGTACTAAGCAGAAGACAACCAAGACACACAGATACAAGATAGATCCTAAGAAAAAGAGCGGTTTTCAGAACAGCCGCACCACCGCAAAAAAGCCCCGTACAGGCAGCAAAAACACCGGGAACGCCAAGCGCGTTCAGAACACGCCTGACCTCAAACGGAAATACATTCCCGGCAATGATCTGAAGATAATACCTCTTGGCGGTCTCGGCGAGATCGGCAAGAATATGACTGCTTTCGAATACGGCAACGACATCGTTATCGTCGATGTCGGAATGAGCTTCCCGGACGAGAACATGCCGGGCGTAGACTGCGTAATACCTGATTTCACCTATATCAGACGTAATCAGAGCAAGCTCAGGGGCATCGTGCTGACACACGGTCACGAAGACCATATCGGCTCTCTCCCCTATTTCCTGCGTGAATTTCAGTGTCCCGTCTATGGCGGCACTATGACCATAGAACTCGTCAGGCTCAAGCTTCAGGACAAGAACGTTCCTTTAGAAGGCATCAAGCTCACGACCTGCAAGAACGGCGACAGGATAAGGCTCGGTAATAATTTCGACATCGAGTTCATCAGAGTCAACCACAGCATCGCCGATTCATACTGTCTCGCTTTGAGGACGCCGGTCGGTGTAGTCGTGCATTCCGGCGATTTCAAGATAGATTACACACCGATCAACGGCAAGACGATAAATCTCCAGCGCCTGGGCGAACTCGGCAAAGAGGGCGTACTGCTTTTCATGTGCGAATCAACAAACGTGGAGATAGAAGGATTCTCACCTTCCGAGAAACATGTCGGAGAAGCGTTTTCACGCTATTTCCGCAAAGCCGAGGGCAGGATAATCGTAGCAACCTTCTCGTCTCATGTTCACAGGATGCAGCAGATAATCTCCGCGGCCGAAAAGTACGGAAGGCATGTCTGCCTGTCAGGACGCAGCATGGTTCAGGTCTTCGGCATCGCGAACTCTCTCGGATATATCGACATCAAGCCTGACACGCTCATCAACATAGAATCTATCGATAATTATCCGGACGACAAGATCGTCATCCTCACTACAGGAAGCCAGGCCGAGCCCATGAGCGCACTGACCAGGATGGCTTTTGACTCTCACCGCACAGTCGATATCCAGAAGGGCGATACCATCATTATCTCGGCCGACCCCATACCGGGCAACGAGAAGCCCATCTACCGCGTTATCAACGAGCTGTACAAGAAGGGCGCCCACGTCATCTATCAGTCTCTTGCAGACGTCCATGTATCAGGACACGCTTACAGGGACGAGCTCATGATGCTGCATACTCTTATCAAGCCAAAGTATTTCATTCCGGTCCACGGAGAATACCGTATGCTCTGCCTCCACAAGGAGATGGCGGTAAATCTCGGCATGAACGAGGAAGATATCTTCATTCTTGCAAACGGAGACATTTTCTCACTTAATCCTTATGAGGCGAAGATCACCGATCACGTTGCGGCTCCCGCAGTCCTTATCGACGGTTCCAATACTATGGATATCAATGACAAGGTCCTGAACGACAGGATCCACCTTAGCGAAGACGGCGTCGTATCCATCGCGCTGACGATAGATTCAGTCAGCGGAGATCTTCTCTGCCCGCCTTCCGTTAATTCCATCGGATGTCTGGATACCAATGACAACAAGGAGATAATCCACAGTGCGATCGCCGAGAAATGCGTATCCCTCCTGAATTCATCAGCCGGGAACGAAGCCGGCGTCGCGGCCTTTACGGAAAAGCGTTCTTTCAGGGAACATCTCAAGACGTTCATATGCTCTAAGACCGGCCGTAAGCCAATGATCCTCTGCAATATCAGCAAGATAGACACTGACTGCTATGACCGCTACTACGGCGACAGGTGATCAGTTCCTGATGACGCGGTTCACATCCTTGACCGACTCGATACGGGAGACCGTGCGGTCAAGCTGTTCCTTACCGGAAATATTCACTGTCACGTAGATACGGGCCTCGGTTCCGTCGACTACCGTATTGAGTTTAACAATGTTAATCTTCTCTTCGTTGATCTTATCGAGCACGTCAAGGAGCAGTCTGTTGCGGTCTGTAGCCTCGACTATCAGCTGAACATCGTAGCTTGAGAACTTGGCCTTGGAGAGCCAGCGTACATTGACGAGTCTCTGATACCGTTCCTCGTCCTTCAAGGTCTCGCCCTTCTTGTTGACGATATTAAGAATATTCTTGCAGCTTGTCTTGTGGATGCCAACGCCCTTCTCACGCGTAATGAATCCGATAATGTCATCACCGAAAACCGGATGGCAGCATTTTGAGATGTGCGTGGCAATAGCCTCAAGACCGTCGACAATGACCTCGTCATTGCTGCGGGCGTTCTTTGCCGCGCTCGTCATGTTGCCCCTTCCGGACAGCTCGCCAAGACCTTCAGGCCTTACTCCGGCCCTGATGGCCGCGGCCGTGGTGGGCTGGTGCGGATCGGTATTCATCACGCCGAGTTTGGAAACATCGTAAGATGCCACCTGCTTAGTAGTCTCAGGCGTCGCAGGCTTGCCCTTGACGCTTTTCGCGCTCTTGGCAGTCCTTGTCTGGTCGAACTTTCCGAGCTCGAGAGGGATATCCTGCGGACTGTAAACGACGTTGCCGTCAGCCGTGATCCGGTAACCCAACTCGATCCTCTCCTCTTCCGAGCAGTTTCTTATGTAGTCATCACGCAGCCTCGAAAAGACCTTGGTGACGCTTATGCTTCCGAAACCGATCGCCGCGTACATATCGTCAAGACTCGAGAAATTGTTGCGCTTGAGGATCATTTCGATGGATTTGTGCATCAGGAGCTTCTCGGGAGAGAAACCGTTTCTTCCGATCTCGCTCGTGAGGAGTTCCTTTCCTGCCTCGATATTCTCGCCTCTGGCTTCCTTCTTGAACCAGGCATTGATCTTGGATTTTGCCGTTGCGGTCCTGACGATCTTGACCCAGTCTCTGGAGGGGCCCTTTATGAGCTTTACCGAACTCTGTATCTCTACGATATCGCCATTCTTGAGCTCGTAGGACAGCGGAACGATCCTTCCGTTGACCTTGGCTCCATGCATATGGTTGCCGATACCGCTGTGGATGGAATAAGCAAAATCGATCGGGCATGAACCCTTGGGAAGCTTGATCACCTCGTGTTTCGGGGTGTAAACGAAGATCTCGTCGGGTGCGATATTCATCTTGAGAGACTCGAGGAATTCACCGGAATCGGCAAGCTCGCTCTGCGAGTCGATGATCTGCCTCATCTCGTCGATCTTCCTGTCGTATCTGTCAGCCTTGAATTCACGCGAATTTCCGGCTTCCTTGTAGTGCCAGTGCGCGGCGATGCCGTACTCTGCGATCTGATGCATCGCAAAGGTCCTTATCTGCACTTCAAAAGACGTACCGTTGTGGCTTACTACCGTCGTATGGATAGACTGGTATTTGTTCTCCTTCGGCATCGCGATGTAATCCTTGAAACGGCCCGGAACATGCTGGTACATCTCATGAATAATACCCAGCACCTGGTAGCACTCGATAACCTCGTCAACGATTATCCTGCACGCGAAAAGGTCGTAGATCTCGTCTATCGTCTTGCCCTTATCGTGCATCTTCTTATATATGCTGAAGAAATGCTTCGGACGTCCTTCGATGTCGTAGTGCGTGATGCCGTTCTCCTCAAGCTTCGCTCTGATCTCAGAGACCACCTGCTCCATGAAGTCCTCACGCTGCGCACGGTTGCCCCTTACGAGCTTTACGAGCTCATTGAAATCCTCGGGATGAAGGTACTTAAGGCACAGATCCTCAAGTTCCCACTTGATCCTGTAGATACCGAAACGTCCCGCGAAAGGCACATAGATATCGAGTGTTTCCTGAGCGACCTCTATCTGCTTGGCCGGCGGCTGGAACTTCAAAGTCCTCATATTATGCAGACGGTCGGCAAGCTTGATGAAGATTACTCTGATGTCGCTCGTCATTGCAAGGAGCATCTTACGGACATTCTCCGCCTGGATGTCGGTCTTGGAGTTATAGATAACATTGTCGAGTTTCAGATTGAGCTTGGTAACGCCGTCAACAAGATTTGCTACGGATTCGCCGAACTTGCCCTCGACCATTTCGAAATCGGCCGCGGTATCCTCGATGGTATCGTGAAGGAGCGCCGCTGCCAGAGTATTCGCATCGACTTTCAGGTCTACAAGTATTCCTGCGACCGCAAGCGGATGGATAATATAGAGCACGCCGTTCTTGCGCTTCTGGTTCCTGTGAGCCTTGTACGCGAAAATGAACGCTTTCCTGAGCATGACATTATCAGCCTCGATGTTCTCGTCATCAAGATTGGCGGCATGCGCATAGTTGTCATAAGCATTGAGAATGTCGTTAAAACTCTCGTCGTATTCCTCGGCAACCTCAATAAAGGCTTCGTCATTCTCAAGGAACTCGCGTTCCTTCTCCGCAGCCTCTGCCTCTGCAGCACGCAGTTCTATATCATTCTGTTCGTCTTTACTGTTTTTTGCCGACATTAGTTACCTTCCGATATACATCTGAGTCGCTAAGCTTAACCTTAGGTCCTCCCGGAGTTATATTAAAGCACAATCTTGTAGGAGTCAGTTCTCTCAATCTCAACAGACCGCAATCCGCAAAGACTTCAAGGCACCTCTTAGTCTGGAAAGGCGTGATCTCAGCCTCCGAATTATTATTGATAAGCCTTGCGAGAAGGACACAATCAACCGTTGAAAGAGAATTACCTGCGAATTTATCTATTATCCTGTAACACTCAGTGAAATGAGCACCGGTCGGCACCATCTGCGAAATTATATCCTCACCGTGCGCGATCTTGGAGATCTGCTCCGGCTCAAGCCCGCTGGAATAAAGCTTCTCGGCGATCTCTGCCTTCCGCCACATAAATCCTTCCCCGAGCTCCGGGATAATATCGCAAAGATGGAGCGACAGCGTGGTATCTCCCCTGTATGTATACTCATTCATCGTGTAGCAGATATCGACGACATCTCCTGCTCTGAGCAGGTTATAGTAATTACCCATGCCGAAACCCACAGCAGATAATGAATAGTTCCCGGCCTTATCCGTAAGCTCTATCCTCAGATGAGCGCCCTCGCTCATAAGGCCCATCTCTCTTATGATGAGATCCTTCGTCACGAAATTCGGTCTTGTATTTCCGATTCCGAACGGTCTGAGCCTGCATACAGACTTGTATGCCTCAAAATTAACGGCAGACGGCATAAGCTCACATTCGACTTCGATCGAATTGTCGCTGTCCTCGCTCGTATCTGAGCTGTTCATCTCATTCATCTTCACAGCTTCCGCTTCCAGCGCTTCCATGAAGGCTCCCATGCCTTCCTTGCGCACGAGCATTCCCGCAGCTTTCTTATGTCCTCCGAAATTCACGAGTTTGTCCGAGATGTTCTCAAGACACTTGAACAGATCGAACTCTCCGAAAGCTCTTCCCGATCCTTTTGCGCATCCCGGTTCGGTGGCATCATCTGTAAAGACCAGAGCCGAGCGTCCGTAATACTGGGACAGCTTGCCCGCTACGATGCCGAGAACGCCCTGATGCCAGTTCCTGCCGTAAACCACTATTGGACCGCAGGTATTCGTCAGGCTCCATTTCTCGGGCCTGTCAGGGTTCTCGAGCTGTTCTCTCGCTTCCTCAAAGACCTTAGCCTCTATCTCCTTGCGCTCGTCATTCTCACGTGTAAGAGCCTGTGCAGCGAGCTTGGCCTCCGACGGATTATTCTCCAGGAACAGCTTGAGCGCATCGGATGAATCATACAGCCTTCCGGCGGCATTGATCCTCGGAACCACATTGAAAGAAATAAAGGTCTCATCAAGTGATTTCCCCTGGAACAGGAGCATATCGTTCATGACCTTGACGCCTGTATTCGAAGCATTCTCCATGCTCTTGAATGCACGCTTGATTATCGTCCTGTTCTCGTCAGTAACCGAAACAAGATCCGCGATCGTAGCAAGGCCCGCCAGCTCGATCGCCTGACGCCAAAGATTGTTGTTTAAGCCGTGCCTTCCGTCCTTGCCAAGTGCTTCTACGAGCTTGAGAGCGACACCGGCGCCGCAAAGATCCCTGAAAGGATAGGTATTGTCTTCCCTTTTCGCGCAGATAACACAGTCTGCATCAGGGATCTCGTCCTTAACATTGTGGTGATCGGTAATTATGACCTTAATGCCGCGGTCTTTCAGTTCGGCTACGGTATCAAGGTTGGTGACGCCGCAGTCCACAGTGATAACAAGGTCAGGATCCTCCTCGATCACCTTGTCCATAATCTTCTCAGTAAGACCGTAGCCATGCTCTGCCCTGTGAGGAACGATATAGCGCACATCACAGTTATGACTCCTGAAATACCTTACAAGGATAGCCGTGGCGGTAACGCCGTCACAGTCATAATCTCCGTATACCAGGACTCTTCCGCGGCAGTCAATGACATCGTTTATGATGTCAACGGCCTTCTTCATATCGTTGTAAAGGAACGGGTCATACCAGCATCCGTGATCGTCAGACAGAAACCTGTCCACGTCCTGAACGTCTCCCATTCCGCGGTTTTTCAACAAAACATCAAGAAGCGTATCAGCCTGAGATACCTGATCGTCAGACTTGATGCGCCAGTTCTTACCTGTAAGCAGCATAATTCAACTCAACTTTTATTTTTGTAATTATTTTATCAAAAATACAGTTAAATAGAATACTTTCGGGGTTATTTAGCTTAAATAGTAAAAAAGGGTTATCTCAACCTGAGATAACCCTTATGTTAAGCGGATTAATGCTTTCTCTTTCTGGCAGCTTCAGACTTCTTCTTTCTCTTTACTGAAGGCTTCTCGTAGTGCTCTCTCTTACGAACCTCGGCAAGAACGCCGGACTTCGCGCAAGAACGCTTAAACCTGCGAAGCGCACTGTCAAGGGACTCATTCTCCTTAACTCTAATCTCAGACATCTTTATCCCCCCTCTCGTGCGTGGAATTCAAACTCGGTTATTATATAGGACACAAGGTCCAAAGTCAAACAACAATAATACTTCTATGGTCCTTCCGTCAAAGTTAAGATTGCGGAACCTGGAGCGCCATGTTATTTACCCCAAACAGCAAAGTCAGGCTCAGGAGAACGAGGAAGACCAGGAGCAGGATAAACCAGACGTTACATATTGCGGCCTTGTAGACCCCCTTCTCATTCACGGACTCTCCAAGGAATTCCTTAACTTTTCCAATGGCATTATCCTTCTTGATCAGGCAGACCGCAATTATTATCAGTACTACCTCGAGGATGTACTCACCGTAATTAACGAAGAACGAAGGCGGAGCAACCTTCTTCAGCTCTGAGAAGCCGATCGTCAGCAGACCGTTGTTGATGAAGTGGAAGAGTATCGACCACTTGATCGAGTAATTCATTGCGATATAGAAAAGAACCACTCCGGGAAGGAAAGCCGAGACAAGCTGGAAGATATTCAGATGGTACATTGCAAAGATCAAAGAGGACATGATCATCGCAAACCATATACCGTGTTTTCTGAAGTTGTTTCCGATGCAGCCGCGAAAAACCAATTCCTCGCCGAACGGAGTAACGATCCCCATAAACAACAGATACAGGAGCGGGTTACCGCTGTTTTGTGCAAGGCTTTCCAATGCAGCAGCGTTCTCCTCGCTTACGAATACCGTGTATAACAAAGCGGCGGGGACTAATGACAGAAGCTTAACAGCCATGAATGCGCCAAGCAAGACCAACAGGCTTACGCCATTCATCTTGTTGTGTACCTTAAACAGAGTGCCCTTTTCAGGTCTGCCCTTGCCGGTCAGTACGACTATAGTGCCGGCTATCATGCAGATGCTCGACAGGATCCGCTCGGAAACCGACGGAAAGATCATGCACAGGATCTGGCTGATACCCATTACAAAAATGACAAAGATAAATGCGGCAAACGTTCCGCGCCTTATCTCCTTATTTCTCTGTACTATACTTTCTTCCATATGTATTCTCCTATGACAAAAAAAAATATCAAATTATCATGATAATATACTCTTCCCATAGATCTGTCAGCCGAAAAGACGTATTCAATCTGCATATATATTGCACTTACAGGAAGCAAAAAACTGTTACGAAAAAAAGTAGCCTTTATCACACATCCTCAACAGACAGCTGTTTAAAGCCGGATCGTGCGCTTAATACCCTCAAACCGTCAGATTTGCACTTATCACCAGAAGTGCTGTGATAACACCGATCGAGATAGCCGGTGAAAGAGCCAGCCTTCTCTTCTTGGATCTGCATACCAGCGCGAAGATAATTCCAAGTACCAAAGCAATGACCGTTGCTATTATGCCTCCCTTAAAGCCCGCAAAGAGCATCAGGGACATGTAGAGCTTGAGAGGTCCGTTATCTGTCTTGGTCTTCCTGATCTTCCCTGCGATCGCATTTCCGATCAGCATTGCCAGACCGCCGCACAGAGAAGCGACAACACCTTCAAACGCATATTGCTGCATATCAGGTCTGAAGCCCACCGTCATGATCCATACCACAAGTATCGCGACCAGGAATCCGTCAGGTATAACGCCCGAATCCCAATCTGCAAGAGACAGTCCAAGAAGAAGAACCTCAAGAGCAAGGGTGGCAACAACGACTGCATCAACAGCGCCATGAAGCGCCAGCGTCCCCGCGAACAATATTCCGAGCAGGATCTCGAATATCAGATCCCTCGGCGGGACCTTGGAACCGCAATACCTGCATTTGCCCTTAAGCGCTATGTATGAGATGACCGGAAACAGGTCAGCGGTAGAAAGTTCGTGTCCGCAAGTATCACAGTGGCTGTGCCCTCTAATCCAGTCCTCATGCCTTACCACACGCCAGGCTGCGCAGGTAATGAAGCTTGCAAATATCGCTCCGAACATAAAAGCAAGAACGATCAGGTAGACTGCCACAAAAGTCATATCATACAAAGGATAAGAAAGATTCAAATAAAGTCCCTCCGCTATACATATATAACGTCATTTGCGTTGATCTTGCTGCCGTTGAAACTGTTGCCGGTCCAACCTGGGTTTTTACCGGTGGAACACGTGACTGTAGTAAGTGCCTTCGTGCCCGAGAAGAAAAATACCGCTGAAATCTTGCTCAGATCAGCATCGGTCATATCAACCGTCTGGAGCTTCGCATCATTCTGGAAAGCATATCTACCGGCAGTCATATTCGGCGCATCAAAACCGACCATCTTAACATCGATCAGGGCAGAAGCACTTTCAAAGGCATATTCCATATCGAGAATATACGGAGTCTTCCAATAAGAAATATCTACATACTTAAGATTGTTCCTGTTGTATGCCGACAGCATATTCGGTCTTCCTCCACGGAAAAGCCAATACTGGGCAAGTGAAGTAAGTCCCGGGCCCGTCTGCCATCCGGGCAGATACATTTCTTCAACAGCCGCTGTTTTGGAGAACATATCAGTATAAGTCGAACATCCGGTCGTAATTAAATTGCTCATATGAACTGTCTTCAGGCTGCTACATGACTGGAACATGCTCTCTACGGTAGTACATGCAGGGAACGATAGATCATCCATCACCACTTCTGCCAATTTGGAGCAGCTGTTAAACATGTTCTTGGTAGTAGTACACGAGCTAAGCGTAGACTCGGAGAATACGATCTTCTGAATATTCTTATTTTGGTACCACTCTTCAAGACTGGTGACGCTGCTCAGCTTGGCACCGGTCATATAAAGCTCCTTAACCGTGTTAAGGGAAATAAAGTTCAGATTCGTTGCCGCATCAAGGTCCACACCATCCATCCTGATCTTGGAAAGGCTGGTGCACCAAGAAAAAGTATTCGAGAAGTTGTTGCATTTATTGAAATTCGAGTTGCTCAAATCAATACTTTGCAGACTGGAGCACCCATAGAAAGCATTGGAGAAGTCGGTGCATGCCGGGAGCAACAGTTTACCATTGAATGTCGCGAGTGCTGTATTATAGCCAAATATACTGCTTGCACTCGTGCATTTCGGCATATAAAGGGTGAAGCTTCCGGAGGCAGAATCGGAACTCTTTCCGTCTACTTTGATCCTCTTCAGATAATAAGCTTCATAGAACATTTCATCCGCAGTGGTAACGCTGCTAAAATCAAAACTGCTGAGATCCAATTCCGATGCTCCGACATCGCAGAACATACGGTTCATGTTCTTGACACCGGATGTGTCACATGAACTGAGATCGAAATGTGTTGCATAATCGCAGTTATCAAACATACCTTCCGTTGTCTGGCATTTGGCTTTGATCAAATGCGGCATATTGAACTGCTGCATTGCCCTGCAGTTCTTAAACATATTTTTCATGTTTGTTGTCAGGTATGTATCAACATTATCCATACCCGTTATATTGGTAAGCCATCTGGAATCCTTGAACATTCCCTCGCAGTTCTCATTCGCCACAAATCTGCCGTCTTCACTTAAGACATAGATCGTATATGCCGTCGCTATAGGTGCAATCGTCGGATAGTAAGGCACTACATAGAGTTTGTATTCGTCGGTTCGGTTTTTATCATTCGTTGCTTTGATGTTGATCGCAACATTTTTCCCCTCGACGCCTTTAACCTTGGATGCATAATCGGAATACTTACCGAAAATGACAGTTGTATTCAAGGAAGAAGCATAGGGCTCAACAAGCGAATCAAAGTACGCTCCGCTTACGAGCTTAACAAGATCCGAAGCAACGGATTTGTAAGTTATGACGTAGCCCGATACCGCATTGCCTTTGACGGTATACTCATAATCATCAAGTTCGCTGGAGGTAATCGTGATCGTTCCCTTCACATTAACATTTGCAAAAACAAACCTGCTCTGCCCCTTCAGAAGCGTATGCGTCTTCTTCGTGCCATCATTTTCTGCCAACTGAACATTGATGCTGGCAACATCATCCGGCCAGACGATCGCGGCATCCTGGGAATCCACCCACTTTATGGTAATGCTTACATCCTTATCCTCTGTTTGATGGTGGCTGTGGCCGCCGCTGCCGGAACCTGATCCGTTTGCGGAAAAGGAGATGACTGTCGTACGTGTATAGAAAGGTCCTGACAGCTTATTCTTGTCAGAATTGCAATCACCTACATAAACACTGACCTTGCAATTAACATATGCAGGATATTTTCCGTCTTTGAGAACGAGATCGTTGAATTCGAGTTTGACTGTAAACTCACCGTATGTTGAAGCCATTACGGGGTTCGTATAATCGTAGGATTGAATGGGGAAAACACCGCGGTCGTCTTCCTTTGCCTGATAATAGCCGAAATGGACGATTCCGCTCTTAAGGTTCTCTCCGCCGGCATTATCCAACGCATTGATCGCATGTGCCGTATTGGGGTCGGTAAGCGGATTGTTTGCAACGTTGGTGAAATTGTCTCCGGAGATCGGGACACAAGCATATATCGCTTCAGTATAGTTGTTGTTCCTCTGGAAAATAAGGGCGTTGCCTCTACCGGCGCCCGCCTTTATTCCGGGGCCCTGGGAAAGAAGGCTTGCATCATCGGAAGATGACTCATTAAAATTAGCGATCCATACGGAAGCCTTCTCATCATGCTTGACGTCATCACACTCCTTGCGGATGGAATCCACAAGAGTATCGGCAAGCAGCTGGGCGCGTGCAAGCCTTACAGTCTCTCTGTAAGATCTCTCAATGGGAACGATAAGCGCTGTGCAGGCAAGCGCGAATATCGCCATCAAAGTCAATGAGACGACCAATTCTACGAGCGTTGTACCCTTCTTTGATACTCTGTAATGTCTCACGCGCAGCTTATGCATAATGTTACCCCAGATCAGCATCAAAAACGTAGTAAATGAAGTTGTCACCGCCGCCGGACGGCGTGACTGTGTACATTCTGAGCTTCAGCTTATTAGCCTGACCGTCCAATGATTCGTGATGAACGGTTCCGCCGACAGCTGAGCCGCTGCCTGTGACTATGGAATCCATGAGTTCTTTCATGGCGCTGTCACTGTCCCTGCTTCTTCCGATGGCATAACTCTCAGCCCTGTTCGAAAAGCTTATTCCCTGAGCAAAAAGTACCATGATAATGGACAAGACCAGAAAAGCAACTATGACCTCGATCATCGACTCAGCCTTTTGCTCAAGCAATATTTCTTTTGTCTTCGCAATCATCTTCATGGGAGATACTCCTTGGTATAGACATATTGCGCTTTTCCGACTTTTGCAGTGACTTTCAGAGTCTTAACTTCAGTTCCGACTTCGATCTTTGCGTTAACAGAAGCATCCGGAAGACCGGAGAAACCTGTTTTCGAATAGATGCTCTTGTCGCTCGTTACCGAGTCGATATCATATTTTCCTTCTGAGATGAGAACATCAATCGATGTTCCGAGACTTGCCGCAAGCTCATATGCTTGATCCTGATTGAGCTGTCTGTTCGCGGAAGCCATGAAAGTTGAGGTAGCCAACCTTAGGATTATAACGGCAAGCAAGACCAGGATAGCCACAATTGACACAAGCACCAGGCTGGCACCCTCATTGCTGCCGAGTACGGCTTCGGTTCTCTTGATCAAGTTGTCACGTCTGATCCTTCTCATATGACTCCTCTTAAATCAACCTAACACCCAATATAATTATACCTTCTAATTAAAATAAGGAAAAGTGTCATTTGGCAGTCTTTCCTTACCGAACTTATAGGAAAAGCCGGGGATTGCTCCCCGGCTTTTTTCTGAAACAATTCCAACTAGTCTGGATTTAGTTCTCAGAACTTATTTAACTTAAGAAGCTGTCCAAGTAGATGTAGCTGCATCCCAAGTATATGTGTAGCCGTTGATCTTGACTGAACCGGCGGTGATAATGAAATTATCGTCAGCCGAGAAACTGATGCTTTTAACGAGACCGCTTGCATCACCAACAAGATCCATAACTGTTACGCCGTTTCCGCAAGATGTAGTACCTGTAATCGTCTTAACGCCACTAGATCCGAGAGAATACTGATATGTAGCTGCTGACTGAGCTGCTGTCAGAACTGTAGCTGCCATCTGATAGTCCTTCTCCTGGCGTGCTCTCTTGATGTATCCGGTGAGTGCAGGTACCAGCATTGCTGCAAGGATTGCAAGAATAACGAGTACAACGATGAGCTCTACTAATGTGAAACCCTTCTTTGATGACTTAACTGACTTTTTCATTTTCTGTACCTCCTTGTTCAATCACCCTTATAGGGAGCTTGTGTTGATTTGTCAAATAGGCTTGACTTGCTTATGGACATACTATAACCCATATCGAGGAAGACTTCAACACAATTTTGTCACAATTCATACCTAAATAACAAATTGTTCACCTTAAAACTCAAAAACCTTGCTTTTGAAACGGATTGTGAACAAAAAAGCCTGTTTCAGGCATGCAGCAAGCTTATAAAAAACGCACCGAAAAGCTCTGAAAACGCACATCCCAACGCCAAATATGGAGCAAATTTGACTTTTTCAGCGGCACCCCTCTTCTTTGTGAACAAAAGGTAAACGCCATAGATCCCTGCGATCAAAAATGCGATCAATCCGGCGATTATGGTGTTATCCAGACCTAAAAACAGACCGGATGCAGCTATCATCTTGATGTCGCCGCCTCCAAATCCGCTCTTTACGAACAAAGCAACGATAAGCATTGGCAAAGACAATACAATGGCACCGCACAAATGGCTGATCAGACTTTGAAAAGTAAATGAGTCCGTAATGATCCTTACGATCGCGGCAGCTGCTATCAGGACGGGAAGCATATCAGGAACTATTCCTTTATTGATATCCGCTGCAGCGCAGGCTGCAAGCAATATAAGGAATATGGCGGTCAATACCGCTGACCATTCGAATCCGCACACGATCAGCGCGGAAGCAACGGCAACAAAACTGAAAATATAAAACACGGGAGTGAAAACCGCTCCCATGTCTTTAATAAATCTATTATGTTCTTTCTTCTCAGTCGTCATAATAAGCGACGCGCTCAAGCTCTTCCATGGTGGTTATGCCCTGCTCTACAAGCTTGATGCAAGCCTGTTTGAGAGTTATCATTCCCTGTTTCTCTATCGCATACTTCTTCATTTCTTCAGCTGTGGCATTCGCAACGATCATCTTGCGAAGATCCTTATCTACTACCAGGACTTCGTGGATGGCAGTTCTGCCGAGATAGCCTGCGCCGTGACAATGCGCGCATCCGACAGCCTTCTTTGCGTTAGGAATATCGTGACCGACAAACTCTATCTGTGCATCGGTCAGACGGTCTGTCTTTCCGCACTGCGGACAGACCTTGCGGACGAGTCTCTGTGCGACGACACCGGCAAGAGCGGACGACAGCAGGTAGGGTTCCGCGCCCATATCTATAAGTCTTACTACCGTCGAAGAGGCATCATTAGTGTGAAGTGTCGAGAGAACAAGATGTCCCGTAATGGCTGCTCTGATGGCAATCGTAGCGGTCTCTGCGTCACGGGTCTCACCTACCATTATGATATCGGGGTCCTGACGCATGAGGGCTCTGAGACCGATCTCGAAAGTAAGTCCCGCCTGAGGATGGACCTGCACCTGATTGAGTCTCGGAAGATTCTTCTCGACAGGATCTTCGATCGTGCTGATATTTACCTGTCTGTGCGAGAGCGACGCTAACGCATTATAAAGCGTAGTCGACTTACCTGAACCCGTCGGGCCCGTGATATAGATGAGTCCGTTAGGCATCTTCAGCATTTCGGAGAATTTCTCATATGCGTCTTCCGCCATACCGAAAGTCTCGTTATGGTCGATCTCGACAACCGACATGATGAGACGCAATACGACCTTTTCGCCGAATACGGTAGGTATTACATTTACACGGACGTTGACGATCTGTCCCTGGATCCTGACTCTGAAGTGTCCATCCTGAGGGATCCTGCGTTCTGCGATATCCATTTCGCCCATGATCTTGATCCTCGCGACCAGAGAATCCTGAACATTCTTCTGAAGCGTTATGTAATCCAGCAGCGTTCCGTCAATACGCATTCTTACCATGACGTTGCGTTCGAACGGTTCGATGTGGATATCGGATGCGTTATCGGTAAATGCCTTATCAAGAAGTGAGTTAACGAGGTTGATGATAGGCGCGTCATCAGCACCGGCACTCGTATCGATAACGAGTTCATCCACATTCAGTCCTATCGCGCTGGTATTCGCATTCTCTGCGGCCGCCTTGGCCTTGATCTCTGCATACTGATACTCGATCGCGCTCTTCAATGGCTCAAGCTCGGCAAGAACAGTTTCCACGGAAAGACCGATCGTCTGCCTGATATCTTCGATACCATACAGGTTGAGCGGATCATTAACGGCAAGAATGACCTGTCCGTCTTTATTCGCGACAGGAAGCATTACGTACTGCTCTGCCATCTGCTTCGGTATGAGTTTTACCGCTTCTACATCGATCTTATATGTTGCGATATCTATCAGGACTGTACCAAGTCTGTCTGCAAGAGCCGTAAGTATCTGCTTCTCATCTGCATATCCCAGTTCCTGGAGGACCTGACCGATACGCTTGCCCTCAGATTCTTTCTGAATGCTAAGAGCCTCTTTGAGCTGAGCTTCGGTGATATAACCTGCAGATACGAGCATATCACCTATTCTGAATTTGCTGGTCTGTATGTTGTTATCCATATATCATGCCTCTTTACTGTTGAAGTCCGGTTTTGCTGTCATATAGAAATACAGATCAAGCCTCAGTTCCTTGTAATCAGGATTCAGTAGCGTCTTGTTGCCCTTTTCGTCAACATTCCATATTTCTTTTGCATCGGTCCAGGAGAATCCCGTAACGCGGATCGAAGGCTTCTTGGTAATATCATCGATAAAAGCCTGGCACTTCTCCTGTGTTCCCTGTATTACGACAGAGACTTTAGCGCACTCGACCTCAGAGGGTTCTGTCGAGGTTACGCCTGCGATCGCCTGATTGTAATATGCCTGCAGTGACTTAACGTCCAAGACTGCGAGGGAAGTCGAATCTTTCAGATCCGGCTTCTTATCGGTCTGATTGTCAGTCGCGACAGGTCCCGGAGTCTTTTTTACCTTCGCAAAAGCATAAGGTTCTTCATTTACGAAAGATCCGTCTCTGATATCGACGACGAAATCAATAGGAGTAAGGCCAAAACCCAGAACATACGAGGTGCCCATCTTCTCGATCTGTGAGTTATCCATTACATCATAGAAAGACTTGGTGGAATCAGTAATGTCTTTGACAGCCTTATCGTAGAGGACTTCAGCAGTTCCGAGCTGAAGTGTCTTCATCTTGTATTCCTGCTTCGTCACCTCGGCAGATCTGATCTTATCGTCCAGTTCAATGAACTTCATGGCAGCGGGTCTGATCATGTACCAGCAGAACAGTACCACTACGGCTGCGTAAAGAACGATGGCTATTGTCCTTTTATCCTGCGGTTTAAGTGTAGTATCAAGTTTCATATCAAGCACCCTCCCCCGATTTGACGGCCTCAGTCTTGCGGGCAGCAAGCGAGCAAACTACGTTGATCTGCCAACCGTCCTTGCCATCCTTATCATAGATAGTGGTATATCCCGTATAGTCGATCTTCTCGAATGTGTCCATCTTCATAAGATCTGCTATGAACTGGTTTATCTGTTCAACATCGTTGGACTGGGCGGTAATGCTGAATATACCGGACCCGGCGCTGTAAGAATTGAAGATGATGTCAACGCCGTGCTTTTCAGCGGCGGAGACTATCAATTTGTTAACCGCAGAATCAGGAACCGGATATGTATCAAGGTACATATGAAGCATGTTGAGAGCACCCTGCCTTGCACCGACGCCCGTGATGACGGTACTGATCTCTTCGTATCTGTTGACGCTCTCAAGCGTGGCAGGATCACTGTTGCTCCTGATAAGTTCTTTCAGGGTGTTCTGCTTCAAGATATTCAGAGCAGTCAGCGTTCCGAAGATAAGGACAAGCAGGAGAAGGAATCCTCCGGTAGGAAGAACGACTTTTAAGATATTCTTCCTCTTGATGAATTTATCCGCACTCTTTCTGTTGGCCGTCATTATATCGAGCCTGGGTGAACCGAGTCTGGTAAGTCCTGCTATCGGATAAACGAAATACGGGAACTGTTTCTGATTATCCGTCATAAGCACATAACTCGGGCATGCAACAGAGGAGATCCTCAGATTGCCGTCGAAGCCGGCCAGATCATCTGCAAGTCTTGCGATCTGCTGCTCGCCCAAACCTGCAAACTGGATCTCATCGATCACATCGTCAAGCTTCTGTGCAGAAGCAAACTGGCGTATTTCGGAAATGGCGCCGAAGATCTCGCGTGTAAATTCTACGGAACCGGGCTGATTGAAGACTCTCTTCGTTGAATCATGATAGTACTGACCCTTTGAGAAAAAGATGGTAACAAGTGATGTACCGTCGAGGATCAGATAAACGACTGTCTTATTCCGTGTTGCTCCCTTAAGCAGGCCGATGGCAAGCGTAACGCCTTCGTGAATATCGGCAAGCCTTATGCCCGCCTTGGCGAAAATACTGACATATGTATCAATGAAAGAAGCATCAGCGGTCTCGGAAACAACAAGCTGTTCTTTCTTCTTTGAATCCTTTTCTACCACGTACCATGCAGAGACAGGTTTAGTAAGCCTGCCGTCCTTCGACTCACGCTGAACGAATTCCGTCGTCTTCGATTCGCTCAGTATCGGCATGTTGACAAAATTGGCACGGAGCTGAGGGCTGTTAAGAATGAGAGTAACATCATTCTTAGGAAGCTTATGAGCCTTCCAGCATTCCTGAAGCGCCGCTATCAACGCGTTCTCATCCATAACGACGCCGTTAAGGACAGCACCGTTCGGGACTCCTACGGATACCATACGCTGGGTCTTTACGCCGTTGCTTTTGCCGGAGCCGACCACTATCTGAATGTTCGTATTAGATAAGAAAACCGTTACAGACATACTATTTCGTACCTTCCTTACATGCCCTTTCCTATGGTTGAATATGAGTCATAGATAGGCTTGATTACTGCTATTATGACGAATCCGACAATTGCTCCCATGATGATGATCATTACCGGTTCGATGTATGAAGTTAATTTGACCAGAGCCTGCCTTGAATAGAAATCCAGATCGTCTGCTACCGAAGCAAGCATAGGTCCCAACTGTCCCGTCTCTTCACCGATCTTGATCGATGAAGGGAGCTTCTGAACAAATCCTTTTACATCCTTTAACGCATCAGAAACGGAACTACCGCCTGAAACGTCCTTGAGCACATCATCAAACTGGGATTCGATATAGCTGTTTCCGATCGTATTCTTTGCAATGTCTATGCAGGTGTAGATCGGAATGCCGCCCTCATAGAGAGAACTGAGTGTACGTGCAAATCTCGCGGAATAGATGACCTTGGTAAGCTTGCCCCATTTCCCGACGGTCTTAAACTTGTCGATCTGATACTTGATCACAGGTATCCTTACGATCATCCTTCCGAACAATACGATCAAAGCAATGACTATCAGCAGGATATACCATTTGGTGGCAACGAAATCCGAGATGGCCATGAGTATCCTTGTCGGGAGCGGCAATGTAGGCATCTCAGCAAACAGATCATCGAACTGCGGCAAAACATAACCGAAAAGGATAGCAACAACTATGACGATCAGAGCGCTCAAGATCTTAGGATATGTAAGAGAGCTCTTAACCTGCTGCTCTAATTCATTCTCCTGTGTGTAGTGTACAGCCAGTCTCATCGCCGTATCATCAAGATTTCCGGTCTGTTCGGAAGATCTGATCATAAATACGAAAAGCGATGGGAATGCAGGATCCAGTTCCTCCATTGCGGCGGAAAGAGAAACACCCTGTACGATCCTGTCACGAAGCTTGAGGTATAAGTCACGTTCATACGAATCGATGGATTCGTCGTGAGCAATGATGTCCAGTGCTTTTACAAGGATGACACCGGCTTTGGTGAGCGTTCCGAGCTGCCTTGCAAAGTCAGCCAGCTGAGACTTCTTCAGCGGTTTTAATGCAACACGTCTTACGACCGGTTTCGCATCCAGCAGTGTAAGACCTTCTTCATGGAAACGCTTGTGAAGCGCGGACTCATCGGCCGCATCAGTGCGTCCCTTGACTATCTTGCCATTCCGGTCTTGAGCCCGATATTTATATTCCGGCATAAGAAGTTTCCTTTCTGCTCATCATTCAGTATCGTATGTCAAAACATTGATCGTGTATTTAATTTCCCAGCGCCCCATCATATGGTTCACTTTCCCGTCTTCACCGGTCTTTCCGGTATAAGTGTCGGCTATATACACAACTGTGTAAGAACCCTTTCTGTATTCAAACATCAGCGGTTCATTTGATTTCTCATCCCAGGCGTAAAGTATTACCTGACCTTTGCGCGTTGAAACATCAGTTATATCCTCCGCTGCGCCGTCAATAAGTCCGGTGGGGTTCGATGGATCAAAGATGGATGTGCCTGCTCCAAAATATGCCGTTCCGACAAATTTCAAAGCCATCCTGACATCCTTGGCTTCACGGAAGGTCTTTCTGGCAGCCGTCGTTATTACCGTGGAAGTAATTATGAACGCAAGAACAAGGAAAACCAGAACGATCTCGATAATATAACGCCTTATCCAGTCCGCGATACGTCTTCTGTAAAATATGATACCTTCACGGTTTTCTCTGTTTAAATTTGAAGTGTCTGACAAAGCACCCTCCAAAACACTCAATTTATTTTTATATTACTACAAATCTATGGCAAATCATCTGTTTTTCGAGCAATTAAGGTGACGGCGTAGGAGTAGGAACATAATCAGGTATCTTCACGGGATCGGGCAGCGGTTCGACCGTCACATCTATTCCCGTCTTGAACGATATTATTCCCTTCTCGTCGTTTACCTTGACCATGGACGTATCACTGAAGTAGTTGGGATATATCTTCATGTTCACACGGTCTATATCCTTATTCACGCTCAGGAAATCGGTTATATCCAGAGAATACTGGATATAGGGATCCTTCTTGTTGTGATCGTTGTCATACTCATTCTCGATATATGTGATCGTCAGAGGCAGCTGATATGTATCCGTGTTGCCGGTAATATCAGTAGCCGAAGCGCTCCTGTATCCGTCATTATCGGCAGACTTCACATAGACTCTGGCCATTACGGTTATGCTCTTCTTTGTGATAGTCTCAGTAAATTTCTTGATCGGAGAAGAACCGTTATAAACGACCGGAACCTGATCAACCGTCACAGTCGGTTTCGGTGAAGCGGGATAATAACTCCAGGTATCTCCGTTATTCATGGTTGACAGCGGGCCATAATCAACAGACTTTCTGCTGCCGCCAACGCTGTCTGCCGACAGAAGGAAATCCTCATTCAGGATAAGCACCTTGCTGACAGTATCACCGTCAAGAAGCGCAATGCGGTAATAAACATCTTTCTTCTTTCCGTTCAACTGCTCTTTATCCAGTGTTGCCATCCAGGTGACCCAGCCGTGCGTCACTTCCTGATACTCGGGGTTGCCGGAAGCATCGGTTTTCTCAACAATTTCCGCAGTGTTATCGATAGCGAGCTTCTTGACTACGATTCCTTCCTGGATCTTGGGAAGATAGACGGTATCTACTGCCGTTCCTTTATAGCCGTCAAAATATCCGATAAGACTCGTATTCTCTCTGTAGGAAACGCTTCGATTCGGAACCGTGTTATCAGCTCCGAGGGACTTCCAACCGGCTTTTGCTCTGTAGTCATAGAAGACCGACAGGCATTTTGCGGAACAATGGAGCTTTCCGTACGAATCAGCGCTCTTCTCCACATCAAACTCAACGGTAATAGTACCCTTGAAGACGTCGGCATCATAGAAGTACGGCTGGATAAGGTCTTTGAGCAATACGCTCTGATTGCTGCCTGAAGTCGAAGCCGTATATGACAACAGGTATCTCATATGAACGGATTCATTGGCCTTAGCGGTTGACGCGTCGAAATTACTGAACACTTTGCCTATGTCATTGTAATGGCTGTTCAGATATGACTTGTTGTCAGACATAGTCGAAGAAAGATTGGAATCAACGAATGCGAAAGCTGTGCCGTAATCGATCAGCTTCTTCACCCAGGCCTCGGTAGTAATAACGCTGCCGTTTGATGTTGAATAGACGCCTCCGGCTTTCTGCATCTGCTGCAGGCCTGTCTGAACAGCCTGATATATCGTTTCGGCGTTTTTGTCATTCTGAGTCAGTGTGGATCTTTTTACATAGGCCGTGGCAGAACCAATACCCGCTGAAGCAATGATCGCCATGATAACGATCACAACTATCGCCTCGGCAAGAGTAAAGCCGCGCTTGCCGCGGGAAATCCTTCTAATATGGCTGTGCGCATTTCTGATCATAATGCTGAACTCCTTGCCTGATTCAAAAAAGCGTCAAATTGTATGATTTCCTTTATATATCAATTTTAAGATTGTGAACTCAATGTGTCAAATTATATAAGTGTGAATTTAATAAACAAACTAAAAACAGAAGGCAGTGTAACATTGTTACACCGCCCGAAAATGCTTTAAGAACAGCTGTTTTCTTTCATCGGCTCAGGATCGTGATGACCCGGTAAACCGCTTTATGAGTTTGTTTTTATCGTCAAACAACAGATTGTACTGAACGATCCGAAGCGAGTTTATATCACCGGCAAACGGTGATCTCTCAGGTGATTCATAGTAGTTGCCCATATTATCCCAAACGCCTATGGCTGTAACGGCAGGGATATGTTCATGCAGTTCGAGAAGGTATCTGTCATAATCGGAAAGTCTGATCCCTGCAATATCAAACACCACACTGGCAAAATAATTGGTCGACAAAGTGTTCAGTTTTCCCGCATGCTGAAGATCTCCAAGCGTATCAGATTCCTCTATATCGAAATTAGCCCAGATGACAAAGGGAACATAGTAGTTTTCGACACCGCTCCCGACTTTATATATTTTCAAAGCTTCAAGTGACGCCTGATCAAACGAGGGCTGATGATCTCCATACATGGCGATTATCGTGGGTTCATCGCAGTTCTTAAAGTATTCGACCAGTTCCCTGAAAGCATCATCGCTCTGTTTGATCAATGACAGATATTCGTTGACCGCTTCCGTTGCAGTGAAATTCGTGACATATATCCTGTCTTCTTCTGACGGATCGTATGTCTGCGTATAACCGCCATGGTTCTGAATGGTAACATTGAAGCAGAACCAAGGATCATTCGAATTCTTTCTGAATTCCTCATAGAAAGACTCGATCCGCCTGTAATTCGCAGAATCACTGAAATAACTGCGGATCATATCACTTTCAGGATAATCTTCTCTAAAATGATCCTCAAATATGCATTCATCAAATCCAAAGCTCTTGTATACGCTCGGGCGCTTATACCCGGATGAATAGTACGGGTGGTAACTTACCGTGTGATACGGAACCGGCTGATTCTTAAGCACCTGAACCGCGGAAGGCATATCAGAATTGACGTATTGCGTATACGGAACGGTCCCGTATGGCAGGAATTGCAAGGTCGAGCGCATCAGTATCTCAAACTCGGTGTTTGCAGTCGGTCCGGTCGGCACCGACATGTTAAGATAGCCTTTGCGTGTATTCTCTTTCAGGCTGTGAATGAAAGGCATGCAGTCTTTATTTGTCTTGATATCGTATAAGACGGACAGATCAGCGAAAGCCTCGTTCTGGATAATGATGATATTCGGAGACGATACCTTTTTCTGTCCTTCCTGTTTCAGCCCCCTGTTGATCGCCTCATCGGCAGAAACTGCATCGTATCCTTCAAGCGTTACCTTCTTGAAGGAGTTCATGTTGCTGAGAAAATAAGGAAGATATCCGGAATATGACACATTGGTATTGTAATCCCAGCCTAACCCGAAAATGCGGTTGTATAACATGCCGTTTCTGTATGTCACGAATACGCCGGCCGCCAAGACGATGAAGATGCCTGATCTGGCAACGATTTCTTTCCGGTTTGTTTTTCCGTTCTTCTTAAACTTGACAAAGACAGTGATCAGCACAGCACTTACAAGTATTGCAAGCGACAGCCAGAACCATCCTGTCGGCTTATATTTATAGTTGCCCGCAACCTCCAGAGCTGTCCTGATAACGGTAAGGTCGCCGAAGATTATATAATTCCCCCTGAACTGAAAGACAACGTCATTAGCCAGCCCTATCAGATATGCAATTCCGAGACTTGTGAACGCACCTGCCTTAACACTGCGGGTGAGCAGTATTATCAGGACTTGAAGGATAATCCAATACACGATATTGAAGAATAACATATTCGAAGTGAAGTTCATCTTGCTGCCTGTCTGGAACTCCACAAGCATGCATGAACAAACAGAAATGAAAAGAACATAGAATGCTTTGAACAATACCGGATGAGAATACGGAGCGGCCTTTATGGATCTGAATGCGGCTTTCCAATCCGTCACCAGCGCTGCCGGTATGGCAAATGCGCCTATGATCCTGAGAAATGACAACCAGTGTGCAAAAGAATAGTAGTTTGTAAATATCTCATGTGAGAATTGTGTTCCGAGAGTCAGACAGTAATAGGACAGGATCAATCCAAAGATCAGTCTCAAATACGGGATAAGACTCATAAGATTTGACGACTTCGCGGAACTGAAAGAAATATGGAATCTTAAGGCAATGAATACGATCGCGCCTGCAATGATCACAAGAAGAATGATCCTGGCTGTGTATTGCTCCCAGACAAAACCGATAATGCCTTCACCGATCGAATTGCTCAAATAGGTATTTGCCAACCGGTTTTTGCCAAACGACTTGAAAGAAGTCATTATCATTCCCAGACCGTCTATCAGGATATAGATAACTACGATCAATAAAGACAGACCGGAATATATAAGGTTTCTCTTCAGCTGCTTTTTGTCTTTAAGTATTTCCATATGTAGAAAAAAGACGTGGCTGCAAGAACAGCCACGTTTGAACTTTTAATTATGTCAGTCTGTCGGTCCCGGGTCTTCTTTCGGATTCGCGTCAAGATCAGCGGTCTCAGCAGGCTGCTCTGTTACTTCAGAAACAGTCTCGGCAACTCCTGCCGTATCGGCTGCTGCAACGCCGGCATCCGGGAAAACCTTGGAAAGATCACCATTATTGATGTAGATCTTCTCGAAGTCAGGTCCGTCAACCGTAAGGTTGGTCATAAGCCTCTTGGCAAGTCCTTCAACTATAGCCTGCTTCTCTATAAGGATGCGCTTTGTCTCAGCGTAGCAGTCATCAATGATAGCTTTGATCTCGGCATCGATCGCCGCTGCAGTCTGCTCGGAATAGCTCTGAACCTGACCCATCGAATATCCGAGGAAGACTTCTTCGTTCTCGTCACCGAAGACCATGTTGCGGAACTTCTTTGAAAGGCCGTAACGCTTGATCATGTTCGTTGCTATATCGTTGCAGTGTCTGAGGTCAGAAGAAGCGCCTGTTGATACCTCACCCAGGAAGATCTCTTCGGCTGCACGGCCTCCGAGGCTCATCTTGATGGTGTCAAGGAGCATCTTCTCGGTATAGTAATCGGTATCCTCGATCGGCTTATAAGCGGTATAGCCGCCGGCCTGACCTGCAGGGATGATCGTGACTCTGTCAACTTTTTCGAATTCGGATGTAGCTCTGAGTACGACGGCATGTCCTGCCTCATGGTATGAGGTAAGTCTCTTTACCTTGTCGCTGAGCTTCTTGGAATTCTTCTGAGGGCCCATCTGGACACGGAACATCGCGTCCGTGACCTCGAGCATCGTAATATTCTTCTTATTGTGACGTGCAGTCATGAGAGCTGCCTCATTGAGCAGGTTCTCAAGATCCGCTCCCGTGAAACCGACTGTGGAAAGCGCAACCTCCCTGAGACTTACGTCTTCAGCAAGCGGCTTATTCTTTGCATGGATCTTCAGGATAGCTTCACGCTCGTCAGCATCAGGCATGTTGACCATGATGCGGCGGTCAAATCTTCCCGGTCTGAGGAGAGCCGGATCGAGTACGTCGACACGGTTTGTAGCAGCCATTACGATAATGTTCGAATTTACATCGAAACCGTCCATCTCAACCAGGATCTGGTTCAAGGTCTGCTCACGCTCATCCTGTCCGCCGCCGAGTCCTGCACCTCTTTTACGGCCGACTGCATCGATCTCATCGATGAAGACAACAGAAGGAGCTTCCCTCTTGGCATCAGCGAAAAGCGACCTGACACGGGACGCGCCGACACCGACAAGCATTTCTACGAAGTCGGAACCGGAGATATAGAAGAACTTGACTCCTGCTTCACCTGCAACTGCACGGGCAAGAAGCGTCTTACCTGTACCCGGAGCACCGTAAAGAAGGACTCCCTTGGGGATCTTGGCGCCAAGCTGCTGATATTTCTTAGGATTCTTGAGGAAGTCGACGATCTCTGAAAGCTCTTCTTTCTCCTCGACGGAGCCTGCGACATCAGCAAACTTGACCTTGGCCTTGTTGGGATCGGATACTCTGGCACGGTTGTTGCCGAAGCTGAAGACGCTGTTGCCGTCCTTGCTCTGTTTGCTGAGATTTACGAAGAGTACGATGATTATTATCGCTGCGAGCACGATGCTTCCGAGATTGAGGACCATCGACCAGTCAAAAGGCTCAGTATAGTTATAATCTTTGATCTTGCCTGATGCCTTAGCAGCCTGAAGCTGGGAGATAAGGTCATCAACATACTCGTAAGGAATAGCCTGCGACACCTCGGAGATCTGGCCCTTCTCGTCCTTGTATCTGACGGTAACGACCGTTCCCTTGACTTCGACGAGATCGACCTCATTCTCTGAGTTGTCGATATAACCCAAAACATCAGACAGCTTGGCAGGTTCTTTCTTTCCGTAATTGCCGCCGAATACCGCAACCGAAAATACGATGAGTACCACCAGCATGATCAGATAGAAAAACAGTCCTCCAAACCGCGGTCTGCTATTCTCTTCACCTTTGTTAGCCATTATTAACCTAAACCTTTCTGACGATCCTTATATCGTCAAAATTCCTGAATTCTCCATCGAGATCAAGGCCGTAGCCCACGATAAACTCATCCGGGACCGTAAGTCCGTTGTAATCGGGCACGAAACTGTTCACTCTTCTTGCCGGCTTGTCAAAAGCCGTGCAGACCTTAAGCGAGGCGGGATTTCTCTTCATCAGCTGTTCCCTGAGGAGATTCAGGGTCCTTCCCGTATCAACGATATCCTCGACAATGAGCACGTCCTTGCCGGATATGTCGCAGCTTAAGTCTTTCTTGATCGTCAGCACACCGGTAGATTCTTCTCCGACATAGCTTGAAGCCTGCATAAAATCAACTATGACCGGCATTGAAAGGCGCCTTACAAGATCCGAAGTGAAGATGAAAGCGCCCGTAAGGATGCCTATGACCACAAGAGACTTGCCCTCATAGTCGCGGTTCAGCTGTTCGGAAAGACGAACAAGCATTTCCTCAATCTGTTCATGTGTTACAAGAACTCTCGATGTGTCAATTGCCATCCTTGCGCCTCTCCAAAGTAATCTTAAGCAGTTTTCCGGACGTCGCCGTGCCGGACTTTCCGTATCTTTCCCGGCTCAGGGCACCGGTAAAACCTTCTGCGTGCCCAACTCCCGGTATCCAGCAGATTTTGTCCCCGTCTTTCCCGGCTACAAAAAGGATCCTGTTCCTGGCGCTTTCCGGAACCTTGATATCCGTAAAGAGCCTCGTGATCTTCTTGGAACCTGCAGCGCCTGCCTTTCTGAAAGTTCTCGGGCAGGGATCCGCCAAAAGATTGAGCAGTTGGAGTCTTCCATCCTGTGCCAGCTCAATCGGGCAAAACCACGAAAAGTTATTATACTCTAAATTACCCTTATTCTCAAATAAATATAAATTAATATTAAACGCCGTGTTAGGCATTTTTATGGTAATCTTGCCTTCATCCCCTATGACATCCGGAACCTTTATGCTCAGAGATACCGGTCCTTCAGCGGTAAGCAGCCCCATATCCGAGGCGATCGCGCTTGCACAGTCAACTCCGTCCTTCTCGTTCGAGAAGCAGAAATAATCCTTATATCTGTAGGCTTTGCGCGAAAAAGGCATCGGAAGGAGCACTTCACCCCCGACTGACTGTCTGCGGATAAGATCGCAGCATAATCTGAGGTTTGCCGTCTCGAAATCCGTAAGGTTGCCGAAATCCTCCTGCCAGAGCTTCCTTATCACCCTGGAGCTCATCGCGGGCGCGAGTTTTGCAGTCTTCCTGCAGTCAAGCGCTCTGACTTGCTTCTCATCCTCCCTGCCGAGCATTATCAGGCATTCTTCGTATGCCTTATCAGCTTCAGATGAAAGATAATCCAGATCTTCTTCGATGAGGGAATATGTCCTGTTAAGCGAACCGGCAGCACTGACACCCGTCTCCTTCTCGACTTCGGGGAGAAGGACATTGCGCCAGATATTACGTGTTCCTTCAGCTTCCAGATTCGTCATATCGACCGCGTAGCTTATGCCTTCCTGTCCGAGCATCTCTATGAGTTCGCTCTTTGCGCAGCAAAGGAGCGGTCTTATCACGTTGCCGGTCCTTGCCTTTGGTGCGACAAGACCTTCAAGGCCCGCGCCCCTGAAGAGATTCATCATCATGGTTTCGGCAAGGTCATTCCTGTGATGGGCGACCGCGATCCTTATCTCGGAAAAGCCCTCTGTTTTCCTCAGTTCTTCAGCGTAGCTGTCAAAAGCCTCATATCTGAGCATTCTTCCGGCAGTCTCTTCTGAAAGCCTGTAATCTTCAGCATATTTCTCTACATCAAAGCTGACAGTCTTCAACGGAACATTCAATGATGCGCAGAATCTTGAAGTAAGCTGCTCGTCCCGGTCACAGTCACCCGGTCTCAGGTTGTGGTTGATGTGGATCGCATAAAGCTTCACGGGCTTTTCTGCTCTCTTCAGCAGATCGGAAAGAATGATAAGCAGCGCTACGGAATCCGGTCCGCCGGAGCATCCGGTAATTACCGCGTCACATTCCAGCAGTCCTTTATCAAGGCAGAAGTTCCCAACCCTTTGGGCAAGCTCCTGTCTCAGACTGTTTCCTCTTTCGTTACTCATTTACTGCAGAAAATCACTGTCAAAATCGTCATGCGTATTTGCAAAAAGTTCGTCGTCAACAGCTTCCATGGGAGGCTCGGGTTCTTCGACGGGATCGGGCGCATCGGAAGGCAGCGGACCGTCGTCATCGAAAACATAGCTCGAAGAAGCGCTGTCAGGCTGCTGCGTCCTGGTATATGCGCTTTCGTTATCTTCAGCATCGCGTCTGTCCTTATCGAACTCGTAGAAGAGTGTCTTTCTGGCGATCCAGCAGACCTTGACTCTGCCCGTGCTTCCCTGACGGTTCTTGGAAAGATAAATGTAAGCGTCCTTTACGACATTGTCATCATCGGTACTATTCCCGGAAGCATTATTCCCGTCGCCGTTCTTCGGAGCACTGTCATCGGAAGTCTTATAGTAGTCCGGACGGTCAATGAACATGACGGTATCGGCATCCTGCTCGATGGCACCGGAGTCTCTGAGGTCAGAGAGCTGCGGTGTATGATCGTCTCTCTTCGCTGCTCCTCTGGAAAGCTGAGAGAGCGCGATGATCGGGATCTTGAACTCCTTGGCAAGGAGCTTTAACTGCCTCGAGATCGTCGTGACTTCCTCGTTACGGGACTTGTTGCTTCCCGGAAGGCTCATGAGCTGAAGGTAGTCGACGATGACCAGCGCAGGCGATGATTCAGATTTAGCACACAGTTCCGTAAGCTTGGACTTCATCGTGACCGGATTGATATCTGAAGTGTCATCGATATATACCGGGAATGTTGAAAGCTTTGAGACCGCATTGTTGATCTCCCTTCTATCCTCGGGAGTTATCTTATGCGTATAAAGGATCTGCGTCAGAGGCCTGTTCATGCATGCAGACATGAATCTCTTTGAGACTTCCTGCTTTGACATCTCGAGTGAGAAGATCGCGACAGGCTTGTTGTTGGCAGCGACATTCGCCGCCATATTGATGGCAAGCGCCGTCTTACCCATGGCAGGACGTGCGGCCAGAATGTTCAATGAACCGGGCTTGAGTCCGCCCGCAAGCATCTGATCGAGCCTCGGGAATCCAAGTCTTACCAGTTTGTTGTTGCTGTCCGGCTTAATTTCCTCGCTCATCTCGAACATAGTAGTCTTGAGAACCGATGCAAGAGATTCAAAACCTTTCGTCTCACCGGTACTCTTCAACGCTGAAATGGATGAGATAGCGTAATCTACGACTTCAGAGATCTTCTTCTCGCCGCTGACCGCCTTGCTCCTGATGGTGTCGATCTCCCTCAAGAGCTTTACCTTGTCGCTCTTCTCGCGGACGGCGGAAATATAGCTTCCCATGCTCGACGAGACTGCCGTAGTCTCGCCAACCTTGTATATATACCTGAGACCTCCGGCGCGCTCGAGTTCACCTTTGCGCTCAAGCTCATTCGTGACCGTAAAACGGTCGATGCTGGAGCTGTTCAGGAACATATCGACAATAGTGCCGAAGATAACGACATTGCGCGGATCCGAGAAATCCTCCTTGACGAGGCCGTTCTCGGCAGCCTCTATCATAGCCTTGTCCTTGCGCATGCAGAGAGACAGAAGGGCCATCTCGATCTCGACGGAATCGTCCTTCTCGGGAATCGCCGAATCTATAAGATTATCCATGTATCCGGGCTCGCCGCTCATCTTTATCAGCTCCGGTCTGTAACGACTTCGACGTTGATGTCAGCCGAAACCTTGGGGTGAAGCTTGACGCGGACGGAGAAGATGCCCGTGTTCTTGATCGGATTGTTGATGACGATCTTCTTCTTCTCGATCTCAAAGCCTGCAGCCTTAAGTGTGTCGGAAAGATCAGCCGCCGTAACGGCTCCGCAGCGGCGTCCGTCAGCACCGCCCCTGGCCTTGACCTCGAAAGTCTTGCCCTCGATGGTCTT
>X424_Quagga__coassemble_6_pt1 | contig 52497 bp, 56 predicted proteins | sample X424_Quagga__metabat2_low_PE_008 | metagenome-assembled genome bin X424_Quagga | reverse complement strand
TCGTCATCTCTTGTTTCCGGATATGCTTCAAGTGCTGTCCGTACTTTTCTTTCAAACTGTGTCTTAGTTCTGAATTTTGAATTCCCACTTCGGTTAGCAATAAAAAAGGGTTCCTACTCCCAACGGAGTAAGAACCCTTGTGAAAGTCAATAATGACGGGGCTTCTGCGAATTAACCCTTGTGAGCGATTGCAGCCTGTGCAGCAGCAAGTCTAGCGATCGGTACACGGAAAGGTGAGCAGGATACATAATCAAGACCGATTGCATCGCAGAACTCAACAGATGTCGGGTCACCGCCGTGCTCACCGCAGATACCGAGGTGGAGGTCAGGACGTACTGCCTTACCGGACTCGATAGCCATCTTCATGAGCTTGCCAACGCCGTTCTGATCGAGACGTGCGAACGGATCGGCCTCGAAGATCTTTGCATCATAGTAAGCTGTCAAGAACTTACCGGCATCGTCTCTTGAGAAACCGAATGTCATCTGTGTGAGGTCGTTTGTACCGAAGCAGAAGAACTCAGCTTCCTTAGCGATCTCATCAGCTGTAAGAGCAGCACGGGGGATCTCGATCATGGTGCCGACCTTGTAAGACATAGCGACGCCTGCAGCCTTGATCTCTTCGTCAGCAACGTCAACAACAACGTTCTTGACGTTCTTGAGCTCCTTGATCTCGCATACGAGCGGGATCATGATCTCAGGTGTTACCTTCCAGTCAGGATGCTTGCTGTTAACATTGATAGCAGCGCGGATAACAGCTCTTGTCTGCATCTTTGCGATCTCAGGATATGTGACAGCGAGACGGCATCCTCTGTGACCCATCATGGGGTTAAACTCGTGGAGAGAAGCTATCATCGTCTTGATCTCTTCTACGGACTTGCCCTTCTTGTCAGCAAGTGCCCTGATATCTTCCTCTTCTGTAGGAACGAATTCGTGAAGCGGCGGATCAAGGAATCTGATAGTAACGGGATGTCCCTCGAGAGCCTCATAAAGAGCTTCGAAGTCGGACTGCTGCATGGGGAGGATCACCTCGAGTGCAGCCTCACGCTCTTCGACTGTCTCGGAGCAGATCATCTCACGGAATGCATCGATCCTGCCTTCACCAAAGAACATGTGCTCTGTACGGCAGAGACCGATACCTTCAGCGCCGAGCTCACGAGCCTTCTTAGCATCGTTAGGTGTATCAGCGTTTGTACGTACTTCGAGTCTCTTGAACTCGTCAGCCCACTTCATGATGCGTCCGAAATATCCGTTGTTAGGATCAGCATCGACCTGAGCGATAGCGCCGTCATAGATCTTACCGGTAGAACCGTCGAGGGAGATGATATCACCTTCGCTGAAGGTCTTGCCTGCAAGTGTGAACTTCTTGTTTGCTTCATCCATAGCGATATCGCCGCATCCGGATACGCAGCACTCACCCATGCCTCTTGCGACAACGGCAGCGTGTGATGTCATACCGCCTCTGACTGTGAGGATACCCTCTGCAGCCTTCATACCTGTGATATCTTCAGGCGATGTCTCAAGTCTTACGAGAACTACCTTCTCTCCTCTGTCATGCCAAGCTACTGCATCGTCAGCTGTGAAAACGATCTTACCGCAAGCTGCTCCCGGAGAAGCACCAAGTCCCTTGCCGATTGCCTCTGCTGCCTTGAGAGCTGCGGGGTCGAACTGAGGGTGAAGGAGAGTATCAAGGTTACGGGGATCGATCATGGCAACTGCTTCTTCAGGTGTCCTCATGCCCTCGTCAACGAGGTCGCATGCGATCTTCATAGCAGCCTGAGCCGTTCTCTTACCGTTTCTTGTCTGGAGCATGTAGAGCTTACCGTGCTCAACTGTAAACTCCATGTCCTGCATGTCTCTGTAGTGTGTCTCGAGAGTCTCGCAGACCTTTGTGAACTGGGCAAATGCCTCAGGGAACTTCTGCTCCATCTCTGCGATCTTCATAGGTGTTCTTACGCCGGCAACAACATCCTCGCCCTGTGCGTTTGTAAGGAACTCACCGAAGAGACCTTTCTCGCCTGTAGCAGGGTCACGTGTGAATGCAACGCCTGTACCGCAGTCATCACCCATGTTACCGAAAGCCATGGACTGAACGTTGACAGCTGTACCCCATGAATAAGGAATGTCGTTGTCTCTTCTGTAAACGTTTGCACGAGGGTTATCCCAGGATCTGAATACGGCCTTGATAGCGCCGATGAGCTGTTCCTTAGGATCTGTAGGGAAGTCTGTACCGATCTTAGCCTTGTACTCAGCCTTGAACTGTGAAGCGAGTTCCTTGAGGTCATCTGCCGTAAGCTCGACGTCCTGCTTTACGCCTCTCTCAGCCTTCATCTTGTCGATGAGTTCTTCGAAGTACTTCTTGCCGACTTCCATAACAACGTCGGAATACATCTGAATGAATCTTCTGTAGCAGTCCCAAGCCCATCTGGGATTGTTGGACTTAGCAGCTATAACATCAACAACCTGCTCATTAAGTCCGAGGTTGAGGATGGTGTCCATCATGCCGGGCATTGAAGCTCTTGCACCGGATCTGACGGAAACAAGGAGCGGGTTCTCGAGGTCGCCGAACTTCTTGCCCGTGATCTCTTCAAGCTTTACGATGTACTCCATGACCTGCGCCATGATCTCATCATTGATCTGACGTCCGTCTTCGTAGTACTTGGTGCAAGCCTCTGTGCTGATCGTGAAACCCTGAGGAACCGGGAGTCCGATGTTGGTCATCTCAGCAAGGTTTGCGCCCTTACCTCCGAGGAGTTCGCGCATTTTCCCGTTGCCTTCGGTGAACAGGTAAACGTACTTTGTCATGTAATTGTCCGCCTTTCGTTTATGTTAATTTTTTAATTTTTCTTAGCCATTCACACCCTGAGAAATATTCTATCAGAAATCAAACTTATCACTAAAGAATTCTTCCAGTTTCTCAATAGGGAATCTGATGTTACCGGGTTCATACTCTACGTTCTTCATCGAGTCGCGCTCACGGATAGTTACGCAGCCGTCGTTTTCGGAATCGAAGTCATAAACGACACAGTACGGTGTACCGATCTCATCCTCTCTTCTGTAGCGCTTTCCGATGCTCTGACGGTCATCGAATTCGCACATATACTTCTTGGAAAGCTTCTCATACACCTTGCCTGCATTATCAGAAAGCTTGGCTGAAAGAGGAAGCACCGCGATCTTGATAGGCGCAAGGAACGGATGGAAACGCATGACCGTTCTGACATCGCCGCCTTCAAGCTCTTCCTCGTCATAAGCAGAGCAGAGGAAAGCGAGCGTGACACGGTCAGCTCCGAGTGAAGGTTCGATAACGTAAGGAATGTATTTCTCGTTCTTCGCGGGATCAAAATATGTAAGATCCTGCTTGGAGAATTCCATGTGCTGCTTGAGGTCGTAATCGGTACGGTCAGCGATACCCCAGAGCTCACCCCAGTCAGTGAACGGGAAAGCAAACTCGTAGTCGGTCGTAGCTCTTGAATAGAAAGCGAGCTCTTCCTTGGCGTGATCTCTCGTACGGAGCTCGTTCTCCTTGATGCCGAGACTGATAAGCCAGTCGTGGCAGAACTGCTTCCAGTAATCAAACCACTCAAGGTCTGTACCGGGCTCGCAGAAGAACTCAAGTTCCATCTGCTCGAACTCTCTTGTACGGAAAATGAAGTTTCCGGGAGTGATCTCATTTCTGAAAGACTTACCGATCTGGCAGATACCGAACGGAAGCTTCTTTCTCGCTGAACGCTGAACGTTCGCGAAGTTTACGAAAATACCCTGAGCAGTCTCAGGTCTCAGATAGACCTCCGATGTTGCATCCTCGGTTACGCCGATGAATGTCTTGAACATCAGGTTGAACTTTCTGATATCAGTGAAGTTGTGACCGCCGCATACCGGGCAGGGAATGTTGTGCTCTCTGATATAGGAGACCATATCCTCGGGGCTCATGCCCTCGACGGGAACATTCTCAACTCCGTTCTCCTTGTTCCAATCCTCAACGAGGTTGTCAGCTCTCTGACGTGCCTTGCACTGCTTGCAGTCGATAAGGGGATCGGAGAAACCGCCGACGTGACCTGAAGCTACCCATGTCTTGGGGTTCATGATTATAGCCGCGTCGAGTCCTACGTTGTAAGGGCTCTCCTGAACAAACTTCTTCCACCATGCGGCTTTAACGTTATTCTTAAGCTGGACGCCTAACGGACCGTAATCCCAGGAATTTGCGAGACCACCGTAAATATCCGAGCCCGGATATACAAAGCCTCTGACCTTCGCAAGCGATACGATCTTGTCCATTGTCTTCTCAACAGCCATCTGTATCTCTCCCTTAATCTTCCTGCTTCTCTTCGTCATCAGCGAACTCATCTTCTTCGACGAATGAACCTTCTGACTCTTCATCGTCCTCACCGCCGTTTATGGCGTTGAAGAGATTGTCCATGCCCTTATCGCTGATATCCTGTGAAAGATCGATGCCGGATCTCTCAAGACGCTCTTCCTCAAGAAGTCTCTGTCTTGTTTTCTCCTCTTCGATCCTGCGGATCCTCTCCTCACGTGTGATCGGGATCACGACATCACCTGAGACATCGCCTTCCACGGCAACGATCTTGTCTGCTGCGACTTCGCGGCAAGCGAGTGATACGACATTTGCCGCATCGGTATCATCGACCATCGGCTGAGCACCGTCAGTCAGTTCTCTGGCGCGCTTGCTTACGAGTACTGCAAGATCGTAAGGGCTTGCTGTCTTTGCCTTGAGTTTTTCGATTGAAGGATCTGTTAACATTTTTACCTCTCTCCTTTTATAATAGTGCTTTTGCTGTATCTATATTCTTCGAAGCCTTGAGCTTTTCAGCTGTGATAATCGCGACTATCTCTTTTGCCGCTTCATCTATGTCCCCGTTGGTTACCAGATATTCGAATTCACCGGCACGTTCGATCTCTTCTCTTGCCTGAAGGAGTCTCTTGCGGATCTTCTCCTCATTCTCGGTGCCTCTTCCTCTAAGCCTGTCCTCGAGTTCTTTCATCGAAGGCGGGAGGATGAATATCGTGACAGTATCGACGTCGAATTTTCTGTTGAGCGCGAGGCTGCCTTCTATGGTGATATCGAAAAGAACATCCTGTCCCTTATCGACCATTTCCCTCAGCGGTGCGGCGGGCGTTCCGTAGTAGTTGTCCACATAGGAATCGTACTCAACGATCTCGCCGTCCTTTATCATCTGTTCGAACTCTTCTTTGGTCCTGAAGTAATACTCCACTCCGTCCTTCTCCACGCCTCTGGGAGCTCTCGTCGTGACCGAGATAGAGTGTCCGACGCTTCCGGGATCAGCCTGTTCAAGAAGCTCCTCGACTCTTGCAAGGACCGTACCCTTGCCTACACCCGAAGGACCTGAAACGGCAACTATCAAACCCTTGAAATCGCTCATCCCAGCATCTCCTTTATTTCAGAACAGCTCTTTGCCGAAAGCAGGATCATGTCGGTATCCGTGATAACGGCGGACTGGCATTTCTTTCCGGCGCAGCAGTCAACACAGGAACCTCTGTCCTTCGCGTCCTGGATCATGCGTCTGACAGGAGCGGAATCAGCAGCAGCGACGCAGACTACCCTGCTTCTTGCCGCGATGTTCCCAAAACCGATGTCAATGAATTCAGCCATATCTCCGCCCTTATACCAGGTTCTGAACCTGTTCCCTCATCTCTTCGACAATATTCTTGCAAAGAAGCACATTGTTCGTGATCGTTATATCGTTCGCCTTGCTGCCGGTCGTATTGACCTCGCGGTTGATCTCCTGAATAAGGAAATCCATCTGCTTACCGACGGCACCGTCTCCTGACAGTATCTTTCTTGCCTGCGCGATGTGGCTGGAAAGTCTGGTGAGTTCCTCGTCTATCGCACACTTATCCGCAAAGATCGCAACCTCGGCTGCAAGCCTGTTGTCATCGTAGAATGCACGCTGATCGCTCGAAAGCACCTCGTCGATCCTGGCGCTGAGCTTCTCCCTGTATGTTTCGATCACGGAAGGTGCGTGCGTATAGATATCGTTTCTGAGTTTCTCAAGAGTATCGACTTTGGAAAGGATGCTGGCGCAAAGATTCTCGCCTTCCCTCTTCCTCATCGCGAGCATTCCGTCGATCGCTTCGTTAAGCGTCTCCGTGAGTTCCTGCGCAGCTCTTTCTTCATCGATCGTCTTCTGTTCGATCGAGAGGACATCCAGGAAACCCGCAAGATCAGAAGTCTTGAAATCATCTTCCCTGCCGGAGATCTCAGAAAGTTCCTTTGCGGCATCGGAATAAGCTTGGGCAAGTCCGGCGTTGACGGTGACCGTCTGTCCTGCGCCGTTGGTATCGCTGTAATTGATATAGCAATCGATCTTGCCTCTCACGAGACGCTCTGTGATTATCCTTCTTACATCGACTTCAGCGAAGTTGAACAGTCTGGGAAGTCTTACATTAATATCGCAGAACCTGCTGTTGACCGACTTAAGCTCGACGCTGTATTTTCTGGTATCAAAAACTTTCTCACCGCGGCCGAACCCGGTCATGCTGTAAGCCATAAGATCTCCTTTGGTAATACGGAATAAAAAAGCCTTACCGCTTTGGAATATTCCTCCGCTTAAGGCTCGCGATTATTATATATTAATATATAAAAGTTGTCTATCAAATTAATTTTATCTGTTCCCGTAACGCCTTTATTTATTGCGTTTGCAGACTCGAAAAATTTTTTCGCCCGCGATCTTACAAGATCCTGACCGGCTTGAAATCAACATAATCCGCCGAGGCGCAGACGAATCCCGTTCCGCCGAAATCACCCTCGAAAGCTTTCTTGTGAGCCTGACCGTGAAGATGCCCGTAAACACAGATGTCTATGCCGCCGTCAGCCATCATCTGCGCAAATTCGGTAAAGTCCTGCCTCGCCGTAACAGGAGGATAGTGGATCATGAAGATGTGCTTTTTCGCATGTTCGGGATCCGCTTCATTGAGCACGTCGATGCACATCTTTATCCTAAGCTTCTCTCGTTCGTAGATTTTCTTATTGTCAGACCCTTCGAGGCTTTCCTTTGTCTCGATCATCCAGCCCCTCGTGCCGGTGATCAGGGCGTCCTCTGCGGATATGACATTGGTTCTGACGAACTCGAGATCAGTAAGGCCTTTTTCCGCGAAAAACTCTTCCATCTTCTTTATCGTGGTCCACCAGTAATCGTGGTTTCCGCGGCACAGGAGCTTTCTCCCTGGCAGTTCCGAAATGAACCTGAAATCCTCTTCCGCTTTATCAATATATGTGGCCCAGGAGATATCGCCCGGTATGAGCACCGTGTCATTTTCCGTGACCACATTCTCCCAGTTCTCTTTCACCCTTGATATATAGACACTCCAAGAATGCCCGAAAGCTTCCATGCTCTTATTCGGGCAGCTGAGTGACAGATGAAGGTCAGCCAATGCGTAGATAGCCAAAGGTCATTCTCCTTCGTGAAAAAATCCGTATATCGCCTGCGCATCCTTTTGGGAAATGCCCTTGACCTCTGCAAGGTTCTCTTCGGATGCTTCGCTCACAGCCTTGATTGTACCAAACGACTCCAGAAGAAGCTTCCTTTTTGCAGGGCCGATCCCGGGAATCCCTTCGAGCTTGTATTTCATATTCCTTTTTCCGGACAGTTTTCTCTGGTATGTTATCGCGAACCTGTGAACCTCGTTCTGAACGGTCGTCAGGAACCTCAGAAGTCCCACCTCGCCGTCCGTCAGATCGCGCCCTTCGAGCCTTATCTCCCTGCCGTCCTCGAAAACGATCCCCGCCGTCTTGTGGCGGTCGTTCTTTACCATTCCCGCAAGCCTGATGCCATCCGTTCCGGGAAGCGATCTTACGACTGAAGCAACAGCTCCGAGCTGTCCCGCTCCGCCGTCGACGAGTATTATGTCAGGCCATTTGAAGCCGTCGCTTTCCGAGTGTGCAAAACGCCTTTCAAGCGTCTCTCTCATCGAAGCGTAATCGTCCTGTTCGGTGACCTTCTTCATCTTGAATAATCTGTAAGACTGACGGTCGGCTCTTCCGTCCTTGAAAACGACCATTCCCGCACAGATGTCATCATTGCCGAGATTCGAGATGTCAAAGGATTCCGCGCGTGAAAGCGAGCCTTCCGGCGCGCCCATTATGGTCTCGAGATATCTCAGCGGCGCCGACGGATCCGCGCCCGCATTGCCACCCCGCAAGATCCGGCGGACCATCATCTCACGTGCATTGAGCTTCACGAGATCAGAGAGCTCGGTAAGTTCTCCCCTCTCGGCAACATGGAGCTTAACTTTCCTTCCCGCCTTCTCTGACAGGAAGCCCTCGATCGACGGAACATCCGCATCTTCAGGTACATATGGAATGAGGACGAGCGGCGGTACGAACGGAGCCTGCTCGTAGTATTGCATCAGGAAATTTGAAAGGATCTCAGCCTGCTCGCTCTCGTCACCCGGGAAGAAATAAGTCGAGGATCCGACGATCCTTCCCTCCCTCAGCTCGAGCTTTCTTACACATGTCTCGCCCGCGTCGGAATACAGGCCGATCGCGTCAACGTCCCGTTCTACATTGAGGAATACCCTCTGGTTGCGGCTTATGTTCTTAAGAGCGATCATCCGGTCCCTTAAGACGCCCGCGCGCTCGAATTCAAGAGCCTCCGAAGCCTTCTCCATCTGCTCTGTAATGTCCTTTTCGATGCCGTCGTATTTGCCTTCGAAAAACAGGACGATCTGTCCGGTCATCCTCCGGTAATCCTCCGCGCTGACCGTGCCGAGACACGGTGCCATGCACTTTCCGATGTGATGATTGAGGCAGGGACGCTCCTTGCCGATATCCCTGGGGAATATCTTCCTGCAGCGTTTGAGAGGAAAGATATCGGAAATGGCCTGAAGCACTTCGTTGCAATCTGAGTTCATATAAGGCCCGTAATATCTCGCGCCCGCTTTTCGCGCGGCCGGATCGGGCCGGAATGCCTTGAACACTCTGGGATACTCTTCGTTCAGCGTGACGCAGATGTATGGATATCCCTTGTCATCCCTCAGGAGGATGTTGTAGTGTGGCTGATATCTCTTGATGAGATTGTTTTCCAGGAGAAGCGCTTCGGGTTCCGAGCCTACGACGGTATATTCGAAATCAGCAACATGCGATACCATCGCGGCGACCTTGGGGCTCGCGATCGCACCTCCGCCGAAATAGCTCTTTAAACGGTTCCTGAGTTTCTTCGCTTTTCCCACATATATAACAACGCCCGAAGCGTCCTTCATAAGGTAAACTCCGGGAGTCTGTGGAACTGTGTCCAGCCTGGCGTCGAATTTCCCGCCGGACATTATACTGCGATCTTTGGATTCTTGAGGTGTGATACGAGAACGTTGACTGCTTCCTGAGCATCATCGCCTTCAGCTTCGATCTCGATCTCAGCGCCGTTCTCGATTCCAAGTGACATGACGCCGAGAAGGCTCTTAGCATTTGCGCGCCTTCCGCTGCGCACCAGATAGATCAAGCTCCTGAACTGGGAAGCCTTCTGAATGAGCACGGCAACCGTCTTCATCTGAAGCGAATCTTCACAGTCAAAAACAATCTTCTCTTTTACCATAATGGAATACACCTTCCCTATCAAATTACTCTCAAAGTATATTTTTGGAATGTCCGAAAATCAATATAAAATAGGGCGTTTCAGGCAATTTCGGCTTTTTAACCCATTTGCCGAATAATTGTGATTACCTTTTGTTAAATTTCACAATCCATAAGCATGGCATCACGGTTCACGCCGAAATATCCTCTCCGGATATTGTAAGTCTTGAAACCGCATTTCTTATACACGACGATCGCGGCAGTATTGGTGCTCTCAACCTCAAGATAAACATCTCTCACGCCGCGTTCCTTAAGTGATGTAAGCAGATGCTTCATAAGCGCCGTCGCAAGCCCCTTGCCTCTTTCCTTCTCATCCGTGACGAGATTTCCGATATTGCCTTCGTCGAGAACGATATCACATCCGATATAGCAGACCACATGTCCGTCCTTCTCGGTCACGAACGCGCACTTATTGTCCTGAGTTATCAGTTTCTCGATCTCTTCCCGCTGCCAGGGATGAGGGATCGAACCTTTCTCAAGCTCCATTATCCTGTCAACATCATCAGATACCGCAGGCCTGATGGAATAGCTGTCGGCGGCATCGTTCTTTCTCAAACGCTCGGCCTGGGAAACTGCGCAGTAAGCCGCCTTCACGTCCATTGCGCTTATCAGTTCCGGATGGGCAAAAGCAGCTCCGGCAACGCCTTTCGGTGTGATCGCGGCGCCCTTCGCACAATATACGTTGATATGCACTTTATTGCGTTCAAATGCCTGTTTCATAACATCTGAACCGTTCCCGACCACCAGGATCTGACGCCTCGTCCCGTAAACGAGTTCAGGCATGTTCTTTATTCTTTTCGCAAGCTCATCAGCATCGTAAGCATTCTCGGGAATGAGCACCTTCATCGTGTCATCTTCAAACACACATGAGAATACACGGTTATTCCTGGCATCGATCGCAGGGATAAGGATCGTCTCCTCCCTCGGTGTAGCTGTAGCATTCTCGCAGGACCTGGCAAGAGCTTCGGTGGATGAAACGGAAATGCACGGTTTGCCGGCGGCGAGCGCCATTCCCTTGACCGCAGCCAGGCCTATCCTGATACCGGTAAACGAACCCGGACCGACAGTAACCGCATAAGCGTCCAGTTCCTGATGAGAGAGCCCTGCCGTTTTCATCACCCTGTCAACCAAAGGCATAAAGGTCTCGGAGTGAGTCCTGGTCTCAAAGCTCAGCTCGTATGCTTTTTCCTTGCCGTCCTCATATATACCTGCACTGGCATTCTGATTGGAAGTATCGCAGACAAGTATCCTCATAAGACAACGCACCCCGCTCCGGCCGCAGCTCTTATAATGTTCTCCGCGCCTATGCTTCCCGTATCGGTTACCACGAATATTCTCTCGTCGCCGTTTCCGCTTATCTTCATCTTCATCGTGTCCGCCGGCAGAGCGCCTTCTATGACGCCGCCCCACTCTATGACACAGCAGCCGTCCTTCTGAAAATATTCATCAAGTCCGCTCGCGAAAAAATCGTCTTCGCCCGAGAGTCTGTATGTATCGAAGTGAAATAACATCAGCCTTCCGCCCGAATATTCATTAACAATGGTAAATGTAGGGCTGGCAACCGGATCATCCGCGCCTATCCCTCTTGCTATGCCTCTGGTCAGGCAGGTCTTGCCCGCGCCGAGGTCCCCGTCCAGCGCAATGACAGTTCCGGGCTCCAAATACTTTGAGAGCTCTTCTCCGAATTTCTCTGTCTGCTCTGAAGATTCTGTCGTAAAGCTGATTTTCATCGCTTGAATTGTACATTGTAGTCAGGGTGACCGCAAGGTGTTTGTAGTTTCTCCTTTGCCGCGCATAAAAAAACGGCCGCCCGATGGGCAGCCGTTTGGAAATGCAATCCGCAGTAACGATTAACGCTTGCTGAACTGTGAAGCTTTTCTTGCCTTCTTGAGACCCGGCTTCTTTCTTTCCTTCATACGTGCATCACGTGTGAGGAAGCCTGCTGCCTTAAGTGCTGACTTGTAATTGTCTTCGTCAGCTTCGACAAGAGCTCTTGCAATACCGTGACGGATAGCGCCTGCCTGACCGGAGATACCGCCGCCAACAGCCTTAACGATGACATCGAACTTGTCCTCAGTCTCTGTGAGTGCGAGAGGCTGACGAACGAGGAGCTTCAGTGTATCAAGACCGAAGTACTCGTCGATATCCTTGGAGTTGATCGTGATCTTGCCGTTACCGGGTACGAGACGTACAGCGGCAACTGCGTTCTTACGGCGACCTGTGCCGTAGTAATATACTTTGTTGCTGGATTTCTTTGCTGCCATTTAACTTAGTCCTCCGAAATCAAAACGTATATGCTTCAGGCTGCTGTGCAGTCTGCTCATGCTCAGCACCCGCATAAACGTGGAGCTTTCTGAACATCTGGCGGCCCAGCGAGTTCTTGGGAAGCATTCCCTTGACAGCGAGTTCAAGCGCCTTCTCGGGATTCTTGTCCATCATGACACTGTACTTGACTTCCTTGAGTCCTGTAGGGAACTTCGTGTGATAACGATATACCTTCTGGTCAAGCTTCTTGCCAGTAAGTACCATCTTGGAAGCATTAACTACGATTACATAATCTCCGGTATCAAGGAAAGGAGTATATGTGGGCTTGTGCTTGCCGCGGAGAAGTTTAGCAACTTCAGTAGCGAGACGTCCGAGGGTCTTGCCTTCAGCGTCGATCAGAAGCCATTTCCTTTCGATTGAATCCTTGGTTGCAACATATGTACCCATGTTGTTTTCTCCTTGAAATTCATAATTCTTTCTGTATTGGCCGAATGCCTGAAAAGACATCTTTACCATGTCAGCCTGCATATCTTATACGCGGGGTCAGACAATGTCAAGCATTTTTCTTAAAAAATCTCGAAAATCCTCCCGATTTCTCTTGAAATCGCCCGAATCCTCGTTTTTTCTCGCTTGCAGTCTTCGATATCAGCTGTCAGCCCCTCTTGGCATAGTAGCCTTTGGTACTCTTGGCTTTCTTGGTTGCCCTCTTCGGATACAGCTTGGATTCGAATGTATGGAAATCATCCAGCTGGGAATCTATCTTCATAAAGAAGGGATAAAGCGGCGTGCAGTCGCAGTGATACCAGCCCTTATCCACATATATGAGATTCCAGTAGTGATTGCTCCTGGTGACCTTGCTGTTGGCTCTGGCAACGATCAGGTTCGGAATATTCGCCCGGTCAAGGAGGACCTTATAACAGCAGCACATTACCCAGCAATTGCCCTTGCGGGATTTGAACCCGGTAAGCGCGGCTTTCTCAAATGTGGGATGTCCCGCCTTGCTCAGATATACAATGTTCTGGCACACCCATTTATAGATGTTTTTCGCATACTCGGAATCACTCTTGCCTTTTTTGATCTTCTTGAGGATCTGGTCTGCAAGTGTATAGGCTTCCTTATTCTTTATGTCAGAAGCTGACGACTGCCAGACCTCAACCTGGAGCTCGGCTTCACTCACATTGCCCGAGCGGTCAATGGCTTTATAGTAAACGGTGTATTTTCCAGGCTTGTTATAGTCAAACTTGGATGCATCGATGTTGAGTACCGGCTCGGGATCGTAATCGTCGGTCACGGTGATCCCTTCCCTGAAATCTATCTCATCTCCCGATCTGACCATCATATTTGTCTTGAGGCCGCTTATGACCGGCGGTGTGCTGTCCTTTGTAACATGCATGGGAACTTCGATCGTAACGGAATTCTGATACGGGTCCGAGACCACGACAGGTACGATAAAATCGCCGCCCTTGCTGACATCCGGGACACCGTCCCTGAACTTGACCTCGGCTATACCGTTCAGGTCTTCGAGATCACATACGCACTTCTCGGCTTCCGGGAACGGATCAACGGTGAAAAACTCCTGCTTTACGGCCTTTCCGGTCGGTGCAGTGGTGTCTCTTATCGTAAGCCGCACTTCCTTCTGGAAGTACTTGTCGTAAGCGATCTTCAGACCATAGACAGCGGGGATCTTCGTGTCAATGCCGCTCACATCGGTAATGAACCTCGCTTCCGCCGGTTCAGTAGCAAAGAAATCCATCAGTTCAAAAGACTCCCCCGCCTCGATGTCTACATCTTTTATGACAGGAACCCTGTAATAATCCCGAACCGTAAAAACAGCTGCAGCGGCAACCGCAGCCAAACAGAACAGGACCGACAGGCAAACCCGTACGATCCTGAAAGCCTTGCGCTTATTAGTGTTCCTGCTCTTGCCGGCCATTGTTGACAACTTATTATCAGACAGCCTTGAAAAGGATCGACGAGACGGTCTTCTCGTCAGCGGCAATGAACTGTATCTGGGTATGATTCTTTTCGTAGCACAGACCGTAAAGCTCTTCAGATGTCGGATTGCCAAACGCATTTATGACATCCTGCAGAGTCGAACCGATCTTAACACCGTTGCAATCCACAGAATCAGTCCTGACCTCTATCGTGTTGATCTTGTTCTTACCGTCGCGGTTATCAACAAACAGAACGAAATCCTTATAATCGTATGATGTCTCTATTCCGTTGAAAGCGCAGCTCTGGATATCAGGAGATTTGACATAACCTGCGCCGAGCGCTGCGATTGCAGCATCTGACTCCATACCGGGAGTGATCACAACGCCTTTGTAGGTAAGGCTGTATGCGTCACCGGATACTGAAGGAGCCGACGGATCCTGCTTGTCATCCTTTGTGGTAACCGTAACAGCGGTCCCTCCTGAAATGACCTGAGGGGCATCCGATCCCTCTTCCTTAGGCGCACACGCTGCCAAAGAAGTCATGACGGAAACCGCTATAACGAGTGAAAGAGTCCTTTTTATCATTTTATTCATATCCCTGCCTCCTAAGCAAAAACAAGGAGTCCCGAGGGACTCCCTGCGATTATCCTACTAAGTCTTCTTATATGGGAAACCCGATTTTATCTTACCGTTGTAAACATCGACCCATTTCTGCACAGATTTGGTTGCTCGCTTGATATTCTTGAACGCCGATTTCTTGTACTGATGGTTCGTAGGTGCCTTTGCTATCTCCGCATCGGTCATCATGAAACAGAAGAAACCTGTGGGAGCGAGTCCCTTGATGTATATCTGAACGTCGCAGTGATACCACTCACCGTTGAGTTTAACGAGATTCCAGTTATGGATCCTTAATCCCTTGACCTTCTTTCTCATGATGAGGAAGTTTTCGATTCCGCATGCATCGAGCATAGCCTTGCATGCACAGGATCTTCCGTAGCAGGAAGCTCTTCTCTTCTTGAGAGCGTTAACTGCAGCCTTAGCCCATCCCTTATAAGGAGATGCACCGGTTGAGAAATAGATGTGATGATATACCCAGTAATAGATATTCATCGCCTTGACTACATCCGTGTCGGTGGTCTTGGTGATCTTGGCAAGCTGCTTCTTTGCAAGAGCAAGAGCATTGTTGACATCCTTCTGGCTTGCCGTTGCACCGCCGTTATATGTCGCGTATACCGTGACGCTCGATTCGATCTCAGTCCTGTTTCCGGCTTTGTCGGATGCTATATATCTTATCGGATATACACCAACCTTCTTGAGGTCAACCTTTGAATAATCAACTTCGATAGTCGGCTTTGAGGTGAAATCATCGGTAGCGGTAACACCTTCAAGATAGTCTTCTTTGGTTATCTTGTCGGGGTCCTTCGCAACATGCTCGAACTTCCTGACACCGGAGATGACCGGGGGTGTGTAGTCGTCCTTAACTTCGAACGGAACATCGATTATCGTGGTGTTGCCGTTTTGATCCGTAAGCTTAACGGGAATGTTCATCTTGCCTGTATTCATTACAAGATTCGGCGTACCCTCGGCATACTCGATGCTTACATTTGTAAGATCGAAAACGTCCTTAACAAGGCTCTGAGGTTCAGGTGCCTTGCCGCAGAACATCTCAACCGGAACGGCTGTTGCCGTGGGGGCAGTCTTATCAACGACCTTGAGTACAGACGAGACCGCATGTCCTCCGCAATCAAACCATATCTCGTACGAAGCGAGCTTACCGATGTCGATCTGGTTGATATCGGTAATAAAAGTGGTGTTTACCGGTACTTTCGAGAAAAATGACTCGAGCTGGATCGGTGTACCGTACTCGATCTCGACTTCCGGAAGGATCGCCGCATCAATATTATTGATGAAGCTTGAATACATGCAGAACGCGAAGTAGGCTCCCAGAGCCCCGCCTGCCAAAAGAGGCATGACGGCGAGTCCCAGAAGCCTTACTGCGATAGATCCGTTTTTCTTGCGTCCGTTAGCCAATGATCAGACAACTCCCTGATACATGATGCTCTCGACTGTTGTCTTGTGAGTTTCCTCATCTTCGGAGACAACGATCATAAGAACAGAAGAACCTTTCTCATATGTGAGCATTCTGTCGTCGCTCTTGTCAGCAACAGGCTCGCCGTAAGCTGCCTTGACCTGCTCAAGAGTGCTGCCGATGCAGATGCCTTCTGCTGTTGCTACAGAGTCATCGGAAAGGATGATCTGATAGATGGAATATTCATTGCCTGCAGGAACAGCTACGATGGTGAAAGAACCGCCGTTGAATGTGTAAACCCAGTCCTTGCCGGCAGCGCCGATGCAGGAAACCTGATCCTTCTTTGTGTAAGACTTGGGATCAAACTTACCTTCAATGTCAGCCATGTTTGTGTTAACTACGATGCTGATATCGTTGTACTTGAATACGAAGTTTGAAGATGCAGCGTTAGGGTCGATCTTACCGCCGTTCTCACCTTCCAGACCGTTCTGGCTCTGTGTGGAAATGACATTGATGCCTGATGAAACGGGCTTCTTTTCCTTGTTGCAGCCTGTAAGGGGCATAGCCAGCATAGCAGCTGCAAGAATAACTGATGTGATCTTAGAAACTTTCATAAGTCTACCTCCAATTAAATGAACAAGATAATAATACTCAATAGCAATATTCCGGCAAATCCGGACGGAAAACAAATTTCCTCAACCGGACCTCCGTATTTTATATTAAAATGCACAAGAAAAATGTGGCTATTCTACGGCATTTATTCCGTAATTTTTAAGTTCGCCGTACTCTTTGAGCTCACGTTCCTGGTCAGCCTTGATGAATTCGTAGTATTCGATCTTCTTCTGATACTCGGCTGATACCGTCTGATCCTTCCTGTAATCGGTAAGGTCGTAATTCTCCTTAAGGTACTTGCCGAAATAGACGCTGAGCTTCTCTGCCCCGTATATATTCAGATGGATCCCGGCATCGTAGGTGTCCGTTGTCAGATCAATGCCTATGTCCTTTGAGACAGCTTTAAAGTTCAGATATGTCAAACCGTACTGCTCAGCATACTTCTCCATATTCTTGTCCCACTGGGGATACCATCCCTGTTCCACGGGGGCACGCACCAGTATGAGCTTGATCCCGTTCTCCTCGCAAAGCATACGTATCTTATCCAGATACCCCATTGCATTGCTGCCGAATGTCTTGGAGAACATCGGAGCCTTGGCGGGATAATTGTCATAAGGCAGCGTATCACATCTCATGTAGTAACCGTTGTGCGACGTCACCTCTTTCGAAAACAGGTGCTCGAAATCGCTCGCGGTAAGCTTGTTCCATCTTTCGTGATATCTGAAGATCGGGAACACATAAGACGCGAAAGACTCACCCTTCAGCATGGATGCGTTGATCGCGTCAACCTTATCCTTTGACCATCTCATGCCGTCCAGCGTCATGCGGTTGTATGCCTCGTAGCGGGGCTTGTCAAACTGAAGCCCGTGAACTGCCAGAACGACGACCTTCGGAGTCTCATATTTCAAAGTATCCCTCAGCAGATAATAAGACTGCCAGATATACTGCTCGCCGTTGCCTCTGATATAGCTTGAGATCCCGTATTCGGTATACATCTTTATCGGCGAATAGTTTGCATAGACATCACAGTCACCGAAAAAGATGACTTCGTGAGGGACCTTCTCCTTGTAATACTCCTCTGTGAATGAGCCTTCGATGGCTCCCTTCTGGTATTTCGGCATCAAAAGGCGCTGAAGGATCCAAACCAAAGCAAAACTGAAGGCTATCAGTACGACAGCCTTGATTACGGTCTTTATCCGGAATGATTTCTTTTTCGAGACTGATTCCGCCATTACATAGCCTTTTTGAGTCTGCGGAAGTCTTTGAGGGCTTTCCAGCCGATCTTGATGATCTTCTTGATATTGATGGAGTTCTTTCCGCCCTGTCTGGGTCTGAAGGTGATCTCCCTGAAGGTCATCTCTTCCTTGTAGTATGAGAAATATGTGGTCATCATTATGTTGGGCAGGTTGTAATCCTTGTCAAGCTTCGGCAGATATTTCGCCACGGTCTTGGCATCCATAAGTCTGAACGGAGCATTTGCGTCCGGAACCTTAACGTGGAAATAGCATTTGATGAGGAAGCAGACGACCTTCTCAACGAAAGCTCTGGATTTGCCGTCGCCTCTTACGACGCGGTGTCCGAATATGCCCTTGTATCCGTTCCTGAGCTGCCAGAAGTCATCGAATTCCGCGGGAAGCGTTTGTCCGTCAGAGTCAGTCTGAAAGATATAATCCGCTCCGTTCCTGATGGCATAGTCATATAACGCGATGACCTTCGGTCCATGCTGCTTGCCTGTATCCGAAAGGATCTCGAGCTGAGGATGTGTCTCTTTCATCCTTTCGAGGATGGCATGAGTGTCATCGGTGCTTCCGCTGTCAGCAACGACGAGCCTGGAAGACGGATTCTTCCCTTCAAGCACCGGATACCACGAGGAAACAACTTCCTCGATGTTATCTTTCTCGTTGTATGCAGGCATCACGACATATAAAGTGTCCATATCAGTCTTCCGCCACTTCCTTCAGATTCTTTCTCTCGTCAATAATATAACGGGGGCGGCGTTTTGTCTCCATGTAGATCTTTCCGATGTATTCACCGATAATTCCGAGGCTTATCATCTGGATGCCGCTGACAAAGCAGATGATACAGGTCATGGATGTCCAGCCTTCGACTATATTCCCGCTGGCGGCGCTGACGAGCGCGTAGATGATGCCGATGAACGACAGCAAAGCAACAAAGATACCCAGGAAAGTTATCATCCTGAGCGGTTTGACCGAGAAGGACGTTATGCCGTCCACAGCCAGCGCTACCATCTTCTTAAGCGGGTAGTGCGTGCTTCCGGCTATTCTCTTTGCGCGTGAATAATAAACAATGGAGCTCTTGAATCCCATATGCGGGATGATGCCTCTTAAGAACAGATTGACTTCGCTGTAACCTGCCAGAGCATCGAGCACCCTGCTGCTCATGAGACGGTAATCGGCATGATTGGGGATTATCTCGATACCCATCATACGGAGAAGTCCGTAATAGCATTCCGCAGTAGTGCGCTTGAAGGCCGAATCAGTGGTTCTGTCATTTCTTACTCCGTAAACGATCTCATTGCCCTTGAGGTACTCATCGACCATCTTCTCGGCGCACATGATGTCATCCTGACCGTCGCAGTCCATGGAAATGGTTATATCGGCGTGAAGGCGGGCTTCCATGAGCCCTGCGATAAGCGCATTCTGATGGCCGCGGTTATGAGCAAGCGAAATGCCCGCATAGTGTTCATCTTCTTCGGTAAGTGAAGAAATGATGTTCCATGTATTGTCACGGCTTCCGTCGTTTACAAACATGACGCGGCTTTCGGGACTGATCTTCCCTGCATCTATCATGAACTTGAGCATCTCGAGAAAAAGACCGCTCGTCTCGGGAAGGACCTGCTCCTCGTTATAACATGGGATTACGAAATATAAGACCGGTTCCACAGCAACTCTCCAATAATTGATAATCAATTATAGCATAATTAAGAGTTCACGGGGTTTATGACTTGATCTTATGGTTCTTGTAATCGATCTTCTTCTGAACGGAGGCGGTAGCGCTTTCAGGGTACTTCTTCTGGTCGAATTCGAATCCGTTCCAGCCGTCGTGCCAAAAAGCGAGCAGCTCCTTGGTGGTATACATGAAGAAATAGCTGTCGTAATTCTGTCTCCATGTGGCATCACAGTGATACCACTGGCCGTCTATCTTGACATAGTTCCAGTAATGCTTGGCAACCTGGTAAGGCCACCTTGTGACAAACATATTCTCTATTCCTGCGACATCGAGCATCGCCTTCACGCATGAAGCTGATGTCAGGCAGTTACCCCTTCTGTCCTTGAAGCCGTAGTACGCACCCTCGGTCCAGGACTTCGGTTTGATCTTGACCGTGAATTTGACATTCTGCCTGACCCACCAGACTATCTGAAGAGCCTTCTCCATGTCGCTCATCTCCGGTTTGGTTATCTTCTCGTAGATCTCTTTCGCCTCGGCATAGACCATATCAGGCTCGATATAATTCTTCGGCTTGGCTTTGATCTTCACATTTATCGTGACCTCGCTCTTGTTGCCCGTAAAATCATAGGCCTTCAAAACAGCCTTGTAATCCCCCGGCTTATCCAGTTTGACGCCTGATGTGTCTATCTCAAGTCTGGGATTCTTATCGTAATTATCAGTTACGGTGATCCCTGTCCTGTAGGAGATCGTCTCGCCAACGATTATCGAGAGATCCCTGTAGCCTTCTATGACCGGAGCCACGCTGTCGCGGGTTACCGAGAGAGGAACATAGATGACCGTCTCGTTGCCGGCGGCGTCGGTCAGTTTGGCTGTAGCGACATATTCTCCGCCCGCTGATATATCAGGCGTATCGACCCATGATGCGGTTACGGGAGTCTTGTCCTCGATCCTGGTGATGCACTTCGCGGCTTCCGGGATCGGATCGACCGACATGAGTTCCTGCGTTACGGCTTCGCCCGTCGGCGGAGTGGTATCTGCAATGACAAGCTCACATTCGTGATCGATACCGTAAAGCGTGATGGTGAAGAACACCGATTGGAGCGTGTTGTAGTCAACGCCGGCGAAATCAAGATTCGTGCTCAGATACTGCGGATACTTGGGCTCGTTTTCGAGGAACATGGAAAAGTTCGCCGATGTCCCGATCTCTACCGTTACCTTCTTCTTTATCAGCGACTGCTCACTGATCAGAAAGACCAGGAATGAGGTGAGCGCGATCATGCCCACAAGGATAATGCCGAACAAAACGAATGTCTTAACGGGAAGGCGCACCTTTTGCGCTTCAGGTTTCCCTGTCCGTTCTTTTTGCACTGCAGGTCTTGTCTGAACAGTCCTCGTCTCGGTTGAAGGCCTTTGAACTGCACGTCCCTGCGCATTCCTCTGAGGGACCTGACGGCCGGCCGCAGGTTTTCTTTCGGCAGAGCCTGAGTTGACCGCCGGCTTTCTTTGAAGCTGTTCCCTGCTTGCCGGACTTTGCGCAATGCTCCTTTGCGTAACAGTCTTTCCCGATTGAACGGACCGTTGCGGCGCAGGCCTCGTGGATCGCGCGGACTGACGCGGTTGTTGGCGCTGCTGCGGTCTTTGCTGCTGCGGCTGCTGAACCCGCTGCTGTTGCGGCCTTTGCTGCTGCGGCTTCTGCTGCTGAGGCCGTTGCTGTACGCCGGACCTTGCCGAAGCAGTTCCATGTAAAGCGGCCGGGACGCTTCTCCCGGCCGTATTATTCTGTTTTATCTGATTTGGAACGGCCGCCTGACGGGATACACCATCCACGCCCTGCCCTTTGTTGTCAGCAGGGGATCTTTGGCTTCGCTTCGGATCTGCGGTCAGGTTGTCGGTCATTTTTTGATCTTATGGTTCGCGTAATCGATTTTTTTCTGTACGGACTTCGTAGCGGAAGCCGGATACTCGGCTTCCTTGAAGGTATATCCGTACCAGCCGTTGTGATGGAATGCCGTTATCTCTTTTGTAGTATACATGAAAAAGTACGAATTATATCCTTTTCTCGGAGTCGAATCGCAATGATACCATTCACCGTCGATATTGATGTAGTTCCAGTAGTGGACGCTGTATCTGTACGGGGAACGCTTAATGAATCTGTTTTCGATGCCGCAGAGATTGAGCATCTCCCTTACGGCGCAGGCATAACCGTAACATGTCGCGCGTCTCTTTGTGATAGCGTCATAGGCCGCTCTGTTCCTTGAAGTCGCGTCACCCTTTGATACGTAGGTAATGTTATATCTGCACCACCATACGATCTGGAGAGCCTGTTCCTGCTTGGTCATTCCGGGCTTCAGGATCTTGTTGAGGATCTTCTGAGCCTCCTTGTCGACAGTCTCCTGCTCAATATAAGACTTCGGCTTCTTAATAAGCTCGACTTCGATCTCGGCCGTTGACTTATTGCCGGAGAAATCGGTCGCGATGTAGGTGACCTTGTATATACCGGGTTTGCTCTGATCGACATTCGAAGTGTCTATTGTAAGCGTAGGGTTTTTGTCATAGTCATCAGTAACGGTAACGCCATCCCTGTATACGAGGTTGACCCCGAGGAATCCGCTGATGTTCTTTGTTCCCGTGATAACCGGAGGCGTGCTGTCCCTTGTGACAGAGATCGGTACCATTACCGAGGCGGTATTGCCTACGGCATCCGTGAGAAGGGCTTCTGCCTTGAATTCGCCGCCCGCCTTGTAATCGGGGACGTTGCCCCACTTAAGTGTGACAGGAGTACGGTCGCTGACGTCTTTTACGCACTTGTTGACGTCGGGGAGTTCGTCGCAGGCGAAGATCTGCTGAGGGATACCGACACCCGTAGGAGGGGTGGTATCTGCGATCTCGAGGACACATTCCATGTTTGTCCAGAAATAAGTGATGGTGAAATTGATCGTTGACGGAAGCTCAACGTTAACTGTTGAGAAATCAAGATTGCAATCCTCAATGGAAGGAATATCTATCTGATCATTGAAGAACATATCCTTGGACACGGGGCTTCCCACTTCCACAAGAACGAATCTGTTGATCTTGGAAGTCTCGCGGTCGTAATACTTGATCCCGAGATAGAGGAGAAGTGTGACTATCGAAAGGAACAGATAAAAGCAGTAAGCGGCAACACGGGACTTCTCTTTCGGTGCGTCCTCGCTCTTGGCGGAAGTTTTTGTTTTCGAGGCGGACTGATGAGATGCCGCCTTCTTTCCCGAATCCGTCCTGACTGCCGGCTTGTTTGAACGTGCTGCAGACTTACCGCTGTGCTTGGCGATATCTTCGTGCGTAATGGCCCTCACGACTGCCGTATCGGCAGACCTGACGATGCCTTTTGAATGCACTGAACCCGGCTTGTTTTCCATTTGCTTTTCCCTTTATCTGTTAAACTGTCCGACGCCGTTATATTAGCCATGAAATGATATAAGTCAAGGTTATCGGGACGAACTGCCACTATTCTTCCGCATTTATCCGCATAAGATATTATCACTAACCCTTTAATTTGATTTAAAAGGAAAAAACGAATATAGCGTCCAAACCGCCTTTCCTTTTGTCTATAATGTCCTCTATGGAAACCTTTACCGATCATGACCTGTATTCACCATGCAATCTCTGCCCGAGAAGATGCGGGGCAGACCGTTCGCATGGCAAGACCGGCTTTTGCGGAGCCTCCGCCGAGGTCTATGTTAACCTGTCCATGATACATAAAGGAGAGGAACCCGTTTTGGGCGGACCCGGCGGCTGCGGAGCGGTCTTTTTCGAAGGGTGTTCGCTCAGGTGCATCTTCTGCCAGAATCACCGTATAACGAAAGTCACCGGAAACGGCGTCCTGCATGATGCAGGATCTCTTGCCGACCTGTTCCTGAGTCTCGCCTCCGAAGGCGCGGGCGCGATAGACCTGGTTACTCCGATGCACTTCGCCCCGACCGTCTCTGACGCGGTCAGGCTTGCCAAAGAAAAAGGACTGGCCGTCCCGGTGATCTGCAATTGTTCCGGATATGAATCTGTCAGCACCCTGAAGCTTTTCGACGGGCTCATCGATATTTATCTTCCCGATCTGAAATACTTCTCGCCTAAAGTCTCCGCCTTATACGCGAATGCCTCCGACTATTTCTCAAGGGCCACTCTCGCTTTGGATGAGATGTTCCGTCAGACAGGAAGCGCCGTGCTTGATAAGAACGGCATGCTGACACGCGGCATGATCGTCAGACACCTGATGCTCCCGGGAAACCTTTTCGACAGCAAGCACATCCTGGATTACCTCGTCACGCGGTTCGGGAATGACATCTTCATCAGCCTGATGAGCCAGTATACCCCGATGCCGCACATACTCGAAAACGCCGGCGCACCCGCGGAACTGAAGCGTCCGCTTTCTGCTGAAAATTACGGGAAACTCTGCGATTATCTTGCGGATCTCGGTCAGACCAACGCCTTTGTACAAGAAATGACTTCCTCCGGAAGCCTCATGATCCCCGAATTCAATTGAGCCCGTCAGGCAGGCACACTCGCGTTATATCACTCTTCTGTAAGGGTTACGCCCTCAGGGAGCGCGGCTCCCTTTATGCTGTTTGAAGTCAGATCGAACACGGCTCTGCACTTGTACAAGACAACGCCCGACTCGCTGCTGGTGACATATATCATGATGCCCATGGTCTTGGGATCGTATGAACTCACATCAAAATCCTTCATGAAGAAATACTCGAATGAATCCTCCGAACCCGCCGTTCCGTACCTTCCCTTTTTCATCTCCGTCCTGACGAACCGTGCCGGATGATCCTTGTCCCAGGTGTACATATATGCATAAACGGGCTTGTCGGTCATGACATTGTTTTTCGTCCCCTTCATCCAGATATCCGCGGTCTTTGTTTCCTCGGAATAGCTGACCCCGACAGACATGGTATTGTCGTTCATGGCTGAAGTTACGAGCTTCATATACACATCGAAAACGCGGCTGTCTATGACCTTTCCGGTCAGGTCATCTACCACGACGAAATTATATCCGCGGCGGTTCTTCGCATACTCCTCGCCGCCGATCATGATAGAGCAGGTGTTGCCGTATTTCAGCGCGCCCGAGATTATCTCGTACTTCGTTCCGTCCTTGAGCTCGCCTTCATATTTCAGTTCGTGGTTGGCCGCAAGCTCGATGTGTTTGCCGTTGCCCGTTACCGCAAAGTATGACAGACCGTTCTTGCCGAAGAGCTCGCATTCCAGCCCTATCTTGCCGAATGCCATCGCTTCCTTGAGTTCCATTCCCTGCGAAGCCTCATCCTTGACCGCGATCAGGACAGTGATGTCGTTCAGGCTTCCAAGCATCTCCAGATAACTGCAGATGTCCTTGTAAACGATCGAGGTCTCGTTTGCTCCGGTCTCATAAAACTCATGTTCGATCCCTTCGGTATCAGTCGCGAAAAGCGCCACCTTGCCTTCGAGTATCTCCCTGAAAGACAGGCCTGAAGTATCAAAGACCGCGTGGTAGACCTTTTCTGCATCCAGTACGCAGTCACATTGAGTCACGAGAGTTCCGTCCGCCCGGCGGAATTCGCCTCTGACAGACTTGATCTCCTGTCTGCAGTTCTCGATGCCCCAGAATGAGACGTTCAGTTTGCCTTCCTTATCCAGAGAGCTCTTCAGATCAAGATAATCCAGGTTGCGCAGGATATCTTTGGAAAGCATGTCGAACTTTCCTATACGGTCGTAGAACGTGCTTCTTTTCCCAAGTTCATTGCTTAAGAAATCTATACCGTACATTTCCATGAGAGTACGGTTCTCCGAGAAAAGGTTCGTTCCCAGTCCCAGCCGGTTGCCCTTTATCTTCACGCCCATCGCTGCAAGCGTCGTCGGAAACAGATCATATGTCGTATATTCACGGTGGGACGGCTTCTCAACCTCCACAGCGGAATTCAGGACGCACACATAAGAACGCCTTCCGTAAGAATCCTCCACAGACCGGCAATAATCAGCATCCATGGTCGGGTGGTCGCCCACTATGACCACCGTCGTATCCTTATAGAAATCCTGCTGCTTCATCCAATCAATAAAGTTGCTTATCTGCTTTGAAGAGCACGCCATGACATTCGAGTACTGAACATCAAACTCATTCTTGCAGAGGTCACAGACGAAGCCGTCCTCGAAATGGGTGTCAGCCGTAAGCATTGTCAGATTGAACGGCTTGTCCCCGCTGCTCAGTTCGGTCAGCCTTTTTTTCGCGAACTCGAACAGCCGCTTGTCCTCATATCCCCACCAGACCCTGTAGTCTTTCGGAATGTATCCGTTATCTCTCGCGTAATCGTAATCGAAGATCTGGTATCCGCCATGCTCCTTGAAGTACAGCGCCCGTCCGCCAAAAGATGCTCCCGAACCGCACATGAAAACCTGGTCGTAACCCTGCTCATTAAGTATGTCACCGATCGTTTTCAGACCGGGATAGAATGAGTCCGCATACGAGGCGGCAGCATTCCCGATGCTTCCGATTACCGGGATCCCGGCAGTCTGGGCAACCAGCGCACCCATCGTGTAAGACGATCCTGTTGTCACATATCCGCCGTTCAGGGTATTCTTGTCGCCCGAGAAGCATTCGCCTTCTTCTGTCGCGAGCTTTGTGAGTTCCGGAATGGCATTCTTCTCGAACGCTCCGCCGGACGCCCTGTCCGCAAACGTCATCTCGACCGATTCAAGATAAATGTAGACCAGATTCCTTTTTTCCTCAGGGAAAACGACGTTCTCGGAAGTCGGTCCGACATAGTTCTGATCGATAAAATCGGAATTAGTCATGATCGAGCGAAGATAATCGAAGACGCGGTATCTGACAACGGCTCTTCCCGCCTGAAATGTAAAGAACAGTATGAGCAAAACGAATACCGCGGTCCTGTATTTCCGTGAAGCCGAATGCTTTCCCCTGACTCTCAGGACTATGAGCGATACGCAAAAGATCAATGTCGCGATCACAGAGATAAGCACGACACGCAGATAGAAGCTGTTCATGACATCCTGCGAGGTCCCGTCGAGCGGTGCTGACAGATAGAAGACTATCTCGTCAAAGGTGATGTCATGCCAAATTGACAGAAGCCAGGTGAGTCCCAGGCTCAGGAATATTCCGGCCGCGAAAAGGATGACCGCCAGTACGATGCGCGCGATACCGGGCTTGCCGTTTTTGTCATTATTGTCGTGTTTTGCCATAGCAGACCTAATATACTTAATACAATTTCAATTGTAAATAACGCCGGTTCTTTGATATCATAGTTTTTATATAAAGGAGAGTTAATATGTTTTCACTGGTTAAAAAGATCTCGACATGCTTTCTCACCGCGCTGATGCTGTTATCGTTATTCTCTTTCAAGGTATCAGCATCTACTGTCGAAATATCCAATTCTTTTACTCCTCCGGCAGGCGTAACGCTCACTTACCGCTCACGCCAGCGCAACAAGAAGAAATGGCAGGCATATAAGAAACAGGCTTATCGTTCCGGTACCGTCGGAAAGAAGAAAAAGCTTGAGGCGATCCAGATAAAGATCAAGAGTTCCACCCCCGGCAGCATCCAGTACCGTGCTCATGCATACATGAAGGGCTGGGGGCCGATCAAGAGCAACGGTCAGGTCGCCGGCGGCAAGGGCTATAAGCTCGACATGATCAGAATGAACCTTACCGGTGAACTCGCAGAGAAGTACGACATCTATTACAGGGTCCATCTGACTATCTCGAAGGGCTGGCTCGATTGGGCCAAGAACGGCGAGAATGCAGGCGCAATGGACTATGCTTTCTATATCGACGGTTTCCAGATAGTCCTGACCGAGAAGGGTGCGGGAGCACCGGGAGACGTTGCCTCCATCAAGTCCGAGAGAACTTACGCATTGCTTAATGCGCAGCCGATCAAGGAGGCCATGACCAAGAAGGCACAATCTTTCAGCAGCAAGACAAACTGGCTCATCCTCTGCGACACGAGCAAATATTTCGCAGGTGTTTTCAAGGGCTCCAAGGGCAACTGGAAACTCGTAAGATTCATCTATGTCGGCGTCGGAAAGGCCTCGACCCCGACCAAAAAAGGAACATTCACGATCAAGAACAAGAAGAAGAAATTCTATTCGGGCGCTGTCCGTTGCAAGTACTGCACGAGATATACGAAAAACTACTATTTCCACAGCGTCCCCTATACATGGGACGGCAAACGCGTATACAGTCCGGTGCTTGGTAAACAGATCAGTCACGGCTGCATAAGGATGGCTACCGCCGATGCAAAGTACATCTATAAGAATGTACCGACAAAAACGACAGCCTACGTCTATTAAGCCGTTTTCAAGATAAGTTCAGATAAGAACCGATCTGGGATTCCGTGATCCTGTTGACGGCGTCCGTGCTGTCATCCTTCATCCAGGCTTTTGTCCATTCGGCAGTCTTCGCAACGGCATCATCGATGTTCCAGACCGGCTCCCAGCCGAACGTTTTCCTGATAAGGGAAGTATCCAGTTTAAGAAGCGTCGCCTCGTGCGGCGCATTCTTGTCTCTGCGGATCTCAGCGCTGAATCCGTCACCCATATGCTTTTCGAAAAGAGATACAAGCTCGCCCGTAGTAATGCAGTCGCAGTCATCGGGACCGACATTATAGTATCCTGCTTTTGAACCGTCCTGATCCTGTGCGGCAGCTATCATGAGATATGCCGAAAGCGGCTCTAAAACATGCTGGTAAGGACGTATCGACTCAGGATTGCGTATGATCAGGGCTTCGCCCGCGCAGGCCGCCCTGACGCCGTCGGGAATGATCCTGTCCTCAGAGAAATCCCCGCCTCCGATGACGTTGCCCGCCCTCGCGGTTGAGACCGCCTTGCCGAGACCTTTGAGGAAACTGTTTATATAAGAATGCGTGACCAGCTCTGAACAGGATTTGGAATTGCTGTACGGATCAAAACCGTCAAGCGGATCATTCTCGACATAACCCTCCATCGTCTCGCGGTTCAGATAAACCTTGTCCGTGGTGACATTCAGGAACGATCTGACACTGTCGCACAGCCTTACGCATTCGCAGACGTTGACCGTTCCCATGACATTGGTCTCATATGTGTATCTGGGTTCTGAATAAGAACGCCTTACAAGAGGCTGGGCCGCGAGATGGAATACTATCTCGGGCTGTGTCTCGGTGAAGACCTTAAAGAGCTTCCCGTAATCCCTGACATCTCCTTCAATGAACGAGAAACGGTCTGTTTCTCCGTTTAAACCCAGCAGTTCGAACAGCGATGGCTTTGTGTCCGGTGCAAGCGCATAGCCCGTGACTTCCGCGCCCGCCATCAGGAGCATTTTTACGAGCCACGACCCCTTGAATCCGGAAGCACCGGTAACAAGGACCTTTTTGCCGTTATAGTATTCGAATGCCGTTTTCCTGTCATACATCCCGGGTTACCCCAATCAATCATTCAACACAGAGTCTTTTATCACCCGGATCATGTAATCAAGCTTCTCCTTGGTCATGCCGGGATATACGCCTATCCAGAAAGTGTTGTTCACGACGAAATCCGAACCGGAAAGATCCCCCGCGACACGGTATGCATCTGTTCCCCTGATCCCGTCAAAGCAAGGATGCCTGATTATGTTGCCGCTGAAAAGAAGTCTTGTCTGAACATTGTGTTCCTCGATATAGCGCGTTACCTTGCTTCTATCAAGACCGGAGCCGGGCCTTATGCTGATGAGAAAACCGAACCAGGAGGGTTCACTGTACTCCGCGGGCTCGGGCAGGATCAGTCTGTCGGAAAGACAGTCAAGGCCGTCCCTCAGATACTGCCAGTTCTCTCGTCTGATACGGATGAACTCGGGGAACTTCTTCAGCTGCTCGACGCCGATCGCAGCCTGCATATCGGTAACCTTGAGGTTATAACCGAAATGGCTGTACACATACTTATGGTCATATCCGTGCGGGAGCTCACCATAGTCGCCGTCAAACCTGTGTCCGCAGAAATTATCATGTCCCGAAGGGCAGACGCAGTCACGTCCCCAGTCCCTGTAGGACAGCACGAGGCGGCTCAGGAGCGGATCGTTGGTATAGACCGCTCCGCCCTCGCCCATAGTCATGTGATGCGGCGGATAGAACGAAGATGTTCCGATGTCTCCCCATGTGCCCGTAAACCTCGTGACACCGTCGATAGTATATTTTGAGCCAAGCGCATCGCAGTTGTCCTCTATGAGCCAGAGACCGTGTTTATCACATAAGTCCTTTACTGCTTTCAGGTCAAACGGATTGCCCAGCGTGTGGGCGATCATGACGGCCTTCGTTTTCGGGGATACCGCCATCTCAAGCGTTGAGATATCGATGTTGTACTGAGGTATCGTTACGTCGACGAACACCGGTACGGCGCCGTACTGAAGAATAGGATTTATCGTTGTCGGGAAACCGCATGCGACGGTAATGACCTCGTCACCCGGCCTGATCTGCCTGTCGCCCAGTTCGGGAGCGGTAAGCGCCATGAATGCAAGGAAATTTGCAGAAGAACCTGAGTTAACGAGATGGACGAATCTTGCGCCGATCCACTTTCCGAATTCTCTCTCGAACTCGGTACAGAATCTTCCGGTCGTGAGCCAGAAATCAAGCGTGGCATCAGTCAGCGCCATCATCTCTTTCTCATCGTAGATCCTGCCGCCGTAGCACACACGTTCACCGGGCACATAAGGCTTCTTGTCTTGAGGCTCTTTGAAATCGTGATAGTAAGCTGCTACCAGTTCCTTGATCTTCGCTCTGGCTTCCTCTTCGCTGTTCCAGTTTCCGTTCATATCTTCGCCCGCGTCAGTCTTTCCAGCACTTCCAGGGTGCGTTGCCCTCATTCCACATGTTCTCGAGGAGTGTCTTTTCGCGCAGGGTGTCCATCGACTGCCAGAATCCGTGATGCGTATAGGACATCAGTTGTCCGGCATCTGCGAGCTTCTCCAGAGGTTCACGTTCCAGCACCGTATCGTCGTCTTCGATATAGTCAAAGATCCCGGGCTCGAAAACCATATATCCCGCATTGATGGGAAGTCCGTCCGATGCGGATTTCTCTCTGAACGAACGTACCGAATTGAATTCATCTATGCTGAGAACTCCCTTTGTCTGCTGCTGCAGGACGGTCGTCAGCGTCGCTGTCTTTCCGTTCGCCCTGTGATACTCAAGGAGCTTGCCGATATCGAGATCGCAAACGCCGTCGCCATATGTCATCATGAAAGTCTCGTCGCCCACATATTTCCTGACGCGCTTGATTCGTCCGCCGGTCATCGTCAGAAGGCCGGTATCAACAACGGTGACGCGCCAGGGTTCAGTATGCTGGTCGTGAATGATCGTCCTGTTGCCGTCAGTCCAGTCAAATGTCACATCGCTCGTATGGAGAAAATAATCCGCGAACCATTCCTTTATCATGTGCTGTTTATAACCGGCGCAGATGATGAAATCGTTGAAGCCGTAGTGGCTGTATTCCTTCATGATGTGCCAGAGTATCGGCATGCCGCCTATCTCGACCATCGGTTTTGGTCTGAATTCTGATTCTTCGGATATCCGTGTTCCATATCCGCCGGCAAGCAAAACAACTTTCATATGTTCACATCCTTATAAAGCTGAACTTAAAAATCTTCGGCAAGCGCTGTCAGATACTGTCCGTAATTAGTCTTCTTCATGGCTTCTGCAAGATCTCTGAATGCTGCTTCATCGATCCAGCCCTTCTTAAGAGCTATCTCTTCAAGGCAGCCGATCATGTGACCGGAACGCTGGGCAGCGCGGATCGCGCCCGCAGCATCGTAAAGGCTGTCGGCATTTCCTGCGTCAAACCAGGAGAATTCCTTGCCCAAAGCTATTACCTTGAGCTTTCCGCGGTTGAGATATTCTTCATTTACTGAAGTGATCTCAAGCTCGCCCCTTGCGGACGGCTTGATGCTCTCGGCTATTTCAACTACCTCGGGGCCGTAGAAATAAAGACCGGGAACGATGTAATTGGACCTCGGCTTGGAAGGCTTCTCCTCAATCGATACGGCCTTGCCTTCGCTGTCGAATTCTACTACACCGAAGGATCTCGGGTCTGCGACATAGTATCCGAAAATAGCGGCGTCGCCTTCCTTGACGCTGTCTGAAGCACATCTTAACTTGCGCTTGAAGAACGGTCCGTAGAAGATGTTATCGCCCAGAGCGAGGCAGACGGAATCATTGCCGATGAATTCCTTGCCGATGATGAAAGCATCGGCGATACCGCGCTGAACCTTCTGTTCGATATAAGTGATGTTGATCCCCAAATGGGATCCGTCTCCCAGCAGATCAATAAAAGGCTTCGTATCATCAGGAGGTGTAATTACAAGGATATCCTTGATCCCCGAATTCATAAGGACGGACAACGGGTAGTAGATCATCGGCTTGTCGTAGACCGGAAGCAACGGCTTACAGACAGGCTTTGTGACGGGATAAAGACGTGTTCCTTTTCCTGCCGCAAGAATTATACCTTTCATATTAATCGCTCCTTGATGTGATATTCTTAGCTTTTTTAATAAATAAATTATTTTAGAGTATATACAAATTGACGGCGTTATGCAAAAAGTGCGGTTTGGGCAGTGTAGGGAATATAAAAAAAGACCGCCGCGGAGATCTCCGCAACGGTCATTATGGAGCGGGTTACGAGGCTCGAACTCGCGACATTCAGCTTGGGAAGCTGACACTCTACCAACTGAGTTAAACCCGCGGAAAGAGCAAAATCAATATATCAGACAACCGCGGCAAAATCAAATGCGGGCGCCATCATCACATTTCCGCTTTCCGCAAAGGCAACAAAATCATCACACAGCTCGTGCCTGAATCCATCCTTCTCATAAGGTAGCCAGAACTGTGTATCGGAGAAATTCGCCCAGATAAGCATGTAGGCGCACATCCTACCGCCTTCGCAGCCGAGAAGCGCATTCAGGATCTCGGTAAACCAGGTCCTGGAAGCATTGCCGGACAGCGCCAGACCTTCATAGTAACCTTCCGGCGTCTCAAGAGCCCTGTATCCCGTCTCGGTCAGCGCAACAGCCTTATCGTGAAGCTTGGCGCATTTAGCGATCTCATCGAGCGAATCCTGAAGCTTCCTGAAATACCCGTCACCGAAATGCGGGTGATCGTGATAGTAATCCATGCCCATTATGTCTATGACGTCATCACCGGGATACCTGGCAAGATAATCCATTCCCGAATTGACCGGACCGTTCGGAGAGTAACAGACGGCAAAATTCTTAACGCCCTTCACCAAAAACAGATAGTCGATCGTATACCTGAAGAGACTTACAAAGACCTCATCGGGAAGGTATTCTCTCCCCCACCAGAACCAGTTCCCGTTGTCCTCATGGAACGGACGGAAGATCATGGGGATGGGGTCACCTTCAACATCAACGCACTTTTCCGCAAAATCAGCGATCATGTCGAGATAACGCAGATATTTCGCATTAAGATCCCCGCCGTCAATTATCCTGCGCGCGCAGCTTCCGTCGGTATAGTTGGGCGAATAATCGTAGAACTCGTCGCCGCCGAGAGCGAAGTTCGGCATGTGTGAAGAAAGCGTGATCACGCAGCCCTGCTTATGGAGGTTCTTGACGATCTTTATAAGGTCGTTCATCTTTCCCTCATAGCCGAGAAAACTCAGAGTGTCTATTCCGACAACCGCAGGATGCTTTCCGCAAAGTTTTTTGCAGTCAGACTCCGTTCCGTCGGTCTCGTTTATGGTCACTCCGATATGTCCCGCGTTCTGCTGCCCGAACATTATCTTGTCCGAAAGGGATACCTTCTTAAGCAGCTCCAGCAGTTCAAGAAGCTTTGGCGATCTTTCATATCTGCTTGTCATTTGTGACGCCTTACTTGTTTCCGTTATATCCTGCAGGACCGTAATCCTTGCCCGGCTTATTCTGTGCCTTGCGCGTGAAATCTCCGAACGGATCGTTGATGTCGGAAATGTCGCCTCCAAGCTTCTGAATTGCAGACATCATCTCATAGAAGAGATCACGGTCTATCGAATCCTGATGTCTGTTGATATAGTTCTTCATAAGCGGGACCGCGCGTTCGTCGCCGTATTCCGCAAGACAGATGACTGCGTATATCTTGTTCGTCATCGCCCTGAACGCATGTCTCAGTGTCTGATATATCTCCTCTGACTTCTCAGACATGCCGATCTCCGCGAGCATTATCACGAGGTCCTCCGCAGGGCCTTCAAGTCCTGTGTCGAGTTCCGCTTCGATAAGTTCTACAAGAATGGGGACTGCGATCTCAGGGCAGCCGATGACATAGTTCTTGATGGACTCTGCAACGAATTCCGTCGTCTTCGGGTAGCTCATGAAACGGTCTATGACTGCCTTTACGAAGCAGAATTCCTTCATTTCGATGAGTACGTCAAGACATGCCTTGACCTTCTGATACTCGATCTCGAAAAGCTTGTCCTCGTCGTCTAATTCTTCCTCGGTCCACGCAGAGTTTCCGATGACAGCACTGCAGTAATCCCTGACAGCATCCCTGTCATCGGCAGCGATGCTGGCAATAAGCGAATGCGGCACTCCACGGTCAAGCGTGACTGCACTGTATTCGAGCGCTTCAACTTTCCCGGCAAGCGTCATCTCATCGAAAACATCCCTTAAGGACTTTCCGCCAAGCTTCTCATCAGGCTCTGTCTCAAACGCAAGAGTTGCCTTCTCGGTCTCTTCTCTTGCAACGTCCTGGATATACTCCTCAAATGAAGCAGCGTCGTTTCCTTCAGGAACCTTACCCAGCTGATCTTCGAATTCATCTAATTTCTGTTCGAGGATAAGCGCTACTATATCGTCGTATCTCTTAAGTACTTCTTTGATCTCGTCGGTCATTTTATAACACCTCTTCACTCTTCTCTGAGAAGAATATTCTACACGAAAAACACTTAACAGGAAATAAAAAAGCACCGCGGCGCTTATCAGCTTTCCTCGGTGCTTTAAGTGGAGGTACCACCCAGATTTGAACTGGGGATCAGGGTTTTGCAGACCCACGCCTTACCACTTGGCTATGGTACCATTGGTGACCCGTACGAGAGTTGAACTCGTTACTCCGCCGTGAAAGGGCGACGTCTTAGCCGGTTGACCAACGGGCCTTTTATGGTAGCGGCAGTGGGATTCGAACCTACGACCTGCCGGGTATGAACCGGACGCTCTGGCCAGCTGAGCTATGCCGCCATAAAAGTTGCTTTGAAATTATATCCACTCCACGAGGTAAAGTCAATACAATGAGACTTGTTCCTGATGGTGTTTTTTTTAATTCATGAGATCATCATCAAGATAGTCCCTGTCTTTGGGGCGGTAGAGCAGCTTTTCTTCCTGCCGCCTTACCTCTGTAGCGAAAAGAAAAAGGGTGCTCTCACGAGCACCCTCTTTAACTGAATTCTGTTTTATAAAGAATTACTTGATCTCGAGCTCAGCGCCGCAACCATCAAGCTTCTTCATGAGGTCATCAGCCTCTTCCTTGGAGACGTTCTCCTTGAGAGCGACAGGAGCCTTCTCAACGAGTTCCTTAGCTTCCTTCAGACCCATTGCGAGTGCGTCCTTGACAGCCTTGATAACGCCCATCTTGGAATCACCGAAGCTCTTGAGCATAACGGTGAACTCTGTCTGCTCAGCTGCTGCAGCTGCGCCTGCGCCTGCACCTGCACCTGTAGCAACAACTGCTGCTGCAGATACGCCGAACTCATCTTCGATTGCCTTCTCAAGATCGAAAAGCTCGATTACGGAAAGGCCCTTGATTTCTTCAAGAATGCTTGTAACTTTCTCACTAGCCATTTTAAGTTTCCTCCTATGATAATTTGACTAATTACTCTGCGGGTGTTTCCGCGGGTGCAGCTGCCTCTGCAGGTGCCTCTGCGGGCGCCTCCTCAGCTGCGGGTGCTTCAGCGGGTGCTGCTACGGGAGCTGCTTCACCGCCTTCTTCCTGCTTCTTCTCAGCTACAGCCTTTACGAGCATTGCGAGCTTCGTAAAAGGGAAAAGCAAAGAATAAGCGACCTGTGTACGAAGTGTATCCACATCCGGAACCTTCGACAGTGCAATGACCTCAGCGACAGAAGCGACCTTACCGTCGATGATGCCGCCTTTGATCTCCATGGGCTCGATGTCCTCAGCATATTTTGCAAGGATCTTAGCAGGAGCTGTGATCTCATCAGAGTATCCGACTGCTGTAGGTCCTTCAAACATACCGTCGAGGCCTTCGATTCCGAGCTCATTGAAAACGCGCTTGAGCGTTGTGTTCTTGATTACCTTGAACTTAACGCCTGCACCGCGGAGTTCAGCTCTGAGCTTGGTATCCTGCTCAACTGTAAGTCCTCTTGTAGAAACGAAGACATAAGCGGCAGCGCCCTTCATAGCTTCTGCAAGATCAGCAACAGACTGCTGCTTCTTTGCAAGAATCTTCTCACTAGGCATATTCGTTCTTCCTCCTTCTTCAATATTCTTTGTATTAAAAACCCCCGGCCTGCAGACATGCATACCGGGGGTCGATCAGACTTATATATCGTCTATGGATCTCATCCTCGGCCGGCCGCGCATCCTGCGCATTTGAGGGACTCGCCAACGGCTCATCCCGCCCGCTGTCTTAGGGCAAGAAAGTATTTAATTGTGTTTACTCAAGATCAAGCTCCGAACTTCTGTGAGTTAACCTTGATGCCGGGGCCCATTGTCGTAGCAATGGAGCAGCTCTTGATGTACTGGCCCTTTGCAGCTGCCGGCTTAGCCTTGATGACAGCTTCCATAAGTGCCTTGAGGTTCTCCTCGATCTTCTCGGCTCCGAAAGAAACCTTTCCGATCGGGCAGTGAATGATGTTGGTCTTGTCGAGTCTGTACTCGATCTTACCGGCCTTGACTTCGTTAACAGCCTTTGCAACATCCATTGTGACGGTGCCTGCCTTAGGGTTAGGCATGAGTCCCTTAGGACCTAAGACCTTACCTAAACGACCGAGCTTACCCATCATGTCAGGTGTAGCAACGATAACGTCAAAGTCAAACCAGTTCTCGTTCTGGATCTTGTTGATCATGTCGTCATCACCGACAAAATCAGCGCCTGCAGCCGTAGCTTCATCAGCCTTGGGGCCTTTAGCGAGTACGAGGACTCTCTTTGTGCGTCCTGTTCCGTGAGGAAGAACAACTGCGCCTCTGACCTGCTGGTCAGCGTGACGTGAGTCAACACCCAGACGGACGTGGAGCTCTACTGTCTCATCAAACTTAGCTTTGCCTGTTTCGCAAACGAGCTTCGCAGCTTCTGTCGGATCATAGAGAACGGACTTGTCTACGAGCTTTACGAGCTCGGCATATCTTTTGCCTTTATTCATAGCTTACGTTCTCCTTTCTTAATCCTTTACGACGATGCCCATTGAACGTGCAGTACCTGCAACCATCCTTGCGCATGCCTCTACATCAGACGCGTTAACATCAGGCATCTTGATCTTAGCGATCTCTCTGCAGTCATCCATTGTGACTGTAGCTACCTTCTCTGTGTTCGGACGTCCTGAAGCCTTCTCGATCTTTGCGGTCTTCTTAAGCAGAACCGGTACCGGCGGAGTCTTCGTGATGAACGTGAACGAACGGTCTGCATAAACTGTAATGATTACAGGAATGATGAGACCTGCGTCCTTAGCTGTTCTCTCGTTGAACTCTTTGACAAACTGCGCGATGTTGATACCGTGCTGTCCAAGAGCTGGTCCGACCGGCGGCGCGGGTGTTGCTTTGCCTGCAGGTATCTGAAGTTTTACATAACCTGTGACTTTCTTAGCCATACTGGCCACCTCCCAAATAGATTTTTATTATCAATGACCCGTAGGCCAATAATAAACTCTTATACTTTCCTTACCTTGATGAAGTCGAGCGTTACAGGTGTCTCACGTCCGAACATGGAAACCGTGACAGTAACCTGCTGCTTCTCTTCGTTGATGTCCTTTACGACAGCCTTGCTGTCCTTGAAAGGACCGTCGGTGATGATGATAAGATCACCGATCCTGTAATCGACCTCGACATTGACAGGAACGATGAGGCCCATCTTTATCTGGTCTTCTTCCGTCATCGGGGACGGCTTGTTGGGGTCCGGTGCAACAAAGCCCGTAACACCATTGGTGTTGCGGATCTTGTACCACAGGTCCTTATCAACCTTGTCGTTATTGCCGTAGACAAGCTTCAGGAACAGGTAGTTGGGGAATCTGAGCTTCTCAACTTCCTTACGCTTGCCATTCTTGGTCTCAACTACGATATCCGTAGGCAGATAGACCTGCTGGATGATGTCTTCCATCCCCTGAGCCCTTGCGTAATTCTCTATAGAAGTCTTGACCTTCTTCTCATAACCGCCGAAGGTATGGATTATGTACCACTTCGCTTCATTGTTATCCGGCATTTATATAACTCCTAAATATCTCTGAACCCTTAGCCTGCGCTTGATTCTGTAGCAGCAGCCGTGGTCTCAGAAGCAGCAGTCGTCTCAGCTGCGGGTGTTGTCTCTGCAGCCGCTGTCGTCGCAGTTGTCTCTGCGATGTTATAGAAACCAATCTTATCAAGAACCCAGCGTCCGCCGGATCCGATTATCGTAAGATAGACAGCGAAAAACACGATGACCAGCAGAACAACCGCAGAAGTCTTTGCGAGCTTGTCCTTCGTGGGCCATGTGACTCTCTTCAATTCCGCGAAAACATCGGTAAAACCCTTCGCGGCACGCTGGAAAATATTACCCTTCTTGTCAGCCATCTTAAAAGTCCCTCGGGATTATTTAGATTCCCTGTGAATGGTATGCTTACGGCAGAAAGGGCAGTACTTCTTGAGTTCGAGCCTCTCTGTGTTGTTCTTCTTATTCTTGTAAGTCTGATAATTTCTCTGCTTGCACTCTGTGCATGCAAGTGTCAGCTTATCACGAGCACCGGCCTTTGCCATGGTCCAAATACCTCCGAAACCTTTTGTTTCCTTACTTTTCGGGATTTCTCAGTTCCGTTATCCGCGCAAACTAAAAAACCCCCTAACGGGTTAGCGTGAAGATTTTATCACAGCCCCCCAAGGAAAGTCAACAATATATTAACTTCTGCGTGATCTTAACTCCGCCTCGACATCATCGATGGTGATGCCCCTGTCCACCATCAGGACGAGAAGATGGTACTGAAGATCGGCGATCTCCTGGATAGTAGCCATACGGTCGCGCTGTGAAGCCGCAATAACAACTTCTACTGCCTCCTCGCCGACCTTCTTGGAGATCTTATCCGTTCCCTTATCGAAAAGATAATTCGTATATGAACCCTCTGTCGGATTCGCCTTCCTGTCGGTGATCACACTGTAAAGTTCTCTGATAACGTCCATTTCCAATTCTCCTTACTTTTCTTCATCTTTCTGATATTCCCACTCATCCAGGACCGTATAGAAGCATGATCTGTTGCCTGTGTGGCATGCCGCTCCGGTCTGGTCGATCTTATAGAGAAGCGTGTCCCTGTCGCAGTCGATGGATGCGCTTATAACCTTCTGGACATGGCCCGAGGTCTCGCCCTTCTTCCACTGAGCCTTGCGCGATCTTGAATAGTAGTGCATGTAGCCTGTCTCGCAGGTAAGCCTGAACGCTTCATAGTTCATGTAGGCCATCATGAGGACATCACCCGTTTCCGCATCCTGCGTTATCGCGGGGACCAGACCGTCACTGTTCTTCTTCATCCGGGCCCACTTGTAAAGGCTCTCCTTCATCTCTCTGACAGGAATCCCCTTTGATGCGAGGTAATCCTTGAGGTCCTTTATCTCGATCTCCCCGAAATGGAAAAGGCTGGCAGCAAGGACTGCATCTGCTTTGCCCTCAACGACTGCGTCCTCGAAGTCCTTCAGGCTTCCGGCTCCGCCAGATGCTATGACCGGAACGCTTACCGCCTCCGAAATCATCGCGGTTATGACGTTGTCGTAACCGGACTTGGTCCCGTCTTTATCCATCGAGGTGAGGAGTATCTCGCCTGCACCGAGTTCAACGGCCTTTTTGGCCCATTCGAGTGCATCGAGACCTGTCGGCTTGGTGCCGCCTGCGATAACCACTTCATATCCTGAAGGGAATCTGACATCGCCTTCCCTGGATTTGACATCGATAGCCGCTACTATGCACTGTGAACCGAACTTTTCGGAAGCGCGCCTGATAAAATCAGGATCCTTTACAGCCGCGGAATTGAGCGAAACCTTGTCCGCGCCTGCATTCAGGAGCGCCTGGATATCCTCGCATGTCCTGATGCCGCCGCCGACGGTGAACGGGATGAAAACCTGCTCTGCAACACGGCGCGCCATGTCTACAGTGGTGTCGCGCGATTCAAGAGTTGCCGTGATATCAAGGAAGACCAGCTCGTCAGCGCCCGACATGTTATATGTCCTCGCGCATTCGACGGGATCACCCGCATCCCTTAAGGATACGAAGTTGACTCCCTTTACGACACGTCCGTCCTTGACATCGAGACAAGGGATTATGCGTTTCGTAAGCATTTTGCCAGATCCACCTTTCCTTCGTAGATTGCCTTGCCGATGATCACTCCGGCGCAGCCTGATGTCTTTATCAGTCCGACATCGGAATCAGAACCTATTCCGCCTGAAGCTATCACGGCGAGTCCGGTCTGATCCACCATTTCCTTAGTTGCCTCGACAGCAGGACCTGTCAGCATTCCGTCTCTTGAGATGTCTGTGAAGACAACGGTCTTCGCACCTATCTCCTTGCACTTGAGCGCGAAATCCACGGCTTTGAGCTTTGAATCCGAAGTCCAGCCGTCAACGGAAACGTATCCGTCGTGGGCATCGATGCCGATGGCAACCTTTTCGCCGAATCTCTCGATCGCTTTCCTCGTGAATTCGGGATCCCTGACGGCAGCTGTTCCGAGAACAGCCCTTGATACGCCATATTCCTCGATCCATCTGGCAAGAGTATCCATATTGCGGATACCGCCGCCGGTATCGACCTTAAGTCCGGTCTTTACGGAGATCTCTTTTATGATCTCATGGTTTTCCGGAACACCGCTTTTCGCTGCATCCAGATCAACAACATGGATCCATGTCGCTCCGGCTTCCTTGAACATAAAAGCCTGATCGAGCGGTGAATCGTTGTAAACGGTGACATCGTCGTATCTTCCCTGCCTGAGGCGGACGCATTTTCCGCCGATCAGATCGATTGCGGGCAGTATTATCATCATTTTGTCCTCATTGCGAATTTGTTCAGGATCTGAAGGCCTGCCTCGCCGCTCTTTTCCGGATGGAACTGGGTGGCGAAGACGTTGCCATGCTCTATGGAAGCGCAGTATCTGACTCCGTACTCGGCATACGCCGCAACATCTTCCTCGTGCTCGGGACGGCAGTAAAACGAGTGGACGAAATAAACATGATCGCCTTCTGACAGGAGCGAACCTCTGCAGCCCACCAGTTTGTTCCAGCCGATCTGCGGGACCTTCAAGTCCTCTGTGCTGAATTTCTCGACCTTACCGGGAATGATGCCCAGTCCGGTCACATATAAGTCCGCTGAAGCAGGGTCAACGCCCTCCTTCGAGCCGTCCATAAGGAGCTGCATTCCGAGACAGATCCCGAGGAAAGGCTTTCCGCTTTCCGCGGTCTCGGTAATGACGCGGTCAAGTCCCTTGTTCCGCAGGTTCTCCATGGCAGGTGCAAAAGCGCCGACGCCGGGAAGTATGACTCCCGACGCTTTGGATATCACGTTCGGATCATCCGTGATGACCGAATCGTAATTCAGGTATTTAAGTGCTTTTGCGACAGAGCCCAGATTGCCCATGCCGTAATCGATGATTGCAATCAAAGGATCAGATTTCCTTTCCGGTTATACGTGAGTAGCACTCGCGGTACTTCTCGGCAGTCTTGTCGATGATCTCCTGAGGAAGCTGCGGAGCGGGATATGTCTTATCCCAGTCGAGTGTTTCGAGCCATTCTCTGAGGAACTGCTTGTCAAAGCTCTTCTGGGCACGGCCCGGCTGATACTCTGAAGCATCCCAGAATCTTGAGGAGTCAGGTGTGAACATCTCGTCGCACACAGTAAGGACGCCGTCGATCTTGCCGAATTCGAACTTCGTATCTGCAAGGATGAGTCCCTTTGTGAGGGCGTATTCGGAGACCTTCGTATAGAGTGCAAGAGAAGCGTCTCTCAAAGCGGAAGCATCTTCCTGACCGATGAGGTCAACAAGCTCATCATATGTAATGTTGATGTCGTGGCCCTCGTCAGCCTTGGTCGAAGGTGTGAAAAGAGGCTCGGGGAGCTTATCGCCCTGAACCATTCCCTCAGGCATCTTGATACCGCCGACTGTGCCGGACTTCTTGTATTCCTTGAGAGCGGAACCTTCGAGATAACCCCTTACGATGCACTCTGCAGGAAGCATCTGAGCCTTCTTTACGAGCATTGATCTGCCCTCGAGCTCCTCCCTGTACTTGTCGAAACCCTGAGGATACTTGGAAACATCAGTCGTGATTACGTGATTGGGGATGATGTCCTTCGTGAAATCAAACCAGAAAGCGGAAATCGAAGAAAGAACTCTTCCCTTGTCCGGGATCAGCTCGTCGAAAATGACGTCAAAAGCTGAGATCCTGTCTGTTACAACGAGAAGAAGCGAATCTCCCAGATCGTAGATGTTCCTTACCTTGCCCTTTGCGAGCACCGGCTTATCGATAAAATCAGTATCTTTGATAAGCATTAATATATCCTCCTGAAAAAATTATAAAGCGCCTTTTGTGGACACTACCGTGCCTTCGAACCTCGGGTCGATCTCAGTTGCCTGCCTCAAAGCCCTTGCCAGAGCCTTAAACATTGCCTCTGCCTTGTGGTGGTCATTGCCGCCGTAAGGGCAGGCGATGTGCAGAGTGATCCCCGCATTGAATGCGAAGCTCCTGAAGAACTCCTCGAAAAGCTGTGTATCCATCGTGCCGCAGAACTCGTCCGCGAACTCACAGTCAAAAACAAAGAAGGGTCTGCCGGAAATATCGAGCGAGCATGTGCCCAAAGCTTCATCCATCGGAATGGAAGCCGAGCCGTAACGCCTGATACCGACCTTATCGCCGATAGCCTTGGCAAAAGCCTGGCCCAGAACGATTCCGGTATCCTCTACCGAATGATGTGCATCGACTTCAAGGTCACCCTTGCAGCTGATGTTCATGTCGATTCCTGAATGCTTGGAAAGAGCCGACAGCATGTGATCGAAAAAACCGATACCCGTATCGATACTGTATTCACCCTTGCCGTCAAGGTCGATGCTGATCTTGATGTCAGTCTCTTTTGTCGTTCTTGCAATCTCAGCTGTTCTCGGCATTTTCGATTTCCTCCTTAACAGATCTCACGAACTGTTCCATCTCATCCTGCGTTCCTATCGAGATGCGCAGGTGATCATTAATTCCGGGTGTTTTGAAATACCTTACAAGTATACCCTTTGCTTTAAGTTTTTTATATAACGTTTCCGCATCGATGCACTTCGGCGGTTTAGCGAAAACGAAGTTTGCGGAAGACTCCGGCATGGTGAACCCGAGCTTTGTCAGTTCAGCTGCAGTGTAGTTCCTTATCCTGATTAATTCTTCCCTGCACTTCTTGTGATATTCCGTATCTCTGACAGCGGCGGCACCGATAACCTGGGCAAGCCTGTCCACAGGGTAGGAATTGAATGAGTCTCTCGCTCTCAGGAGTCCCTCTATGAGCTCTTCGGATGCGATCGCGTAACCGATACGAAGACCGGCCAGGCTGTATGACTTGGAAGTTGTCCTTACAACGCAAAGGTTGGGGAATTCCGGAAGGAGCGATACCGCCGTTTGAAAATCGTCCTCGAAATAGGCGTACGCCTCATCGATAAGCACGACCGAATCGGGGTTTGCTCTGCAGATCGCGGCAATATCCTCAAGAGAGATCGCTCTTGATGTCGGAGCATTCGGATTGGCTATGGCAATACCGCAGTTAGGTACGCCGGTATAATCAGAAGCCTCGAGCCTGAAGTCCTCCCTGAGCGGGATCTTCTTTGAACGTATCCCGTAGAATTCCTCATACACAGGATAGAAGCTGTATGAGAATTCCGGCGTCAGGACAGGAAGTTCGGTGTCGCGTTCCTTTTCGAAGAAGGTCTGAAAGCACAGCGCCAGGACTTCATCGGAACCGTTTCCGACAAAGACCTGAGAAGGCTTCACGTTCTCAACTTCCGCAACCGCGTTTACTATCGGGGTTGCATTGGTATCCGGATAAAGCCTTAAGGTCGAAAAGTCAAACTCCTCGAACACCTTTTTTACGGCAGGCGAAGGCGGAAACGGATTCTCGTTCGTATTCAGCTTGATGACCTTCTCCCCTGCCTTGGGCTGCTCGCCGGCGACATAGGGAGTGGTCTCATTTATTGTCTTGTTCCAAAATTTACTCATGATTCCTCGAATCTGGATCTTACAGCTGCAGCGTGGCAGGTCAGACCCTCGCTGTCCGCGAATGCCGCAACGTCCTTGTAGACTTCCTGCAGAGCCTCACGGCTGTAGTTGATGACGCTCATCTTCTTGTAGAAATCGCCCGTGTTAAGCGGCGAGAAGAAGCGTGCTGTTCCCGAAGTCGGGAGCGTATGGTTAGGACCGGCGAAATAGTCTCCGAGCGGCTCGGGAGTCCAGTTTCCGAGGAACATCGCGCCGCAGTTGTTGATCTTCTCTGAGAACTCCTCAGCGTTCCTGACACAGAGCTCGAGGTGCTCGGGAGCGATCTCTTCCGAGAAGCCGACAGCAGTATCAAGGCTGTCACATACAATGATCGCGCAGTAATCCTGAAGCGATTTCTCCAGGATGGAGTTCCTTTCAGCTGCGTCCGACCTTCTGTCTACCGCTTCCAGGACCTTTTCGGCAAGTTCTCTTGAATCGGTCAGAACGATAGCCGAAGCCATCTTGTCGTGTTCCGCCTGAGAGAGCATGTCTGCCGCAACGAACTCCGGATTTGCAGAATCGTCAGCAATGATGAGGATCTCCGAGGGACCTGCGAACATATCGATATCCACCTGTCCGTAAACGAGCCTCTTTGCAGTGTTGACGTAGATGTTTCCGGGACCGCAGATCTTGTCGACTCTCGGGATAGTCTCCGTTCCGTAAGCCATGGCTGCGATCGCCTGCGCTCCGCCCATCCTGTATATCTCAGTCGCTCCGGCTATGGAAGCGGCAGCAAGGATGACGGGAGCAACCGTTCCGTCTTTCATCGGCGGTGTGGCGAAAACTATCCTCTTTACGCCTGCAACAGACGCCGGGATAACATCCATAAGTACTGTGGACGGAAGCGGTGCCGTACCGCCGGGGACATAGATGCCCGCTGTTGTAACCGGTCTTACCCTGACTCCGACCTGAGCGCCCTTCCCGTTCTCGGTCATGAAGCCCTGTTCCTTCTGGTTCTCGTGGAATCTCCTGATGTTGGCTGCGGCCTTTTCCATGACCTTGAGGAGTTCGGGATCGACTTCTGTCATCGCCTTCGCGATCTCCTCTTCGGTTACCCTCAGATCCTTTGCCTCAAGCCTGATACCGTCAAACTTCTCCGTGTATCCCAGAAGAGCGGCATCACCGTTCTCCCTGATGTTATCGATTATGAGCTGTACGGTCTCAATGACGGGCTTCAGATCCATCTTGCCCCTGATACCGAGTTTTTCAACGGTGCTCTTCAGGTTTTCCTTCGTACCTTCAACAAGTTTGCAGCGCATATTACTCTTCTCCCTCTTGTAATGCTTCACGGAGTTTGGAGATCATGGGCTTGATCTCGTCAGCCTTCATTTTCATTGAAACGCGGTTAACAACGAGCCTTGCCGAGATATCAGCGACGGTCTCAAGCACGTCCAGTCCGTTCTCGAAAAGCGTCCTTCCGGATTCAACTATATCAACTATTACTTCAGCGAGTCCCGTGAGCGGAGCAAGCTCTACCGATCCGTTGAGCTTGATGATCTCGACGCTCTCTTTCTTGACACCCTCGAAATAATTCCTTGTGATGTTGGGATACTTGGTTCCGACCCTCTTGTTCGGGATCTCGTCCAGCTTGTCCTTGAGCGACGCGGGACCGGCAACGCACATGCGGCATCTTCCCAATCCCAGATCCAGGACTTCGTAAAGCTGTCTGCCTTCCTCGAGAAGGGTGTCTTTTCCGACAACGCCTATGTCAGCGGCGCCGTATTCCACATAGGTGGGGACGTCTGAAGGCTTGGCAAGGATGAACCTTAAACCGGCATCCTGGTCCTCCAGGATCAGCTTGCGTGACTTTTCGCGCGCGGCAGAAACGTCATAACCTGCCTTCTCCATCAGATCCAAAGTCTGATCGGCGAGCCTTCCCTTTGATAAAGCTATCGTAAGCATCAGGCTTCACCTCCGTTCATATACATGATCGTCTCGATCCCTCTTGCCTTGGCATAGGCATCGAGTTCTTCCTCGCTCATTCCGGTTGTATCAAGTACTGCGGCCGTTCCTTCTGCTCTCAGGGCCTCCGCAGTAGCGATAGCTGTCTCGAAATCGCCTCCGACGATAACGGTCGCGCCTGCTGCCGGAGTGAACTTGTCCTGTCTCATGAGTGCGGTGATGGAGAGCGTCAGCGAGATAGAGAAGCCGACGGCCGCCATTTCCTTACCGAATGCCTTGCAGACATCGTCGTATCTTCCGCCTCCGAACACAGGGAAGCCGACCTCGTAGGTGTATCCCTTGAATACCATGCCGGTATAGTAATCTATGCTCTCGATAAGTCCCAGGTCGACTGAAACATACTTGAGATAGCCGTAGCGCTCCATTATGTCCAGTATCTCCCTGATGTTTCCGAGCGCAGCCTTCGCGCCCTCGTCGGTTACTCTGGGGAGCATGTTGTCAATGGTGTCATATGTTCCGCCTGATTCGGTGATCATGAGGAGCGTATCCTTGTCCTCGCGGCTTAAGTCGAGCTTCTCAATGGTGACTGAATCCCTGTTGGCGATGGCAGCCTTGACCTTGGCGATCGTCTCATCCGAAAGTCCCAGCTGTCTTGAAAGGCCGTTGAAGAATTCCACCTGACCGACGGATACCTGGAGATCGGTAAGTCCTAACTCAAGCGCGGACTTGATCGCAAGTGCCAGGACTTCCGCGTCGGATTTTGAGCCCGAAGCTCCCAGCAGTTCGATTCCGGCCTGAGTGAAGCCGCTCTGCTTTCCGCCGCCGATCTGGCCTGCGCGGTACATATTCTCTATATAAGACAACCTTACCGGCAGCGTATCGTTCCTGCCTGCCGCAAATCTCGCAGCAGGGATAGTTCCGTCGTACCTGGAACAAAGAAGTCTTCCCTTGCCGTCAGTGAACTTGTAGAGTTCCTCTTCAGCAACGAAGCTGCTGTATACATCGAAATACTCAAACCCCGGAGTCTCGATCTCGTCATAGCCGTTCATCAGGAAAAGATTCCTTAAACGTGCTTCCAATTCTCTTTTAAATGCGCAAACACCTGGAAGCTGATCCGTAAATCCGTCCGGTGTGTAGAATTTATTACCCATACGCCCTCCTGCTTTAGTTGACTAAAGGATTGTAACAACCAACCCGTGGAATGTCAACACTTTTCTTTAGTCGAATAAAGAAATTTTCTGATCTCATTTATGGTATTTCTCGCCATGAGCTATCCTGAACCCCCTGTACAACTGCTCAGCAAGGATCAGTCTGGTCATGAGATGCGTCAGTGTAACGTTTCCGAACGCGATGCGCCTCGAGGCCCTCTTGCGTACTTCATCGGAGATACCGTTGCTTCCGCCTATCGCTATGACAAGGGTTCCGCCGCCCTTTTCGATATCGGCCGTCAGATATTCGGAAAGCTTCTCGGAAGTGACATTCTCGCCTCCGAGATCCATTGCCCACAGGACATCCGTCGGCTTAACGCGCGCCAGGATCGCCTCACCCTCACGTCTGAGAGCTTCTTCAACAGGCACTGAATCGGGTACGTCGTTGACTTCAATGAACTCAAGCGTGCAGAAACGCGAGATGCGCTTACGGTATTCGGCTATGCCGTCCTTGAGCCACTTGTCCTTGATCTTCCCCGGAGAAATAACGTTGATCTTCACAGTACGAATCCTTCTGTCGGCTCGGATTTTTTCGCTATACGAAGCTCATAATCGGTATCGCGTACCAGACCTTTGTCTGCCAGATGTGAAACAAATGTCTCACAGGCTATCTCCTCTGTATTGTTATGGGGCGACAGGTGGCCCAGTATGAACTTCCTGGTGCCGTTAGCGATAAAGAATTCGGCTGCCTCGGCACACTCGCTGTTGCTGATATGTCCGTGACCTCCCGAAATGCGCTTCTTGAGCGGGTAGGGATAAGGGCCGTTCTCGAGCATGTACGGATCGTAGTTTGATTCAAGCAGGATGACATCGCTTTTCCTTGCAAAGCCCTTCATTCCTTCATTCACGCGGCCAAGATCAGTCATTATCGAAATGGAGTTACCGCTCTCCGGATTGATCATCCTGTAGCAAACCGAGCCTGGAACATCGTGCGGGGTGGGAAAAGCCCTGACCTCGGTACCGTTCTCCAGCCTGACTATGTCGTTTTCCGCTATCACGTTCACCGGCGAATAAAGCTCGTCCAGAGGAGCAAGCGTCTCCATGGTCGCATAGACGGGTGTGTGGTACTTTTTCGAAAAGACCTTCACTCCGTTTATGTGATCGGTGTGCCTGTGCGTCAGGAAAATGGCCGAAACATCATCCGGGTATACGCCGCTCGCGATCAAAGCCTGCGTCGTCATCTTGCAGGACATGCCGCAGTCAACAAGTATATATGTTCCGTTTGATTTGATTAGAGTCGAATTGCCGCTGCTGCTTGAGAAAAGGGGAACTATCCTGTCAGGTCCCGTCATGCCTCGGTATCCTCTTCGCTGTATTCTTCAATGTTTATGCGCTCGATCGACGCGCCCAGAGAAGTCAGTTTCTGAACGATATGCTCATATCCTCTGTCGATCCTGTTTGCGTGATTGATGTGGGAGACTCCGTCCGCGGCAAGAGCAGCGCACACAAGCGCGGCGCCCGCCCTCAGGTCAGTCGCTTCGACTGTGGCACCCATGAAATTCTTTATTCCGTTGACCCATGCGATACGCTCATAAACATTGATATTAGCGCCCATCTTTGCAAGTTCCGGGACATACTGGAATCTGTTTTGCCACACGTTCTCATGCATACGGCTCTGTCCTTCTGCAGTACACAAAAGCACCACCGTCTGCGGCTGGAGATCGGTCGGGAATCCGGGATAAGGCGAGGTCTTCACGCTTGTGGAGCAGATCTCGGTATCAGGATCGTCAACATAGACTCTGATAGATTCGTCTCCCTCTTCGATCTGGTATCCCATTTCTCTCATCTTCGCGGTAAGCGGTTCCATGTGCGTAGGGATCAGGTTGTGGATGGTCACGTCGCCTTTTGTCACGGCGGCAGCGATCATGTAAGTACCTGCCTCTATCTGATCCGGGATTATCGAATAAGTAAAGTTTCCGGGAAGGTAAGGCACGCCTGTGATCTTTATCGTATCGGTACCCGCACCCTTGATGTGTGCGCCCATTGAATTCAAAAAGTTCGCAACGTCAACGATATGCGGCTCCTTGGCGGCATTGACTATTTCCGTCCTGCCCTCAGCCTTGCACGCAGCAAGCATGGCATTGATCGTTGCACCGACGCTTACTATATCAAGGTACACCTTCGCACCGTGAAGCGGTTCTGCTACGAGATTCACTATTCCGCTGTTGATCTCGGAAGGCTTTGCACCCTTCGCGCCCATCAGCTGGAATGCTTTAAGGTGGAGATCGATCGGCCTCTGACCGAAATCGCAGCCGCCCGGAAGCCTGATCGAAGCTTTTCCGCAACGCGCAAGAAGCGCTCCCATAAGGTAATAGGAAGCCCTGATCTTCGAGACTAGCGCTCCGGATGCCTTATATGTATTGATCGTTGTAGGATCTATCCTGAATGTATGTGTGTCTATCTCGTCGACCGTGGCGCCCAGTGAACGGCAAAGATCGAACATTACTCTGACATCCGAGATGTCAGGGACATTTTCGAGCGTGCACGGGCCATCGACCATAACTGATGCTGCAATGATACCGAGGGCGGCATTCTTGCTGCCGCTTATCTCTATATCGCCGCGAAGCGGCGTACCGCCGTTTATCTCATAGGCATAAGGCCTGTTTATATCTACATTGTTGTCTTCCACAAAGACACTCCGTTATTTCAAATGTTGGGACGCGGAATCATCAAGTATCTTCTTGAGTGAAGACTTTATCTCGCTGCCCTGTTTTTCAGCCGTCTGTTCGGGAGCCGGACTGTCCGCGGCTTCTGACTCCGGCGTGACGCGTCCCCTATTATACCTTTTTCCGTTTAAAATAGGGTGGATCGTCTTCTTATCAAGAGATTCCTTCTTGATCTGCGATACTGTCTTCTTCTGATCAGCGCTGATCTGTACGACAGGCTGGGTAAGAAGTTTTCTCGCCTCTTCCTTTGCAATGAGCTGCTGCTCCTTCTCAAGCCTTTCCGCTTCTGCCTTGGCTGCCGCTCTCTGAGCAAGCGCCTGCTCGAACTGCTCCTTGAGGATCTGTTCATTGCTGACCTCAGGCTCGGCCGGCGCGGCAGGTTCTTCTGCTGTCTTTGCTTCTGCGGGAACTTCAGTATCAGGTACCGTTATTTCCTCAGTCACGATCACAGTGGCTTCCGCATTTTCCGTAACTGACGGAACTGACGGGGCAGACTCGGGTTCAGGTGTTGTCTCTGCTATATCTTCAGCTTCAAGACCTGTTACCGGTCCGTCGATCTCATCGTAGTCCTCAATGCTCAAGAGCTCATCTTCAAGATTCGAAAACCTTTCCTGTCCAAAAGCCTTGAGAAGTCCGGTGAGTGCTTTGTCGCGCGCCGGAACATCAGTCTCGTTGATGGATTCGTATTCCGCTACGATATCGTCAAGATCGGTATAACCAAGTGACTTTACTGCTTCACACTCCTGAAGGCCCAGGAAATAAGCCGCCGCCCTGTAAAGCGGTTTTTCGCTTATGACGCCTGTCTTGGCATCCTGCGTAACGCCTGAGAATACTGATTTTGCAGTAGGCAGGCTCAATGTGAATGTCGCGCCGTTCCCGAAGACCGATGAAACGCTGATAACGCCATCATGCATTTCCGCGATCTCCTTGGCTATAGCGAGTCCGATGCCGGAACCGCCGACTTCGCGTGATCCTGAATTATCAACTCTGTAGAACCTTTCGAAAAGGTGATCGATGTCCTTTGCAGGGATTCCTCTTCCGTTATCCTCAACCTGGACGGCAACCCTGTCATCGATCGTGTGGATGCTGACATGGATCTGGTTCCTGGCAGTCTTTCCGTCGTAATTGATGTACTTGACCGCGTTCGTGAGGAGATTGATTATGCATCTGATTATCAGCTTGTGATTACCGTAGAGCAGCGGCATGGGTGTATCGTCGGGAAGTGTAAATACGACGCCCCTGCTTCCGGGGTAATCAGCCATGCCCGAATATGCCTGTTCGACGCAGTCGCGTATGTCGAAAATGCCCATTCTGCTTGTATGCGAGCACTGTGACAGTACGAGGAAGTCGTTGACGATATCCTGCATCCTGGTCGAATTGTCCTGGATCCGCTGCGACCAGATGAGGAGATTGCTCCTGTCTGGCATTTGGCCTTTTCCGCATGCGTTGATGATGGAAAATACCGAGTTGTTGATGGATGTGAGCGGTGTCTTGAGCTCATGCGAGACATTGGCTGCGAGGTCTTTCTGTCTTCTCTCGTCATCCTTTATCTGCGTGATGTCGTCAACGATCACCAGATTCAGTACTTCACCCGAGAAGTACTTGTCCGTCTGCTCACCGGTCTTTCTTATTACCTTTATCTCATATATCTTCTTGCCGACGCAGTAATTGACGCGGACCACGTTGATGCCGTTCTCGCAGCTCAGTATGTAGTTGGACTTCAGGAGATTTCCGTTATCAAACTCGTTAAGGAAATCGTCTATGGTTTTCGGAAGCCCGCCCTTGAGGAAATCCTGCAATTTGAAAATGGTCTCATTCGCGAAAATGGCTCCTGAATTGTCGTACACAGCCATTCCTATCCCGACGCTGTCAAGAACCGCCTTGTGGATCTGCATATCGCGCTGGAGGCTGTCAATATCAGAAGTAACCTTTCCTCTCAGCGAAATATTGCCGACAAAGTATCCGATAAAGCAGCCTAAGACGAGCACCACCAGTGCTCCGACAAGGACGAGCATCCAGTTCTCGCCCATAACCTTCATCAGATCTGTTGTTGATAACTGAAGTCTCAAGTCAGATCATTCGGGAAGAAATACCCGAATCCTCTTCTCGTAAGAATATATTTGAAGTTCTTCTGATCGGGTTCGATCTTCTGGCGTGTTCTCTTGATCGTAACGTCAACAGTTCTCTCATCGCCAAGGAAATCAAACTTCCAGACCTGCTTCAAAAGCTCGGATCTGGTGCAGACTCTTCCGCAGTTCTGTTCAAGGTACTGAAGGAGCTGGAATTCCCTGTTTGTAAGATCACAGGACTCATCGTGCTTGAACGCCTGCATTACATCACCGTCAATAATGAGTTCGCCGTCGCAGTATTCATGGCGGTTGCCGGCGTTCTCGTTCTTCTTTGAGTTATACTCGCTCCTTCTGATCATGGCGCGGATCCTTTCTCTCAGGACCTGCGCATCGCAAGGCTTTGAAAGATAGTCATCAGCACCCGCACGCAGTGCCTCGACCTGATCGGATGAAAGATCACCCTTACTGGTAAGGAAGAGAACAGGAGTCTGATAACCCTGCTTCCTGAAATCAGCAATGAACTGCATTCCGCTGTATCCGGGCATCATCCAGTCAAGGATAATGACATCAGGTGACTGGCTGGCAGCCATCTCAAATCCCTTTCTTCCGTCGGTGGAAGTGATTACATCAAAAGAAAATGCCCTGAGCATATCGGCGGTTGAGCTGACTACTGCAGGATCGTCATCAACTATAAGAATCTTGGACATGTGGATACCTCTTTATTAAGGAAAATCAATAATCTATGAATCAATTTTACCAATAATAAAAATCTTGTAAATTGTAATATTACAATTTTATTTCAAAATCCATAAAAAAAGTCCTTTAGCGTTTAGCGCTAAAGGACTTGTATAATCCGGCAGCAATCTATCTTCCCGGGCCGTTGCCAGCCAAGTATTGTCGACAC
>X424_Quagga__coassemble_5_pt1 | contig 53599 bp, 60 predicted proteins | sample X424_Quagga__metabat2_low_PE_008 | metagenome-assembled genome bin X424_Quagga | reverse complement strand
CATATGTTCATTCTCGGTTTCCTGTGCCTGATCTGCGGCATAAGGAGAAAGCCGTTCATCTATGTTTCCATGGTGTTTTTTGCCCTGTGCATGTATTCGTATGCCGTGTCTTTCTTCATGGTGCCGGTCTTCCTGCTTGCAGCCGCAATAGTGCTCGTCCGCTCAAGGCTCGTAAGGTTCAGGCATGTTCTGCTGTCGGGGATGCTTTATTTCCTGCTGTCTTTTCCGATCTACTTTACGATGTTCATCAACGTGGCCGGATTGGAGACTGTCAGCCTGCCGTTCGTTACCATGCAGTATTTCACGAACAGCGTAAGAGCAAACGATCTTCTGGTCTTCTCTGACAGTCCTCTTAAGCAGTTGGCCGCCAATGTCAGATCGGTTGTCGATGTCGTGTTCCTGCAGAAGCAGGATCACAGGCTCTGGAATTCTATCGAGGATTTCGGAACGATATATCTGTGCAGTATTCCCGTAACGCTTCTCGGTTTCTTTATCTGCCTTCGCAGAGCCATCAGGGAAAAGGAACCTGAGAAAAAGATACCGTTCGTTCTCCTTATCATATATGTGGCCTGTTCTCTCCTGATGGGCGTGTTTATAGACGCTGTCAATGTAAACAGGATCAACGTTATCTTCTATTCGGGCATCATCTTTACCGGTGTTGGCCTGTACTACCTCTTATCCTGGAAGAAGATCGGCGCTTATACGGTAAGTCTGATCTACGGTGTACTCAGCGTGATATTTGTCAGCTATTACTTTACGGTGTGGCCGCTTCAGATAAGGAACTGGTTCTACGCGGATTTTCTGGAAGCGCTTGATTATGCGGATACCATTGATTTTGACAGATGCTACATCACTCCGGATACGCAGTATACCGGTTCCGCCGACGTAAGCGAGATCCTCACACTGTATGAACTCGATATCGATATCAGCTACTTCCAGGGTAAGACCAATGTTTTCGATGACAGGGAGATCCCTTATAAAGAGAGATATATCTATTCCAATCCGGCTTCAAGGAAACCGGAGCAGGAGAAAAACACCGTATATATAATCAAAAGCGAGGCAAGCCCCGCTTATGATTTCTCCGGATGGACCGTTAAGGAATTCGGAAGATACAGTGTATTTACTTACGACTAAGGTCTCAGCTCAGTTCTTTGATGATGTCGGCGTACTTGAGTCCGCCGATCTTCTTTTTGCCCATGATCTCTGATGCGGGAGAATTCTTGTCGCCCGTGAAAACTCCGGAGACCAGCACTGTCGATGACTCCATGAGTTTTTTCTCGAGCCTGTTGAACTCTTCCTTATCGACCTTTGTATCTTCTTTGTATTTGTCATAGCCACTGACAGAATATGAGCCGGATATCTTATCTGAATTGATCAACTGCATATTGAAAAGGTTGCCTTGTAAAGTAAGATACTTGTGTCCGGGTAAAAACTTGTAATAAGCGTAATAGGCGGTAGAGCTTCCCTGAGCGTAGAAACCTAAATAAGTGATGACCTCTCCGTTCTCTGTTATTGACACGAAGCATTCGCCTGTTTTTTCTCCCATCTCGCACAATTCGTCTTCAAAAACAGTGATTACCTTCTTCTCCTCTCTGTCGTACGAGAATACCTTGCAACGGAAGTGCGGTTTCTCGTATAGTGCGCTCTTTGTAAAGAAGAACAGCTCGGGAAGATCGTCGTTGTTAATGTCTCTCAAAACGAATGAACCGGAACCCGTACCCTTTTCGAACCACTCGATCCCTGCCTTCTCATTCTGAAGTGCCTTCAGATATGCGGCTTTGGCTGCTGCTATCTCACTCGCATCGGCCTTTCCTGTTGCCGTGGCGGACGGCTCTGTCTTATCAGGCGTCTTGGAAGGTTCTGATTCCGAAGGCTCTTCACCCGGATCGGAGGGTTCAGGTGTAACAGGTTCTGTGGTTGAAGGCTCGCTCTCGGAGGGCTTTGTCTCATCAGGAGTGCTTTCAGCGGGCTGGCCGGACGACCAGGAGGGCGCGGATGCTATATCACTTCCGATGAAACTGAACAGTTCCATGAGGGCTTCGGTATTTTTGATCTTGAGACCGTCTTTGGTATCAATGAGTCTTAAGGTAATGGCCTGATCTTCGTTTTCCGCGTCTTTGACAGCGGAGATCACATCATCGGCGTTCTTCAGGGCAGTATCGCCGAAGACTTTTTTCCAGGCCGGGATCTCGAAAGTAACATGTACTTTAGCAAAGCCGTCTCCGATCTCGATATCGGACTCGCTGAAATTCAGATCTATCTTTCCGGCAACCGCAAGATAGCATTGCGCTATATCATCATCGTAAGCTTCAATGTTAAGCAGGTCTTTATACTCTTTGTATGATGAGGAACCTTTATCCGTCATGGTGAGTGACAGGATCCCGTCTGCATCGAGCTTTCGTATCGAGGTCTTGAGACCGTCTATTACCGCGGCAGGCTCTCCGGACAGCTTATTGCCTTTTCCGGTGCAGCCCGCAAACTGGAATATGAAAGTCAAAGCCAAAAATACAGCTATTATCTTGTTCTTGTTGTGTCTCATAATACATATCCCCCCAAGTTGATATTCCGATAATGATTTTACCACGATGCGAGAATACTTTTGACAATATTAAAGGCTGATTTTATGATAGTTATAGTCTAAGGAGGACAGCTGATGCCACGTGTATTTCTTGTAGAAGACGAAAGCACCATAAGGAGCACCCTGCGAGATACGGTACCGTGGGGACAGCTCGGATATGAATTCGTCGGCGAGGCTACCGATGGCGAGATGGCGCTCCCCCTTATCGGCACGACGCGTCCTGACGTCCTTATAACAGATATCAAGATGCCGTTCATGGACGGACTTTCACTTTCAAAGCTCGTTCTGAAGGATTTCCCTAACACCAAGATAATAATCATATCGGGCTACGATGATTTCGAATACGCAAGACAGGCAATCGAGATCGGTGTGGAGCAGTATCTGCTCAAACCGATAACCAAAGCCAACCTGATGAAGGTCCTCCGCGAAGTCAAGGAGAAGATCGAGCAGGAACAGGAGCAGCGCAATTATCAGGCGCAGTTTCAGCGTGATTCACAGGAATACGAGCAGTTCGCCAGAAGAAGCTTCATGGAGCAGATCGTGGCCGGCAAGCTCTCAGTCCAGCAGATCTACGAGGATGCAGGCAGACTGGGGCTGGAACTCCGCGCGCAGAGTTACTGTTTCGCACTGTTTTCGGCAATGGGCGAGACCTATTCGGAGACTGACGCAAGAGTAAGGGAAGACCTTCTGGGACACTTTATGAAGCACCCGGAATACCTGCTGCTCCGCTGGAATCTCACGACATATATGCTCCTTATAATGGGAGAGAAGTCCAGGATGGACAGTTACATTCAGAGCTGTATTGCGGCGATCACCAACCGTTACACGGTTTACGACGGACTCAAGCCATGGTATGTAGCAGTAGGCAAGACCTGCGGACGTTTAAGTCAGTTCCCTGAATGCTTTGAGGATGTTTCGAGGCTCTGGGCATACCGTTATATCCAGCCCGATACGCATGTCCTGACTTCGGAAACCGTGAAGGAACCCGGAGCAAAAGGCGCAAGCACCGATCTGGAAAACTTTGACGTAAGCAAGTTCAATCCGGAAATGCTCACGGAGATCATGAAGAGCGCTGCTCCCGAGGAGATCCCGAACGTTGTCAGCGAGTTCCTGCTGGACATCAGCAGCAACACAGGATCGCAGGCTTTCTGCCACTATGTCATGCTTTCAACGAGGTTCACGGCCATCCAGTTCGTGACATCTCTGGGCATTAAGCAGGAAAAACTCCTGGAAGACATCACCTGCCAGGACATGACCGAGCAGCAGAACATCGCGCTGCAGGATCTGAGAAGATACATGAATGAGTTCATTATGCAGGCGGTAAAGCTGCGCATACAGAGCTCTGCCAACCAGTACAGGGATATCCTGAGCCGCGCTGTGGATTATATCGATACACACTATACCGACGAGACTCTCTCGCTCAACACTGTGGCAAAAGAAGTAAACATAAGCGCCAATTATCTTTCAGCCGTGTTCAGCCAGGAAATGAAATCGACTTTCGTTGAATATGTGACATCGAAGCGTATGGCCAAAGCGAAGGAATTGCTCCGCAGCACCGACAAGCACAGCGGAGAGATCGCGCTTGAGGTGGGTTATAAGGACTCGCATTATTTCAGTTTCCTTTTTAAGAAGACACAGGGCATGACAACCAGAGAATACAGAGCCGGGGGTAAGCTCTGATGAAAGCCCGGGAGACAACCATCTCCTATCAGATGAAGAAGCTCTTCATAGGGCTTGCCATTCTTACTGTCACGGTCTTTCTGATCGAAGTCCTGACGATCCTCTATTACCAGTTCCGTTATCAGCACTACATGCACAATCTGACGACCGCGTCCGAGTTCAACCAGAATTTCAAGGACGATATCGATCTCAAGATGTATTACTACGTTATCGGCAGCAAGGAGGCCGAGGGTCTTCCGGTGAAAGAGGTCGAATCGGCGAAAAAGATAGCGGAGGACCTTATCTCCAGTACTTCCGACAAGGAGAGCAGGCAGGCTATTACCAGTGTTATCAATCTTTGCGGCAACCTCGAAGACCAGATGAGGGAGATCGAATTTACCGCAAGTTACGATCAGCGCCAGATACTTCTGAAGAATAATATCTACGTTCTTACTTCTCTTATAGAGGAATATATGTACCGTTATCTTTACTGTGAGGCGGTGCTCCTAAACACCCTCCAGGACAGGATGACTGCCCAGCTCACGATAGGCCTTGTCCTGATAGTCCTGGGCGTCACGGTTCTTTTCACCATGCTGATACGCTATTCTGCGGGAATATCCCGTTCCATCGCCGAGCCCATAGAAAGCCTCAATAACCGTGTCCAGGAAATAGGAGGCGGAGACCTTACCGTCAAACAGCCTGTCAGTTCCCAGGTCTATGAGGTCAGCGCGCTGAGTGAAGGCGTTGAGCAGATGGTCGAGAAGATGGGCAACCTGATGAAGGAATCGACAGACAGGCAGGAAAGCCTGAGACAGGCTGAACTTGCTTTGCTGCAGGCTCAGATCAATCCTCATTTTCTGTATAACACACTCGATACGATCATATGGCTCATAGAAGCGGGCAAGACTGAAGAGGCCGAAGAGATGGTTACGGACCTGTCTTCCTTCTTCAGGCATTCGCTGTCGAACGGCGAGGATGTCGTCACGCTCGAGGATGAGGAGAATCAGGTAAGCAGTTACCTGCAGATCCAGCAGTTCCGCTATGAGGACATAATGGACTATAAGATCGACATCGATCCCGCCGTCAAGGGGACAAAGCTCCCCAAGCTCACGATCCAGCCGCTGGTCGAAAACGCACTCTACCACGGCGTCAAGCTTAAGCGGGCCAAGGGCCTGATCACTGTTACCGGCAAGGCTGAAGGCGATGACATCGTCATAACCGTATCGGATACGGGAGCCGGAATGACGAAGGAAAGGCTGGAACAGCTCAGAAACGGACTTACTAACCGTGAAAGGGTCGGATTCGGTCTGTCGACTGTCGATGAGAGACTCAAGCTCTTTTTCGGTGAGAAATACGGCCTTTCAGTAGAGAGTGTTGAGGGAGAATGGACCGACGTTACCGTCAGGATACCCGGATCGGGGAGGATAAATGATGAAGAATAAGATAGCCGCAGTCGTTTCACTGCTTTTGTATACGATCTTCGTATTGGCCGGATGCTCGAAGCCCGAGGATCCCAAAAAGGACGATCTGATCGTAATAGGCATGAGCCAGGTCGGAGCTGAATCTGACTGGAGGCAGGCCGATACCGCATCAATGAAATCGGTATTTACGGAGGCTAACGGATACAGGCTTCTTTTCGAGGATGCAAGACAGGATCAGGAGAATCAGTTTGTCGCGATCCGCAGATTCATCCAGCAGAAGGTGGATTACATAGTCGTCATGCCGATATCGGAGGAGGGCTGGGATGCTGTCCTCAAGGAAGCAAAGGACGCGGGGATCCCGGTGATCGTCGTTGACCGTCAGGTGAACGTCAAGGACGAGACCCTCGTGACCGCTCATGTCGGAGCTGATTTCTACGCAGAGGGAAAGAAGGCGACAGACTGGATGAGGAACAAGTACGGCACGGGCAACGAAGTCAACATCGTTCACATCCAGGGAACAAAAGGCTCAACGCCGCAGATCGGAAGAACAGAAGCCCTGGATGATGCTTTGAATGCAAACCCTTCGTGGAAGCTCCAGGCCAGGATGGACGGCGATTTCACGGAGGCGAAAACATATGAGGTCATGCGCGAATACCTTTCGAACAGGGAGACGCTCCCCAAGATCGATGTGGTCTACTGTGAGAATGACAACTCCGCGTACGGCGCGATAAGGGCCCTGGAAAACTTCGGCTATACCTGCGGCAAGGACGGGGTCTCCGTGATCTCCTTTGATGCGACATACAATGCTCTGGTCTACTGCCAGAAGGGCAAGATCGCCCTTACCGTCGAATGCAATCCGCTTCTCGGACCGCTCGTGGAATCCGTAATAAGGACCATGGAAGAAGGCAAAGTTCCCGAAAAGAACCGCTATGTCGAAGAGACGGCTTTTACGCCGGAAGACATAACCGAAGATCTTCTCGATTCGAGAAAGTACTGATCTAAGTACTTTTGCGCACCGAAAGCTCCCAAGGAAGAAGCAGCGAATGCGGATTCTTACCCTGCAGTATGGACAGCATCAATCCTGCAGCTTCCGTTCCCATATGTCTTGTCTTGTGCCAGAGGGAAGTTATCGGCACGGGCGAGATCCTGCTGTAATAACTGTTGTCAAAGCTTGCGACAGCGATATCTTCCGGCACTTTTTTGCCTGATTCCGTCAGATACTTTATCAGATGGTACGCTATCTCGTCGTTGTAGCAGATGACCGCGTCGGCGAGCGGAAGATGTTCTTTCACGAATGATGCGATAAGCGACATGTCCTTGCCGTCAACAAGCCTGGTCCTCTGGGCGGAATCATACCAGCAGATGCTGTGGTCGGGGAGAGGGAGGCCGCTGTCCCTCAGGGCGTTCATCATGCCGCTGTAGCGTTCCGGACCCTGAGCGTCATCGTTCTTGAATATTCCGCCTATGTTCCTGTATCCGTTATCCAGAAGATATTTCGTGAGATTGTACCCGCCGGCGTAATTGTCATCGGTGACTGAAGGCAGGAATGACATCGCGGGATAGTTGCCCTGGAAAAATACGATCGGTATTCCCATCTTGTGGAGCTGCTGGTAGAGATCCATGTTGGGGTTGGGAAGAGCGGTTTTGGAGCCTTCCACGAGTATCCCGCCAACCGGATGGTTTATCAGGCGCTGAAGTATCTCGCGCTCGGCTGAAACGCGGTTGAGCGTCTCATAGGCCTGAAGTGTATATCCTCTGGTTCCGAGGACGTTCTCCATATCCCTCAGGATGGCAGGAAAGATGTATTCATTGGAGAAAGTGGTGATGACAGCTATCCGTGAATGAAGTGAAGAGCCCGTGTGCGCAGCATAGTAGCCGCTTCCGCGCCTGCTCGTGATGAGCCCTTCTTCTTCAAGCTCCTGCATGGCACGGCGCACGGTCTGCCTGCTGACGCCGAATCTTGCGGTAAGATCCCTTTCGCTGGGGAGCTTGTAGGAGAGATTTTTGGCGTGAACCATGATGTCTTCACGCAGAAATTGCGCCAAAACCTTGTATTTCATAGCTTTGAGCCTCCTCTGACCGCCTTTTCGCTCATGTATATTTCGTAAAATTCCATAAAAAAACACATTTTTGCCTGACTTGAGCGCAGGTATTTATTTTGGAAAATTACTTATTTTTTCGATAAAATCTTCACTTCGCGAAAACGGTTTTTGACATTTTTACATGACCGTTTCGGCTTTTCTGACCCGCATGAGAGTAATTTAATCAACCAAACAGGTACCAAATTCTGAAAATAACTAACAAAACCGTTTAAATTATCCCAAACTGGTACGCTTTTTTCAAGAGGACCTAAAATTTGTATTGTTTATTGAGTCAAAAGCGTTCCTTCCTTATTGAACGGTTATCACGGTCAAGGCAAACTGTCCACAAGAAGGCACCAGACGGAAACGGATGGGCCGGAAGATCAAGAAACACATCTATGAAAGTGAGGAAAAACTATGAAGAAGTTTCTTGCGGTAATGTTGACTGCTACAGTAGGTCTCGTAATGGCCGGATGCAACAAGGCTCCCGCAGCTACAACAGGTGCGGCAACAACTGCTGCAGCTACGACAGCTGCTCCTGCCGGTGACAAGCTCATCAAGGTCGGTATCATCAACAACGATCCTAACGAGTCCGGTTATCGTACAGCAAACGACAAGGACATGAAGGCTACTTTCACAAAAGAGAACGGCTATGATGCCCAGTTCGCTTACAGCCTTAAGAACGACGAGCAGGTTGCTGCAGCTAAGAAGTTCATCACTGATGAAGTTGATTATCTCCTTCTCTCAGCAGCTGACACAGCAGGATGGGATTCTGTTCTGCAGGATGCTAAGGCAGCCGGCGTAAAGGTTATCCTTTTCGACCGTACGATCGATGCTGATCCTTCTCTCTATGAGGCTTCCATCGTTTCTGACATGAGAAAAGAAGGCGACACAGCTGTAGCTTGGCTCGAATCACAGAAGCTCGCTGAGTACAAGATCATCCACATCCAGGGCGTTATGGGAACAGCAGCTCAGAAGGGCCGTTCCGCAGCTCTCGACGAGAAGGCTAAGTCAGCAGGTTGGACGATCGTTAAGCAGCAGACAGCTGAGTGGAACGCAGAAAAGGCACAGCAGATCGTTCAGTCTGTTATCGACAGCGGCGAGAAGTTCAACGTTATCTATGCTGAGAACGACGATATGGCTAAGGGTGCTGTTGCAGCTCTCGACAAGGCTAACATCTCTCACGGCGTAGGCGGAGACGTCATCGTTATGGGTTATGACTGCAATGCATGGGCTCTCAAGGAACTGCTCGCAAAGAAGTGGAACTATGATGGTCAGTGCAATCCTTTCCAGGCTTCCTACATCGACAAGATCATCAAGGATTTCGAGGCCGGCAAGGCTCCTGCAGAGAAGGTCATCATCATGGACGAGAAGGGCTTCGACGCTACAACAATCACACAGGAAGACGTTGACAAGTACGGAATCTGACAGTTCCTCAAAGTCACAAGAACTATGTAATTGACCGGCACGCGGTACGGGGACTCCGCACCGCGTGCCTTTTTCTTAAACATCCATAGGAGTGGGATTATGGAGAATGGCGAATTACTGCAGATGCGCGGTATCTGCAAATATTTCCCGGGTGTAAAAGCTCTTCAGAACGTGGATTTCACATTAAGAAGCGGTGAGATCCATGCCCTCATGGGAGAGAACGGCGCGGGAAAATCCACGTTGATAAAGGTACTGACCGGCGTATATGTTAAAGACGGCGGAAAGATTTTAATCAGGAAAGAAGACTCAGCCGGAGCGGATCCGGTTTTCGAGGACACACATATAAGATCACCTCAGGATGCCCAGAATTCGGGAATCAGCACGGTTTATCAGGAGATAGCCCTTTGCCCGAACCTTTCGGTAGCCGAGAATATGTTTATAGGACGTTCAGGCGCGTTCACGAACTGGGGCGACATGAACAGGAAGGCGGGGGAGATCCTGAATTCACTCGACATCCCCGCTACGCCCAAGATGCAGCTTGGCAGCTGCTCGATCGCAGTTCAGCAGATGGTTGCCATCGCGCGTGCGGTTGACATGAAATGCCGTGTTCTGATCCTTGACGAACCTACTTCTTCGCTCGATGAGCAGGAGGTCGAAAAGCTGTTCAAGCTGATGAGAGACCTGAAAGCCAAGGGCGTCGGAATAATCTTCGTTACACATTTCCTTGACCAGGTCTATGAGGTCTGCGACAGGATCACGGTATTAAGAGACGGATGTCTCGTTGGCGAATACGTTATCGAGGATCTCCCGAGAGTAAAGCTCGTTTCCAAGATGCTCGGCAAAGATCTCGATGACGTTGCGGATATCAAGGAAGGCAGCGATGTCAAACCTGTTGATATGACGCAGACGCCCGTGCTGGAAGCTTACGGACTCGTCAGCAATGCAGGCATCAAGCCGTTCGATTTCAGCATTCACGGCGGCGAAGTCAACGGTTTCACGGGTCTTCTCGGTTCCGGCCGAAGCGAGTGCGTCAGAGCCATTTTCGGAGCTGACAAGGTCCTGGGCGGAAAGGTCCTTATCAAGGGCAAGCCGGTTAAGATCAAGAAGCCGATAGACGCAATGAAGAACGGTATCGGTTATCTGCCTGAAGACAGAAAACTCGACGGCATCGTTGCGGATCTCTCCGTAAGAGATAACATCATCCTCGCTCTGCAGGTAATGAAAGGCTTCTTCCGTCCTTTCTCCAAAGCGAAGGCAGAACAGATGGCAAGGGAATACATAAAACTCCTGGATATCAAGACCGCCTCGTCCGAGACACCCATCGGTCAGCTTTCAGGCGGCAACCAGCAGAAGGTCATCCTTGCCCGCTGGCTTCTTACAAACCCGGATTTCCTTATCCTCGATGAGCCTACGAGAGGTATAGACATTGGTACAAAGATAGAGATCCAGAAGCTCGCGCTCAAGCTTGCTTCAGAAGGAAAGAGTGTCACGTTCATCTCTTCCGAAATCGATGAGATGCTCAGAACCTGTTCACGACTCATAGTTATGAGAGACCGCAAGGTCGTCGGTGAACTGAAAGACGATGAGCTCACACGCAACAAGGTAATGTCTACCATAGCCGGAGGTGAAGAGAAATGACATCTGGAAACAAGAAAAAGAACAGTTTTGTGTCAGGACTCGTCTCACTGACACGCAAACAGCTTTTTATACCGATAGCTGCACTTTTATGCCTTATCATATTCAACCTGATCGCGGATCCTTCATTCTTTGCGATCAAGCTCGGATATAACAGCGCAAACCAGCCGGTCCTTTCGGGATATCTCATCACCATCCTGGACTACGGCAGCGAACTCGCTATCCTTGCTATCGGAATGACATTGGTTACTTCCGCTTCCGGCGGACAGGATATCTCGGTCGGAGCAGCGATTGCCATTGCCGGATCGGTCATCCTCAAGGTGCTTTGCGGAAACGAATCCAGGCCTGAACACATGAAGGCGCCCATCATCGTTGCTTTCCTTGTAGCCTGTGTTGTGGCAATGCTCTTCGGTGCCTTCAACGGAGCGCTCGTAGCATTCTTCAAGATACAGCCGATGGTCGCGACGCTGATCCTTTTCACTGCCGGCCGTTCGATCGCGGCATGGATCAACAACAACGAGCTCCCTATCATCGCAGAGCCTGAATTCGCATACTTCGGAACATTCATTCCCGGTATCCCGATCCCTACTCCTGTGTTTATAGCGGCGCTTTGCATGCTGGTAATATTCCTCGTGCTCAAGTTTACAAACCTCGGTCTGTATTCACAGGCTGTAGGCATCAACCCGAGTTCTTCAAGACTTAACGGTATCAACCCTGCAGTCGTCAAGCTCATCACTTACATGATCCTGGGCCTCTGTGTCGCAGTCGTCGGTCTCATCAAGGTCAGCCGTATCTCGACGATCAACTATTCTGTTATCGCCAAGGACATCGAAATGGACGCGATCCTCGCTGTCGCCCTCGGAGGCAACGCGCTGAGCGGCGGTAAGTTCAGCATGCCGGCTTCGATCCTGGGTGCTTATATCATCCAGTTCCTGACGACTACTCTCTATAAGTTCAATGTTGATTCAACCCAGCTTCCCGCTTATAAAGCTGTCGTTATCATCATCCTCATAGTGCTCTCGGCTCCTGTCGTAAGAGAGAAACTCGGCAGTCTTAAGAAGCAGCTCTTTGCGAAAAAGAATGCAGGGGAGGTAGCATGACATGAAAAACCGTATATCCTCGAAAAAAGGTCTCCGTGGTATGTCAGATACCAATCTGCTCCTTCTCATAACGATCGTAGTATTTGTCGTGATGTATGCGATGGCGGTGATCTTCCTGAAGTCAGGCTTCCTTAAGCCGCAGAACTTCTTCAACATACTCAACGAGAATGCGAGCCTCATAATCCTTTCATGCGGTATGAGCCTTGTAATGATCACCGGCGGTATCGATATTTCAGTCGGTCAGGTCACTTCACTCGTCTGCATGAGCTGTGCCGTATTCCTCGATATGAAGAACGGCAACGTAGTATCTTCAATGGCTCTCGCTGTAGCGATCGGTCTTGCTTTCGGTGTTTTCCAGGGCGTCCTCATCGCTTACCTTGAGATCCAGCCGTTCATAGTCACTCTTGCGGGACTCTTCTTTGCAAAGGGCATGACCACCATAGTCAATGCGAATCCGTTCAATGTAGAGAACAAGCAGTTTGTCGCGATGAAGATGACAAGGATCGAGATCCCGTATATGGGTACGGTCAACAAGAAAGGTATATACACCCCTGCTTATATCGAAATCGGCGTTGTCGTTGCGCTCGCAATAGTAATTCTTCTCTTCGCCCTTCTCAAGTGGACAAGATTCGGAAGAAATCTCTACGCTGTAGGCGGAAATGCTCAAAGCGCACGACTTCTCGGTATTAACGTAAAGCGCACAAAGTTTATGGCATATCTTCTCTGCGGAGTACTTGCAGGCATCGGCGGCTATGTGTATTTTATGCATGTAGGCTCCGGTTCTCCCTCGCATGCTGACGGTGCAGAAATGAACGCCATAGCATCCTCCATCATAGGCGGAACAATGCTTACGGGCGGTGTCGGAAATGTTATCGGCACGTTCTTCGGAGTTCTGAGCCTTAGCACTATCAAGAACATCGTTGCATCATTAGGACTTGACGAAGCATGGTGGACCAACATCACGGTCGCATTCATGCTCTGCCTGTTCCTCTTGATACAGAGTATCGTTCTCCGCCGTAAGGCAGGTGCGAAAAAATAAAAACGGCACGGAGGATCTAGGATGAGTAACTATCTGGGCATTGAATTCGGCTCCACACGTATCAAGGCGGTCGTGATCGACGACAATTTCACGCCGCGTTCTACAGGCGATTACGTCTGGAAGAGCGATTTTAGCGACGGCGTTTGGACTTACAGCCTTGATGAAGCCTTTGAAGGACTGAGGAAGGCCCTGTCAGAAACCGATACGGCAAATGTTGCAGGAATGGGAATTTCGGCAATGATGCACGGGTATCTGGCATTTGATACGGAATGGAATCTCCTTGTGCCATTCCGTACATGGCAGAATACGATGACGGCTCAGGCCGCATCTGATCTGACAGGCCTCCTTGACTTCAACATCCCCCAGAGATGGAGCATCGCCCATCTTTATCAGGCTATTCTTAACAATGAGGAACACATATCCCGTATCGCGCACATTACGACGCTGGCAGGATATGTCCACTATAAGCTTACAGGCGTCAATGCGCTCGGCATCGGAGATGCTTCGGGCATGTTCCCGATCGACAGCAGCACGCTTGATTATAACGAGGCCATGATCGCCAAGTTCGATAACCTTATCGCTGATAAGAACCTCGGCTGGAAGATCAGGGATATCCTTCCCAAGGTCCTGCCCGCCGGCGAGAATGCAGGAACACTCACGGCTGAAGGCGCTGCGCTTCTTGGCGGCGTTCTGCCCGAAGGAATTCCTTTTGCTCCCGCAGAAGGAGACGCAGGCACCGGCATGACCGCGACTAACGCCGTATCCGCAGGAACGGGCAATGTCTCTGCAGGAACGAGTATTTTCTCCATGGTTGTTCTCGATAAGCCTCTTAGCAAGGTATATCCCGAGATCGACATGGTAACCACGCCGAGCGGAAAAGCCGTTGCGATGGTTCACTGCAACAACTGCACGAATGATATGAATGCCTGGGTCGGCATTTTAAAAGAGACGGTCAGCCTTTTCGGAGGCTCGGTAGATACAGGCGAGCTCTATACCAAGCTTTATCAGAAGTCCATGGAAGGCGCGGCTGACTGCGGCGGCGTATGCACCGTGAATTACATGGCGGGTGAAGGCGTTACGCATCTGGACAGCGGCAGGCCTTTCGTAATGAGGACTCCTGACAGCGATTTCTCACTTGCCAACTTCCTCAGATCGCAGCTCTATTCAACGATGGCAACGCTCAAGATCGGCATGGATATCCTTGCCGGAGAGGGCGTGGAGATCGTCAGCCTTACAGGCCACGGCGGTCTGTTCAAGACACCGGTCGTAGGACAGCGCTATATGGCAGCTGCCTGCAAGGCTCCTGTTACGGTCATGGAGACCGCAGGAGAGGGCGGTCCTTACGGTATGGCGCTTCTGGCTGCTTACAGTGTAATGAAGGGCGGCACGCTTGAAGAATTCCTTTCCGAAAAGGTTTTCAAGAATGCAAGATGCTCGACATTCGCGCCTATTGCCGAAGACATCGAAGGCTTCGACAAATATATTGAGAAGTTCTCCGCGGCGCTCGACGCTGAGCGCGTAGCTGCGGTAAAATTCTGATATCGATTATCAAGGAGCCGTAAGCAAATGTTAGAAGAACTGAAAGAAAAAGTACTGCAGGCAAATCTCCTGCTCCCGAAGCATGATCTTGTCACTTTCACATGGGGCAATGTCTCAGAGATCGACAGGGCGTCCGGACTTGTAGTCATCAAGCCGAGCGGTGTCGATTACGACGGGATGAAGGCTGAAGACATGGTCGTTGTTGATCTTGACGGAAAGGTCGTTGAAGGACACTATAAGCCGTCAAGCGATACGCCCACACATATCGCTCTCTATAAGGCTTTCGAAGGCATAGGCGGAGTCGTCCACACACATTCACGCTGGGCTACCAGCTTTGCCCAGGCCGGATCCGGCATCACGGCATACGGCACGACTCAGGGCGATACGTTCTATGGCGAGATACCCTGCACAAGAAAGATGACACCGGAAGAGATCGCGGGCGAATATGAACTTGAGACAGGCAATGTCATCATCGAGACCTTCAATAAGAGGGGAATAGATCCGGTCGCTGTCCCTGCTGTCCTGGTCAACAGCCACGGACCTTTCACGTGGGGCAAAGACGCTGATGATGCAGTCCATAATTCCGTCGTCCTCGAGGAGTGCGCATTTATGGCCTTCCATGCGAAAATGATAAATCCTTCACTCGGCGCTATGCAGCAGGAGCTCCTGGACAAGCACTATCTCAGGAAGCACGGCAAAAACGCCTACTACGGTCAGGGTTAAAAAGAATCATCTTCATAATACTTCCAAATTAGATCGTCCCATCCTTGCTGTCAAACCGGATGGGACGATTCATTTTGTCATTTTGTCTTCTTTAGTTACCGGGCTGATCGATCCCTGAGGTGAGGAGCTTGACCGCGATCGCGCATTCGATCCTCTTCTTGAAGAGCTTGCAGCCGTATTCATATACGCCCTGAATGTCTCCCGTGGCATGGTAGGAGTTGGCTGCGCATCCGCCCGAACAGTAGAGCTTTGCCCAGCAGTCCCTGCATTCAGGTCTGCTGTAGGCGTTGCAGGAAGCGAATTTGTCTCTTGTATCTGTAGCTGTCACGCCGGTATAGATATCTCCCATCTTGTATTTGGGATCGCCGACGAACTGATGGCAAGGGTAGAGATCGCCCCATGGAGTAACCGCGAGATATTCGGTACCCGAGCCGCACCCTGCGACGCGCTTGTAGATGCAGGGTCCGCAGGTAAGGTCCAGCATGTAGTGATAGAAGGTGAAAGGACGGCCTTCATTGTATCTGCTGACCATGAGACGTGCCAGATCCTCGTACTGTTTGAATATAACGGGGAGATCTTCATCCGTCAGGGCGGAAGGGCTTGAAGGATCTGTTACGACGGGTTCCATCGAGAGCTCCGTGAAGCCCAGATCCAGCATGTGTTTTATGTCGTTCAGGAAATCAGGGTTATGGTGCGTGAACGTTCCTCTCATGTAGTAGCTCTTGCTGCCGCGCTTGGCAACAAAGTCCTGAAAATTCGGAACGATCCTGTCGTATGAGCCATTGCCGGCCATGTCGACCCTGAATCTGTCGTTTACTTCTTTTCTTCCGTCGAGCGAAAGGACGACGTTATGCATTTCCTTATTGCAGAAATCCGTTACCTCGTCATTAAGCAGGACGCCGTTCGTGGTAAGGGTGAAACGGATATTCTTATTGTGGAGTTTCTCCTGCTCACGTCCGTATTTAACGAGTTCTTTGCAGACTTCCCAGTTCATCAAAGGTTCGCCGCCGAAAAAATCGATGTCGAGATTCTTGTGGAAGCCGGAGTTCTCAATAAGGAAGTCTATTGCTTTCTTACCGGTCTCAAGGCTCATCAGGGCACGCTCGCCGTGATACTTGCCCTGGCTTGCGAAGCAGTAGGAGCAGTTGAGGTTGCAGGAGTGTGCGACATGCAGGCAGAGAGCCTTGATATCAAAACGCTTCTTCCTGAAATCGTGCGCAAGGTTCTCGTACTTGTCGGGAACATAGAGCTTGCCTTCATCCTTGAGCTTATTGATGTCAGCAAGGCATTCCTCCGCGTCTTCACGCGAGATCTTGTGGATATCCATGGCCTTGGCAATAACGGTTTCCGCGTCCTCGTTCTCGTACCAGCGGATCATGTCGAACGCAACAGGATCGGTCATATGTATAGAGCCCGAAAAGACATCGAGCACGATATTGAGTCCTTCAAACTGATAGCAATGGATCATAAAAACTCTCCCGTGAGTTTACATAAAAAAAGGTCTCATCACTTGAATGAGACCTTAATCTCAAAATTTCTGCGAATTACTCTTCAGAAAGCTTCTCGCAAGCCTGATTGGCAACGCCGCAGCTTGTCTTGCAAGCTGACTGGCATGATGTCTGGCACTCGCCGCATCCGCCTTCCTTAGCAGACTTGTCAAGGTCACGGGTCTCGATTGTAACGATTCTTGTCATGATCACGCGTCCCCCTTATTTATAATAGGGAAATTATACTTTGCAAGGCGAATACAGTCAAGGCAGGACTTTCAGCTTTCCGTCAAATGAACGCCTTCCGTTCATGTAAAGCTCCGAACCGGCGTTCTTCGCGAACTTAATGGTGTCATCGGTGATCATTTCGCCGGGGATGAGAAGCGGAACTCCGGGCGGGTAAGCGAAGAGGAATTCTCCCGCGATCTTTCCGCAGTTCTCCTCGAGAGGCGCTTCCTCTGCAGTCATGCCGCGCAGATATGCATCCCTTATGGTAGTAAGGAATCTTGGCTGAGGACGGGGCTTGAAGGTCCTGTCATCCGGGTTCCCGTCATTGACCTGAAGTCCGTCAAGCCTGATGACCGCGTCACAGAAACGCTTAATTGAATCCCCTGTGTCACCGATCCCGGTCATGGCTATCAGGTGTGATCGAAAAGCGGCCTCGCATTCGACGTTGTAATCGCACCTCAGGTTAGCAGCGAGCTTCAGGCCGTCGCCCAGGATGACCAGCTTTGAGCGTTCCTTTACGGGAGCCATCCAGAGCTTGTAGTTGCTGAGGCCGGACAAAGCGTCTTCTGCATACTTTATGCCTTCTTCCCACGGCTTCATAATGTCCCTGCTCTTTACTAGCGAAGCGATGCAGCGCGAAATGCCGCCCAGAAGGACATATGAAGGGGATGTGGTCTCAAAGATATCGATGAAGTTCATTAAAACGCCTTCCGGGACGGGACAGTCCTTATCCGTCAGCATGACTGCCGTCTGTGTGGGGGCGTTCAATGTCTTGTGAAGGCTTTTGATAACGATGTCACCTGCGGCGTCAGGACCGAAGAAATCATCATCCAGTCCCAGATGCGCTCCGTGGGCGCAGTCTGTTATGAGGCAGGCATCGTAACGCTTGGTGATCTTATAGATCTGTTCAGTGTCTGACATGACGCCTTCATAAGTAGGCGATGTCAGGATAACGGTCTTGATCCTCGGATTTCTGACCAGCTGGTTTTCCACTTCGGCGGGAGTTATCTGTCCCGAGAAGGGAAGGGCCGGATCGAAAGCGGGCATCAGCGGGACCACCTTGCTGCCTGCTAACGCAAGTGCGTTCCAAACGGAAAGATGGCAGTTGATCGCGACAAGGACTTCTGCATCCGGATTGCAGATGGCAGCGGCGCAGACTGCTGAAAGTATCATGGAAGTAGCGCCGCCTACGGAACAGTAGGCGTGTTCTTTGCACCAGAGACCGGCAGCGGCATCTTCGAGATCCTTCAGCATGCCATTGGGGGCGTGAAGATTGTCAAAACCGCTGATCTCGGTGATATCGCGGCTGAAGATGTCTGAGATGACATCCGGATTTCTTTTGTGTCCGGGCATGTGCATGGGCAGCGGCCGGGTTCCGAGATACATCTTGAGAGCGGCACCCAATCTGTCGTTGTCGTATTTCATCAGAGGATCCCCTTATCTAAAAAGAACCCTGCCTCTTGATGTAAGAGGCAGGGTAAGAAATGGAGTAAAAATGAAACTATCAATCGGGGCTGATAACGGTGAAGCTGTAGGTAGATACCGTATCTGATACCTCATAGATCGTCTTCTGCATCTGAAGAGCGGTAGAGAGGAGAAGGGTATAAGGGCTGAGCTTGCCGTCGAGAAGTTCAACGTCGGAAGCGTAGCTGATAGCCTGAGCCTCATCATCGGAGAGCAGCATGTACTGTGAAACGAGGAAGAGGGATCTGACACCTACATTCATGTGAACGAGCTTGCTGTTGATCGAATAAGCGGGTCCGGTGCTTGAAGAAGTGCTTGCAAGCCTGCTGGAGAAAGAAAGGCCGAGAGCAGATGTGCTGCCAAGAGCGCTGGTCTCTTCCTGGATGAAGAGAGGCTTGCCCTCGATACCGACCTTGCCTACTTCGTGGAAGAGGGCGATGATGATCGCAGATTCTTCATCGAGCTGAGGCATGATGGTGTCCTTAATTCTGAGGAGCTGCTTAGCAACAGAAACGCTCCTGATGAGGAGTCCCTTCTCGCAAGCGAGAGGGCCCTTGAGCTCTGCGGGTGCTGTGAGCCAGGAAGTACGGTTCTCGAGGAAATCGATGAAGTGATCGAACTCGGTCTTCCTCTTGACTATTGCAGCCTTGAGCTGTGAATAGAGAGTATCAACATTATCCTTGTTGACTTCGACCATGGGCATAATGCCGGCGATCTTATCAGATTTGCCTGTTGCTGCAGCTGAAACTGCTGCTGCCTGAGGAGTTACTGTTGCTTCTGTATCGCTTCCGCCCTCTTCTGATGTGAATGTATATTTACATTTAGGGCATCTGATGGCCTGGTTGGCGATTACCATTCCGCAATCCGGACATTTTTTCATAATTCGATCCTCCTGGTGGTACGGTCACCGCAAAAAGCTGCAAACCGACTTAATCTAGACATAATTTTACAACTTGTTTTTTGCACTATCAATAAGAATAAAGCCTATTTACAAAAGATTTATATGTAAAAGAACAAAAAATCGACAATATTCAAAGAAATAGACAAAAAACTTTGTTAATATCGACATTTTTTGCAGCGCCGCCGTTCATCATCATTTCTTGCTGAATAAAAAAGACACTGACGAGGGGATGTCAGTGTCTTAAGGAGGGTGTTATGAAGTAAGGAACAATTACTTTGAACAATTGTATGATACCACCGGGCTTATTTACTTTAAGGTCTATTAAAGGCAAAATAGTGGCAAACGATTATTGAAAATGAGGCATCAGATGAAACTCGAAGGAAGACTCTTTGTAGCTAACAGAATGACCGAGATCAAAGAGGTTGAGACACCGGACAAGGAAGGCGAACCCTTCTCTGTGCGGCTTGAGCGCGCCCTTGTCGAGCTGTGCCGTCAGATGGACATTCCCGTACCCATGTGGATGAAGAAGAACACCCATGAATTTGCGGCTTTCCGGCAGACCATATTTTTCAAAGAGCAATATACGGAGAAAGTCAGGTTTGACCGGTTTCAGATAAAAGAGACCGACTGATCCAAAGAGGCTGACAAATAAAGCAAGACCGCGGACGGGAATTCACAGCTTCCTGTCACACGGTCTTGTTTTATCCAACTACAGATATTTACAATCCGTTTTTGACTTGTAATTACTTATTCTTGTCGGTATTGACCCTGAAGATGATCTCGCCGGGATATACCATATCGAGCTGGGCACGCGCAACACTTTCGACGAATGTGTTGTCCTTGCCGAGTTCTTCCTGGGCCCTGAGCTGCCTGAGCTTGTCAGAAAGCATTGCAGATGTGGACGCAAGTGACTCGTTCTCGGACTTAAGGCGGGCTTTCTGCTTGATTATGTTTGAATAGCGGGTGATGCAGAGAATGGCGATAACGACCAGAGCGATACAGAGCATCGCCGTAGTGAAAGAAAATCCGCGTGTCTTCTTATGCTTGAATTTACGCACGTTATTGTCTCCCGTTCAAACAGATATTATCGAACAAGGATAGTTTGTCATAACGCTCACGTCAAAACAACGGAAAGGGGAAAAACTTAAACGAGTTGTAATATAAAGAGGACCGGATCACTCTTCTGATTCGCCGGCAGTGTCCCCAATGATCTCATACATGGAGGAGGCTTCTTCGCGCCTGGGCGATTCCGGAAGTGCAAGGACCTTAAAGCTTACGGCTCCGCCGCCGAAAAGGACTGTTACCACATCGCCGATCTTAAGCTTTGTGCCGGCTTTGGCAGGGCGGCCGTTAACACTGACACGTCCGGCCTGGCACACATCGTTGGCGACGGTACGCCTTTTGATAACCCTGGACAGTTTGAGGAATTTATCGAGTCTCATATCAGCCTCTGTTTCCGCCTGCCAGCGTGATCCTGCCGCGTAAAGCATTCATTAGCGTCAGGTCATCGGCATATTCGATGTCAGAGCCCATGGGGAGTCCCGACGCGAGTCTTGTGACGGTAATGCCGGACGGCTCCAGGATCCTTGAAAGATAGAGGGCGGTGGCATTGCCTTCAGCAGTCTGGTTTGTCGCGATTATAACCTCTGTTATCTCGCTGTGCTCGGCAAGTCGCTTCAGCAGATCCGATATCGTGGTATCAGAGATGCTCTTGTTCTTCATCGGGTCGAAAACGCCGTGAAGAACGTGATAGAGTCCGTTATATTCTCTGGCACGCTCAAAAGTCGAGACATCCCTCGGAGTCTCGACGACGAGAAGCGTAGTCTTGTCGCGCCCGGTATCGGAACAGATGGGACACGGGTCCCTGTCAGTGAAATTCTGACAGCAGGAGCACCTTTTAGTACTGGTCCTGGCCGTGTTGATGGCATTGGTCAGCTCGTTTGCTTCTGCCTCATCCATGGAGAGAATGTGAAAAGCAATATTCTGAGCTGATTTGCCTCCGATGCCTGGGAGCTTGGAAAGACTTGAGATAAGGTTCTGGATTGAAGGCGAGTATCTTGCCACTTTGGTAGAACCTCGATCAGAACGGCATACGGAGACCGCCGGTGATGGCACCGATGCGCTCCTGGTTGGTCTTATCGATCTGCTCAAGAGCCTGGTTTGCAGCTGCTATGATGAGATCCTGAAGTCCTTCGATATCATCGGGATCGATCACATCCTTGGAGATCTCAACGCTCTCGAGAAGGTGCTTGCCTGTAACTACGACCTTGACGAGTTCGCCGCCGGCCGTTCCGGTGAAACGCATCTCCTGGATCTCAGCCTGAGCCATCTCTATCTGTCTCTGCATTTTCTGCGCCTGCGCAAGCATGTTGTTCATGTTGCCTCCCATGCCCATTCCGCCGCGGAATCCGCCCTTTGCCATATTGATATCCTCCTAAAAATAGATTCTGTAATTATTCACCGAAATGGATGTCGGTGTTGATGCCCTTGCTCTCGGTAAGTTTCTTGAATTCTTCGATCTTCTGTTCAGAAGCCTTCTCTTCCGCAGTCTCAAGGACCTTACGGAACTGGCTCTGCGTGCAGAGGAAGAGGTGGGCGGCGCCCAGCTCATCCTTTATGTTCGATGAAACGGACCTGAATGCCGCGACGCCCTTCAAATTGCTCATCAGGCGTGCATCGGCATTATCGAAAACGATATAGACCGAGTCCCCCGTTTTCTTGAGCGAGGATTTGCTTAAGATGGAACCGATATTCTCATTGTCTGAGGCGATACTCGATACCATGGAATTCCACTTCATCGCGAAATCAGCCTCATCTGTGGTTAACTGAGGCTGTCTGACCTGCTGGACCTGTTCACGCGGACGGCCGTCAACGATCAGACCGCTCTGTGAGACCTGCTCTGCAACCTGTGAAGTGTGGGCGGGAGCAGAAGGTTTGACCATTTCCTTGACGGGTTCTTCGGACTTCTTTGTCAGGTCATCGAAAAACGAATCGGAAAGGCCTGCAAAAATGCCTGTATTGGATGTCGCGGCAGGTTTTGCGGGAGATTCTTCCTTCTTCACGGATTCCGTCTTTTCGGAAGCGGATGAGGAAGACAGACCGACAAATGAACTGAACGAGACAGGCTCTTCGGCTTTCTCTGCCTTTCCGGGCTTTTCTGAAGAAGACTCTTCGGATGAGGCGAGCGTCTTGAAGAAGGAGAGTTCCAAAGCGGGCGAGGAAGACTTGGGCTCCTCTTTCGGCTCTTCCCTGGTCTCTTTCTCAGGTGCTGATTCCTTTACATCTTCTTTCTCTAAAACGACCGGAGCCGTTACAGGTGAAGAAGGCTGAGCCCAGGGAGCCTTGATGACAGGCTTCTCTTTCTTCTCAGGTTCTGAAGCCGCAGGCTCTTCCTTGACGGTTGCTTCTTTAGCGGTCTCTTCTTTAGCTGTCTCTGCAGGTTTCTCCTTTGCGGGAGAAGGATCCTTGAGCTTCTCGGGCATTGCGATCGGCGTTGCGGGAAGGCTGGCCTTCCTGCCGCAGAGTCTCATGAGCATTATCTCGAAGCTTGTCGGGATATCGGGAGAACGCCTCAATTCGGGTATTTCCTTTGAAAGATAGCTGATGAAGCCCGCGAGAGTGTCTGCGCTGACCTTGGAGGCCGTCTGGTACATATCCTTGATAGTCTCGGCAGGGTAGGGCAGATAGATGAGCGGATCGGCATGGACTCTGATGATGAGGAGATCCCTGAAGTAAGCAGCGAGATCGAGCGTGAAAACGGTCTGGTTCTTGCCGGAATCACGGAGAGCGCTGCAGAGTTCCACCAGTTCGCCGAAATGGCCGTCGATCAGGCAGTTCGCCATCTTAAAGAGAAATGTGCTGTCAACTGTGCCTGTAATCTGTTCGACCTGTCCGGTGGTTATTACCGATTCCTTGTCGCCCGAGACGGACGAGATCTGGTCGAGCAGCGAAAGCGCGTCACGGAGAGCTCCGTCAGAACGGGAAGCGATAAGCCTTAACGCATCGTCCTCGATCTTGATCCCGGTCTTATCGGAAACATCCCTTAACCGCCTGACTATGTCATCGGCAGGGATACGTCTGAACTCGTAACGCTGGCATCTTGATATTATCGTAGAAGGGATCTTCTCGACTTCCGTGGTCGCGAAAAGGAAGATCACATGGGCCGGAGGTTCCTCGATCGTCTTGAGGAGAGCGTTGAATGCACCCTTCGAGAGCATATGAACCTCGTCGATGATATAGACTTTGAACTTTGTCCTTGTCGGAGTGAAGTTCACTTCCCTTAATATCGGCCTGATATCGTCAACGCCGTTGTTGGAAGCAGCGTCCATCTCGACCACGTCGAGTATGGAGCCGTCAAGTATTCCTTTACAGGTGGGGCATTCATTACAGGGATTGCCGTTTACGGGATGCTCGCAATTGACGGCTCTTGAGAAGATCTTCGCAATAGTCGTCTTGCCTGTGCCGTGCTGACCGCAGAAAAGATAAGCGTGAGCGAACTTTCCGCTGATAACCGCCTGGCGGAGAGCCCCGACGGAAGCCTTCTGTCCTATGACATCATCAAAGGTAAGCGGTCTGAATTGCCTGTAGAGCACGACATGTTCTTCCATAAGCTAAGCCCCTTGCGCGAGTTTTACACAAAAATAGAATTCGTCCCGCCCGAACTGCCGCCGGCAAGGCTTCCCCGCGGCGCACGCTGAAATCCGCTTACTGCTGCTTCCTTCCGGACCTGACAGGGTTCACAGCTCAGTGTCGCACGGGACCCTGACCGGCAACAGACCGGACGGGACGACCAGATGAATTATAACATAAAAAAACGTATGCCTAATATCAGATATGGAGTTAAAGGGACAACCTTAATATCAGGTGTAGCAGGACCTGACAAACTCGGCTGCGTACCTGGCTATCTGCTGCATGACGGCATTGGCGTTCTCCTCATAAGCGGTCTCAACATATACGACGAGTCCGATAGGCTCCTCGCAGTCGATTATTGCGCATTCCAGATAAGCGCCCATGCCGGTGTTCTTGCCCTCGACATGGAGTATCGGGGTGTCCTGCGCGAAGGACGCTTTGAACGGCGATACCATCTCGTTATAGTACATATCGTTTATCATTCTCTGATAGATGTCAGGAGAATTGATGTATCCGTTATAAAGGAACTGAAGATAGTTCGTCATGTCATAGCAGGATGTCCTGCCTGCCGATTTGTAACGTCTGCTCCTGTAGTCGCTGTACAGGATCTTGGAGTCGTACCCGACATAGCCGCTGATCTTGTTTATCTCGGGTATGATCTTATCCATGCCGTCCATCGAATCGATGACGAAATTGAGCGCGATGCTGTCGTTCTTAGTGATGGCCAGATTGAGCGAATTGCGGTGAAAGAACTGCTTTCCGTACCTGAAGTTGTGGCCGATATATGAAGCCGAGTAGGCTCCCTTTGATTCCTTGCCGTATGTGGATACTCCTGCAAGATCCTGTTTGCCGTTGGCATACTGGTCATACCAGACAAGTTCTATCGGGATAGCATAAGCGCCGGAAGGGAGTACGGGCTCCAGATTCCTGTATCCGATACGGTCTCCGTTCTTGAGCGAAATGAATTCAAAACAGATGCGCATGTAGGTCTGTTCGGCATCGACCGCCTTGACCTTTTCTCTCAGGGCGTCGAGAAGGACAGCTCTTTTCTGATAGGTAGCAGTCTGATGCCAGGTTGCCTTTTTGAATGTATAGCTGGGGTTCTCGAGGATAGGGTCCGGTGAGTTGTTCTGCTGCTTGGTCGTGGGAGTTTCCGAGGTGCTTTCGGAAGTCGGCGCGAAAGAAGGCGCAAGGATAGTCGTCGTCTCCGAGGTGGTAGTCTCGGTGGTGGTCTCCGTGGTGGTGTGCACCGGACGTCTGTATTCCGAATAAGTGGTGGTCTCTCTTTTCGCTGCTCCTACGAGATCAGGGAACATCTGAGCATAAGTTTGGCCGTCATAGGAGACTTTGCGGAAGAACATCAGTATCAGCGTGATCCCGAGCGTGATAAGCACGATCGACAGTGTCCGCCTGCGGCGTGTCGAGTGTATTTTCGGTGCTTTTTGCAGAAATGTAGGATTAGGTCTTTTCATCTCGAAAAAGATTTTAAATAAAATATAAAGTGTTTTCAACGGCGGAGGTCGGAAATACCGTGTCAAAACAGTTTTTCAAAAGCGAAAACACTATATTTTGGTGATATTACATATCAATGCACTAAATCTTGTGGTTTATTATTGACAAAATAACAATCAGAGGTTAGAATTGTCCTGTGTTTCAATAATCATTCTTTTTTAAGAATTATATACGGTTATTATACATAATTTCCGAGCGGAGGGTGGCCAAATGATTATCAGTTCAGATCTCGAGAAGTGCAGAAGCAAGTTCCAGGATCTTATCGGCAAAAGGATCGTTTGCAAGACAAATGGCGGACGTAAAAGAATAATCACTTACATCGGAACTGTTGAGCATTGCTATCCCAACGTGTTCACACTTCTCTGCGAGAATGAAGCAGGCAAGCAGTCTGTAGTATCTTTCAGCTACATCGATATTCTCACGAGAACTGTCCGCGTCGGTGTCATGCCCGAGAAGAGTTCGGAAGTCGCAGTCTGATCTGCTGATATTAACAAACTGAAGTTAAGACGGTACCGCGGAAGTGATTCTGCGGTACTTTTTTGTCTGAGCGTGTATAATATTATATTGAAATGATTTATCAAACGGATGGTGAACGGAGATCCGCATATGGCGACGGACACATATGAGATAACTGCAAATGCCAAGATCAACCTCTTCCTGAGGGTTAACGGCACATTGCCGAACGGTTATCACCGGCTTTATACGGTAATGCAGGAGATCGACTGCGCCGATCAGCTGACCATAAGGATCGATCCTTCACGCAGCGGGTTCAAGATCAACTGCTTCGGAAGAAACGACATAGATCCCCGCAAGAATCTCTGCAGGAAGGCCAGTGACCGCTTCTATTCCAATCTTAAAAAGATCAAAGGGGACGATTTTAAGCCCCCTTATACCGAGATCGATCTCATCAAGAATATCCCTTCAGAATCGGGTCTGGGCGGCGGAAGCTCTGATGCCGCTGCTGTGCTGGTAGTGCTCCAGGAACATTTCGGGCAGCCTTTTTCGGAGGAAGAACTTCTCCATATCGCCGTAAATGTCGGCGCGGATGTCCCGTTCTTTCTTTATGGCGGCACCTGCCTTTGCGAACGCGTGGGCGAGGTGATACAGCCCATTGAGAGCATGGCGGGCCTGGGCGTCCTTATCGGCAAGCCGAAAGCCGGAGTCTCAACGCCGGAATGCTTTGCCCTGATGGATCTCGAAGAGCAGAAGCCTTTTGATGAGAAGGCTTATTCTGACTATGTAGGCAGTCTGAACGTTCATTTCAGGAATAATTCCGACAGGCTCGAGAAGCTTCTTGCGCGCACCGATCTTCTCGTAAACGACCTTGAAACGCCGGCAATAAGACTGGTACCTGAGATCGAAGCGCTTAAAACGGCTTTTACCAACGCAGGTGCCGAGTATTGCTGCATGAGCGGTTCGGGAAGCGCAGTGTTCGCATTGTTCGAGAACCGCGGGGATGCTGCCGCAGCATTGCAGCAGGTCCAGGATGTACAGGCGCTCGCAGACTGCAGCCTCTATCTGTCCGAAACGGTTTAAATTGTCTTGGCGAAAAGCCCTCTGGGATAACCCCTCGATCTTTCGGCATCTATCAGACGGAAACCGCGTGCTTCGTAGAACGCGGTCATTTTCCTGTTCATGGTAGAGCAATGGAGGAGCATGACCTCGCAGCCGCTTTCGGCAGCGTATTTCTCTCCGGCGGACATCAGGTTCTGGCCCAATCCGCCGCGCCTGAATTCCTGGATCACGGCGAAACGCGAAATATAGGCGGCTTGCGTAAAGCCGTTCAGAAAAGACTCCGTCTTTGAAGAAAAGCTGTATCTTACGGGCACGTTTGTGATGCCGACCGTGATAGTGCCGACAGCGGAATTGCCGTCAAATACCGCGATGCAGTTGTTGTTCCTGATACGTTCTTCGACAGACTCGATCGATTCGGTCATCGCTTCGAGCATTGAAGTGGAGATATCGGATTCAGCGCAGTAAGTGAGCATGGCAACCCTGAGAAGCCGCTGTATCGCTACAGCATCATCAATAGTCGCGGTCCGCGTAACCAACTCGCCGTTCATCGTATTCACTGTACCTGCTTATTATCAGCTGTTGAGATAGCAGTTTACGAGGATAGCCTTGTGGGCATGAAGCCTGTTCTCGGCTTCATCGAAAACGACGCTCTGAGGTCCGTCGATGACATCCTCTGTAACTTCATATCCCCTGTAGGCAGGGAGGCAGTGGAGGAAGATGGCATCCTTGTGAGCTACGCCCATAAGCTTGGAGTTGACCTGATAGTCTTTGAAGATCTCAACTCTCTTGGCTTTCTCTGCTTCCTGGCCCATTGATGTCCAGGTATCCGTATAGATGACGTCCGCATCCTGTGCAGCCTCGAAAGGATCTGTTGTCATGAGGATCTTTGAACCGGTGATGGCTGCATCTTTCTCAGCCTGCTTGACGTATTTTTCGGGGCAGGTGTAATCAGCGGGAGAACCGATGGCGACATCCATGCCGGCCTTTGCGCAAGCCTGGAGAAGTGAATTGGCAACGTTGTTTCCGTCACCGACATAGCAAAGCTTGAGTCCCTTGAGAGTACCCTTGTGCTCCTTGATCGTCAGAAGGTCAGCGAGCATCTGGGTGGGGTGCTGGTCATCGGTGAGTCCGTTGATAACGGGGATAGAACCGTACTTTGCAAGATCAACGACATCCTGATGCTTGAAGGTCCTGATCATGATACCGTCGATCATTCCCGAAAGGACGTTTGCCGTATCGTAGATGGTCTCGCCCCTTCCGATCTGGATATCGTTGTTTGAAAGGAACAGCGCCATGCCGCCAAGCTGATACATTCCGACTTCGAAAGAGACCCTGGTCCTTGTGGATGACTTGGTAAAGATCATGCCGAGAGTCTTGCCGTCAAGATAATGGTGCTTGATGCCCTTCTTGGTCTTATCCTTCATATCGGCAGCGATGTCAAGGAGATAATCAAGCTCCTCGATGCCGACGTCTTCGTGAAAATCTATATAATGCTTCATTGTTCCATACTCCTTTAGCTGTATTAAAGTTCGTCGTCTTCGGGTTCGGGAAGCGCGGCGGGTTTGGCCGGTTCTGTTTTCGCTTCCGGGACGGTATTTATCGCGGGAATGTCTTTGCGTCCGATATTCTTGAAAGCGCTGACTATCGGGTTCGGCTTGTTGCCCATCCTGGTTGACAGGAGAGAGCCGAGTTCCCTGACGAACGAGGACGCCTGCGTCTTTGTGAGAATGAGAGGCGGCGCGATCCTGATGACTGACCTGCCTATCGAGCTTACAAGGAATCCGCTCCTGAAGAGTTCCTCCCTGAGACCGGAAGCGATAACGGTATCATCGAATTCGATACCGATGAGAAGGCCCATTCCACGCACGGCTTTTATGCAGCTGTACTTGTTCTTGAGCTTGTTCAGCTTCTCGAAAAGGAAAGCACTGACGAGGTTGACGTTATCAAGAAGGTTGGCCTCACCGAAATATTCCATGACAGCATTGCCTGCCGAACATGCCAGCGGGTTGCCGCCGAATGTCGTGCCGTGATCGCCGGGCTTGAAGCCTGTTGCTGCTTCGTCAGTGCAGAGCATCGCTCCGATCGGAACGCCTCCGCCCAAACCCTTCGCGAGAGTCATGATATCGGGAGTTACGCCGTAGTTCTGATAGCAGAACATCCTGCCCGTTCTTCCTATACCGGTCTGGACCTCGTCGAAAATGAGGAGAATGCCCTTCTCCGTGCAGAGGTTCCTTACAGCCTTGACGTACTCGATATCAGCGGGATTTACACCGCTCTCGCCCTGGATGAGTTCGAGCATGACAGCCGCGGTCTTAGGTCCGATCGCGAGCTTTATTGCATCGATATCATTGAAAGGAACGTATTTGAAACCGGATACGATGGGCTCGAAAGGCTTGGAGAACTTCTCCTGCCCGGTTGCGCTCATGGCTCCGTATGTCCTTCCGTGAAAACTCTTCTCGGCGGTGATGATCTCGAACTTGTCCTGCTCCTTATAGTGGAAGTAGCCGCGTGCGAGCTTAATGGCCGCTTCGTTTGCTTCTGCTCCTGAATTACAGAAGAAAGCCTTGTCCGCGAAGCTGGCCCTGCAGAGCCTGTAAGCGAGTTCGCTCCTCTCCGGGATGTAGTAGTAGTTGCTGCAGTGGATAAGTTCCCTTGCCTGCTTGGAGATCGCGGAAACGAGCTTGGGATTGGCGTGACCCAGTGAGTTGACGGCGATGCCGCCGATCATGTCAAGATACTTGTTTCCGTTGGTGTCATAGAGATAGCAGCCCTTGCCTTTTACAAAAGCGACGGGGAGGGGCGCGAAGACCTGCAGACAATAGTTCTTGTCGTAATCGCTTATAAGATGGAGATCATTTTCTATACTCATAATTCTTATCTTTCTCCTTAATGATCATGGTGCCGATGCCGTTCTTTGTGAATGTCTCGAGGATAATTGAATGCGGTATCCTGCCGTCTATGATATGTGCACGGCCGACGCCCCGGAGGACGGTGTTGAGGCAGCCCTCGATCTTGGGTATCATGCCTCCGCTGATGATCCCGCGGCTGATGCAGTCCTTGACGTCCTGCTCATCCAGTACGGGGATTATGTGATCATTTCCTTCGCTGTTCTTTTCGAGGACTCCGCCGACATCAGTAAGCATGATGAGCTTGGAAGCTCCAAGAGCCACAGCGATCTCGGCTGCAACGGTATCGGCATTGATGTTGTAGCTTTCGCCTTCCTTGCCTACGCCGATAGGAGCAATGACGGGGATGTACTCGTCATTTGCGAGCATCGAGATGACCTTGGTGTTGATGCCTGTGATCTTTCCGACGTAACCGATATCGATGGGATTGCCCTCGGAATCCTCAGTCATTTTCTCCGCTTCGATGAGGTTGCCGTCAATTCCGCTGATGCCGACTGCCTTGGCGCCTTTTCCGCAGAGGACCGAGACTATCTCTTTGTTGGTCTTTCCGATAAGGACCATCTGTGCAAGGCCCATTGTCTCCTCGTCCGTGTACCTCAGTCCGTTTACGAAATGAGATTCCTTGCCGACCTTGGAGAGCATGCTGCTGATGTCGGGACCGCCGCCGTGAACGATGACGGGATTGATGCCGATCAGCTTGAGCAGAGTGATGTCATCCATGACTGACTGCTTGAGCTCATCGTCGATCATCGCGTTTCCGCCGTACTTGATAACGAAGGTCTGACCGCGCATTTTCTTTATAAAAGGAAGCGCCTCGATAAGTATCGAAGCCCTGTCTACATTGTTCTGCATGTCACCCGAGATTACGGGTTTCTCATTGTGGCCGGCCATTTTATACCCCCCTGATTATCGTTTTGAGTCCTGTTTCCTCAGCAAGTCCGAACATGGCATTCGCAGCCTGAACAGCCTGGAGTGCAGCGCCCTTGCCGAGGTTATCCTGCGCAGAGAAGAGCTTGATGAACCCTGTGTCTGCATCGTATACGCCGTTGACGTCGATGTAGTTGGAGTGAGATACCGCCTTGACATCGGGAAGGACGCCTGCCGGAAGGACTCTTACGAACGTCTCGTCTTTATAAAATTCATTATATATATCATTGATCTTCGCAGATGTTACATCTTCGAGGCTCTTTGAAGGCTTTGCGTAGATGGTTGCGAGCATGCCGCGCTTGAAAGGTGCGAGGTGAGGAGTAAAGGTAACCTTTATGTCTCCGGAGTTCTTGCCTGCGAGGAAAGCGCACTGCTCGGCGATCTCGGTGGTGTGCCTGTGTCCGACTGCGCCGTAAGGCTTGAAGCCCTCGTCAATTTCACAGAAAGCGTACGCAAGATCGGATTTCCTTCCTGCCCCGCTGATGCCTGAAACCGCATCGATGATTATCGAATCCTCTTCGATGAGGTGCGCTTTGAGGAAAGGCGCAAGTGCGATGAGCGAGCATGTCGGATAGCATCCGGGATTGGCGGTGAGCCTGGTATCCTTGAGGCTGTCCCTGTAGAATTCGGGAAGTCCGTAAACGGCTTCCGCGAGAAGCTCGGGATGCGGATGGTCTAACTTATAAGATCTCTCATATGTGGCGAGGTCCTTGTACCTGAAGTCGCCGCTGTGGTCGATGACCTTGCAGCCCGCGTCAAGAAGGAGAGGTACTGTCTGGCTTGATACTCCGTGGGGGAGTGCCGTGATAACGAGGTCGCTGTCTTTCGCGACATCCCCGGGAGCCAGATCTTCGATGACGATATCGCATACGCTCCTGAATTCCGGATAGACATCAGAGAACTTCTGACCTGCGAAGCTCCTGCCGGTAAGATGCCTGAGCTCGAAAACAGGGTGCATTGAAAAGCCCCTTACAAGCTCAGCTCCGACATATCCTGTGGCACCGATAATGCTGACGTTAATCTTATTTGTTATATCCATATATACTCTCCATCATATGCTGTTTTAGTTTATGCAATATAATGTATAAAAATTCAAAAGTCAATACTTTATGCGTTACTATTAGATAATGATTATATATTTATAGTCATGTAACCTGATCGTAACCGGTTTTTCGGGGATAAAATGACCGTCTGTGGCATTTAGCACAAACCCCGAAATGACTATAAAAGGGCGCATTTCCGCAAATTGTGAAGAAATTTTGGATAAAGCATACAAAACTGTTAATTCGTTTTGAACAAATTAACAGTTAACGAAGAAAATAAAGCCAAAAGAGGTAAAATTTTTTTGGAGAATGTGCCATATAGTAAAGAAAAACACGCTTTGTTAGTATTTCCATTAAGATAAGACCCGCCAGAGCGGGCATTTTGGAGGTATGAGTTATGGCAAGTTTATCTTTCCAGCATGTTTACAAGAAATATGACGGCGGTGTCGTCGCAGTTTCTGATTTCAACCTTGACGTAGCCGATAAGGAGTTCGTCATCCTCGTTGGACCTTCAGGCTGCGGTAAGTCTACAACGCTCCGTATGCTCGCTGGACTCGAAGACATTTCAGAAGGTGAGATCTACATCGATGATCGTTGCGTCAACGACGTACTCCCTAAGGACAGAGACATCGCAATGGTTTTCCAGAACTACGCTCTGTATCCTCACATGTCAGTACGTGACAACATGGCATTCGCTCTCAAGCTCAGAAGAATGAGCAAGGAAGAGATCAACCGCCGTGTTACAGAAGCAGCTAAGATCCTTGAGATCGAGCATCTCCTCGACAGAAAGCCGAAGGCTCTCTCCGGTGGTCAGAGACAGAGAGTTGCTCTCGGACGTGCTATCGTTCGTGACCCTAAGGTCTTCCTCATGGACGAGCCTCTCTCAAACCTCGACGCTAAGCTCCGTGTTCAGATGCGTGTCGAGATCACAAAGCTCCACCACAGACTTAAGACAACATTCGTTTACGTTACACACGACCAGACCGAGGCTATGACCATGGGTACCAGAATCGTAGTCATGAAGGATGGTTTCATCCAGCAGGTTGACTCTCCTACGGAGCTCTATGACAACCCGGTCAACACATTCGTTGCAGGATTCATCGGAATGCCTCCTATGAACTTCATCAATGCTGTTATCAACGTTGAGGGTTCTGACGTATTCGTTTCCTTCGAGAACGTTACCATCAAGCTCCCTGAGAGATATGCAGTTGAGGAAGTCCTCGAGCGTGACGGTCAGGAAGTTATCTTCGGCGTAAGACCTGAGGCTCTGACAGACGATATCACATACGTCACAGATCACCCCGAGTCAGCTTTCACAGCAGATGTCGACGTCGTCGAAATGCTTGGTGCCGAGACATACCTCTATGTTACTGTTAACGGCTCACTGCCTCTTACATGCCGCGTTGACCCTACAACTTCACAGTCCACAGTTGGTCAGGTTGTAGACCTCGCAGTCGATGCAAACCGTATCCACATCTTCGACAAGGATACAGAGCAGAGCATCATCTCATAATCAGGTTTTTACCGGATATCCACACGGGCGTTTCTTCGGAAGCGCCCGTTTTATTTTGAATGCTTGCACCTTTTAAAGATAAATATTATTATTGATAGCGTTTAATAGGTTATTCTGCGAGTATTTCGGCTGAGGTGACAAAATGGAAGAAATCAAGAAGTGCATGCGGCAGGTAAAGACCATAATCCCCTTCGGTTGCGGTGTCATGGATACCACGGGAAGGATCCTGGCAGCGACGGACGAGGGAAGCGAGGATCAGACAGATCCTTCTTTCAGAGCCGTAATGTCATCTGACAATCTGTTTGCTTCAACTGCAGACCGTACTTATCTGAAGGTGTTTATCGGCGAGCAGCTGAAATACATCATCTATATCGAGAACACGGATCAGGATGCCAAGATAAATCTTCAGCTTATTGCCGAGTGGCTCAAGACTCTTGTCAAGGAGAAGGGTACCGACGCAGAGAAAGCTATCTTCATCCGTAATGTCCTGCTTGATAACGAGATCCGTAACGAGATCCCGATGATAGCAAGAAGCTATAAGATAGACTGCAAAAACCCCAGGCTCGTTCTTGTTGTACGTACTACTGCCGAGCAGAGCGCGGAAGCATTTGAGATCCTGCAGAACCTTTACAGCGATTCCGAGATCGCTACTGTAATCTCAATGGATGACACGACATCCATCGTCATCGTTGACGCATCTGAAGCGCTGAGGGATCCTGAGAGCGCTGACGAGTTCATTGACGAGACCGGTGCATCGATCCTGGCGGGTCTTAATTCCGAAGGCTGCAACGCAAAGGTCGCTGTCGGTTCGGTAGTCGGAACATTTATGGATATCAGCAAGTCTTACTCCGATGCCATGACTGCTCTCAAGGTAAGCAAGATATTCGACGGAGATGCCGACATATCAAGATATGACAAACTCGGCTTAGGCCGTCTTATTTATCAGCTCCCCAAGCCGCTCTGCGAAATGTTCATCAGGGAAGTATTCCCCAATGACGCTTTCAGACAGCTTGATGAGGAAACAAGGACAACCATAGACACATTTTTCGCGAACGATCTCAACGGAAGCGAGACCTCCAGAGAACTGTTCGTACACAGAAATACACTGGTCTACAGACTTGAGAAAGTTAAGTCCAAGACCGGTCTTGACCTGCGCAAGTTCGATGATGCCGTTCTTTTCAAGATGGCCACGATGGTCAGGACATACGTTGATTATCTCAACGATACTAATGACAACAAGATAAGGTAAAACAAGGCACGTGATAGATTTTATTGATGTTGAGAAGACCTACCAGTCAGGGGTCGACGCTTTAAAGGGCGTAAGTTTCACTATTGAGGACGGCGAGTTCGTTTTCATAATCGGAAAATCCGGATCCGGCAAGTCCACTCTTCTCAAGTGTATAACCTGTGAAGAGAAGCCGACCTCAGGAAAGGTTACGATCGACAACTTCGACATTTCGCACATGTCACGTGCGCTGATACCGACACTCCGCCGAAAGATCGGCATGATATACCAGGATTTCAGACTCATCGAGAGCAAGACCGTGGCCGAGAATGTTGCATTTGCGGGTGAGATCATCGGTGTTCCCAAGAAGAGCCTTGAAAACACGGTAATGTTCTGTCTGTCGGTAGTAGGCCTGAGAGAGAAGGCAAATGCCTATCCGCAGGAGCTGTCGGGCGGTGAGCAGCAGCGTGTCGCCATCGCAAGAGCCCTGGTAAACAATCCGAGCCTCATAGTCGCAGACGAGCCTACCGGAAACCTTGACCCCGAGACGAGCGAAGCCATTATGGCGATGCTTCTTGAGATCAACCGGAACGGAACGAGCGGCAACAAGACGACAGTCATCATATGCACCCACGATAAAACGATGGTCGACAGGATGAAGAAGCGCGTTATCGAGATCGAGGGCGGCTTGATCGTCAGGGATGAGAAGGAGAGCGGATACAGCGAGAGCTTGTCTTCCGAAACCAAGAAGATAGAAAGCCAGTCTTCGAGAACATCGCTTTATTCGGGCTCTTCCGAACTCGTTGCTTTCGGTGATGACGAGGATGTTGCATACAGCGACAATTTTGATGATCCTGATTTCGAGCCTGACCAGACAAAGGTTCAGGCACCCATCATGTTCAATGATGACCTGACGAAGCACGAGAAACTTTTCTCATCCAATCCCGCGTCAGTCCCGTCGGTTCCTTCCGAGACAAAGCCGGAGGATCTTCCCGTGGAGGAGATCATCGAGATCAAGGATGACGACAAGGCAGAAGAAGCAAAACCTGCCGAAGTACCGGCTCCTGAGAATGCCGGCCCTGAGATAATAGAGATAAATGTCTCGCCCGAGACGCTCACAGCTGCTCAAGAAAGCAGGACTCTCGCTTTCGGCGAGGAAGCTGATAAGCCTGCCGATACGAAGACCCCTGAGACAGCGTCCGTCCCGTCTTTCGATAATCCCCGGGAGGATGCGGCAAAAGAAAAGAAACTGACCAGGGAAGAAAAGCGCAAGCAGAAGATCGACAAGCAGAAGAAGGTCAGAAGGACCGGCTTGTTCTCGGGCAATGATATAGATATGTACCCGGAGGACGGAGATTCATGAGCGGAAGAGCTTTTCTGAATTCAGTACGTGAAGGCATCCGCGGAATCGTAAGACATCCGATGGTGACCATTGCGTCCGTAACCACCATTACGCTGATGCTTATAGTCATGAGCATCTTCCTGATGTTCTCGGTCAATGCGCGCGGCATAATGAACAAGCTTAAGCAGAAGCCTCCGATAGAGGTCTTCATGAAGCTCAATTGCACCGAGGAACAGCTCAATACGGTCGCCGCGAAGATCAAGTCCAACCCTGCTGTGATCGAATACACTGTATCCACGCCGGAGCAGAACTATAACAGCTTCAAGGAGAATCTCGGTGATTCTTCTTCCATACTCGATGATTTTGATTACAACATGTATCTGCCGTTTACTTTCTCGGTAAGGATCTCCGATCCTTCGCTGTCCAACGACGTCGTTGCCGAGATCGAGACTTTCGACGGAGTGAACAAGGTACAGCAGGAAAGCCGTGTTATGGAGTTCCTTACGAAGGCGAGTGACATCGTCAATATAGCGACGGTCGCTTCATTCGCAGTACTGCTTATCATCTCGATGTTCATCATCTCGAACATGGTCAGGATCTCTGTATATTCAAGAGCATCGGAGATCGAGATCATGAAGTTCGTCGGCGCGACAAACAACTACATCAGACTTCCTTATATCATTGAAGGAGCCATAGTAGGTCTTATAAGTGCTCTCATTTCGTGGGGGCTTACGATGATCATATATCATCAGATATATATAAGGACAATGAATGCCGTTAATTCGACAAGCTTTTATGCCATAGTTCCCGTAGGATCGATAATGTGGCATGAACTGTTTCTCCTCCTGCTTCTCGGTGCGCTTATCGGAGCACTCGGAAGCGGGATCTCCGTACGCAAGTACGTTAAGGTGTAAGGATCTGTATTATGAGATACAAAGAAGAACTTGAAAGAATGGCAGAACGTGAGGCGTATCTCCGCAGGAAATATCTGAAGCCGGTCTTTACGGTACTGATGCTTCTGACTGTGCTTTTCGCCGGTACTGCCCTCAGGAGCGTAAATGCAAAAGCTGCTGCTGCCGACATGGCTGTGGTCAAGTTCTCGGATGTTACCAAAAAGGATATCGAGGACGCGAAAAAGAAGCGCGATGAGACCAAGAAGAAGGCTAAGTCAGCTGCGGCAACTGTCAGCAGTCTCAAGAACAAGAAGAAGCAGATCAACTATGAACTCATGTCGTTAAACGACGCCAACGATGAGCAGCTCGCGCAGTATGCCGAGATCGCCGCGTCGCTTCAGGCAGCTCTTGAGGCAAGAGTCCAGGCGCTGGATGACTATATCAAGGCTGAAGAGAATCTTGTAAAGAAGACAGAGGAATTCCAGAACAGGGTTTCCGTCATGTTCCAGTTCCAGAACAAGTCTATTTTCGAGGTGCTGCTTGAATCAGACAGCCTTGCGGGATTCTTCACAAACATGGAGATAATGACGCTGATAGCTGATGCCGATGCTCAGGCTGTTGACACGATGAAGATCGCGGTTGATGATGCGAAGCTTCAGAAGGAGCAATCTCTTAAGGAGGCCGAAGATCTTCAGGAAATAGCCAATGAGAAGCAGAAACAGTTAGACGAGCTGGCAGCGCTTATCGGCAAGACCGAAAAGACACTCAAAGATGTCAAGACCAAGATCTCCGAATGGGAGAAGAAGGAGAACCAGCTCCAGAAAGAATCTGAATCACTGGACGATAAGATCAAGAAGCTTCAGAAGCAGTATGCAAGCCAGAATATGTACAAGGGTCCTACGAACGGAAAGTTCAGATGGCCTGTCAACTGGCCCAACATCACTTCCCCCTACGGATGGCGTGTACATCCTGTTTACAACACCAAGAAGTTCCATTCCGGAATTGATATCGGCGGAAGCTATGGCGCATCCATTATGGCTGCGGGCGCGGGCGTAGTCATCTTTACGGCTAAGCCTGTCCAGGGACAGAATACCGGAGGCTCCGGCTATGGCAATTACTGCATTATCGATCACGGCGGCGGATACACCACCCTCTATGGTCACTGCAGAAGCGTATACGTAAAGACGGGACAGAAGGTCAAAGCAGGTCAGAGGATAGCCGAGATGGGAAGCACGGGTACTTCCACCGGAGCACATCTTCACTTTGAAGTCCGCAAGAACGGCTCTCCCGTAAATCCCCAGAGATATCTGCCTTCCTGACAGACCTTATTCTTATGGATAATTTTTATGATGCTCTTGCCCTGTATTACGATACCATGCAGTCAGACATGCAAGCTGATTCATGGGCAGAGTTCATTTCGATGCTGATAAAGCGCCATTCAGGAAATAAGATCGAAAGCATTACGGATCTGGGCTGCGGAACGGGCAGCGTTACCATCGAGCTTGCCAAAATGGGTTATGACATGAACGGCATAGACTCGGCAGAGGAGATGCTCGCCCAGGCTTCATCGAAGGACGGCGCCGGGAAGGTCTTCTGGTCGGTCCAGGATATCACTGATTTCGATATCGGCGGAAAGACCGATTGTTTCATTTCGACTCTTGATACCGTTGACCATATTACAGACAGCGCGGCGCTCGAGCGACTTTTCGCGAGTGTCGGTGAAAAACTTGAGGATAACGGACTTTTTATATTTGATGCCATAACGGAGCATCATCTGGCTGAAACGCTCGCAGACAATATCTTTTACGAAGACTACGATGAATTCACGCTCCTGTGGGTGAACAGCTTCGATGAGGAGACGAAGATCAACACCGCCGATCTGACGCCTTTCGCTTTGACGGAAGAGGGACTCTACGAGAGATTTGACGGCGAACTGGTCGAGAAATACTATCCGTCCGAATTTTTCGCCGCCGCCGGCGAAAAGGCAGGCATGACACTTCTTGCAGTTTACGGCGAGCTGAAGGATAATGAGCCTTCGGAAAACGAAGAGCGCATCTTCTATGTGTTCGGAAAGAAGGCAGGGACGAAATGACGGCCAATCCTTATTATGTAAACGGTATGCCGGAAGATATTACAAAGGACCACATCGTCAGGGGTGAGGCTCTGGGCGGTCTTGTAAAGTGTTCCGCAATAAGGACGACGGCTGCCTGCGAGACTGCCAGGCTGCTCCATGATACTTCGCCTGCCGCGACGGCTGCGCTGGGAAGGTTCATCACGGGTTCGCTTCTCATTTCCGAATCGATGAAGAGGCCGACTGATACCCAGACTACGATCATCAGGTGCGACGGACCGATAGGCGGGATGACCTGTGTCACCGATTTCGGTTTCAAATGCCGTGCTTATCCCGTGGAGAATAATATACCTGCCGAATACCATAAGCCGGGCAAGATCAATGTCGGTGCGGCAGTTGGCAACGGAATGCTCACGGTTGTCAGAGATCTGGGACTGAAGGATCCGTATGTCGGTTCTGTCGAGCTCATAAGCGGAGAGATCGCAGAGGATTTCGCATGCTATCTGCTCAAATCGGAGCAGGTCCCGTCCATAGTTGCTCTGGGCGTTCTTATGGAAGGCGGAAAGGTTGCTCATGCGGGCGGCTTTACGGCACAGCTCCTTCCGGGAGCCGGTGAGGACGAGATATCCTATCTTGAGACAAGGGCTTCCGGTTTCCCCGAGGTGTCATTCCTGCTGTCAGAGGGATTCTCGCCCGCTCAGATAATGGATCTGTTTATGGGCGACCCGGATATGAAGTATCTTGATGCTTCAGAGGTCGCTTTTGAATGCACCTGCAGCAGGGAGCGGATGAGCGCAGGTCTTGCGGCTCTTTCGAAAACAGACCTCGAAGAACTTATCGATGACGGCAAGCCGGTAGAGACATGCTGCAGATTCTGCAACAGAAAATACGTGTTCGAAACGCAGGAAATAAGCGATTTTCTTAAAAATCGGTAAATGGACTGTTTTCGATAACAAATTTTTACAAAATCACAAAAAAACCCTTGAAAAAGTGAATACCTGAGAGTAAAATTGTTTTCGCACGCTCTGTGGAAACCCACAACTGCGCGCAAACAAAGGCTTTGATAACGGAGATTGCCGCGGGCGGCGCCAAGGCTGCGCGACGGATCGCGGGTAACTTCGAAGGAGCCGATGGCAGAGCAAAGATCATCTGCCGGTCTCATGCCTTGAAAGGCAGGACGAAAAGGGTATTGCAGACACTTGCCCAGAGTCCCAAAGTGCTGTCATTTGACGGTAACTGGTTAACTGGGTTTTTGAATGAAATACGAAGGAACGCCCGACAAGGTTGAGAAAGAAATACAGCTTTAATAAGGAGGCCACAGCAATGGCAACAAGAAAGATCATGATCAGAATCAGACTCAAGGCTTACGACCATAAGATCCTTGATGAGAGCGCAAAGCTTATCGTTGACGTCCTCGCACGTGACAACGCAAGCTTCGCAGGCCCTATCCCGCTTCCTACAGACAAGGAAGTCGTTACGATTCTGCGTTCACCTCACGTAAACAAGGATTCCCGTGAGCAGTTCGAACAGAGAACTCACAAGAGGATCATCGATGTTTACACACCGTCTTCCCAGGTCATGGAAGATTTAGGAAAGCTTGACATGCCCGCAGGCGTCTCAATCGAGATCAAGCAGAAATAAGAGTTTGCGGGTTTGAATAACCGGAGCGCATCGTAATGCCAAGCAATGTGTCCCGGGGTCATGTTCGCCAATAAGGATTCAAGTTCCGGCGAACCAATAACCTGAAGAGGAGGAAAAGAAATTTATGACGAAATTCATCATTGGCAGAAAGTCAGGAATGACGCAGCTGTTCGACGAGAACGGTAATGTTATTCCCGCGACCGTTATCGAGTGCGAGCCTATGTACGTACTCCAGAACAAGACGGTCGAGACTGACGGTTACAAGGCTTGCAAGGTAGGTACCGGTTCGGTACGCGCTAAGCTTGTCAACAAGCCGGACGCAGGACAGTTCAAGAAGGCTGACGTGGAGGTCAAGAGGATCATCCGCGAGTTCGAGCCTGAGCAGGATTACAGCCTGGGCCAGGAGATCAAGGTCTCCGATATGTTCGCTGTAGGCGACAAGGTCGATGTCAGCGGTACATCCAAGGGTAAGGGCTTCCAGGGTAACATCAAGCGTCACGGTCAGAAGGGTGGTCCTTCAGGCCACGGCTCCATGTATCACAGAAGAGTCGGTTCCATGGGCGCTACATCCACACCGGGTCGTGTTGTTCCCGGAAAGAAGATGCCTGGACATATGGGCGCAGTTAACTGCACAGTCCAGAACCTCAGCGTTGTAATGGTAGACGGCGAAAGGGGAATCCTCGTGATCAGAGGTGCTATCCCCGGACCCAAGGGCGGAATCGTTACGGTTAAGAACACCGTAAAGGCCGCTGAATAAGACGGAGGAACATAATAATGGCTAAAGTAGATATTAAAGATCTTAGCGGTGCCGTTAAGGGTTCCATCGAGCTCTCTGATGAGATTTTCGGAATTGAGCCCAACGCAGATGCTATGTCACTCGTTGTCAGGAACCAGCTCGCTAACCGCCGCCAGGGCACACAGAAGACAAAGACAAGAAGCGAGACAGCAGGAGGCGGAAAGCGTCCTTACAGACAGAAGGGCACAGGCCGTGCACGTCATGGTTCAACCCGTTCTGCTCAGTACGTAGGAGGCGGCACGATCTTCGGACCCACACCCAGAACCTTCACATATACGGTTCCCAAGAAGGTCAGAAGACTTGCACTCAAGTCTGCGCTTTCATCAAAGGTTGCTGATTCCAAGCTTATCGTTCTTGAGGATCTGAACCTTGATTCCATCAAGACATCCGTAGTCGCTAAGGCTCTTACAGCTATCGGCGCAGGTGATTCCTCACTCATCGTTCTCGAGGGTGAGAACAAGAACGCTGTTCTTTCCGCAAGGAACATCAGAGACGTCAAGACAGCTTTCGTCAACACGATCAACGTCTTCGACATTCTCAAGTATGACAGCCTCGTTGCTACAAAGGCAGCTGTTGAAAAGATTGAGGAGGTGTACAAATGAACACACCCTATGATGTAATTCTCAAGCCTGTCATTACAGAAAAGACCATGACTATTGCCGCAGAGGGCAAGTACACATTCCTCGTTGCTCCTTCTGCTGACAAGGTTGAGATCGCAAACGCTGTTGAGAAGCTTTTCGAAGTAAAGGTCATCGGCGTAAACGTTGCTAACTATGACGGCAAGACCAAGAGACTTCGTAACAAGCCCGGCAAGACAGCTGCTTTCAAGAAGGCTGTTGTAACCATCGATACAGAGGGCGCTGAGGAGTCTTACACCGGTAAGGGCGGCAAGGCTGTCAAGACCGGCAAGAAGTACAAGACAGCAATCGAAGAATTCGGTTTCGCCCAGTAAGGTCATAAAAGGAGTATTTAAAAATGGCAGTAAAAACATTTAATCCTACTTCTCCTGCAGTTAGAGGGATGACCGTAGCTGACTATTCCGTCATCACTAAGAAAACTCCCGAGAAGAGCCTTCTTACAGCTAGAAAGAAGACAGGCGGCCGCAATTCTTATGGCCGTATCACCGTTCGCCACATCGGCGGCGGCAACCGCACAAAGCTCAGAAACATTGACTGGAAGCGCGACAGAGTTGGCGTTGAGGCTACAGTCAAGGCTATCGAATATGATCCGAACAGGACTGCATACCTCGCACTCATCCAGTACGTTGACGGTGCTAAGTCCTACATCCTCGCACCTGAGGGTCTCACAGTAGGCAGCGTTGTCTGCTCCGGCCCTGATGCTGATATCCTCACCGGTAACGTTCTTCCTATCTCGAAGATCCCGGTAGGTACCATCATCTGCTGCGTTGAGATGAATCCCGGCAAGGGCGCTCAGCTCGTCCGTACCGCAGGTTCTTCTGCTCAGCTTATGGCTAAGGAAAACGGATATGCTCAGATCAGACTTCCTTCCGGCGAAGTCCGCATGATCCCTGAAGTCTGCCGCGCAATGATCGGCTCTATCGGAAACGCAGAGCACGAGAACATCAAGCTCGGTAAGGCAGGTAAGACAAGACATGCAGGCGTCAGACCTTCCGTAAGAGGTGTCGTCATGAACCCTAACGATCACCCTCACGGCGGTGGTGAAGGTAAGTCACCTATCGGTCTCCCGGGCCCTGTTACACCTTGGGGTGTTCCGACTCTCGGTAAGAAGACCAGAAACAAGAAGAAGCAGTCCAACAAGTATATTGTTAAGGCTAGAAAGGCTTAAGGAGGCATAGTTCAAATGAGTAGATCTACTAAAAAGGGCTATTACGTTCAGGACGCTCTCATGAAGAAAGTTAAGGCGCAGAACGATGCCAACGAGAAGCAGACCATTCAGACATGGTCCAGGTCTTCAACAATATTCCCTGAATTCGTTGGTCACACAATTGCTGTCTATGACGGACACAAGTTCATCCCTGTATACGTTACAGAGGATATGGTCGGTCACAAGCTCGGCGAGTTTGCGCCTACGCGCAAGTTCGGCGGTCACACCAGCAATGAGAAGACAGCTGGTTAAGGAGGATTAAGTCTGTGGAAAAGATTATTTTAAGCAGAGAAAACATCGAGAAGAACCGCGACAAGATACTCGAAGCCTACAGTGCTCCTTCCAGACGCAACAATAGGCTCCCCGTTGCAACAAAGAAGCAGAGAAAGCTTCTCGGCATGGGCAGAGATCAGGGTCTTGCTACAGCTAAGTACATCAGGATCGCTCCCCGTAAGGTAAGAGTCGTTACTGATCTCATCAAGGGCAAGTCCATCGATGACGCTTACGCGATTCTCACATACACACCCAAGATCGCTTCACCTGTGATCGCTAAGGTCCTTAAGTCTGCAGAGTCGAACGCTGTCAATAACTTCCAGCTCGACAGAAACAAGCTTTATGTTGCCGATGCGATCGCTAATCCGGGCCCTGTGCTCAAGAGATACATTCCTCGTGCAAGAGGTTCGGCAAGTTCGATCAAGAAGAGAACCAGTCATATCACTATCGTTCTCAAGGAAAGGGTATAAGGAGGTTACGCATGGGTCAGAAAGTTAACCCTAATGGATTAAGAATCGGCGTTATCGACGACTGGAGCTCACACTGGTATTCCGAGAAGCAGCAGTTCGCTGACTGCCTCGTAGAAGACCAGAAGATCCGCGAGTTCGTTATGAAGGCTATCGATCCTATCGCAAGAAAGAATTCCAAGAAGCCTGTTGACGAAGCACGCAGCAATGTTGCTTTCGTAAGCAAGGTTATCGTTGACCGTAAGGGCGCTGACAGGATCAATGTCACGATCAAGACAGCACGTCCTTCACTCGTAGGCGGCGACAAGGGTTCCGGCAGGATCGAGCTCAAGGAAGCTCTCGAAAAGGAGTTCAACAAGAATCTTCCCAAGGATCAGAAGAGAGTCTTCTCAGTTGACGTCGAAGTTATCAAGACAAACGACACTGATGCCCTTCTCGTTGCACAGAGCATTGCAAACCAGCTCGAGAACCGTGCAAGCTTCAGAAGAGCTATGAAGAGAGCGATGCAGCTTGCTATGAAGCAGCCTGAAGTCCTCGGAATCAAGACAAAGTGCTCCGGCCGTCTCGGCGGTGCAGAAATCGCAAGATCCGAGACTTATCACGAGGGAACAATCCCGCTTCAGACTCTCCGTGCAGATATCGATTATGGTTTTGCTGAAGCAAACACACAGTATGGCCGTATCGGTGTAAAGGTATGGATCTACAAGGGTGAGAAGTTCGCACGCAAGTCAAATCCCAGCAACGGCGAAGGAGGAAAAGCGTAAATGTTACTTCCTAAGAGAACAAAATACAGAAAGCAGCAGAGAGGCCGTATGAAGGGTAAGGCTTCCCGCGGCAACTTCGTTGCCTACGGTGATTTCGGTCTTCAGGCTACAGAGCCCTGCTGGATCAAGTCAAATCAGATAGAAGCTGCGCGTGTCGCCATCAACAGATACGTTAAGAGAGGCGGTAAGGTTTGGATCAAGATCTTCCCCGACAAGCCTGTTTCCAAGAAGCCTGCACAGGTCCGAATGGGTTCAGGTAAGGCAGCAAACGAGTACTGGTGCGCAGTAGTTAAGCCGGGCAGAGTCCTTTTCGAGATCGCCGGCGTTTCCGAAGCTGATGCAAGAGAGGCACTTCGTCTCGCAGGCAACAAGCTTCCCTGCGGAACAAAATTCATAGCAAAAAAGAAGGAGGTAAGCGCAGATGAAGATTGAGGAAATTCGCAAGATGTCTTCCGAAGAGCTTAACAACGAGCTTGCTTCCCTCAAGGAAGAGCTTTTCAAGCTCAGATTCCAGCACGCTACGAACCAGCTGGAGAATCCCGCTCAGATCGCATCTGTAAAGCGTGATATCGCCAGAGTCATGACAATCAAGCGCGAGATGGAACTCGCTGACAAAAAGTAAGGGGGCTGGCTTAAATGGCTGAAAGAAACTTAAGAAAAACCAGAGTAGGTATCGTTTCTTCCGACAAGATGGAAAAGACGATCACAGTTTCCGTAGTAGAGCACGTTAAGCACCCTCTGTACGGAAAGATCATGAAGAGGACCTACAAGCTCAAGGCGCACGATGAAAACAACGAAGCGCATATCGGCGACAAGGTTCAGGTTATGGAAACCCGTCCTATCTCCAAGGACAAGCGTTGGAGACTGGTCGAGGTTATCGAGAAGGCTAAGTAAAGCAGACTAAGGAGGATATATCAAATGATTCAGGTTGAATCCAGACTGAGATCTGCCGACAATACAGGAGCTCGTGAACTCGCTTGCATCAAGGTTTTGGGCGGTTCATGGCGTAAGTACGCCAACATCGGCGACGTTATCGTTTGCTCCGTTAAGAGCGCTGCTCCGGGCGGCATGGTCAAGAAGGGCGACGTCGTTAAGGCTGTTGTCGTACGTTCAAAGCACGGCGTAAGACGCGCTGACGGATCTTATATCAAGTTTGACGAGAACGCGGCTGTCATCATCAAGGAAGACAAGAATCCCCGCGGAACCCGTATTTTTGGACCCATAGCGAGAGAACTCAGAGATAAGGATTATATGAAGATCCTCTCCCTCGCTCCGGAAGTTCTTTAAGGAGGGCGGCTAAATGGCAAACATTATTCATGTAAAGAAGGGCGACCAGGTAGTAGTCATCTCCGGCAAGAACAAGGGCGAAGAGGGCAAGGTTATCTCGGTTGATAACAAGAAGGGCAGAGTTTACGTTGAGGGCGTCAACATGGTCAAGAAGCACCAGAAGGCGAGAACTCAGAACGCACCTGCCGGCATCATTGAGCGTGAAGGATCTATCGATGCTTCCAACGTTATGCTCAAGGATCCCAAGACCGGCAAACCCACCAGAGTCGGATACAGGATCAACGAGGACGGCACAAAGTCCAGAATCGCTAAGAGATCCGGTGAGGTCATTGACACGGTTACCAAGGCCGAGAAGGGAGAGTAATTTCAGATGTCCAGATTAAAAGAAAAATACACATCGGAAGTGGTTCCTGCTCTTCAGGAGAAGTTCAAGTACAGCTCCTCAATGCAGATCCCGAAGGTTGACAAGATCGTGCTCAACATGGGCGTCGGTGAAGTCAAGGATAACCCTAAGGCACTTGAAGCTGCTATGCGCGACATGGGCCTCATCGCAGGACAGAAGCCTATCGCTACTGTTTCCACAAAGTCCATCGCTGCATTCAAGCTCAGAGAGGGCATGAAGATCGGATGCAAGGTTACGCTCAGAGGAGAGAATATGTATTACTTCCTCGACAAGCTCATCAGCCTTGCTCTTCCGAGAGTCCGTGACTTCCGCGGCATCAGCCCCAATTCTTTCGACGGACACGGCAACTACGCAATGGGTATCAAGGAGCAGCTCATGTTCCCTGAGATCGATTACGATAAGATCGACAAGATCCGCGGAATGGATATCATCATCGTTACTACAGCCGGGACAGACGAAGAGGCATTCGAGCTCCTTAAGCTTATGGGCATGCCTTTCCGCAAATAATTGGAGGAGAAATAAAACATGGCAAAGAAGTCAATGATTCTTAAGTCCCAGAGAACCCCCAAGTTCTCAACGCAGCAGCACAATCGCTGCAAGCTCTGCGGAAGGCCTCACGCTTATATCCGCAAGTACGGGATTTGCCGTCTCTGCTTCCGTGATCTCGCATACAAGGGCGAGATTCCGGGTGTTAAAAAAGCAAGCTGGTAATGACGGTCTCTTTCATAAGAATTGCAACTGTCCATATAAACAGGAGGAAGAAAAATGCAGATTACAGACGCAATCGCTGATATGCTTACGAGAATCCGTAACGCAGGCACTGCCGGCCACGCTACTGTAGATATTCCGCAGTCGAATCTCAAGAAGTCGATTGCACAGATCCTTTTCGACGAAGGATATATCGAGAAGTTTGAGCTTATCGAGGGCAATACACAGGGAATCATCAGAGTTACTCTGAAGTATTCCGGCAAGAAGCACGTTATCTCCGGCATCAAGAGAATTTCCAAGCCGGGTCTCCGTACTTATGCTGATAAGGCAAGCCTGCCCCGTGTACTCAATGGTCTCGGCATCGCGATCATTTCCACATCCAAGGGCGTTATGACCGACAAGGAAGCAAGAAAGCTCGGTGTCGGCGGCGAAGTCCTTGCTTACATTTGGTAACACTAAGGCTTTATACAACTCTGAAAAGCACTGTCTGCGGCGACATACTGCAGGCAGGAGCACAATCTTAAGAGCAGGAGGAAAACAATATGTCAAGAATTGGTAGAATGCCGATTACGATTCCTGCAGGCGTCGATGTCAAAATTGACGGACAGCACGTATCGGTAAAGAAGGATAAGACTGAGATGAGCCTCGATGTACATCCCAGCATTTCCGTAAAGATTGAAGGTTCTGAGATCATCGTTGAGCGTCATTCTGACGACAAGGATCACAGAGCTCTTCACGGACTCACCAGAGCACTCATCAACAATATGGTTGTCGGTGTTACTGATGGATTCACAAAGACCCTCGAGATCAACGGTGTCGGTTACAGGGCTCAGAAGCAGGGCAACAAGGTTGTCTTCAACCTTGGTTATTCCCACCCCATCGAGATGGAAGAACCTGCCGGAATCACGATCGACGTCAAAGACAACCAGATCTTCGTCAAGGGCGCAGACAAGCAGCTTGTCGGTGAGACAGCAGCAAAGATCCGCAGCCTCAGAGTTCCTGATGTTTATAAGGGCAAGGGTATCAAGTATGCCGGCGAGCACCTTATCATCAAGGAAGGCAAGACCGGTGCTAAGAAGTAAGGCAAAGGGGGTATAAAACATGATTGGCAAGATTGATAAGAATGAAATTCGTAAAAGAAAGCATGTCCGTGTCAGAAAGAAGATTTCCGGCACAGGTGAATGCCCCAGGCTTTGCGTTTACAGAAGCAACGCCCACATTTACGCACAGATAATCGACGATGAGAGCCAGACAACCCTCTGCAGCGCTTCTACGCTTGACAAGGAGATCAAGGGTTCTGTTTCTGTCGGAAGCAATGTCGAGGCAGCTAAGGCGGTAGGAAAGCTCATCGCTGAGCGTGCAGCAGCTAAGGAGATCAAGGTTGTTGTATTTGACCGCGGCGGTTACCTTTATCACGGAAGAGTCCAGGCACTGGCAGAGGCGGCAAGAGAAGCCGGTCTCGAATTCTAATCGGGAGGATCAATAAAGAATGGCTTACGATTCCAAGAACATTTCCAGAGAGGAAAAGAAACCGGAGTTCGAAGAGAGGGTTATACATATCGGCCGTGTCTCAAAGACAGTTAAGGGCGGTAAGAACATGCGCTTCGCAGCTCTTGTTGTAATCGGTGACAGGAACGGCAGAGTAGGTAAGGGCATCGGCAAATCAACCGAAGTCCCGGATGCTATCAGGAAAGGCATCGAGGAAGCAAAGAAGAATATCATCAATGTTTCCCTCGTTAACGGCACTATCCCTCATGAGACAATCGGTGAATATGCTGCAGCTCACATCGTTATGAAGCCTGCTGCAAGCGGTACCGGTATCATCGCAGGCGGCCCCGTACGTTCAGTATGCGAGCTCGCAGGTGTTACAGACATCCGTACAAAGTCTATCGGCTCCAACAACCCTAACAATATGGTTAACGCAACGCTTGCAGGCCTTCAGGGACTCAAGTCCATCGAGGAAGTTGCAAAGCTCCGTGGCAAGACCATTGACGAGATCAAAAAGTAAGGAGGCCTTTGCAGCATGGCTAATTTAAAGATCACGCTCACAAAGAGCATCAATAAAGCAAGAGCTTCCGAGAAGGCTACTGTCAGAGCTCTCGGTCTTAAAAAGATCGGTCAGACAGTTGAGAAGGCCGACAACGAGGCTACACGCGGTATGGTAAGAGCTGTTACCAACTATGTAGTCTGTGAAGAAGCTTAATGGAGGTTTAAGTAATGAAACTCAATGAAATGACTTCCGCCGGCAACCAGGTCGCTTACCGTAAGGGTAGGGGTCCGGGATCAGGCAATGGTAAAACAAGCGGCCGCGGCCACAAGGGTCAGAAGGCCCGTTCCGGCGGCGGAGTAAGACCCGGATTTGAAGGCGGCCAGATGCCTCTTTACAGACGTCTGCCTAAGAGGGGCTTCAACAACAAGCGTTTCGCTCCTCAGTACATCACTATCAACGTTTCTGATCTTGAGAAGATCGAAGGCGTAACCGAAGTTACCGCACAGGTTCTCGACGAGCAGGGCATCATCTCTGTTCCCAAGAACAATGACGGCATCAAGATCCTCGGACGCGGCGAGCTTACAAAGAAGCTCGACGTAAAGGCTGCAAAGTTCACAGCTTCAGCTAAAGAGAAGATCGAGAAGGCCGGAGGCACGGCAACGGAGGTTTGATAAGTCATGAGCGGTATTTTCGATATTGCAGTTAATGCATTCAGCGTACAATCACTGCGCAAGAGACTGCTTTATACCTTCATGATCCTCGGCCTTTTCATGCTGGGCGGACTGATTCCTGTTCCTGCTATCGATGGTGAGCAGTTTACCTCGATACTTCAGACATGGGGACAGCTGGGCAGCATTATGGATATCATTTCCGGCGGCGGACTGTACCACGCATCCATTCTTTCAATGGGTGTATCACCGTACATCAACGCATCGATCATCATCCAGCTCCTTGCGGTCGTTATCCCCGCACTTGAGGATATGTCCAAAGAGGGCGCTTCCGGAAGGAAGAAGATGGATAAGATCACGCGTTTTTCCGCTATCGGACTTGCACTGGTTCAGTCTTCACTGTTCTGCTTCTCAACAAGGGCAGCTCTTATCGAGATCGTTCCCGGTGCTAAGTGGCTTTCAGCAGTAATGGTTGTTGTATCTTTCACCGCAGGCGCGGCTTTGGTCGTATTCCTCGGTGAAAAGATCAACGATGTCGGAATCGGAAATGGTGTCTCACTCATCATCTTCGCCGGTATCGCAACCCGTCTCCCCGAGATGGCTAAGACTCTCTACAGCAAGGCTGTTGAGATCAGCGGTTATTTCGATAACGTTGTCATCGGAGTACTCGTTGGCATCCTGGTATTCATACTCGTTGCCATGATCTCTGTTCTCATCATCGTGTTCGTTATCTACGTTCAGGATGCTGAGAGAAGGATCCCGGTTCAGTATTCAAAGAAGGTCATCGGAAGAAATCAGCGCGGCGGCAACAGGGACTATCTGCCTCTCAAGGTCAATATGTCCGGTGTTATGCCTGTAATCTTCGCGATGTCCATCCTCGCAGTTCCTTCGATCATCGTTACGATGTTCATTAAGAACCCGGGCAAGGTAGGCGAATGGATCAAGAATTCCTTCACAGGAAGTGCTTGGTACTATCTCATATACTTCGTTCTTATCTTCGCTTTCACGTTCTTCTATTCTTCGATCAACTTCCATCCGATCGAGATAGCGAACAACATCAACCAGAACGGCGGTACGATAAGCGGTATCAGAGCAGGAAAGCCTACTACCGAGTTCATCAAGAAGGCTGCATTCAGGCTCAACTGGATCGAGGCGGTATTCCTTGTACTCGTCTGCATCCTGCCTACGATAGTAGGTTCACTTACAGGCTTTGAGAACGTCTGGTTCGCGGGTACTTCAGTATTGATCCTCACGAGCGTTGCTGATGATCTGATCCGTCAGGTTGAAGGTGAGCTTGAGGTCAGAAGCCCGAAGGGATTCCTTGAAGATCTGACTGTAAAGAAGACCAAAAGGTAAAAAGCAATAGTTGATAAACTGTTAAACAAATCCCGCATTGCCACGGCAGTGCGGGATTTTTTTACAGGATCATGAGACATGGGAATATAATAAGGTCATGCGCTGACCGCACCTTACAGGATTTAAACTATATTTCAGGTAGGCGTGCAAATATATTATAGTAGCCGGAATGTACAGGACCGGCCGGGTCAGAAAATGTTAAGCATTAAGGAGCAGAAAACCAATGAGGATACTTCTTGCAGAAGACGAGATATCGTTGTCCAAAGCCCTCAAAGCTATTCTTACGAAGAATAACTACTCGGTTGATGCCGTATACAACGGTGAAGAAGCTGTTTCCTATGTGCTGACCGGTGATTATGATGTCGTGATAATGGATATTATGATGCCCGTAATGAACGGCATAGACGCCCTTAAGCAGATCAGGGCAAAGGGATGCAATGTCCCTGTGATCATGCTGACTGCCAAATCGGAAATAGACGACAAGGTCGAGGGACTTGATGCCGGTGCTAACGATTATCTGACCAAGCCTTTTTCGAGCAGGGAACTACTGGCCAGACTTCGCGCACTGACACGGAATACTGCAGTCACGAACGATAACATTCTTCATGTCGGCAACCTGACTCTTGACCGCGGTACTTTCGAACTTTATACACCGACCGGCAAATACAGGCTCGCAGGCAAGGAATTCCAGATGATAGAACTCCTTATGGCGACGCCGGGCATATTGATATCTACCGAACGCTTCATGGACAAGATATGGGGCATTGATACAGATACTGACATCAGCGTAGTCTGGACATATATATCGTTTCTGCGTAAGAAACTCACTGCTTTGGATGCGGATGTTCAGATCAAGGCGACGCGCAACGCGGGATATTCACTGGAGGCAAAGGAATGATCAGGAAACTGCGTCAAAGATTCATACTGGTCTCAGTGTTTTCGGTGACGATCGTTCTTTTTCTTCTGATCGGAATCATCAACGTAATGAACTATAAGAGCGTTGTCAGAAGCGCCGACAGGATACTTGTAATGCTGACTGACGGAGGAGGAGGATTTCCCAGGCAGCGTCAGTCACAGACGGATTCAGCTTCCAACCGTACCAGAAACAGGTTTCCGCGAAACCGAAGGAACGAAGGCTTCATGGACAGGATGGGAAGGTTAATCAACGGTGAGGGAGAAGAGGACTCACCGGAATTGAGATTTGAGTCCAGATTTTTCAGCGTAACGTTATCTTCTGACGGAAAAGTCGCCAAGACGCGCACCGATATGATCTCCGCGATAGACAGCGAGACAGCTGCCCAGATGGGTGAAGATATATTTGCTTCAGGCAAGAAAGTCGGATTTGTCGGCGATTACAGATACAGGATGTCAGGCCCTTCAGATGAAGGAACCATTTTGATAGTATTCTACGACTGCGGCAGGAGCATGGATAACGCGAGATCGTTTCTGCTGACCAGCATCGGCTTCTCACTGGTATGCCTGTTCCTCGTAATCATACTGATAGCCATTGCCTCCAAAGCAGTGATCCGCCCGACTGCAGACGCATACGAAAAGCAGAGGCGCTTCATAACTGATGCGGGCCACGAGTTGAAGACTCCGCTTGCGATAATCAATGCGGATACCGATGTGCTGGAAATGGAACTCGGCGAATCAGAAGACGGGTACGTAAATGAATGGATCGAGGACATCAGAAAACAGACCGCAAGGCTCAACGAGCTTACGGGAAATCTGATATATCTCGCCAAAACAGAAGAGGGTAACCGCAGCGCATTTACTTTTGTGGAATTTCCGGTTTCAGATGTAACGGCTCAGGAAGCAGAGTCCTTCAGAGCACCGGCTCAGGCTGCAGGCGATCAAATCGAAACAGAGATAGAACCGGGACTTTCCTTAAATGGTGATCAGAAAGCGATCAGGCAGCTGATAGGGATCCTCCTTGATAACGCGATAAAGTATTCGCCTAAAGGAGAGACCATCCTGCTAAGGCTCAAGAGTTCAGGACGCAACATCGAACTCGGCGTGACGAACCATACCAGGGATGAACTGACAAAAGAGAATATGAAGCATCTTTTCGACCGCTTCTACCGTTCGGATGAATCACGTAACTCAGCCACCGGCGGACACGGGATCGGTCTGTCGATCGCGAAAAGCATAGTCGAAGCGCATAAGGGAAAGATCTCTGCTGATTCTCCGGATGGAACAAGCATGACAATTACCGCAGTCTTTCCGGCGTGCGTTCTTGACACAAAAGTTGATAGTTTCTTATAATTCAAAGTATCACAAATAGGGGGTAAGAATATGGAAAACAACATTTGGAAGTGTTCATGCGGACAGGATAATGAAGGCAATTTCTGCATCAATTGCGGATCGACCAAGCCTCAGAATATACCTGCCGATACCGTTGGAGCACCTGCAGCAGCACCCGTTGAGGCAGTTCCTGCAGCGGTCGCACCTGCAGCAGCACCTGTTGAGGCAGTTCCTGCAGCGGTTGCACCTGCAGCAGCACCTGTTGAGGCAGTTCCTGCAGCGGTTGCACCTGCAGCAG
>X424_Quagga__coassemble_4_pt1 | contig 54090 bp, 43 predicted proteins | sample X424_Quagga__metabat2_low_PE_008 | metagenome-assembled genome bin X424_Quagga | reverse complement strand
AGGACCCCCGATTCCTACAGACGAAACCCCGGCCCTCCCCCATATATGCACAGGAGCTCAAAGCGCCGGATGCATCTGACGTGCCGGCAAGATGAAGCAGTGCGCGGCGGATATAGGACGGAAGATCGGGGAAAGTGAATCCGCCGGCCGAATAGCTTCCGAGCATTGAAGCAAGGGCTTTGTCCGGCATCTTGTCCCTGAGCGTGTTGAACAGTGCTGATTGACTGTATGAGGGAGCGCAGTCAGCAATGCCGCCGCGGAGCGAAGTCGCGCTCTCGAGCGATTGGTCACGCGGGATCATTATCACATTGACCTTGTGGTGTTTGTCTATCTTCTTGAGCGCCGCGAGATACTCAAGAGCGAGTATGGAGTTCGGGCTTCTCAGGACCTCGTCTGTCTCGTCCGAGTAGTCGTTTAAGGTGGCTTTGATCGCCGCAGCTCTGGCAGCAGGGTAGGACTTGCCGTCTGCAAGCGCATCCTTGAGGTTATCCCTGAAGACGGGTGATCCTTCGTCTATCTGACCGGCAAGCTTATCGAGGAGTTCCGGAGTCCCCGCATCGTAGCCGAAAGCAATGTCGGTAACGACGCCTGTCATAAGGAGGGTTGCGATCCCGCCAAGCGCGAAACGCGCTGAAGGCGCGCATGAGTATGTGAAGGGGAGTCCGAGCACGACGTCGGCGCCGCAACGGAGTGCCTGCATCGTCCTGACGTCCGAAGGGACGAGCGCGGGAAGGCCGCGTTGGACGAAGGATTCGGAAATGACCGGCATGACGATGGCGCGCGGATCGTTGACGATCTCACGGGCGCGCGTGATCAGGTTCTCATGGCCGCGGTGGAACGGATTAAATTCCGCAACAATTCCGATTACACGCATCTTAAAAAGTCCCTCTTCTGATATAATTCATCTGATAATTATATTTCAAAAGGCAGGCAGGTTGCAATGAAGCGTCGTACTCTGAGGTTTATCGAGAAGGGAAGCGGGAACAGGGTTCCGTTTCTTGCGAGATTCTCGCTCAAGCAGAAGATAGCCGCGGTGCTCCTGCTGGTAGCCGTCCTTTCCGGCGTTATGGCATATCTCCTTTATGTCAGGACTTTCGGAAATGCCGCTGATATCGTCCTGACCGCTCACGGCTCCCCGGATTATGACTGGGAGAAGATCGCGGCTGACAACAACATAATCAGCAACTATCTCTGGGGCCGCACGAAGAAGCTCATGCTTGGTCATGACGGCGAGGATATCCTTATCCCGACTTACTATACGATCGCCGGAAGACTGGTCACCCAGACCGCCGAAAGCTCCAATGTATTCAATCTTTCGGATCAGGCCTGGCTCCTGGATTGCTATGTTCACGACGGTGATGCCGTTGCCGCACGCAATCTGAAGAACAGGGTGGTAAGCAGGTTCCATTCCGAATCGGGCATGTACCTGAGCTTTACGGGGAGCAAAGTGACTGATGAACAAAAGGACATCAGGACGACAGAAGACAATATAGCCTGGCTTGAAGCCTACCTGCGCTACTACTGCTCATACGGCACAAACAGGGATTATGAGGAGATAAAGAAACTGACGGCTGCGATCTTCGATGAGACAGGCGCTTTAAAGCCCGAGAATCTTGACGTCGCACATTATGTCGATTCGCTCTACTACAGCCTTGATAAGCCTGAGACTGCCAATGATCAGGGCGAAGCAAGTCTTGACGGTCAGTATGGCGTCAATGATGACGGCAGTCAGGGGACGGACGAGAACAGCGAGGTCAATCTCAAGAAGGTGTCAGGCGTAAAGCTCTCCAATATCAAGCTCTCCCTGATCTTCGATCTCGAAAAGAACGGCCTTATAGCGCAGGGTGCATATGACCGCGCGCTCAAACTGGTCAAGGATGCCAAGGACGGCGACGGAGTCCCCTTTTACGCTTATGCGTATGAGAAGACCGACACCGGGATCAACTACATCTATTCAGGCTCAAGGGCCGGTACGGTCGATGTCGGAGAATCCATCATCGTTATGGCAAACCTTGCCCGGGTGAAGGAGCTTGACGAAGAATCCTACAATTCGCTGAAGAATCTTATTGTGAACGAGAGAAGGATACTGAACTCGTATTACATCGTTACCGGCAATTACGGCGGTTCTGAGATCTACAAGCAGTACAGTTACGTTTTGGAGCTTGCCTTTGATATGGATGATATGGATCTTTACAGGGCGGCCTGCAACTCGATAGGCGGCCGCGTGGCCACCAAATCATCCAGCCCCGCCATCTACATGATCTTCAGGGAAAATGACGGCAGATACACGTTTTTCGCGTCTGATAATCTGGGCGTCCGCAAAGCTGTCTGACGAATTGAAAATAGCCCTTATTACGAGTATACTTTTACGAGTTTTAATTAATACTCAAAGGAGATTATGGATATGGCATTTATCGATGACATCATTGCCAGGGCAAAAGCTGACAAAAAGACTATCGTTCTTCCCGAATCAATGGATAAGAGGACTTTTGAGGCTGCCGAGAAGATCCTCAAGGCAGACATGGCAAATCTCATCATTATCGGAACACCCGAGGAGATCGCAAAGAATTCGGAAGGCTTTGATATTTCAGGAGCTGTTTTGGTAGATCCTTTCACGGATCCCAACAAGCAGAAGTACATCGATAAGTTCATTGAACTCCGCGGCGTTGACACGATGGTCGCTGCCGCAAAGAAGAAGGCAGAGAAGAAGGGACTTTCCCCTGAAGAGACACAGGCTGAAATGGAAGCAGCTGCCAAGAAGGGCATCACACCCGAGGCAGCTCAGAAGCAGATGGAAACAGACTATATGTACTATGCATGCCTCATGTGCAAGTGCGGCGATGCTGACGGTGCTGTTTCGGGCGCTTGCCACTCAACAGGCAACACCATCCGTCCCGCTCTCCAGCTCCTCAAGATGAAGCCCGGCATCTCATCCGTTTCCGGATTCTTCCTTCTTGACGTTCCGAACTGTGATCTGGGCGAACACGGCCTCTTCATTTTCGCTGACTGCGCAGTCAACACTGACGTTGATTCCGCTAAGCTCGCAGAGATCGCAAAGCTCTCCGCCGAGTCTTTTGAGCAGTTCATCGGCGCTCCCGCAAAGGTTGCAATGCTTTCATATTCTTCTTACGGTTCTGCCAAGCACAATGACGTTACAAAGGTCGCTGACGCAGTCAAGATCGCAAAGGAGAAGTATCCTGATCTCGTAGTCGACGGCGAGCTCCAGCTTGACGCGGCTCTCGTTGAGGAAGTCGGTCAGCTCAAGGCACCCGGATCACCGGTTGCAGGCCATGCCAACACATTGGTATTCCCTTCTCTCGAAGCAGGCAACATCGGTTACAAGCTCGTTCAGAGACTTGCAAAGGCTCCCGCTTACGGTCCTGTCCTCCAGGGCCTCGCGCTCCCCGTCAACGACCTGTCCAGAGGCTGCAACGCTGACGATATCGTAGGAACAGTAGCTATCACAGCAGTACAGGCTCAGGCTTTAGGCTGATCTGCGAATAAATTTTAGGAGAAATACAAATGAAGATCTTAGTAATCAACTGCGGAAGCTCATCCGCAAAGTTCCAGCTTTTCGACATCGATACAGGCGCAGTCCTCGCAAAGGGTAACGCTGAGCGAATCGGCATCGACGGCAAGCTCACATACAAGCCGGCAGGCAAGGACGAGTTCGTCTCAACAGAACCCATGCCTGATCACAAAGTAGCAGTAAAGATGATCCTCGACGCTCTCGTTGACAAGGATCACGGCGTCATCGCTGACGTTTCCGAGATCGCTGCCGTCGGACACAGAGTCCTCCATGGCGGTAAGTACTACAGCGAGTCCGTAATCGTCAACGACGATGTCAAGAAAGTCATCAGGGAGTGCTTCCCTCTCGGACCTCTCCACAATCCCGCAAACCTCATCGGAATCGAGGCATGCGAGGACGTTCTTCCCGCAGGCACTCCTCAAGTTGCTGTTTTCGATACGGCATTCCATCAGACAATGCCCTCCAAGGCTTACACATACGCTCTTCCTTATGAGCTTTCCGAGAAGTATTCCATCCGCCGTTACGGCTTCCACGGAACTTCCCACCGCTATGTAAGCCGCAGGGTTGCTGATTTCCTCGGCAAGAAGTATGAGGATCTCAAGATCATCACATGCCACCTCGGCAACGGCTCATCTTTCGCAGCTGTCAAGGACGGCAAGTGCCAGGATACATCCATGGGTCTTACTCCTCTTGCAGGTATCTGCATGGGTACCAGAACAGGTGACATCGATCCGGCTATCGTTCCTTTCCTCATGAAGAACGAGGGACTCACAGCTGACGAGATGGACACACTCCTTAACAAGAAGAGCGGCGTACAGGGCGTTTCCGGCGTTTCCTCCGACTTCCGCGATCTCGAAAAGGCAGCCAGGGAAGGCAACGAGAGAGCACAGCTCGCACTCGACATGTTCGCTTACCAGGGAAAGAAGATCATCGGTTCTTACGCTGCAGCTATGGGCGGAGTTGATGTCATCGTCTTCACGGCAGGCATCGGCGAGAATACCGACCACATGAGAAAAGCAATGTGCGAAGGCCTCGAGTATATGGGCGTCGAGTTCGACGATTCCGTAAACGCAGGACTGAGAGGCAAGGAAGCCATCATCTCCAAGCCTTCCTCCAAGGTAACTGTATGCATCATCCCCACAAACGAAGAGCTCGCTATCGCTCAGGAGACAGAAGCTCTCGTAAGAAAGTGATCGGCGAAGTCACGCTATAATGCAACGAACCCCCAAAGGCGGATGCTTTTGGGGGTTGTTTTTGTTTGGCAGCACCTGTGCCTATTTGACCGCGTGTAAAGCCATTGCTAAAATCACACTATCGGGATAGACAGGAGATGATATGCAGATGTATGGACATTTGAGCAGGAAAACAGGTAAGGTCATTGCATCTTTCCTGATGATATGCGCCATGACGCTTTCGCTCGTGACCGGATGCGTGATCCGCATAGTGCCGGAAGTGACGACGTCAGCAACAACGGCAGCAACGACGAAAGCAACGACGGAAGCAACAACGGCACCGGCCGTTACGGAAACTTCCGGGACGCCGGCAAGTTCCGATGCGGATGATGAGACAACTCCGCCGCGATCCGAAAAGACTGACAAAGAGTCCGTGATCGATGAAAACGGCACTTATGACAAGGCAGATGACGTCGCCTTGTATATCCATGTTTACGGCAAGCTGCCTTCAAACTACATTACCAAGAAAGAAGCCCAAAAACTCGGCTGGAGCGGCGGTTCCCTTGAGAAATATGCGGCGGGTAAGTGTATCGGCGGCGATCACTACGGCAATTACGAAGGTCTGCTGCCCGAGAAGAAAGGAAGGAGCTACACCGAGTGCGATATCGAGACGCTCGGCAAGTCTTCGAGGGGCGCGAAAAGAATAGTCTTCTCCAACGACGGACTGATATATTACACAAAGGACCATTACAAGACTTTCACCCTGATGTACGGGGAGGGACAGGAATGACGGAATTCATTATCGATCTGAAAGATGTATATTTGCCGGACACGCTTCACGAGAGGATCGCGCAGGTCCTTCCGGTCCCGGATTACTACGGGGCAAATCTTGATGCGCTTCACGATGTCCTGACAGAGCAGAGCGAGGGCTGGGTGATCGTCTTTACCTCTGCGTCCGTTCCCGAGACGACGATGGGAAAATATATGCAGAAACTGAGACGCATGTGTGCGGCGGCAACTGAAGAGAACGAAGGATCGCTGAGAGTCGTTTTCGAGCAATGAAAACGCCGAGTCCGATTTATGTCCCCATATTTGTCTGTCTTTACTGTTATAATCTGTAAGACGAAAAACGGGAAAGAGAGACATTCCTTTGGCAAGTTCAGATAACGAGAATAACGGGAGCCGCAGTTTTTTTGACGAGCTCGAAGAGATATACGGACAGACGGCGCAAGGTCCGGCGGATTCGCCTGACTGCGAGGACCTTCTTGAAGGCCTCAACGATGAACAGCGCGAGGCGGTAACGCAGACTGAAGGCCCGGTCCTTATACTTGCGGGCGCAGGCTCCGGCAAGACCAGGGTGATCACATACCGCATAGCATATCTCATGCGGCACGTTAATGCCGCGCCTTCATCGATACTCGCGATCACGTTCACCAATAAGGCTGCGGGCGAGATGCGCGACAGACTTGCGACACTTGTGGGTGACAGGTCCAAGTTCATCTGGTGCGGCACGTTTCACAGCATTTTCGCGAGGATATTGAGACGTCATGCGGATCTTCTCGGCTATGACAAGAATTTCTCGATAATCGATTCCGATGACCAGCTCAAGCTCGTCAGGGACTCCATGAAGGAACTTGATATTCCCGACAGCCAGCACAAGCCCAAGTCTGTGCTTTCGGCTATTTCCTGCGCCAAGAACAAACTCCGGAGCATTGAGGAATACGAGGCACTCGAAGGCAAATCCCCTTTCGGCGCGGTTGTCGCGAGAGTCTATAAGAGGTATTCCGACAAGCTTCTTGCCAATAACGCGATGGATTTCGACGACATCCTGGTGAACATGGTCAAGCTCCTTTCGGGCCACCCTGAAGTCTGCGAGCAGTACAGGTCGAAGTTCAGATACATAATGGTCGACGAGTACCAGGATACGAACATGCCGCAGTATAAGGCGGTCATGCTGCTGGCAGGCGGATACAGGAACATCTGCGTCGTAGGTGATGACGACCAGTCCATCTATTCATTCAGAGGCGCCGACGTAAGGCTTATCCTGAGCTTTGAGAAGGATTTCCCCGGTGCCAAGGTCATCAAGCTCGAACAGAATTACAGATCAACGGCGAACATCCTCAATGCCGCCAACTGCGTCATCGCGCATAACAGGAAGCGCAAGAGCAAGACGTTGAGGACGGGCGGTGAAGACGGCGATAAAGTGGTGCTTATGCGGGCTGACAGCAGCCAGGGCGAGGCGGGATTCGTTGCCGGGACCATCAAGACGATGGCTGAGAAAGGCAAGTTCAAGTATTCCGACTGTGCGGTGCTGTACAGGATGAATGCCTTGTCGCGTAATATAGAGACCGCGCTCCACAACATGGGGATCCCTTTCCGCGTATACGGCGGAACAAGGTTCTATGACAGACGAGAGATCAAGGATACGCTTTCTTATCTGAAGCTCATCTACGATAACGGCGATAATATCGCTTTCGAGAGGATAATCAACGTGCCGAAGAGAGGCATCGGCGACCAGACGATCGAGAAGATCAGGCAGATCGCGATGGATGAAGGCATAAGCATGTTCGAGGTCTCCGTGAACTGCAGGAATTATCCTGATCTGCTGAGATCCGCGGGGAAGCTTATCCCTTTCACCGAACTGATCGACGGAATGCGCGAGGAACTGCTCAAGAACGAGAAGGATTTTGCGGCATTCGTCGACTATGTCGAGAACGAATCGGGAATAATCGATGCGGTTATAGCGGAGCGCGAGAAGAAAGGCGAGGTCATCGACAGGGTCGAGAACCTGAAGGAGCTTTTGTCTGAAGCTGCCGAGTACGACAAGGCGCACAGGGCGGAAGCGGTTGACATGACTTCCATCGAGATAGAGGGAAGCGGCGAAGCTGAAGAAGGCATGCTCGAGGTGGATGACGATTTCTTTTTCGATACCGCCACGAGCAACACGACGGAAGGGATCCTGGGACTTTATCTCGAGAACGCATCGCTGTTCACTGAAGGCGATGCGTACGATGACAATGACAACTTCGTCAAGCTGATGACGATACACAGTGCTAAAGGACTGGAGTTCGGGGCAGTGTTTCTGATAGGAGCGGAGGAAGGTGTCTTCCCGAGCTACAGATCGATCCAGAGCGAGGATGAAACGGAAGAAGAGAGACGGCTCATGTATGTCGCGATAACCAGAGCCAAGAAGGACATGTTCATCCTGCTTACCCAGCAGAGGATGCTTTTCGGACAGACAAGCTGCAACAAGCCTTCGAGGTTCATCAAGGAGATAGATCCGGATCTTCTCTGGGTGATGGGCTCAGGGAGAACGAAGCAGGAGAAGGCCGAACCCGTTCCGGAGAGAGAATCCTCCAGACAGTCGATCGCATCGGCTCTCTCTTCGCAGTTCGACAAGAAGAAGGAGAAGGCGAAGAAGACTGCGAGTGACCCGTCCGTACTGAAGGCGGGACAGCTTAAGGAAGGCATGGAGGTCGTTCATCCGAGGTTCGGAGAAGGCATCATCCTCAAGGTCGAGGAAGTCGGCGGAGATGCTCTCATTACCGTTGATTTCGACGGCATGAGGAAGAATATGCTGGCGAATTCAGCCGGCCTCAGGAAGCCCTGAAGAGACAGTCCGCGGAGCAATGTAGTATAATTATCTATTAGCTTTTGCGGAGGTAATGGCGATGGGCGGGAATATCAGTCTTTTCGAATTGTTCCAGGACAGTTTCAAGGAACTGGAAAACTCAAACAGGATCTCGGATCTGACCATTAAGAAGATCGAGCTTCAGCAGCTTGAGCGTGACAGGCGCCTCGCCCCGAACGCTCAGAAGACGCTTCAGACAAGGGGACGCAAGGTTCCCGAGGATGACTGCAAGGTCAGGAACTGCTACGAGCGCGACCTCGGAAGGATAATGTATTCCCAGGCGTTCAGACGGCTCAAGCACAAGACGCAGGTTTTCTTCAACCCCGCAAACGACCATATCTGCTCAAGGCTTGAACATGTTCTTTATGTTGACTACATAGCGGCTACGATCGGTCAGGCTCTGGGACTCAATGTTGACCTCATCAGAGCGATAGCGCTGGGCCATGACGTAGGCCACACACCTTTCGGACACAGCGGCGAGAGAGTGCTGAACCGGAAGCTGAAGGAAGTCGATCCGAAGCTCTATTTCGAGCATGAATCAAACGGCCTGAGAGTGCTTGACATTATGGAAAAGCATAACAGTGCGCACGGCCTCAACCTTACATTCGAGGTCAGGGACGGCATCATCTGCCACTGCGGTGAATTCTACGGTGAGGGCAGGCTCGTTCCGTGCAGGGACAAGACCGAGGATGATCTTTCTTTCCTGATACCGAAAAAGGACCGCAAGGTACCTGCCACGCTCGAAGGCTGCGTAGTGCGTTTCTCCGACAAGATAGCATATGTCGGAAGAGACATTGAGGACGCATTGAGGACCGGTGTTATCGAAAGTGAGTTCGAGCTGCCTGCCGAAAGCGTAGAAATGGGCAATTCCAATTCCTCGGTCATCAATTATCTGGTCGAGGATATCGTCGAGAACAGCATGGACAAGGACGAGATCGCCATTTCGGACAGGGCTGTGAGGGCGCTTGAGAATGCGCTTAAGAACAATGTGGACAAGATCTACAGATCAAACAAGGTCGTAACCTATGAGAAGTACTGCAACGTAATGCTCGAAGGTCTTTTCGATGCGTATTACGAGGCGGTGAAGAATATCGACCGCGCGTTGAATTCAAAGACTGACGCGATAAGGAAGTTTGCGTATTTCGTAGAGGCGCACCCGCAGAAGGATCTGCCCGAGAGCGAGATGCCGCCTGCGATATTCGTTTCGGATTACATCGCCGGCATGACGGACAGCTATGCCGCTGCCTGCTTTAACGAGTTGTACAAGAATTAACGGAAGGATAGGGATATGGACGAATACGGATTTTATGCGATGCTCGACCGCATGCAGTACATCAACAGATGGGCGCTCATGCGTAACAGCCGTTATGAGAATATCAAGGAGCACAGCTTCGATGTCGCTGTGATCGCACATTCGCTGTGCCTGCTGCACAACAGATTCAATGAGGGCAAGGAAGGCTCTATCCTTCCGGATCCCTACAAGGTAATGGCCTACGCGCTGTATCACGATTGCACCGAGATACTGACGGGAGATCTGCCTACACCGATCAAATACGACAGCAAGCAGATCACTGACGCATACAAGGACATCGAGCGCAGAGCGGCTGATACCCTGACTGATCTCCTGCCGTCAGAGACAGGCTTCAAGGATGAGTACAGGGAACTGTTGGCGCCCGCGATGGATACTGATGAAGGAAAGCTCATACACACACTGGTAAAGGCTGCGGACAAGATCTCCGCGTATATCAAGTGCCTGAGAGAGGAATCTTCGGGCAACAGGGAATTCTCTGCAGCGAAGGAATCGATAGGCAGGATAATCGCAGGGTACGATCTTGAGGAAGTGAAGTACTTCATGGACCATTTTGTCCCGCCGTACGGCTATACTCTCGACAAGCTGACCGGAAAGGACGACTGACGGTAAATGCTCAGGAGAAGGCCCGAATATTTCGTTGTTTTTGCGTTGTCCGCGATAGCGGCCGTCGGAACGGCCGTTCTTTCGGCTATAACGCTTGGCACGGGGATACCGTCTCTTTCGGGAACGTCTGCCCGCAGCGCCGCAGACATCGTCAACAGGGCGTCTGACCTTATCGGCGGAAGCGTTGAGGATAAGGCGGCCTCTGAGATGCGCGTCAGGACGGGAATGTGTTCTGCAGGCGACTATGTGCTTTCGGTAATGACTTCTCCCGAATATCTGATCAAGTGCGCCGATGACGATCAGTTTGCAAAGGACCTCAGCAGCGTTGTCAACGGGGCGCCGACCGATGCGGCCGTGGCTTCGATAAAGCAGCAGCTCGGTTCATCCAACAGAATGACTGTCATAAACAGCACGGTCTCCGGGAAGGACAGCAGATTCGCGGTATCGGGCGACACCGGAAACGGCCCGGGCAGCGTCATTACAGGCTTTGATCTGGATAAGGGGCTTGAAGGCGACGATGAATTCACCGTCGGAATAAAGGAGATCAGCGGAAAATTTACCGCGACGGGCGATCAGCTGAGGACTGATCTGTTTGTCGACGGAATGCTTCACAAGGGTTATCTGAAATATGAGAAGGGAGCGACCGGCTCCAGGGGATTCGTCCTCGCGTGGGATACGGCGGATTTTGAACCGGGAAGCCACGATGTCTCGATCCTTATACGCAGTTCGGACGGCAGGGGAGTCTCTGTCGCGGGCGGTAAGATACTCATCCCCGAAAAGACCAGGATAGATGCTTATTCTGTTACGGACGGCCTTATCGGCAAGGATGAAAAGACCGCGTGGTACCTGTATGACGCAGGAGATTCCGATTGCTATATCAACTTCGCGGGAATAACCGGAAAGATCAGCGTCTCGCTTTTCGATCTCTCCGGAAAGCTCATCGGGACCAATCCGAGCACTTCGGAAGGCTATGCCGCTTTGAGAGCGGCGAAGCAGGATATCGGGAAGGTCTCCGTACAGACCGGAATGCCGGGTGTCTCGAACTGCTTCTACATATGCGCCAAAAGGGTCGGCGTCGGCGATCAGAAGGAGACGGAAGACATCGGATTCAAGCTTGTCCAGAGCCGTGACGTTGTCTCATTCGACGGGAAATTCATGTCAGTTGCACCCGGAAAGACTGAGGATAAATACAAACTGACGGACTCTGAAGGCAATGAATACCAGACTCCCAAGGAGGACTGCAGGATACTTCCCATAAACGCGGCGTTCACGGTCCTTGACATCAAGGGCGGAGACGTTGATAAGGGCATATATCCGTCTTACAGTACCGCGGAGGATAAATACGGTTATTACACGACAGGCGCCCGGACCGTTACGTTCGAGTGCGAGTCGGTCGAAGGGTATGCTGCAAGGTACAGGATCACGGCCGAGAACGGCGGGAACAAGACGGAAATAAAGCCCGGTTCGCCATTCAGCCTTCCTGCGGGAGAGACGGTGATAAACGCCGAGATCACATCATTTGACGGCCGGACAAGTTCCTGCTCCGTTTATGTCCTGGCGGGCGACGACAGCGGTTCCTTCGTTGAAGAGACGCTCTCCGGTTTCCCTGAGAGCTACTACAGCGGAATATGGCTCATGCACTGCAAGCATCCCGCATATAAGTTCCGGGCTTACGATACCAAGCTTACTTTTGCTGAAGCGCTGAAGGCTGAGACGGTAGGCAATAAGAGCCTTGTCCAGGACGGCGCGCACCCCGAATATGTCAAAGGCGGAAGCCCGGTCTACGATCTTCCCGACTGGAAGGCTGCCAAGAGTGAGGTGGTCAGCTATTTCATGGATCCCAGGAATTTCTTTTCCGACGATCGTATCTTCATGTTTGAGATGCTCGGCTTTGACGCGAACGTACATACTAAAGAGGGCGTGAAGGCAATAATCGCAGGATCTTTCATGGATACGAAGGATTTTGATTACGCCGGCGCGATCTATGAAGCAGGACGGTCTGCAGGTGTTTCGCCTTATTTCCTGGCGAGCCGCATTATCCAGGAGATGGGTTTCTCGGGCAGGTCCGCACTCTGCAAAGGCACCGTTGAAGGTTACGAGGGATACTATAATTTCTTCAACATCGGTTCCACATCCTCCACGAAGGAGGGCGGCGCGACAGTCGGAGGCGCCAAGTACGCAAAGTGGGGAAGAGAACCCGAGAAGGAAGAGATATCAGAGTCTGAAGCGAAGCTCCTGCTTCCGTGGGACTCAAGGGAAAAGGCCCTCAAGGGCGGTGCTTTGTGGATAGCTTCCGGGTATATCGAGAAGGGCCAGAATACCCTCTATTTCCAGAAATTCGATGTCCTGGATGACGGGACCGTCAGATACAATCATCAATATGCGCAGAATATCATGATGGCATACTCTGAAGCACTCAGGTATCATAACAGCTATGATTCGATAGGAAAGACAGACTCGTCGTTCGTATTCGTCATCCCTGTATATAAGAACATGCCTGAAGAATACGGATATCTTCCGTAAGGCGTACAATATGGTTATGGACTGGAAAAGGAAAGCAGAAGGGATCCTCAAAAGGGCGCGCAGATCGCTGCCCTGTCTTCTTGCATCCTTCTTTCTGACTCTTGCAGTCCTTTCCGGCAATCTTGCACCTGCGGTCCTTGCCGCATCCAAGATCAATCTTTCGGTCGAGACCGATTCCCGTTCCGTCGGCCAGGGCAACATCGTCACCGTAAGAGTCGTTGCGGACAACATGCCGGGGATCACTTCGTTCGGTCCCGTGATCCTCGCCTACGATGCTGAAGATGCGGAATATGTCTCGTTCTCTCAGGGTAAGGACGTCTCGGGAAATTTCTTTTTCTTTGAGACGCATGAGAAGGGAAAGATCACGGTTTCCGCGGAAGACCAGAATGTCAGAAAGAGCGAGGAGGACCCTGACGAGTATGATGTCGAGCCGTTCCGTTCGGACAGCAAGGTTACCTTGTTCACGGTGTCTTTCCGCGTGCTCCCGGACAGCTCGGGCAATCTCAATTTCCGCATCGAAAAGACAGGCTCTTTCAAAAATGATAAGGGTGAAGAAGCAGATATCGTAAAAGGCAATTCTGTCTCGCTCCCGATAAATCCGTCTTCCATCTCCAAGGACGCGACGCTTGCGTTCCTCACGATAAAGGGCGTCGATATCACACCTGAATTCAACCCGAACATAACGGATTATTCAGCGACTGTTGACCGTGACGTCACCGAGGTCCAGGTCACGCCGATGCCGAACAACATGTTCGCTTCCCTGGCTATCTCAGGCACCAAGAATCTTCAGATAGGAATGAATGTCATCAAGATAGAAGTCTCCGCCCAGGACAGCGAGACGACTATGCTCTATACCATTCACATAACCAGGAAAGAGAGTCTGGCTCCGGACAGTGCGTCGCTCGTTGATGCGGCCGGAAAGACATATTCGTTCCTGGACATTCCAGACACCGTGACTGTGCCGGAAGGATTCGTTCAGACTGTCAGGATGATCAACGGATACAGTGTCCAGGCATATGCAAGGGACGGCGTTACGAGCATCCTGCTGTATCTTTTCGACGGTACGAATTCGCCCGCTTTCTATTTCTACAATCCTGAAGAGAAGACGGTCTTCCCGTACGACCCTGACAATACGATCATCAGGACCAGCAAGATCCTGAGGGTATCTGCGCTTCCCGAAAACGTCCAGGTGCCTGTGGGCTTCGTTTCCGCGATCTATGATTCCGGCAGGATCCACCTGAAAGGCTACGTTGACAAGAACTCCAACTTCATCTGTTATATGACTGACGAGAACGGCGTGGGCGATTTTTACCTCTATAATCCGGAGACAGGTTCGTTCCAATTGTACAGACCTGCGGACAAAAGACCCGAGATTCTCTACAAATATATGTTTGAAGTTTTCCTCATAATCGCTATTATTGAAGCAGTGAGTTTGATCATTACCGTTTATATGGTAAGAAGGATCATAGCTGATAAGGCCAATCCAAGGCCAAAGAGAGTGTAAGGAATTATCAAGATGAATTTGAAAACGATCTTAGTCGGTGCAGACCATTTGACACCCCGCCAGGAGAAGATACGCAAGTTCTTCATGTATCTGGTGAGCGGTTTTATCACTACGCTGGTAAGCCTGACGTCTTTCAAGATTTTCGGCTTGTTCTTGCCGGATTTCTCTTTCAGTGTTTTCGGTCTCGAAATATCGTTTAAACTTGCCATAAACAAAGTACTGTGCTGGATCCTTTCAGTACTTGTTGCTTATTTCCTCAACCGTATAACGGTCTTCAGATCAAAAGGTAAGATACTTGGCGAGCTGATGAAATTTGCCGGAGCCAGAGTGCTTTCATTCCTGATCTTCGAAGAGGGCCTGTTCCTGTTTTCGGTATACCTCTGCACGAAAGTCACGGGACTTCCCAGCGATACCGTTGTCATGTCTGTCCTGAACATCCCGATAACCTATGAGGACGTAATGAACCTCATCAATCTGGCCTTCGTCGTTGTTGCGAACTACATTATGAGCAAGCTGATGGTATTCAAGAAAGAAGACATGGTCGGCTGCGGCGGGACCAATGCAACGGAAGAGGCTTCTGACGGTAAGACGGAGACTGAAGAGGGATCTGAAACGGAAACGGAAGAAGGCGCAGAGAATGCCTGAAGACGGCATCCCGTCAGTGCTGACAGGAGCTCTCCAATTCGGCATAAAGCCGGGACTCGAACGCATTAACAGGCTCCTTGAGCTTTTGGGCAATCCCCAGGATTCAATAGAAGCGGTGCACATTGCCGGCACGAACGGCAAAGGCTCCGTCTGCACATATCTTTCAACGATCCTCGCTGCGGACGGCAGGAAGGTCGGCGTGTTCACTTCGCCCTATCTCGAAAGATTCACCGAACGCATCAGGATAATCGACGGCCGGGAAGGCGCAGTAAAGCTTTCCGAAGATGATTCATACGGCGAGATCCCGATGGACCGTCTGAACGAGCTTTCAGACAAGGTCGCGGAGGTTCAGGAGAAGATGCTCGCCGAAGGTATGGAACACCCTACCGAATTCGAGCTGATAACGGCGCTGGGGTTCCTTTATTTTGCCGAAGAGAAAGTCGATATTGCCGTCCTCGAAACAGGTCTGGGCGGAAGGCTCGATTCAACCAATGTCTTGAAAAAGCCTGTCGCTGCAGGCATCTGTGCGATAGGGCTGGACCATTGCAAAGTCCTTGGTTCAACGATATCCGAGATCGCATCCGAGAAGGCGGGCATCTTCAAAAAAGGAGTTCCCGCGGTCTGCATCGATCCTTCTGACATGATCCTTCCGGAGGACATGAAAGAAGACGTCAGGAAGACCATTACGCAGAAGGCTGAAGAAACGGGCGCGCCGCTGACATTCATCAGTACAAACGGCGCGGAGAAGACGGCCGAATTCGGCCTTGACGGAAAAATGCTTTTCGAGCTCGGCGGGAAAAGATACGCTACGACGCTTAACGGCAGGCACCAGGTATCCAACGCAAATCTCGCGATAGCACTCGCCGGGATCTGCGGCGCATCCGGGAAAGCGATAGAAGAAGGCATCGGTCTTGCCAGATGGAAGAGCCGCCTTGAGATAATGTCCTTCGAGCCTGCAGTGATAATGGACGGCGGGCATAATCCCCAGGGAGCCGAAAGCCTTGCATCGACCATGAACGACATTCTCGGCGGAACACTCAAAGGCAAAGAGATAAGGATCGTTGCGGGCATGATGGCCGACAAGGATGTTGCCGGTGTTTACGAGGCTTACAGGGACGGCGGGCTCAGGATCGCCGAGGCCGTTACGGTCAGGCCGGATAATCCGAGAAGCATGGAACCGGATGAACTTTCTAGAAAAATAAATCTTGTGTATAATAACAAAGTTCAGACCCTGGAGGCAGACAGCCCGGAAGAGGGAGTACGCATTGCGCTTGACCGTTCAAAGGCAGACGGGATGCCGCTTCTTGTAACCGGATCGCTTTATCTTGCCGGCCAGGTAAGAGGTTATCTGAAAGGAATCATTTGATGCACGACTATCTGAGATACATCATGATGATACAGCCCATCACCGAGACCAGTCTCATTCTTTTCGATGTGAGCAACGAAGAGAAGGGCCGGATCGTCAGGCAGTACAACCGCGCTCTCGAAAACGCGAGAGGCGAGGGTACGGATGTCGCGCAGATCTTCCTCAAGCCCCTTATCGCACAGTATCAGAAATGGGGCGACCCTGCCCTGATCTTCGGTCTGTGCCTTGCGAGGGAAGGACAGTTCAAGAGGGCTGAAGGCAGCCTTACTTACGCTATCTCGGGCACTCTGGGTTCCGAGCAGCAGTTGTCCATCGCTCAGGAGGCCTTGAGGTTCGTCAGAGAAGATATCAAGAATCCGCCGAGGGATCTCCCTCCGGCAGATATAGCGGGAAAGATCAGGAACGCCAAGATGGCTTCCGATGAGACTCCCGCGGGACGCGTTGGTTTCCAGGCTCCCATCCTCATGAGAGCTCAGAAAGTCAACGAGCGTCCGCAGATGGCAACGACAAAAGAGCGCCGCGATGTTATGATGCGCTCCGGCGGTGTAGGCGATGAGCTTCCCGATGACTCCATAAGCATCGAGGATGTTGCATCTCCCGGCGAAAAGCTCAGACGACTGGTCGCTGTCCTTATAGTGATCGGAGCCGTTGCGCTCGTCGGCGTATTCGTGGTCTTCGGACTCATCCCGATGATAAATTCCGTGACCGAAGGCGGAGATGCCAAAACGAAACTGGATTATCTTACAGGCGAACTTGCCAAGGGCAGGGGAGATCCTGAGATCGAAGCGATAATGAGCGCATACGAGGCCAGATTCTCCATTCCGGCGGAAACTGACGCGAACGGCAATCCCGTGACCTACACGACTACGCCGCCTCCCACGACTTCGGAGGAGACTACGACACCGAGCACGACCGCTCTGACGGCATTCATAGTAGATCCGCCTACGACGTCAGGCACTGAGAGCCAGACAAGCAAGACAGACGGCAACTAAACCGGAGGGATTTTGATGAATTATATAAGCACAAGAGGATACGAGAGGAAGTACAAGGCTTCCGAGGCAATAATACAGGGGATCGCTCCCGACGGGGGACTTTTCGTTCCCGATGAGATACCGCACCTTTCTGAAGGCGACATACTCGCCATGACGAATATGCAGTTCTATCAGATCTCTGCAAAGGTACTCTCGATGTTCCTTACCGACTTTACCGAAGCAGAGCTTCTGGATTACGCTTCACAGGCTTATGCCGAGGAGAAGTGGGGCGAGGACACTGTTCCGCTCGTACAGCTTAATCAGTACAACGAGAGGGAATTCATCCTCGAGCTCTGGCACGGCCCCACGTGCGCGTTCAAGGATGTTGCCCTGCAGATGCTTCCCCACCTCATGACCGCTTCAGTAAAGAAGACCGGTCTTAACAAGAAGATCTGCATTCTCACCGCGACATCCGGCGACACCGGAAAGGCCGCGCTCGAAGGCTTCAAGGACCTTCCCGGCACGGAGATCATCGTTTTCTATCCGACAGGCGGCGTCTCTGAAGCACAGAAGCTCCAGATGGTTACGACCGACGGTTCAAATACCCATGTCATCGCTGTCGACGGATGCTTTGACGATGCGCAGACAGGCGTCAAGAACATCTTTGGCGATGAGGATTTCAAGGCCGAGCTCGACGCGAAGGGCATCATGCTCTCTTCCGCAAACTCTATCAACTGGGGAAGACTTGCGCCTCAGATCGCTTACTACGTTTACTCATATGTCGAACTCCTGAGGACCGAGAAGATCGCCAAGGGCGAGGAGATAAACATTGTTGTTCCCACGGGCAATTTCGGCAATATCCTCGCGGCATGGTTCGCCAAGCAGATGGGGATCCCCGTTAGAAAGCTTATCTGCGCCTCCAACCGCAACAAGGTACTCTGCGACTTCTTCTCGACAGGCGTTTACGACCGTAACAGAGAGTTTTTCAAGACGACATCTCCTTCGATGGATATCCTCATCTCTTCCAATCTCGAGAGACTTCTTTTCGAGGTGACGGGCGGAGATTCGGCGAAGGTGACCGGCTGGATGAAGGAACTTTCCGAAAAGGGCAAATACGCTGTCGATAAGGATACATTGAAGCTCCTGCAGCGTCAGTTTGTCGGCGGCTTTGCCGATGAGACAGGCGTTTCCAAGACGATCCTCGAGGTCTATGACCGCACCGACAATGTGATAGATACGCACACTGCCGTAGGATTCAACATTTACGGACGTTATCACCAGCGCTCCAACGACGAGAGCAAGACGGTATTTGCTTCCACGGCGTCACCGTTCAAGTTCGCGCCCGCTGTCATGGATGCCATCAGAGGCGCAGGATACAGCAACGGCAGGTCTTCCGATACGCTTATCAAGGAACTGTCCGAAGAGAGCGGCCTTGAGCTTCCTGTTTCCATCGCGACACTGGGCGAGAAGGAGATCCGCCATACGGATGTCATCGCCAAGGAAGACATGGAGCAGAAGGTAAGGGATATACTTATCGGCTGATAAGAGCCATCACTTCAAAGAATGAACTGCAGCGCCTTTCGGGGCGCTGTTTTTTGCCGGGTGCGAATCGTGGAACCGAAGCGAAAAGGCAACCCGTAAAGGAGACTGCCCGAAGGGACTTATGCGGCTCAGGCCTTCTTCCTGATCTTCAGCAGATTGTTGTTATAAAGGTAGTTCAGCACGGACGCGCCGATTATTATCGCGTAGCCGATGATGCTGAGCATGTCGGGGATCTCGCCAAGGACCAGAAGTCCCAGAAGCGCGGTAAAGATGACGGTCGAATAGTCGTATATGGAGATCTCCTTGGCAGGGCACAACGAATAAGCCTGGGAGATGAATATCTGTCCGAAGCATGCAGCGATGCCGGTCATGACACAGAAGAACAGCTGGACCGGCGTTATCGGCCGGTAGGTGGCTACGATGAACGGTATGAGAGTGATGCAGGAGAACGTCGAAAAGAAGGCGACCACGATGAGGGGACGCTCGCCCTTGACCGTGACTTTACGGAGGAATGCATAGGCAACCCCCGCGCAGATCCCGCCTAAAAGCGCGATAGTGAGAGGGAAGAGCGAATCGCCTGAACTGCCAAGATTCCCGAAAAGGAATGAAGGCTTTACGACAAAGACGGCACCGGCGAGGGCGGTCAGGATGGCGGCCCACTGGAATCCGTCAGCGGCTTCTTTGAGGATGAATATCGATGTGATCAGAGCGAAGAAAGGCGAGAGCTTGTTGAGCATCATGGCGTCAGACATATTGGTGTGCGAGATCGCGTAGAAATTCGCGAGTATCCCTATCGTGCCGAAAGCCGCGCGCATGAAAAGTCCGGGGAGCGAGCCCTTCTTTATCCTGAACTTTTCGGGGGACCTGGCGAGCATGATGTACGACATCACTATTGCGACGAGGTTCCTGAAGAAGGCCTTCATGAAGACCGGCATATCGCCTGCAAGATGGATGAACAGAGCCATCAGCGCAAATGAGAACGCGGATATGAGCAGGTATATAACGCCTTTTTGCCGGGGTGAAAGCCGGCTTTTTTTGTTTGCGGTCATAAGGCCTCCTTTCGCGTCCGATTTTAAGGGTCATTGGTCAAAAGTTCAATTGACACTATCACCAACTCCCGTTAAAGTCTATAATTACTTGTAATTTTGGGATTCTAAAGACATGAGGGACATTATCTATGCTGAGAATCGGTATGCTCGGATGCGGAAATATGGCTGCCAAGATGGCGGACGCTCTGAAGAAGCACAAGGACATCGTGATCGCCGGAGTTGCCGCAAGGGACAGGGCGAAGGCTAAGGCTTTTGCGGCGGAGCACTGCCCTGACGCGAAGGTTTTCCCGACCTATGCAAAGCTCGCGGAGTCAGATGACTTAGACCTCATATATATCGCAACGCCGAATACATATCATTACGAACACGCGATCATGTGCATCAAGGAGTATAAGAATATCCTTGTGGAGAAGCCTTTCGCGATGAGCAAGGCGGAGGCAGACAGCATCTTTTTCGAGGCCAAGAACAGGAATCTTTTCGTTGCCGAGGCCATGTGGACATCATTCATGCCCCTGCATGAGCAGCTGCTCGAATGGGTCCGTGACGGAAGGATCGGCCAGATAAAATACATCTCGGCGAATCTTGGTTATGACATCACGGATGTCCCGAGACTTAACGATCCCGTCTTAGGCGGCGGTGCATATCTCGATCTGGGCTGCTACACGACCAATCTGGCATTGTCGCTGATGGGTGATGACATTAAGGTCTCACGGGTTTTCGCAAGGAAATATTCAACCGGTATCGACAAGGATACGACATACTGTCTCGAGACTGACGACGGCGGCACGCTTGCTGTCCTCTATGTCACCATGACCGCGAACACCGATAAGAGTGCCGAGATCATTGGTGAGACCGGAAGGATCCATGTGAACAACATCAACAATTACCGTGTGATCGAGCTCTACGACGAAGAGGACGAGCTTGTTGAGACAGCGGAAGCCGAGGGAGCGCTCCTTGAAGGCTACGCGATAGAAGTCCTCGCATGCGCGGATGCCATTTCAAAGGGTCTGGTCCAGGCGCCCGAGATGCCGTGGCTGAAGAGCTCGAAGATCGCGGAGATCAACGATATCGTAAGAGGGATGATGTAAGATCGTGACACAGAACGGCATTACCACACCCGGAGAACAGAACAGGAAGCGGATCAGGTTCGTTGTAGTAAACGGTCTGACCGCCGCTTTGTATGTCGTTTTCACGGCGCCGTTTGCGAACATCGCTTACGGACCTGTCCAGGTGAGGATCGCCGAGGTCCTGGCCGTGCTTCCGGCTTTTTCGGCGGGCACGATCCCGGGAGTTACCGCAGGCTGTTTTCTTGCAAATCTCCTCAACCCGAACAACCTGGGACCTGTAGATATCATCGGAGGAACTCTCGCGACGCTTATCGCCGGCGTCTTTTCATGGCTCGTCGGAAAGAAGAACAGACCGCTCGGAATAATCCCGCCGGTAGTCGTGAACGGACTCGTAGTCGGAGGCTATCTGCCGTTCCTGTTAGTTGACGGCAGCAGCTCGGTGACGCTGCAGGCCGTCGGTGTGAATATGCTCTTGGTGGCGGGAAGCGAGGCGGCTCTCCTTGTTGTCCTCGGACTTCCGCTGATGGCCGTGATCAATAAAACGAAGATAAAGGATTTCCTGTAATGCCCCAGTATTTTGAAACAAATCCGGAGACACCCTCAGAGAGAAAGCTCATTGACTACAGAGCCAATGGCATCAACTTTGAATTCATAACCGATTCCGCTGTCTTTTCGCGGAACGGGATCGATTTCGGCACTGATCTCATGATCAATGCGGTTATTGCGGACATAAAGACGAGGAAGCACAGGAACGAGAAATTCCTGGATCTGGGATGCGGCATAGGCGTTGTCGGGATCGTCATCAAGAACTGTTTCATGGGATTCAGCGTGACCGGAGTTGATGTGAATTCCAGGGCAGTCGGGCTTGCCGTAGAGAATGCCGAAAGGAACGGTGTGCCTGTCGATTTCATGCAAAGCGATGTGTTGAGCGCGATACCCGAAGACGAGCTTTTCGATATGGTCGCGACGAACCCGCCGGTCAGGGCAGGAAAGGCCACCGTGTTCAGATTCTATGAGGAAGCTTTCCGACATCTGAAGCAGGGCGGATATCTATATGTCGTGCTTCAGAGAAAACAGGGCGCGCCCTCGACGGCAGTGAAGCTCGAGTCGCTTTTCGGCAACTGCGAGACGCTTACGATAGACGGCGGATACAGAGTCATGAGGTCACAGAAGGAATAATGCAGAATTTCCTGTCGACGATCAACGCATACCTTCCTTATCCGTTCATCGAGTCTTACCTGATGTTCTTTATCTACAGCTTCATCGGATGGAATCTGGAGGTCATATACTACGGCGTTACGGAGGACCGTTTTATCAACAGGGGCTTCCTGTCGGGACCTTTGTGCCCTGTTTACGGACTCGGATTCTATGCCGCGATCTGGCTCTTTGCCCCGCTGGCGAACAATTTCTTCATAGTGTTCTTCGGCATGGCGGGAGCGTGCACGATAGTCGAGCTCATTGCGGGCGTGATCCTGTATCACACCTTCCATATGCGCTGGTGGGATTATTCTGACTACAAGCTCAACTTCAAAGGCTATATATGCTTACGGTTCTTCATTTACTGGGGGATCGCCGCCTCGCTGGGCATCTATGTTCTCCATCCCGCGGTGCTGACCATCGTCTCTCACATCACATACCCGGTAAAGATGTTCCTGCTTATCGTTTTCACGCTCCTTCTGCTTACCGACATCATTGTCTCCATAGCGACGATCATAGGACTGCAGAAGAAGATCAGGGCGTTTACAAAGCTTTCTTCGGGAATGAAGCTGGTATCGGACAAGATAGGTTCGGGTGTCTACGGCACGGTCGATACGATCGTCACGGTAAGCGAGCCCACAAAAAAGCACTACGATGAGTACAGGAAGCTGATAGCCGAGAACCGCCGCATCGAAAAGGAGATGGCTGCAGCACACCGCGCGGCCGAGAAGGCTTTTGCGGAACAGTTCACCGATGCCGAGAAGGAGAGCCTCAAGCTCGCGAAACAGGCGGCAGGCGATTCTGCCAAGTCGTTCATGTCGACATTGAAACAGGGTGAACGACGCCTTGTTGACGTTGTTACCGTAGGATACGGCGCATCCAAAAAGACCGTTCTGGCGCTGGTAAGGCGCGGCAGCGGGACAGAATCCGATCTGTCTGACAGCATCGATATTGAAGACGCTGAAGAAACAGACGACATCTGATATAATAGCCGGGATTATTTATCAATTGGAGGAAGCATATGTCATCAGCATGTGATTCTTGTCCGTCCAAGAGCGGATGCACATCTCAGAGTTCCTGCCCTTCCGCAAACGGGACCGGCAGCGAAAAAACACCTAATGCAATTCAGAAAGACCCCCTCTCAACGGGTTCTTCCGTAAAGAAAGTAATCGGCATAGCGAGCGGAAAGGGCGGAGTCGGAAAGTCTTTCGTCACTTCAGTCCTTGCCGTACAGCTTGCGAGAGCAGGATACAAAGTCGGACTTATGGACGCTGATGTTACAGGTCCTTCGATCCCGCAGGCTTTCGGGCTGGAAGAGAACCTCATGGTCAATGAGGAGAACCTCATCATGCCGGCGGTTACGAAAGAAGGAATAAAGACGGTCAGTATCAATCTCCTGCTTCAGGACAAGGAAGCCCCCGTTATCTGGAGAGGCCCCGTCCTTGCGTCCCTCATCAAGCAGTTCTGGTCTGAAGTCAACTGGGGAACACTCGATGTCCTCCTGATAGATATGCCGCCGGGAACAGGTGATGTTCCGCTCACGGTATTCCAGTCCATCCCGATCGACGGTATCGTCCTTGTCGCAACTGCGCAGGACCTTGTCTCCATGATCGTCAACAAAGCCCGTAATATGGCTTCCATGATGAACGTTCCTATCCTCGGAATGGTCGAGAACATGAGCTATGTTAAGTGTCCTCACTGCGATGAGAGGATCGAGCTCTACGGCGACGGAAAGACCATAGAGAGATCCGCTGCGGAAATCGGTTCGAGCGTCCTCGATACGCTCCCTCTTGATCCCGCAGTCACGAAGCTCGTTGATTCCGGCAATGTCGAAACGGTAGCTCAAGATCTGCTGAAAGGCACGGTCTCAATGTGCAAGGAACTGTTGGATCAGTGATAAAGCGATTCTCTGCCATTCTGGTCATAGCGGCACTTGCCCTCTGCTGCACCTCGTGCAACGGAAAGAAACAGAGCGGTTCTGACCCCTCCGCTTCTTCGGGTACAGGCTATTATGAGTATCTGGGCGAATATGCTTATGATCTTCCCGTGACCTGCATGGTCTATGAACCTGTCGAAGGCGAGACTGATGAGAACGGTCAGCCGTTCTACGGGGTCCAGTACAGGGAGATCAAGGACCTGGACAAGCTCCTTGCATCGTCTGACGTGAAGTTCCTTTTGTACTTCCACAGCTCTGCCAACAGCGACGTCGCCGGCATTACGGCGGCGGTGGAGGAAATAGCGGAAGGCCTTGCGGGAAAGATCCTGGTGATCTCGCTCGACGCGTCCGAGGTCAATGATCTGGTATCAAAATATGAGATAACGATGATCCCGGAGTTCGTTCTTTGCGGAAGCGGGATTCAGGCGCAGGTCTTCGGTGCGGCATCCCGCGAAAAGTGGACCATGCAGGATGTGGTCGACTGGCTCGCGTCAAACGGTTACAGCCTGAAAGGAGGCTGACATCATGGCGGAATATGATTACATCAGCACGATCGGACAGGACAGCCACAGGCTCACGGAGCAGTGCGGCGCATCGTCCATAATGCTCGGAGGCGTATCAGTCCCTTCTGACAGGGCGGTCATTGCGAACAGCGACGGCGATGTCATCCTTCACGCGATAACAAACGCGGTCTCCGGCCTTACCGGTAAGATCATCCTTGGCGGCATCGCTGACAAGCTTTGCCTTGAGGATGGAATAAAAGACAGTTCGGTCTTCCTCAAGGAAGCCTTGAAAGATCTCGAAGCCGCGGGTGCGGAGATAATCCACTGCTCGATATCGGTAGAGTGTCTTGTTCCTAAACTCAAGCCCCACCTTGACGAGATACGTTCAAGTGTAGGCTCATTGCTCGGCATCCCGCAGTCGTCAGTAGGTCTCACCGCGACCACGGGCGAGGGTCTTACTGCTTTCGGCAGGGGAGAAGGGATCCAGGCTTTTGTGATCCTGTCTTTCAGGAAGAGCACCGCTGACGGAACTGTCCTGTTCTAAAAGCAGGCCTTAAGTGTCAGAGGAGCGGGACGAAAGACTAAAAGTGTCCGCTTAATCCTCGAAAGGCTGTTTCTGCCACCTTGTTCTGACGATCTCGCGCGCAACTGCAACGTCTTCAGGAGTTGTTATCTTGATATTTGAATAATCACCCTGAACGAGAGTGACCTTGAGGCCGCACTTCTCGGCGATCATGGTATCATCGCTCGCGATCGCGCCCTCGTCTGACTCGTAGTAGGGAATGCACTTCAGAAGCTCGCTGTATCTGAAACCCTGAGGCGTGTGTACCGCATAGTACTCGCTTCTGAGCGGAGTACTCTCGACGGTGATCCCGCCGTCACTTATCTTCACTTTCTTGAGCGTATCCTTGACGGGAACGGCGCTCGCGCAGACGGGTGAAGTCTCAAGCCCGTCAACAACGGCTTTGATCTCTTCTGTGGAGACGAGGCATCTTGCTCCGTCGTGGATAAGGACGAGGTCGTCGTCATCAGCATCCTCGATGGCGCGGATACCGTTCAGTACGGATCTTGATCTTGTGGGGCCGCCCTCAGCGTAAGTGATATCCAGTCCGGGATAGAAATCCGTGACCATCTTCATTATCTTGTCCTTCAGGTCATCGGTCGTGATGATGACTATCCTGCAGTCGGTCTCGGGCGCGTATGCCGCGTAATCCGCAAAAGCACCGATAGTCCTCGCTATGACGGGAAATCCAAGGACATCGATCATCAGTTTGGGAATGGGACCTCCCATGCGCTTGCCGCTTCCTGCTGCGGGGATGAGGAAATAACACTTTCTGTTCATGACGCGCACCTCCTGCCTTTATGAGAAAAGGATGTCTACCGCTTCCTTGAGATTGTCCGCATAAATGAATTCGGGAAGATCGTGGCTGCCGCTCCCGGCTTCCTCCTTCTCGACTGCCTGTCTGCAGCTTCCGGGAAGGACCACTGTCTTCACGCCCGTCTTGGCCGCCGTAAGGCATCTCTTGAGGATCCTGGTGACCGGCCTGATCTCGCCTGAGAGGCCGACTTCTCCGAGGATCAGAGTATCTTTCCTGACCGCTATGCCGCGCGCGGATGACACGAGCGCCGCACAGATCGCAAGATCCGTCGCGGGATCGCTGACCTTGAGTCCGCCTATGACGTTGACGAAACAGTCCTTCGTGCCGAGCCCCAGGCCTATCATCTTCTCGCAGACTGCCAGAAGCATCATGATGCGGTTCCTGTCAGGGCCTGCAGTCATTCTCTGCGGATTGGGATACACGCTCTCGGAGACCAGCGCCTGGACCTCCACGGTAAGCGCATCGTTGCCTTCGATCGTGGATGTGAGGACTGAACCGGGGCTGTCGATGGGGCGTCCGGCAACAAGCAGCGCCTGTGAACTGTCCACGGGGATGAGACCTTTCTCGCCCATCTCGAAAAATGCTATCTCATTGCTTCTTCCGAACCTGTTCTTCGCGGACCTTATGATCCTGTATCCGCCTGTCGCATCACCCTCGAAAACGAGCACGGTGTCAACCATGTGTTCAATGGTCTTGGGTCCCGCGATCGTGCCGTCCTTGGTTATGTGGCCCACCATGATTATCGTGATGCCGTTGGTCTTGGCGATCCTTATGAGACCTGCAGTGACCTCGCGTGTCTGCGCGACCCCGCCCGGTGTGCCCGCGACCTGGTCCGAATAGAGTGTCTGTATCGAGTCGATAATGCAAAGACACGGCTTGCTGTCCTTTATCTGTTCCGCGATCTTCTCGAATCTCGTCTCGCTGCAGATGAGGATGTTCCTCTTAATGCCGAGGCGTTCCGCGCGCATTCCTATCTGCGCGGGTGACTCCTCGCCCGAGACATAGAGGACATCGCCGCTGCCCTTGTATGTATCGGCTATCTGCATGAGTATCGTTGATTTGCCTATGCCCGGCTCGCCGCAGACCAGCGTGACGGATCCTTCCGTGATCCCGCCCCCGAAAAGCAGATCCAGGTTCTCAATGCCGCTCGATAATCTCTTATAGTTCTCCTTGCCCGCGTCCTCGAGCCTTACCGTGACCGAGGAGGCAGTCCATGAATATGAGTTGGCGGAAAGGGCCGGAGAATCAGTCTTGGCGGCTTTCTTCCCGGTGTCTTCGGACGGGGCCTCGACAAATGAATTGAACATGCCGCATGCGGGGCACTTGCCCATCCATCCCATGGATTCGTATCCGCATTCCTTGCAGAAAAAAGATGTGTTTTTCTTTGCCATAGCAAGCCTCGATCTTTGTGTTTATCTTTATGTTCAAAGTATAACAGACTTGTTTTCCGTTTCGATGCGGGAGGCGTCAGGTTTTGCGGACTGTTTTCGCTTTTGGGACCGGCGCGCGAGTCCGCAGGCATAATCATACAATTTTGCCCTATCCTATGCAGCCTCGGAGCGGTTACAAAACACGACATTCATAGTAGAATAACGGAAAACACCATTTCAGGAGGTTATATCCATGCTGAAGTATCAGTGCGTATGCGGTTATGTCTACGTCCCCGAATTGGGTGATCCCGACAGCGGGATTGCTCCCGGCACGGCGTTTGAAGACATTCCTGAGGATTGGGTCTGCCCGATCTGCGGAATAGATAAGAGAATGTTCACGCCGGTCGGCTGACGGGGCCGAAGGGAAGAATACGGGAGCTTGGAAATTTGGGTGTCGGGAAAGACAGAACGGACAGCCGTGAAAGGCTGATAGTACGAACGGGGATCATAGGGATCGTCGTTAATCTTGTGCTGGCTTCGGCCAAGGCCGCCGCAGGCCTGGCAGCCGGATCCATTGCCATGATCCTGGACGCCGTGAACAATACGAGCGACAGCCTTTCGTCTGTCATAACCATAATCGGCACCAAGCTTGCGGGGAAGAAGCCCGACAAGAAGCACCCGCTCGGACACGGAAGGATAGAGTACCTGACGCAGATGATCATCGCGGGGCTCATCATATATGCGGGCATTACGGCGTTGATCGAATCATTCAAGAAGATGATCGATCCTGTGGAATCCGATTTCAAGGCGGTCACGCTCACAGTCATCTCGGTGGCCATTTTGACGAAGATCGGTCTCGGCATATACTTCCGTTCGAACGGAAAGAAGGTGAGATCGGAGCTCCTGACGGCATCAGGTACCGATGCGCTCTTCGACGCGCTGCTTTCGACGGCGATCCTTATCTCGGCTGTGATATACCTCATCTTCAAGATCAACATAGAGGCTTATGTCAGTATCCTTATCTCGCTGTTCATCCTCAAGGCGGGCCTGGAGATAATCCGCGATGCGGTGGATGACATGCTTGGCCACAGAGTTGAAAGCTCGGTGACGGGCAAGGTGCGTGAGACCGTGGCCGGGATCGAAGGGATCTACGGCGTGTACGACATCATCCTGCACAATTACGGGCCTGATAAGTATATGGGCTCCCTTCATATCGAGGTCGACGATACCATGACCGCTGACAGGATCGATGCGCTGACACGCGAGATCGAGCAGCAGGTGTTCCTCGGGACCGGCGTCATACTGACGGCTGTAGGCATCTATTCAAGAAATACGGGCGATGACGAATTCATGGCGATGCGTTCGGAGATAACCCGTCTTGTCATGAGCCACGACAACGTAGTCCAGATGCACGGCTTTTATATCGACGGAGAGAAGAAGAGGATTACTTTCGACATAATAATCGACTTTGACGAGAAGGATATAGAGAGCCTTTACAACCATATAATGGCCGATGTCAGGGAGGCCGCACCGGGCTACGAAGTCCATATTCAGCTTGATTACGACATAAGCGACGTGGACTCGTAAAATAGTTGTTGACAAAAAACAGCTTCGACCATATAATAATCGGGCACGCGGGATTAACTCAGTGGTAGAGTGTCACCTTGCCAAGGTGAAAGTCGCGAGTCCGAATCTCGTATCCCGCTCCACCATATCCCCGAAGGCGTTATGCCGTCGGGGATTTTTGTTATACAGGGGAATCCGGTCCTATGAGAACAAAATGGAGTGCATATTATCCTGAGGATCTGAGTGCCGCCAATCTGACGAGCACATTCACCTTATACAGCAGGCTCATGAGCGCCTGCGAGACTTATCAGGACCGTACCGCCTATGAGTATATGGGTTCGAAGATGAGCTACTGCGATCTCGCCAAAGCTGTTACACGTACGGCCGTCATGTGGAAGAATCTGGGCGTTACGAACGGCGACCGCGTGCTCCTGTGCATGGGCGTGTGTCCCGACATGATCTTCTCCGTTTACGCTTTGGACAGCCTGGGCGCCGCTGCCGTCCTCGCGATCCCCGGCAGCAGTACCGAGCATTTCGAGCAGCTGGCAAACAACGTGGGCGCCAAATACTGCCTGATGTCTTTCAACCAGTTTGAGAATTACTCGAGATCGCTCTCCGATACGAATATCCGTTCAGTCGTCATAGGCAAATATTCGGATTACATCACGGGATTTGCCAGATATACTTTCAAATTCAATATACTTTCGTCATACGATGCAAGCGTTCCGGCTTTCAGAAAGAGGAACGAGGATTTCAGGGCCGTCACCTGGCGTGAGGCTATGCTTGCGAGCGATGGCGCCGTCCCCGCGGGGATCACGGCTGACCAGCACTACATGAGGCCCTGTGTGATGCTCGAGACCGAAAACGAGGCTGACGGAGGGACTGTTTCTGTTTTCAATGCCTCAATGCTCAACACGAATGCCAACACCGCGATGTTCCTGCTGAAGAAAGGCGAGGAGCGGCTTTCGCGCCCGGCAAGAGTAGTGTGCCTTAACGAGATATGCTTCTCTTTCGGTTTCTCCGTCGGAATAAATGATGTGCTTCTTTCCGGACAGACCTTGATCCTTTACACACTGAACGATGTCAAGAAGAATATTCAGGCCATCGTGAGATACCGTCCCGATACGGTGATAGGATACAGCGGAACGGTCGCGGGACTCAACGAGAGGATAGGCAGCCATTCCGTCATGAAGTCGGTTTCGATGATCTTCTGCGGAGGCGGGCTGCTTACGAGTCCCCAGAAGGCTGAGCTCTTAACAAGGTCGGGGAAGAGCGAGACAGAGCTGCGTATCTGCACCATAACAGGGTGTGATGAGATAGGCGTTTTCGCATATACTCCCGAAGATACGACGAGCGACAAGATGTTGGGTATACCGCTGCCCGGAGTATTCATGAAGGTCGTGGACAGCGAGACCGGAGAGGACATGCCTGAGGGAAGGATCGGGGAGATAGCGGTCTGTTCGCCGGCGCTCTATTCGGGGAAAATGAGGAATACGAGGCTGCTGACGGCCTCTTTGAGGCATCTTCCGGACGGCAGGGACTGGTTCTTTACAGGTCTGGTGGGAAAGATGGACGACAAGGGTTTCTTCTCGCTTCTTAACAGACCGGGAAGGGTTTACAAGATAGACAGTATCCCGGTATATCCCGCGCAGGTCGACAGAGTCATCTCGATGGTCTCGGGCGTCGTAGACGTCTGTTCGGTCGTAATAGAGGATGTTTCGGGTCCGAAGCTCGTGGCTGCCGTCATTCCTGCCGAGGAACTCCTTTTCGATAACGGCCTGATGGCAGACCTCAAGGACAGGATCACGGATGAGTGCCACATGATGCTCCACGAGGCAATGTGCCCGTCCGAGGTTGAATTCTTTATGAGCCTGCCGTCGGACTCCATGGGGAACAAAGACTTTGAGGAAGTAAGGAAAAGGATAGAAGAAGGCCGCAATTCTGCGGGAAATTAGTCCTGTATTTGTGGTATTATTTCGAATGTTATCTTTGAATAAGCGGATAAGAGGTAATCGTAAATGAGAAGAAGCGGAAAGAAACTGTTGTGCGCCTTGCTTGCGGCAACGCTTATGATGTCCCTCTCCGGATGCGATGTCATCAAGGAGATGCTTGCTGAACCGACTGAACGCGAATACGCGGGAGCGTTTAAGCCCGAGTGGAGCGGTGAGTCGTCGGCCCCTTCCGAGAGTGAGCCCTCCGGGACTGATGAGCCGACGGAGTCTTCTGAGCCTACAGAGTCATCAAAGAAGGCTTCGACAAAAAAGAACGGCAATTACATCAAGACATCCGATGAGCTGACATACCCCGATCACGTGGCATCCTATGATGAGATCCATCCCAAGCATAATCCCGGAAGCCTTAAGAATTCCGAGGCTGTCTCGAAGCTTAACGAGATCGAGCAGAAGCTCCTTAAGGAAGTCATCTCCTGCTATGTCGATGCAGACATCCTTTTCGAGAATCCGGAGAAGGCCGGGATCACCGGCATCGATCCGAAAACGGCCTGGGGCGATGCGACCACTCCTATTTCGGAGTATCCGAAGAAGAAGGCTTTCTATGAGTCGCTCAGGGACCAGCTTCTCGAGATCGACTACGGGACGCTCACGGGCGATGACAGGCTTTGCTATGACAAGATCCTCTTCGATGTCGAGGAGAGCATCTACGCTTACTCATACACTGCTTTCGAATACTACACCATGATCTTCAATTCGCTGGTCGGACCTCAGAGCGAGGTGCTCTTCCTCCTGGACGTATTCACTTTTGACAACATCCAGGATGCCGAGAATTACATCCTCGTCGTGAAGGATATCGACCGTTATTACGATCAGATGTGCGAATACGAGGAAACAAGGGCGAAATACGGCTTTGCCTCCTCCGCGGAAAGCTATGAAGCGGCGGCAGAGACTTTCGACAAGCTCGTTGAACAGAAGAACGACTGCTTCCTTTACCAGTCTTTTGAGGAAAGACTCGACAAGATCAAGGGACTGTCATCCTCTGACAGAAACCGCCTCATAAAGGAAAATGAGGATGCGATGAAGAACATTGTATTCCCCGAGTTTGAGGAATGCGCAAAGCGTATGCGCGCTCTCGCGAAAAAGGGCGGCCAGGACGCAGGCCTCCTGAGATACAGGGGCGGCGACGCATATATGGAAATGCTCAACAGGAATCAGACAAACAGTGCGAAGACTGTTGATGAATCGATAGAGACTCTCGAGGCAGAGATCAACAGAGCCATCAAGGAGGTGTCGGCACTTTCCAAAAAGCGTGATACCTGGAAGGATGAATACTACAGTCACAAGTACAGCAAGGGTGACGTCAATAAGAATCTCGATTTCCTGAGGGACGCGATAAAGAAAGATTTCCCGAGCGTTCCTTCGCACGAATACTATCTGATGGAGGTTCCGAAGTGCTTTGAAGACAGTTTCAGTCCTGCGGCATATCTCGGATTCCATCTTGATAATTTCGACTCAAATGTCATCATCGTCAACAACAAGAACGTTGACAAAGATTACGGAGTCACGGTCGCCCATGAGGCATATCCCGGACATATGCACCAGTCGCTTTACACCAGAAGCCACACGAAGCACACATACATGTATGTCATCGGTTCAACAGGCTACAAGGAAGGCTGGGCAACATACTGCGAGTACTATTCCATGAGGTATTTCAGCGGCAACGGCGAGTCTGATGCGGTCAAATACGCAAAACTTGACAGCGAGCTGTCACTGCTTCTCTCGACGCGCGTCGATTACGGTATCCATGTTGAAGGATGGGATCTGGAAAAGTGCGTCAAGTATCTGAACAACTACGGCCTGCTCGTGACCAAATCGAGCTTCCAGAGGTTCTACACGCTCCTGGTGACCGATCCCTGCTATTACGTGAAGTACGGCATGGGATATGTCTGGACAGAGAAAATGATGAGCGACATGAAGGCCCGGTACCCGAAAGCCACGGACATGAAGATACACACGGCTTATCTCAATTCCCTGACAGGCACCTTCGAGCAGATCGAAGCGAACATGAAGAAAGAACTCAAATGATGTGAACGGGCCCGCTGAGGCCCGTTCATTACATTTTTAAGAAAAAAGACAAAAAAATTTGGTGTACGGGGCCGTTGTGCTATAATTATCCTGATAATTTATATGGAGGATTGGCTTAATGGCTACCCTGACAAGGCTTGCAACCACGCTGACGGCCAGATTTTATCCGTCGCAGTCTTTGACCGATGCTTTTTATCTTGACGGCAGACTGTGCGGCAAGAGAGAAACCAGACAGGCAGATATCACAATAGACAAGGACGAGAGAGGTTTTTTCCTTTCCGTCTTCACACACCCCACGATCCAGGGCTTCGAGCCCGGTTCGATCCCTCCGTTTGAGCCTCAGTTAAGGGACCTCTGCAACGAAGTCAAGAACGGCCACAAAGAGATCGACGGCATGATCGAGAAGTTCCTCTCGACGGCTGTTGAGGTAGCCGGAGCACTCAAACTTTCGGATAACCAGACCAGAAATCCTTATTTCTCCGGCGTTATTGTCAGAGATTCCGAGGCATTTGCCGTTACTATCGGCAACGGCCTCGCTTTTCTTTACAGGGACGACACGGTATTCCCGCTTACGGATGCCGGAATCCCGATGGAACCAATTGATGCATACGGCAACAGGGTAGGAGACTTCCAGTACTACTGCTCTTCCAAGACAGCCAATGCTCTCTGGTCCAATTTCTTCACACTGACACCCAACGACTGCATCATCCTCTGCAACAAGGCAGTTTACGACGCTCTCGGACAGCGCGAGATACTCCGCATCCTGACAGACGCCGAGGATCAGTGCGATGCAGCAGGACTCATCCTCACGCAGGCTTCCGCAAGGATGCCCAACACTCCTATGCAGATCTCCATCTCGTTCGTCGAGAACGTTACGAAGGAGGAGAAGCGCGGACTTTTCGGACGCAAGAAGAAGGAGAAGTCATACGAGGACGAGCCTCACGAGATGATCGAATCCACCGTTGAAGGCGGTGAAGTAGGCGCTGCCGCAAAGGCCATTGCCGATGCAGGCTTCGTCAATCTTGATCCGGAGCCCGAAGTTGCGGCTGCCGCTGCTGCTGCCGAAGCAGGTCTTGCTGCCGCTGCAGCTGCTGCAGGAACAGGACCTCTCGTATTCGGCGAGAACGCTCAGGCCGCAGCACCTGCCGCTTCCACTGACGCCGCTTTGCAGTTCCCCGACAAGAAGGAACCCGAGAAGTCCGTCACGGCCGAGGATATGTTGAAGAACATCTTCTCTGAGATGAAGGAGTCCTCCAAGAGCGATGCCGAGGCGGTTGCTGCCGCTGCGGACGCTGCAAAGGATGATGAGCCCATCGAGGTTACAGACGAGGAGCCTGCAAAGGAAGAGACTCCTGCACAGGCTGCTCCCGGAAGCAATTTCAACTTTGATTTCGCGGTTCCCGAGATGCCTAAGGCACCCTCGGCTCCCGCAGCTGCCGTACCTGCAGCACCTGTTGCACCCGTTGCTCCCGCAGTTCCTGCCGCAGAGCCGGTATCACCCTTTGTTGCGACGATCGGCGAGCATCCCGAAGAGGCCGCAAAGGCCGCGGAAGCTGCTCCTTCGCGTATGAAGACAGTATCGAGCATCGAGTTCGTACCCGATTCTGACAATGAACCCACGAAGCCTCTCAACGATCTGGCCTCTGTTCTGCGTCAGTCAGAGAACGGTCCTGTCATTGCAAGCGCGGTCGCAGGCGTGAGTGATTCTACTCTCTCCCAGCCGATCCCTACCCCTGAAGCTGTTCAGGAAGCTACTGCTCCCAAGACACCTTCGATCCCTTTGTTCTTTACTGAGGCAGCTGCAACGGCTGCGGCAGCGAATGAGCCTGCAGCACCTGCTCCCGCAGTGCCTGCAGCACCGGAGCCCGCACCTGCACCTGTTGCTGAAGAGCCTGCTGCTCCTGCGGCTGCTCCTTCCGAGATAGTATTCACTGCCGGAACAGGTTTTGGCGGTAATATCCTCCAGCCTGCCGGTGAGCCTTTTGATCCTTACGGCAAAGCTTCTTCAGACGAATTGAAGAATGCTCCGCCGCTTGTTTTCAACGATGATCGGACATCGGGCGCCAAGCCTGTTCAGACTGAACCCGAGGGAGCTTCCTCCATTCCGGTCCCTGACTTCGAACTCAATGAGAAGAAGCCTGAACTCAAGGAAGAAGACAAGCTTTCCGTAGATTTCCCTGAGACAGATATTCCGGCTGCACCTGCGGCTCCCGAAGCCCCCAAGGCGGAACCTGCTGTCAAGGAAGCTGCACCTTCCTCAATGTTCGTATCAGCGCCGGCTGCACCTGCAGCTCCCGCCCCCGCAGCTGCGCCTGCCGCACCCGCACCTGCTCCCGCACCGGAGCCCGCGCCTGTTCAGGCACCCGTTGAAAGCACGGATGAAGATTTCGTCCTTCCTTTCGGAAATATGGTTACGACGGTCGATATCGGCGACAAGCCCAAGACCGATGATATTCCGCAGATGCCTCTTTACGACGGCGGCAATTTCGATACGCCTGTCAATGCGGTAAGCTCGGAAGAGAAGATCGATCAGCCTGCGCGTGATGTCTCCTCATATGGTGATTACGGCGTTGCAGATGTTGCTCCCGATATCTCGGCGGCAGCAAATGTTCCTCCGTACCAGCCTTACGGCGGCGAAGCGTTCCCGACGAGCGATCAGAACAACTACGGCACTTATAATACACAGCAGGCTGCATATACACAGGGAGGTGATCCGATGAGTGATAACAACGGTTACGGTGGAGGCTACGGCTACGGTCAGAATAACGGTCCGTATGATCCGAATATGAACTATGGCGCTCCCGGACAGGACCAGGGTTATCAGGATCCGTATGGTTACAGCCAGCAGGGATATCAGAACCAGGGTTATCAGAACCAGGGTTATCCTAATCAGAACTACCAGCCTCAGGGCTTTGATGCTCAAGGCTATCAGGGACAGCAGGGCGGATATGGCGCTGATGCTTACCAGGGCGGCTACGAAGCTCAGGGCTATCAGAGCCGGCAGGGCTATGAAGCTCCGGGTTATGACGCTCAGGATTACGGCCAGACCTTCGGCGGTCCTGCTCCCGAGCAGGCTGCTTCCGGTTCTTCTTCGGCTTCACTTGATGACGAGTGGTTCAACAACATTCTCGGCGTTGACAATCAAGGCCAGGTTGTTGATGACGGCGGACAGTTCGGTTTCTCCGAACCTTCCCGTGCACCCGCACCCCAGCAGGTACCTTCTGCACGCCAGCAGGCTCAGTACAGCAATCCCGGACAGTCTTCCTACAGACCGGCAGGCGCAGGCCCGAGCAGCGTAGGCGGCAGGGCAGCAGGCACTCCCAAGTCACCTGTCATCGGCGGCAAGGGCAACGGCAAAAAGATGAAGCTCAACCGCAACGGCTATATGTTCCTCGCATTTGTAGCTATCCTCATTATCTGCATAATCATCGTTATCGCGCTCATCGCAAGAGGATGCAGCAAGAAGCCGGCTGAGACCACTATTGCAGCCGTAAGCTCTTCCGAGACGATCCCGACGACCGAGACGACGAAGGCTACGCTCGAAGACAAGTCAGCTCCTATCGGATACTATGTATTCTCCGACAGCATCGGTTTCAGGACCTGGTGGGATCTCTTCCACTATGTTTACAAGATCGATCTTGATAACGAGAACGATCCCCGTATCCAGACCATCATCAAGTACAACGGCCAGGATCCTTCAACTTATACTCCTCACAGCGGCGACAGGCTCCTCCTGCCTCCTCTCGGAGTTATCGCCGGAACGATCCCTGTAACGTTCAAACCGGGCGGAACAGCGGCTGATGCCGGAACGGGTGAGACCACCGCAGCGCCTGATGCAGGCGGCAACCAGCAGCCGGCTCAGACGACCGAAGGTTCGATCAAACTGAACTGAAGCGAAAATCATTAGAGCATTTAATGCCCTCCGTCTCCAAAAATCGGACCGGAGGGCATTCTTTTTTGTATATTCATAACATACTTTCTAACTACAAAAACAAAGCCTGCAAGTATATAATGCAAGTGCTTTAAAATATGTGGAAGCGAGGAACGAACCCCATGCACAAGAAACTCTTTATTCCGGGCCCTACAGAGGTGTACCCTGATATTCTTGAGAAGATGGCCACTCCCATGATCGGCCACAGGACCAAGGATGCATCAGCACTTCAGGAGGCGATCTCAAATAAGCTCCAGAAGGTCATGATGACTAACAATACCATCGTACTTTCAACTTCATCGGGAAGCGGTCTTATGGAAGGTGCCGTAAGGAGTTTCACAAAGACACGCGCTGCGGTTTTCTCGATCGGCGCATTCGGCAAGAGATGGCACAAGATGTGCACAGCCAACGGCATCGCTGCAGATCTTTTCGAGTCAGAACTCGGACAGATCACAACGCCTGAGATGCTCGAAGCTGCACTTTCCACAGGCAAGTATGATCTCATCACGATAACACAGAACGAGACATCCACCGGCATTCACAACCCGATGGCAAAGCTCGCTGAAGTATATAAGAAGTATCCTGACGTAATCGTCTGCGTCGATGCGGTTTCCTCCATGGCAGGAGATCTCATCCCGGTAGATGAACTCGGTATCGACGTCTGCATCACATCGACACAGAAGTGCCTCGGCCTCCCTCCGGGAATGGCTATCGCTTCCGTTTCCGATAAGGCAATCAAGAAGGCAGAGACAGTCGAGAACAGGGGACTTTATTTCGATTATCTCGAACTCGTTAAGTTCGTTAAGGAGAAGCCTTATCAGTATCCTTCCACACCTTCTGAATCACACATGTTCGCGCTCGACTATCAGCTCGACAAGATTCTTGAAGAGGGCGTAGAGAACCGCTATAAGCGTCACTGCGAGATGGCGAAGATCGCTCAGGACTGGGCAAGAGAACACTGCGAGCTTTACAGTGATCCCGATAATCTTTCCGTTACCGTTACATGCGTAAAGAACACGACCGGAAAGACATTCTCGGAGATCAACAAGGCTATGGGTGAGAGGGGATATCTCATGAGCAACGGCTACGGCCCGCTCAAGGATGTAACCTTCAGGATCGCTCACATGGGTGATCTCACGGTCGAAGAACTTAAGCAGATGCTCAAGGACCTGACCGAAGTAATCGAAGCTTAATAACAAATTGAGATTATAGGAGAGGAAGCAGAACAATGAAGATCCTGATTACAGAAAGCATTGCCGAGGAATCCGTACAGTATTTGAAAGCACAGGGATATGAAGTCGAGGAGTACCTCGGACATTCCCAGGAAGAGATCGAACAGTACATCAAGGGTTTTGACGCGATCATCGTAAGATCCGCAACAAAGATCAACGAGAACCTGCTGAACAATGCAGATTGCCTCAAGGCAGTCGGCAGAGCAGGAACCGGTATCGACAACATCGATGTAAATGCCTGCACAGAGCACGGCGTCATCGCTCTCAACACACCTACCGCCAACAACATGGCAGCAGGCGAGCTTGCAGTAGCTCACGCATTCTCAATCTTCCGTAACATCTGCACGGCTAACGAAGGCGTTCACAACGGCGACTTCAGACGTGGCAACTGGACCGGAGTCGAGCTCGAGGGCAAGACAGCCGGCATCATCGGTCTCGGCCGTATCGGTTCCATCGTTTCCAGAAAGCTTAAGGGCGTCGGAATGAACATCGTGGCTTATGACCCTTATGTTCCTCAGGAGAAGTTCGACAAGCTCGGAGTTACAAGATGCAAGACTCTTGACGATCTCCTTCCCCTTTGCGACCTCATCACGCTTCATACTCCTAAGACAAAGGAGACATACGGGATCCTTTCCAAGGAGCAGCTCTATAAGTGCAAGAGAGGCGTTCGTATCGTTAACGCTGCAAGAGGCGGTCTCGTAAATGAGCAGGATCTTGCTGACGCTCTGGCTGAAGGCCAGGTTGCAGCTGCGGCTATCGATGTTTTCGATAAGGAGCCTTCTTACAACAAGGCACCCGGCGAGCAGGAATATGACAACGTCCTTCTCCACGCTCCTAACTGCTACATCACACCTCACCTCGGTGCTTCCACGGTTGAGGCTACTGCAAAGGTTGGTCAGGGCATCGTAGAGCTCATCGACGGCGCACTCAAGGGCGAGCTTGTCGCAGCGATCAACATGCCTCAGTTCTCCGGCAACATGGATGACATCAAGCCTTACTGCTCACTCGCGCAGAAGATCGGTCTTATGTATTTCCAGGCTGAAGCTACTCCTATCAAGAAGGTTGAAGTACGCTACAGAGGCGAGCTTGCCGACAGCACAGGCACAGGCATCATCACGCTTTCACTCATGATGGGTCTCCTTCAGGGTATGGGCAACGATCACGTTTCATACGTTAATGCCAAGGAGTGCATGGACGATTGCGGCATCGAAGTCGTTGAGACAAAGACAGAGACGATCCAGAGATACAACAACCTCATCAATGTCAAGTTCTGCACAGAGGACGGCCGTGAGCTCAAGATCAACGGTACTGTCTTCGGACCTGACACGGAAGTCATCGTTTCCTTCTTCGGTTACGAGATGAACTGCCCGCTGTCTTCCACGGTTCTCGCTATCAAGAACAACGATGTTCCGGGCGTTATCGGAAGGATCACGACGATCCTCGGCAAGCACAACATCAACATTGCTTCACTGCACTGGGGCAGAAAGAACCAGGACGGTTCCGACAACCCGCACGCACAGGCATTCGTTGCTATCGAGCAGCCCGTTTCCAAGAAGATCCTGGACGAGCTTGCGTCCGCTGAGGGCGTACTCAGGGTATCCCTCCTCGAGCTCGAGTAATATATAACCGATAAGATTACATTAAGACCGCAGAGGTTTGTCAGGTGAAGTACCATTTCGATTACAGAAAAGGCTGGCTTGGAAATCCCTGCGGTCTTGTTTTGTTCAAAAACAGGTATCATCTCTTTTTCCAGTGCAATCCGAAGAGCGCGAAGTACGGCCCGATGCACTGGGGGCACGCGGTATCTGATGACCTGATAAACTGGGAGGAACTCCCGGAAGCCCTGTCACCGGAGCAACCTTATGAGGACGGATCAGGATGCCGTTCAGGGAGCGCAGTCGCGGCAGACGGGAAGATCTGGCTTTTCTACAGTTCGGTATCTTCAGACGGAAGAGAGAGCATTTCCGCCGCCTGTTCAGAAGACGGGATCATTTTCACCAGGCTCGAAAAGAACCCCGTGATCAGCCTGCCGTCAGATACGGCCGTCACAAAGCTCAGAGACCCCTATGTATTCAGGTTCGGCGGCACTTACAGGATGGCCGTCGGCGCGGGCACTTCTTCAACTGCGAAGGTCCTGCTTTATGAATCTGACGATCTTGCTTCATGGAGATACAAAGGAGAGCTCCTTTCCGATCCCATGTTTGGCAGCGTGATCGAGTCGCCTGAACTGTTTGAGGTTGACGGGAAGTGGGTCTTCATGATCCAGGCTGAAAGGCATGTGCCGGTGAAGGTGCTTTTCGCTGCAGGAGAATTTGACGGCGGGAAGTTCGTCTTTGAAAACACGGCCGAGCCCTTTGCACCGGTCGAAACGGGTGATGAATTTCTCAATCCCGTCACAGTTTCCGACAGGGAAGGCAGAAGGGTCCTGATATCGTGGCTCTACAGCGCGAGGATGTCCGGTTCTGCAGCGTTTTCGGTTCCGAGGGAGATCTTCTTTGATCTTTCTGACAGGCTCGTGATGCTGCCGGTCCATGAGCTGCGCGACTGCTGCAAAGAAGAGAGCAGGTTCGTCTCATATGATGACGGAAGGCTGAATATCAGGTTTGAAGGAAGGACATTGTTCTCGAAGGCGTACGCATCGTCTCCTGAAGTGTCCGTGTTGGAAGATGTCGGAATGGTCGAGCTTTTCGTTGACGGCGGCCATGAGAACATAAGCATGTTTATCTGCTGAGAGGCCCGTATGGCAAGGATTCTGGAGAAGGGCAAGGATTACGCGATACTTTATAAGGAGGCCGGAGAAGACAGCGAGAAGATCGCGCCTTCAGGTATGGGAGTCTTATACAGGCTCGACATGCCCGTAAACGGGATCGTTGCGGCTGCTGCCCCGGGTTCGGGTTTTGAGATCGTAAGTAAGAAGTACTTCCTGGTGTGTTCCGGAAGGCTCGCTGAAGAGTCGGGCGTGATGGAGGATCTCCTTTACCATGATGCAAGGAGCAACCGTACTTTCCCCGTAAAGAAGCTCAGAAAGGGCGTCAAGGAAGCAAGACTGTCCTACGAGGTCCTGGGGTACAGTGAACAGGATGATCTCTCTTTTGTAAGCGCTGTCCTTGATACAGGAAGGACGCATCAGATAAGGGCACAGTTCGCTGCCCGCCGCCATCCGCTCGCGGGCGACGGCAAGTACGGCAGCAGGGTAAAATGTCCTGTGGCGCTGACTTGCGGAGAGATCACATACATGGCGGACGCGTCTTCTGAAGATAAGACTGTCTGTCAGATGCCCGAAAACATCTTCCCGTGGAATATCTTCAAGGGATAAGGCCGGTTAAGTTCCCGTTTCCTGCAATGCAGGCGAAGTCTTGAAGACGAGCACGTCGTCGTATGAGAAAACGGGTTCGCCGAACATCTCGTAGAAGAGCTCCGTGTTGCCGCTTTCGAACTTCTGATATTCGATCCCGCCGATGATGATATATTCGATCTTGTACTTGTTGATGAGAGCCATGATGCCGTCTCTGTCAGCTTCCTGATAGATGAAGTCGACATCAGCCTGACGTGGCGCGATTATGTTGTCCCATACATCCTGCTCGGGATCCGATTCGAGCTTGTCGGTCTCCTTATTGACGACGCCGTGGAAACGCCACAGCCATTCGTGCGTCTGCCAGCCGAAAACAGTCGGAAGTCCCGTATATGCCGAGACAAGGCAGCAGTCGGTATAACTGTCGCCATAGGCCTCGCAGATGACGGGGGAACCCTTTACGTTCTTATTGAACCAGTCCACGGCCATAAGGTAGCCTGTGAGATTTCCCTCATACTCGTCGAAGCAGTCCGAGCTCGTGTGAGTCTCGAGATAAGAAGTGCCGTCCAGGCCTTTGTAGTATTCCTTTGAAAGCTGCTCGCCGTTGCGCTGTGAAAGCGAAAGATATGTGTAGTGTGCGGGGATGACCATGAGGATTATTGAAAGGAATCCCGCGATGAGCGCTGATGAGGAATATCTGCCCTTTTTGGTGACGAACCAGATAAGTCTTGTCGCGGCATAGCACATCGCTTCGGAAAGCATGATGAACGCTGCGAACGTGAACTTGAACATCGTGTTGGAGCGCAGATACCCGTCGGTATAGATATCCCTGACATAGAAGATCTCGGGCGCGATGAGGAAGAGGATCCCTACGACCGTGATGCCGCAGACGAAAACATCCGCGATGTTCCTCTGGCCGAAGAACTTCTGGATGGGGTTTGTCCAACCGTTGTAATTCATATCTTCAAGAAGTGGAGCTGAGGGAGAGGAAGCCTTAGAGGAAGACTTCTTGCCGCCGGTCAATCTGTAATTCTTGGTAACGATAACCCATACGAAGAACATGAGGCAGATTATGACATGCGTTCCCCAGAGGATGAACAACTGATAGGGCGCGGAAGTATTTTTGACGCGGCCCAGGGAATTGGAGATCATGTCAAATTTCAGGTTGAAGGGAAGAGCGACGATGTGAGCCGCGGTGAACATGAAGCTCATCTGGAATGAAGTCCTTGAAAGGGCGCTCGGATCGAGCACGGAGAACAGATAAGCGAATACCGCGAGAACCGCCTCGAGAGCTATCAGGAGCAGAGGTTCACTTCCGCCCACGATATAGAAGGAAAGGATGTAAGCTGTGTTGATAAGGAAATAGATGATGCCCCAGACATTCGCGAAACGCTTTGATGTGCGGGTGTTCACGATAAGCACGGCCATCGAGCAGAATATGAAATAGAACAGGAAATCCCAGTAGTTCGTCATCTGCGCGGCGCCGAGAAGGACAGCGCTCAAGATGAACGGAAGTGTGAGAGTCTTTTTGAACTCTGTGCCGAGCCTTCCGCCTGACGGCTTGAGGTAAGAGAAATCGCGCTTCAGCTGCATCTCGTCTGCGTCAGGATATTCCGCGGAATTGATGAGCGCCAGTACCAGACAGGCGATCAGGATTATGACCATCATGGAGATGACGTGCGCGTGAAGGTCGCCGATGAGGTAGGAATAGAAAGGAAATTCCTCTATGGTGTAATCACCGCCGTTGGTTGTGATCTCAGGGTTGAAGCCTATGTATCTGGTGCTGTCCGGATAGTAGAATTCCTGCGTGTTTCCGACGTCGCAGCCGAGTTTCTTGAACAGCGGCAGGAGATTGTTGCCGATCGAGTCCGGATCGTAGAAGAATGAATGTGAGTTGCCCCAGATGGAGACTGCGAATCCCGTGAGGGTCCCCGCAAGGTACTTAGGGATGGGTGAATCGTGGAAACCGTGTGCTGCCGCGGTCTCGATAAGCATCGTGCCGAATGAAAAGGTCATCGCGAAAGGCAGTGCCGTAGCGGTGCACATCGCGATGTTATATGCGACCTGCGGCTTGATGCAGGAGCACTTGATTACGAGTGCCCACATGAACTGTCCGAAATAGTAGTAATTGATGTTGTTTCCGGCAAGCCACATATCCTTTGCGGGAAGATTCGGATTCCTGAGCATCGACATGATGAAGCCGTAATCCATGTACTTCTCCTGACCGTTGATATCAGGCAGGAAGCCCTTGAAATAGCACATCAGGACGAAGATGACGAGAAAAGCGAGTTCTTCGATCACTGCCTTTTCAACGAAAAGGGGCTCTTTCAGTTTGGATAACGCGGCCTCGCGTGTGGAAACGATCCCCCAGCAGGCAGCGGAGATCGCGATAAACACTCCTATAACTACGGGAAGCGTGAAGCCGGGTATCCCGGTATAAGATATCGTCCATACCGCAAGGCTCGTAAGGATTATTCCCAATGCCTGGGAAAGGATGAATCCGCCTGTGCCGAACTTGTTGAATATCTTTGCCGTAAGAGGAAATGTCCCGGCGCCGAAAACGAGGAGCAGGATGCTCCAGACCAGCACGCTGCAGGTGTCCGTTCCGCCCATCGTCAGAAGTCCTATAACTGCTTCTATAACGAAGGGGAGTATAAGAAGAATGAACTTCTCCGGCATGAAAGTATTGTTAAGTGAAAGGCTTTTCTTTGCGGAATTGTTCTTTCCCATTGAACTGAGCTCCTTAATCTGCGGCTATTTCCCGGGTAAGCGACGTGACCTCGGTCGCGGGCACGATCTCGGCAGAAGACTGTTCCTCTCTGGCAGTTATCGCCTGACAGATCTTCGAAGCAAGAGCTACGGTGAGCTCCATACGGTTCTCCGGGGTTTCTGCCGAATTGAACCTTGCAAGGCCTGCGGAGCAGACGTAGAGGTTCTCGCAGGGGTTGGAAAGATCGATCTCGGGGTAGTGCTCGGCCTGAGCATAACGTATCTTGGTGACGCGCCATGATTTGATGTCGGATTTACGGATAGACCTGTAGATCTTCTTGTATGCCGCGAAAAATTTAAGCATGATATCGGCGTCGGATTCTATCCAGATCGGGTCCGTGACGTTGCATGAACCGACGAGGTAAACGACGCTTCCGCCGTATCCGCGCTGCCCGAAACAGCTTGTGTGGTTAATTATCCTGTCAAACGGAGTATCGGGTCCCGGTGTCATCTGCTGGTAGAACATCTGCGATGTCTCGTGCTTGAGCACCATGAACGCGGATATCTTCGCTTTGTAAGTGACGTTCATCATGGTGTCGCGGTCGTCCATCTCGATGGGCAGTCCGTGACTGACGTTTATGAACGTACGGCACGATCCCGTGAATACCACGTACGTGCTGTCGATTACGAATCTCGTTGAGTTAGAGAGTATGCAGGCTGTCCTGTACCCGCCGTCACTGAGTCTGGAGATCTCGGCGACAGTGGTGGAGAAGCAGATCTTCCCGCCGTTGTCGGTTATCGCCTGCGCAAGGCTCGAGGTAAGGACAGAGAAGCCGCCGTCGAAATATCCGACCTTGCGGTGCGATGCGCGTCCCTGCCAGGTGGAGTCAAACCAGTTGACCTTGTCCTCGACTTCCATTTCCTTGATGAGCGCGAGAAGAGCCTTGTCGCTCCTCCTCAGGTGATGCGGAGTGAGCTCGAGATATTCTCTTCCTATCCTCGTGCAGGAGAGAAGTCCGCCGGGGGAGGCAAGCTCCTCAACGACGGTGACACTGAATCCGGCTTTCGCAAGACGCATTCCGCAGGTGAGGCCTGAAAGGCCCGCGCCTATTATGCAAACACTTTTCCTGTTGTCTGTCTCTTCCATGGATTATCAGATGATCTTCTTGGCTTCAAGGTAGAAGCGCTTCTCAAATGCTTCGCCCATCGAAAATGTCTTTCTCGGGAAAACGCCTTCCTTCTCGACTGTCGCAAAGAACGTGTCCTTGCTGATGGCCGGGACTAAGACGCCCGTATTTCCGGAGACCGCGAGGTTCCTGACGGAATCTTCGCCGTGAATGTAATCGCACTCGAGTCCAAGGCTGTCTATCATCATCTGGACCGAACCTACGGCAAGCGTGTGAGGCGGATCCGAAAGCGTGACGGTGACATCTCCCTTGCCTTCGGTGACTACGACGAAGCTCTGCTTGCCTTCTGTGTCACCGTTCAGCTCGATGCCCGAATCCTTGAAGAATTCCTGTGCCCTGGCGATGAACTCGTCTCCTCCGATACCGAAAACGACTCTGTGGATAGGCTCGAAATCAAGGCCCTTGTCGTGGATATTGACGATCTCGGCGAGAGCGAATCTCGCGGGATGGCAGGTCCTTTCCTCTTCTGACAGGCCTTCACGGATATTCTCCCAGTGAGCCTTGGCGGAAGCCAGCGAGTGGTTGCCGTCGCCGACGAGGAACAGAAGGCCGTCGGAGTTTGCCGCCTTGAGCGACGCGAGGCCGTCTTCTATTGATTTTGCGATGTCAGAACCATCGGGGATAAATGTGCCCCTGATGTGGCCTGAACCGAGCATGAGATCGGTATCGTATATGGGAGCGATGCCTTCTTTCTCAGCCATGTCGAAAGCCTTCTCGATGGTGATGCCCTTGGGGTCATCGATGAGTATCATGATGTGAGGGAGCTCCAGAGGCGAATTCGCCCTGATCCTGATCCTCGGAGGGATCCTTGAAAGTACCGTTCCCTCGGTCGCCCTGCAGATGTTCTTGTTGCCGGGCTCAAAGCTGTAGCCTTCGAGGTCGATCGCAGCCATAAGGCCTCTTCTGGAAGGATGGAGCGAAGTAGCTCTGTCCGTGAGGATGAAGCCTGTGCCGAGGCTCTCGAGAATACCGTTTGCAAGATAATCCGCTGCGGTCTTCGCGATGGATTCAAGCTTCTTTGTCTCTTCGTCCTTGCCGAGATAGACCTCGGGAAGCACGAGGTTGAGAGCTGAAGGTACATCTCCTGCCGTCTCTTCGGCTTTCTTCCAGTATTCAGGTTCGGATGTGTATTGGTCGCAGGCTATAACTGCCCATTTCTCAAGGTCTGTGCCCTTCTGCGGAATAAGGATATCCGGCACCGCAAAGCCGAGATCACTGATGGTTCTCATGATGTCACCCCACATTGAAACGATAAAAGTGCTTAACATTCTATCACGGTCGGGGTTCGTTTTGGGAATAAATAATGGTTTTCTTATAAAGAAAATGCGGCAAATTTCCCTGTTAACTCAAAGTACTTTTAATGGTACTATCAGAGAGAATGAAATCATGGAGGTACGTCTATGGCAAACAGTGAATTATCCAAGCTCAAGATCCTATTCATGTACGATTATTTCATGAAGAATCTCAATGCTTTTGAAGACGACAGCACGACGACCGTGACTGACATCATAAGCTACCTTGAAGAGAAGACGGGGACTGTTTTCGAGCGCAAATCGATCTACGCCGACATCAGCAGGATTAACGAGTTCGTCAACAAGATAGACAGGGTGAAGCACGGTGATACCTGGATAACCATGGAAGGCAAGAAATACAGGCGTAACGAGCTTGAAGACGAGATGACGATCGACGAGGCGAGACTCATAGTCGATGCGATAAACACGACCGAATTTATCGATACGAACATCAATACCAAGTTCAGGAAGATGTTCCCCAAGTATTTCGACGGCAATTACAACGAACGGGCCCTCATGTCGAATTACATAAAGATCAGCAGGAGAAATGTCACGCTCCTCAACAACATCAGGACCGCGATCGAAGACAGGAGGAGCCTCAGGATCACATACGGCTATAAGCTCGGCAATGAACTGACCGAGACCGAAGTGAAGGATATCTCGCCGATGAGGCTCGACTGGAGGAACAGCTGCTATTACCTGATAGCGATAGACAATGACGCCGCAAAGAAGCTCATTGCGGATGGCGCTGCGATCGACGGCGCCCTCAAACGCTACAGGCTGGACAGGATCGCTCAGGTGTACCAGGGGAACAAGAAGGAATATGTCGATTTCCCCAACCTGAAGCTCAGAGAGAACGCTATCAAACGTTTGCGCGAGATCTCGATCTCGGCTTTCTCGGGCGGCACGCCGATCTCGCTCCCGGTGACTATCAGGAGCAGTTCGCGAAAAGAGACCATCAAGGCCTATAACGCCCTTGCTTCAAGGCTCAAAGGAACTCCGAACATCGATTCTTCAGGACTGGACAAAGGCTGCCTGCGCGTTATCTTTACGACCGCGGACGTGCCGACGCTCTACACCGCGCTTTTCGAGCTGACGACATTTGAAGGCGTTAAGATCGCGATAGAGAACGAGGATGTAAGGAAGAAGTTTGCCGAATATCTGAACCGCTCGGCATCGGGCTTATCTGACATTGCAAACAAGTAGGTTTCGATTTATAATTTCTCAGTTTTATTTTTAATAAGGAGTAGCGCCGATGAGACAATTCACTTCAAAAGAACTCAGAAAGACCTGGGTGGAATTCTATAAACAGAGAGGTCATGTTGATGTAGGTGCCGTCTCATTGGTTTCCGACGGTTCGACCGGCGTACTGTTCAACGTTGCGGGAATGCAGCCCCTGATGCCTTATCTCCTCGGAGAGAAGCACCCCATGGGAACAAGGCTTTGCAATGTTCAGGGCTGTGTCCGTACGAATGATATCGATTCAGTAGGCGACAAGAGCCATGTTACATTCTTCGAGATGATGGGAAGCTGGAGCCTTGGCGACTACTTCAAGGAAGACAGATGCAAGTGGAGCTACGAGCTCCTTACCGATGTGTTCGGTTTTGACAACGATCACCTCGCGGCAACTGTTTTCGCGGGCGATGAGAACGCTCCCAGGGACGAAGAGGGCGCTCAGTTCAGGATCGCCTCCGGCTTCAAAAAGGAGAATATCTACTACCTCGGCGCAGATGACAACTGGTGGGGCCTTGAGTACGGTCCCTGCGGTCCTGACTCCGAGATGTTCTATATTGCGGACATCCCTGACTGCGGTCCTGACTGCGGCCCCGGATGCAGCTGCGGTAAGTACACCGAGATCGGCAACGACGTCTTCATGCAGTATGAGAAGCATCAGGACGGCCATCTCACACCGCTCAAGCAGAAGAACGTTGATACGGGCTGGGGACTCGAGAGGATCCTGGCTTTCCTCAACGGCACAAAGGATGTTTACAAGACGGATCTTTTCACTGATGCCATCGCATATATCGAGAGCGCTTCGGGAGCCAAGTACGGCGAAGACGAGAAGCTCACCAAATCCATGAGAGTCCTTGCTGACCACATCCGTACGAGCGTCATGCTGATCGGCGACGCTGCTAAGCTCGTTCCTTCAAACGCAGGCGCGGGCTATGTTTTAAGACGTCTCATCAGACGCGCGGTAAGGCACGTAAGAACACTCGGCATGAACAAGGATAATATCCTTGGCCTTGCAAAGATCTATATCGACAACGTTTATAACGACAGCTATCCGCTTCTCACAAAGAACCGCGACTTCATTCTGAACGAGCTCGACAAGGAGATCGCAAGATTCGAGAGCACGCTCGAGAACGGCATCAAGGAGTTCAGAAAGATCCTCGATGACAAGAACAAGGCGGGTTCCAAGGAGATCGACGGAGATTCCGCATTCTATCTTTACGATACATTCGGATTCCCGATCGAGCTTACGGTCGAGATGGCTTCGGAAGAAGGTCTTTCCGTTGACGAGGAAGGCTTCAAGGAGGCAATGAAGGAGCAGAAGAGGAGAGCCAGAGAAGCTACCCTCAAGAACGCTTCGGATCTCGCTCTGGGCAGCAAGGATCTTCCTGCTGAAGTAGTTGCCGACAAGGAACAGACAGAGTTCGTCGGTTACGACGCTCTCGGCTGCGAGGCAACGCTCCTGCACATCATCAAGGCCGGCGAAGACGGCAATCTTGCTGCAGTCTCCGAAGCTTCAGAGGAAGACGACGTTATCGCTGTTTTCGATAAGACATCACTTTACGCAACAATGGGCGGTCAGATCCATGACGAAGGCGTCATCACCGGAGACGGTTTTGAAGCTAAGGTGATCTCTGTCGATAAGGACAGCACAGGCAAGTTCCTGCATTCCCTCAAGGTCACATCAGGCGTGATGAAGAAGGGAAGCAAGGTCAGGATCGCTACCGACAAGGCGGAAAGACTCGCTATCGCAAGGAACCACACCGCAACACACATCCTGCTTTCAGCCCTTCAGAAGGTCCTCGGAAGCCAGGTCGAACAGGCCGGTTCTTATGTCGGAGGTGACCGTTTAAGATTTGACTTCAACCATTTCCAGGCAATGACAGCCGAAGAGATCTCGAAGGTCGAGGCAATGGTTAATGATGTAGTACTTCAGGCGCTCCCTGTCGAGACAAAAGTCCTCAAGATCGAGGAAGCTAAGAAGCTCGGCGCGACAGCCATCTTCGGCGAGAAGTACGGTGAAGTTGTCAGAGTCGTTGCAGTAGGCGGCTTCGACGAACCTTTCGATCTTGAATTCTGCGGCGGCACGCATCTTACGAACAGTGCTCAGATCGGTCAGTTCAGGATCGTATCCGAGGCGGGTATTGCAGCCGGGATCAGAAGAATAGAGGCTGTCACGGGTGCCAGATGCTATGAGATGAGCAAGGCTGACAGAGCGCTCATCGATGAGGCAGCGGCAGCTCTCAAGACTCCCAAGGACAAGATCGTTGAGAAGATCAATTCCCTCCATGCCGACGTCAAGTCTCTCGAGAAGGAGATCGCTGACATAAAGAAAGAGAAGGCCGGATCGTTTGCTGATGACGCAGTCAAGACAGCAAAAGAGTTCGGTTCCGTAAAGGCAGTCGTAGCGTCTTGCGATGCAGCTGACGCGGCGGTGCTCAGGGATACGGCGGACAAGATCCGTGACCAGCTCGGCAACGGTGTCGTATTCCTTGCTTCCGAGGGCGACGGCAAGCTCCTCTTCACGGCCATGGCTACAAAGTCTGCCGTTGATGCAGGCATACACTGCGGAAACATCATCAAGGAAGCGGCGAAGGTCGCAGGCGGTGGCGGCGGCGGACGTCCCGACATGGCCCAGGCAGGCGGCAAGGACGTAAGCAAGCTCGCTGACGCTCTTTCGAAGGCCGAAGAGATGATAGCTTCCCAGGTAAAAGGTTAAGGTGACACCATGTGCTTATTCTGTGACATAGTCGCGGGCAAGATCCCGTCAACTAAGGTTTTCGAGAACGATAAGGTACTCTGCTTCAACGACATCAATCCGGCAGCTCCGGTACATGTCCTTGTAGTTCCCAAGAAGCATTTCGACGATATACGCGACATGGCTTCTTCAGACGAAGGCAAGGAATATCTCGGATATGTCGCCGAGGCCATCAACGAGGTCGCAACGATCAAGGAACTCGGCAACGGCTTCCGCGTCATCAATAACTGCGGGGAAGACGGCGGCCAGACCGTGATGCACGCGCATTACCACGTCATCGGCGGCCTCAAGCTTTCCGAGAAGATACTCTGATATAAAGGGAGAAATATAAACATGGGCAGGATGCGGGCAAAGCGCAACATCCCTATACGTATGGAAAGATGCCACGAGCGCTGGTTTGACGACCCGATGCTCAACAAGGGTCACTGGCGCGAAGCCTGCGGTTTTGGCTCCGGCGTTCCGGTATGGCTTGAGATAGGCTGCGGCAAGGGAAAGTTCTGCACGCAGATGGCTCAGGCAAATCCGGATGTTCTATACATCGCAATGGAGAAGGAGCCGTCAGTCATCCTGGCCGCGATCGAAAAGGCGCACGAGCTGGAACTGCCCAATCTGTTCTTCATAAAGGGCGACGCGAACCTCATCGAGAACTATTTCGACAAGGATGAGGCCGACCGCATCTTCATTAACTTCTGCGACCCGTGGACCAGACAGAACAAGCCCAAGAGAAGGCTTACATACAGGGATTTCCTGACAAAATACAAGGGCTTCCTCAAGCCCGGCTCTTTGATCTGCTTCAAGACCGATAACGACGAGCTTTTCGACTTCTCGGTGAACGAATTCGGGGAGTCCGGCTTCGAGCTCTCGGAACTCACGAGAGACCTGCATAACAGCGAATATGACGGCGCCAACATCCGCACGGAGTTCGAGCAGAAGTTCGCCGATCAGGGCATTCCCATCAAGAGGGTAGTGGCTAAGCTCAAGTAATGCCTGCGTCTGCAGATTATGTGTTGACAGTGTCGATTATAAGTGTAAAATTACACCATAAGCATTAATTTACACGAGAGGCGGCCGGCACATGAAACGGATCTTCAAGACACCATATAACCATGACGGGAACGGGGATGGTCTCCGCAAGGTCAACAACATAGGCTTCCATCCGACCTTTCTTTTTCTGTTTCCTTCGTTGTGGCTGATATCGCTCCCTTTGAACTTCGTCGTTGACAGCATCGTTCTGTTGATAGGCTTCAAGGCTTTCGGCAAGGAGAAAGTCCGGCGCAACTGGAGGAGATCGATCCTTCTGAGCTGGATCATCGGCTACGTTTCGGATGTCATCGCGGCGCTCATGATGTTCGCGGCGCAGTATATCGCGGAAAACTTTGACATCGACATAATCACCAATCCTTTTGAAGGTGTTATCCCGTTCGCGGTGACTCTCTTATCGGTCGCCACGGCAGGCGTTCTCATCTATTTCTTCAATCTCAAGTTCGCGCTTTCCAGGACTGAACTGGAGAAGCCTCAGAAGAAGAAAGTCGCACTCCTGATGGCATTAGCGACCGCGCCGTACCTGTTCTTCATACCTGTACAGTTCTGACGTTTATACCGCGAGAGGAAAGGAGCCCAAAATGGACCGAATCGAATTCATATCAGTGATGAACCGCAAGATCAAACTCATCAGGACCGAATACGGCCTCACCCAGGAAAAGATGGCCGAGGTCATAGGCTTATCCAAGAAGACGCTCGTCGAGATCGAAAAGGGCCGCAACTCACTCTCATGGACAGCCGCCGTTGCCAGCGCGGTCATTTTCGAGGACAGCGAGATAATCGCGGACGCGTTCGGAGGCGATGCAGCCGAGATAGTCAAGGTGATAGCGCTTAACGACCTGGACGTTTCCGTACGCCCGCAGACGATGGGTGGGAGAGTATGGTGGCAGGAAGTTAAGGAATCCAAAGGGTACAGGATCCAGCAGAACCTTATCTCCCGTCACTACCGGATACTCGATTCCGAGGACAGACGCTATTTCTCATCGTTTGACAGGAAAGAGACCGACCTGAAGCTCAAGGAACTGACCTCAACTGACCGAAAGTGAATTGAAAATCGTTTGGGCAAAACGGTGGCAATTCTTCCGAAAATCCTCTTAATTTACATTCTAATGACAAAATATATATAGAAAAATATGTCCTGTTGGGTGTAGAATCTTGACGGTGCATTTCTAGCACAATATGTTAATTATCCCGCAAGGGAATTTAGGAGGAAATTCAATATGGCAGTAAAAGTTGCGATTAACGGTTTCGGTCGTATCGGACGTCTCGCTTTCAGACAGATGTTCGGCGCTGAGGGTTATGAAGTTGTTGCTATCAACGACCTTACAAAGCCTTCCATGCTCGCTCACCTTCTCAAGTATGACACCGCTCAGGGCGGATACGCTGGTGTTTTCGGCGAGAACAAGCACACAGTTTCATCTGATGACGAAGCTAACACAATCACAGTAGACGGCAAGACTCTCAAGATCTACAAAGAGTCTGATGCTAACAATTGCCCTTGGGGCGAGCTTGGCGTAGACGTTGTTCTCGAGTGCACAGGTTTCTATACATCAAAAGAGAAGTCTATGGCTCACATCAATGCCGGCGCTAAGAAGGTTGTTATCTCTGCACCTGCAGGCAACGATCTTCCTACAATCGTTTTCAACGTTAACCACACAACACTCACATCTGATGACAAGATCATCTCTGCTGCTTCCTGCACAACAAACTGCCTTGCTCCTATGACAAAGGCTCTCAATGATTTCGCTGCTATCCAGAGCGGTATCATGACAACAGTTCACGCTTACACAGGCGATCAGATGATCCTCGACGGTCCTCAGAGAAAGGGTGACCTCCAGAGAGCAAGAGCAGGTGCTGCTAACATCGTACCTAACTCTACAGGCGCTGCTAAGGCTATCGGCCTCGTAATCCCTGAGCTCAACGGCAAGCTCATCGGCGCTGCTCAGCGTGTTCCTACAACAACAGGTTCTACAACGATCCTTCACGCTGTTGTTAAGGGCGAAGTTACAGTTGACGGCATCAACGCTGCTATGAAGGCTGCTACAACAGAGTCCTTCGGCTACACAGAGGAGAAGCTCGTTTCTTCTGACATCGTTGGCATGAAGTTCGGTTCACTCTTCGATGCAAACCAGACAATGGTTTCCAAGATGGACGACGGCAACTCACTCGTTCAGGTTGTTGCTTGGTATGACAACGAGAACTCTTACACATCTCAGATGGTTCGTACAATCAAGTACTTCGCTGAGCTTGGCTGATCTTACAGCTTAGAGTTTAAGTAACCTAAACAATTACGCCCCGGTTCTTTACAGAGCCGGGGCGTTTTGTTTGAGGCGGTAAGGAGCGGGCGCGGTGGGCGCGGGGGGGCTGCGGAGGCTTTTCGCGCGGGGGTGTATGCGTGCGGTGGTGCAGAGGCTGCGGGGGCTTTGCGCGCTGGAGTGCTGGCGTGCGGTGGTGCAGAGGCGGCGCGGGGGGGGCTGCGGAGGCTTTTCGCGCGGGAGTGCATGCGTGCGCGGTGG